>ERZ1673746.52-NODE-52-length-163116-cov-6.224781_pt1 | contig 163116 bp, 142 predicted proteins | sample MGYA00580205_ERZ1673746 | MGnify/ENA primary metagenome ERZ1673746 (study PRJEB41218, sample SAMN15661771) | gut metagenome | host: Homo sapiens | place: Canada: London | collected 2015-08-20/2019-03-30 | study: EMG produced TPA metagenomics assembly of...
GGGAAACGAAAGCTCGGGCCGGACAGCGGCAGCCGGAAGTGAAGGCTGAACTGTTCCTGTGTACTGGCGGCGTGGGAATGACGAAAATGTGAGAAAAATAAAACCTGTTTGACATTATTTTGTCATGCCTGTATAATAGTAGTTAGTTTAACGAAATGCAAAAGACCGATATCGCTCTGCGTTCATTCTATGAATTTGGAGTGCAGATGGAAAGAAAATAAGTAAACAAACTATTGAAGAAGGTGAAGATGTGGCAGAAAAAGAGATATCAAAAGCAGTGATTGCGAGGCTGCCAAGATATTACCGGTATCTTGGAGAGCTGATGGAGGACGGGGTGGAGAGAATTTCCTCCAATGACTTAAGCGTCCGTATGAAGGTGACTGCTTCTCAGATCCGCCAGGATCTGAATAATTTTGGAGGATTTGGCCAGCAGGGTTATGGATATAATGTAAAGTATCTGTATACGGAAATTGCGAAGATCCTCGGGATCGACAGACAGCATAACATCGTAATTATCGGTGCGGGTAATTTGGGACAGGCAATTGCCAATTATGCGAATTTTGAGAAGCGGGGCTTCTTAATCAAGGGAATGTTCGATATCAATCCGCGTCTCATCGGGCTTGTTGTGAGAGGAATTGAGATCAGAAGTGTGGATGATCTGGAGCAGTTTGTGAGGGATAATGACGTTCAGATTGCAGCTTTAACGATACCGAAGACAAAGGCGCCGGAGATTGCCGACCGTCTTGTGAGCGCCGGGATCAAGGCGATCTGGAATTTCGCCCATACGGATCTGGTCGTGCCGGATGACGTGGTGGTGGAGAACGTACACCTTTCCGAGAGCCTGATGCGCTTATCCTATAAGGTTTGCAGCATGCAGGACAAGGCTGAGGAAGAAAAGGCGGAGCGGGAAAAAGGCAAATCTGCCAAAGCAGATGCGGCAAAGAAATCATAAGCTTTGATCCGATGCCTTTTGATCCATTTCATTTGTGAAATGAGTGCCGGCAGGCAAAGGAGAAATTCTTCTTTGCCTGCCGGCAGTTTTGTATTATAATAGAGAAAATGCAGAGATGACTGTTAGTCGGAAAGGCGAATGGGTATGAGATATCTGGTATCGGGAAGCCAGATGAAGGAAGTGGACAGCTACACCATCCAGTCCATAGGAATCCCTTCACTGGTGCTTATGGAGCAGGCGGCCGCGGCCGTTGTGCGTGAAGTGCAGAAAAAGGCGGAAAAAAAGGACCGCATCTGGGCAGTCTGCGGGACCGGGAATAATGGGGCGGACGGCATTGCAGCCGCCAGGCTCCTTCATCTAAAAGGCTACACCGTGACCGTGATTCTGGCAGGTACCAAGGAGAACGGAACGGACGAGTACAGGAAACAGCTGGCCATTGCGGAGCGGCTTGGCGTAAATCTGATTGAATACAGCGATTTTATACCGGGCCGCTGTGAACTTGTAATCGATGCCGTATTCGGCGTAGGGCTGTCCCGGGAGGTGAGTGGGGTGTACCGTGACTTACTGGCCACGCTTTCCGGCTGTGGGGCGTCCTGGGTGGTGGCTGTGGATATCCCATCCGGAATTCACGCCGATACCGGTGAGATCATGGGGACTGCCTTAAAAGCTGATGTGACGGTGACCTTCGGCTATGAGAAGCTGGGAACGCTTCTGTATCCGGGGCGCGCCTACAGCGGAATCGTCGTGGTGGCCGATATCGGCTTTCCCCCTGTCAGCTTAGAACGGCTGAGTCCGGAGCTGTTTACCTTTGAACCGGCCGATATCCGTATGATTCCGGCCCGGCCCGCATATTCCAATAAGGGAACCTTTGGCCGCGTCCTGATTGCCGCAGGGTCAAAAAACATGAGCGGAGCCGCCTGGCTCAGCGCTATGGCCGCGTACCGGATGGGAGCCGGCCTGGTGAAGATCTTTACGGTGGAGGAAAACCGGGCTGTTCTTCAGACGTCGCTTCCGGAGGCGATCATCACTACTTACGATCCGGAGGAGGCACAGGCGTCCACAGTGCGTTTCCAGACACTTCTGGAGGCCCAGTGTGAATGGGCCAGCGTCATCGTTCTCGGCCCTGGAATCGGCCAGGAGCCGTATACGAGAAACCTGGTGGAGACGGTACTGGCTAATGCCTATGTCCCCATCATCCTCGACGCAGACGGCCTGAACACCATTGCGGCATTTCCTGAACTGACCAATTATTTTACCGAAAATATCATAGTGACACCCCACCTTGGCGAGATGGCGAGGCTGACAGGCAGTCCGGTGGAGGACATCAGGCGGCGCCTGATCCCCGCTGCGAGAGAATATGCGGATCGTTACGGAATCACCTGTGTACTGAAAGACGCGGTAACCGTAGCGGCCTTAAAAGATCAGCGTACCTACATCAATACCAGCGGCAACAGTTCCATGGCGAAGGCAGGAGCGGGAGACGTCCTGACAGGAATCATTGCAGGACTCCTGGCGCTCGGCATGGAAGAATCGGACGCCGCAGCCATGGGCGTCTACTTACACGGCCGGGCGGGCGATCTTGTCAGGCTTCAGTCAGGAGAGCACGGCCTACTGGCCCGGGAACTGACGGAGGCGCTGGCAGACATCTTAAAAGAGACAGAATAATCTGAAGGAAGTATAGAGAAATGGAACGATACAGCAGAGTTTATGAGACGGTAAATCTGGACGCCATCAGACAGAATATGGAAGCCATGAGGGCCAATTTAAAAGAAGGAACCGGGATGATTGGCGTGGTAAAGGCGGATGGATACGGTCATGGCTCAGTACCGGTGGCGTGTGCCATCGACCCATACGTAAGCGGATACGCGACGGCCACCCCGGAGGAGGCAGTCATATTGAGAAGACACGGCATTACAAAGCCCATTCTCATCCTGGGAGTGAGTCCTGAGAGCAGCTTTGAGGATCTGATCCGGTATGAACTCCGACCGGCCGTATTCCGTTATGAAAGCGCAGCTCGTCTCTCAGAACTTTCAGTGAAGGCAGGAAAAATATCACCCATCCACATCGCCTTGGATACCGGCATGAGCCGGATCGGCTATCCGGTAACCGCCGCCGCTGCAGAGGAGACGGTGCGGATCAGCCGTCTTCCAGGAATCCGCATCGAGGGGCTCTTCACCCATTTTGCCAGGGCGGATGAGAGGGACAAAGGCGCCACGGCCCGTCAGATGGAGCTGTTTACGGAGTTCATCTCCATGCTTACGGAGCGCGGCATCACAATCCCGGTTCTGCACTGTTCCAACAGTGCAGGAATTCTGGAACTGCCGCAGGCCAATTTCAATGCAGTCCGCGCGGGAATCTCCATATACGGTCTCTATCCGTCGGATGAGGTAGAAAAAGAGCCGGTCCATCTGACTCCGGCCATGGAGTTAAAGAGCACGATAAGCTATTTAAAGACGATCGCGCCGGGAACACCGGTCAGTTACGGCGGCACCTTTACAGCGGAGCGGAAAACAGCCATTGCGACCATCCCGGTAGGCTACGGAGACGGCTATCCGCGTTCCTTATCAGGCCGTGGGGATGTTCTGATCCGCGGCCGCCGTGCAAGAATCCTGGGCCGTGTCTGCATGGACCAGCTGATGGTCGACACGACAGAGATACCCGAAGCGGAAGAGGGCGACGAAGTCACCCTGATCGGGAAAGACGGGGACGAAGAGATCACGGTTGAGGAGCTGGCCCGCATCGGCGGCGGTTTCCACTATGAAATACTCTGTGATATCGGAAAACGTGTCCCCAGAGTCTACGTAGAAGACGGAAAAGTGGTAGGAAAAAAAGATTATTTCGATGATATTTACGAAGGTTTCGGAAAGTAATCAGAAAAGGAAGTGAAGGGACGAATAACGCAATCCATGTCCGTATCATATCATAAACTATGCGGCAAAAGAACTTGAGCGAACAACTTAAGTGAATACACGAGTCAAAAAAGGTCAATAATAGACTTAAATCAATTGACGGAGTGTGAGAAAGTGATAATCAGACGTGGAGACATATTTTATGCAGACCTAAGACCGGTAGTAGGCTCCGAGCAGGGCGGAATCCGGCCGGTCCTCATCATACAGAACGACATAGGAAACAAGCACAGCCCCACCGTCATCTGCGCAGCAATCACGTCCCGGATGAACAAGGCAAAACTACCCACACATGTCGAACTGGATACCAGAAGATGTGACATGATAAAAGATTCAGTCATTCTGTTAGAGCAATTAAGGACCATAGACAAGCAGAGACTAAAAGAGAAGATCTGTCATATAGACGAAGAACTTCAGGAAAAAGTGGACTATGCGTTAAAAGTCAGTTTGGAACTGGATACATAGTTCGAACGTGCGAAAGAAGCAAATCAGGAAACAAGCGTAAGTACTTGACAAATGGGGGGGAGGGGGGTATCATTTTTCATAGCTACGAGCAGGGCAGCCATACAGATGGAAGGGGCAGGGGTCAAGCTCGCTTGTCCCCTGCCCCTTCCATCTGTATGGCTATGCGGCGACAGCCGCGAAGCCCTGAGCCGCAGCACGGTTCAGGGCTTCCCCTGCGGATGCAAAAGCACCCAAACAAACTAATCAACAAACAGACAGACCAACCAAGCCCCCCTCTTCACCCCCACCAATGACAATCAATAAAAGGAGTAGAACAAAACAATGGACGATGGCAACCCGCTTCCCAGCGTGGCAATATTTTTACTATTCATCCTGTTAGACGCCATATTTTACGGATTTGGCGCTGCAATTCAGAACGTCAACACGAGTGACTTAGAGCATCAGATGGAAGAAGGCAGTGATAAGGCAAGAAAGCTGCTACATATCGTTAACAGGCCGACCCGGTTTGTAAACACGATACAGGTATCGACCAACATCATAGGCATTATCACCGGCGCCTTTATCTTAGAGCAGCTGGGCGGCCGTCTGACCCTGATTCTGGACCGTCGGGCCACTCTTTCGGCACCGTGGCTTTCCGTCTTAAGCCTTCTGATCGTAGGAATTCTCTTAATTGTGCTGCTCATCAGCTTTGGCATTGTGATTCCGAAACGCTGTGCAGCCCAGAATCCGGAGAAATGGGGTTATCACATGCTTCCGGTCGTCACTTTTTTCATGGTTCCGCTGATGCCGTTTACCTGGCTTATCAATGCCGTGGCATTTCTGTTCCTGAAGCTCATCGGCATCGATATGATGTCAGATAATGAGAATGTGACAGAAGAAGACATTATGTCCATGGTCAATGAAGGCCATGAGCAGGGCGTCTTAGAGGCCAGAGAGGCGGAGATGATCACCAATATTTTCGAACTGGACGATAAGGACGCCGGTGATATCATGACCCACCGGAAAAATCTGGTGGCTCTGGATGGTTCCATGACTCTCCGTGAGGCTGTAAACTTCATTTTGAAGGAAGGCTACAATTCCAGATATCCGGTGTATGAAAAAGATATTGACGATATCACCGGCATCCTTCACATGAAGGATGCGCTCATAGCTGCGGAAAACGGCAGTAATGGGATGGTCCCGATCTGTGAGATCGATGGTCTTCTGCGGGAAGCTCATTTCATACCTGAGACGAGAAACATTGATTCGCTTTTCAAGGAGATGCAGTCCCAGAAGATTCATATGGTTATCGTGGTCGACGAATACGGGCAGACAGCCGGCATTGTCACCATGGAGGACATTCTGGAAGAGATCGTCGGAAGCATTATGGATGAATACGACGTAGATGAAGAATTTATTGCCCAGGCAGAAGACGGTTCTTATATCATCAGCGGCATGGCACCTTTGGATGAGGTTGCCAAAACCCTGGATATCGAATTCGAGGAGGATGATTACGATTCCTACGACACCATCAACGGGTTCCTGATCTCGAGACTGGACCGCATTCCGCAGGAAGGCGAGCAGACGGAGGTGGAGTACCAGGGATACGGTTTCAAAATTCTCCAGGTGGAGAACAAGATGATTCATACCATCCGTGTACAGAAGCTTGTTCCTCCGCCGGATACCCCGCCAGGGCCGGAAAATGGCGGGGAAAGCCCGGCAGACAGCGAAAATTCCTTGCCAGATTAGCAGAATGGTGTTAAAATGGAAAAGATGCTGATTTTTAGAGTTTTTAGGACGAAGAAGATAAAGGAAAAGGAGTGTTATAAATAATGTCAGGACATTCAAAGTTCGCAAATATCAAACACAAAAAAGAGAGAAATGATGCTGCAAAAGGCAAAGTTTTCACCGTAATCGGAAGAGAGATTGCAGTAGCAGTGAAAGAAGGCGGACCGGACCCTGCAAATAACAGCAAGCTGCGCGATGTCATTGCAAAAGCCAAAGCCAACAATATGCCGAACGATACGATTGACCGCGGAATTAAGAAGGCGGCCGGCGATGCGAACGCTGTGAATTATGAGACCATTACATATGAAGGATATGGTCCAAACGGAGTAGCGATTATTGTTGATACCTTAACCGACAACAAAAACCGGACGGCAGCCAATGTGAGAAGCGCCTTTACAAAGGGCGGCGGCAACGTAGGAACGCCGGGCTGTGTATCTTATATGTTCGATAAAAAGGGCCAGATCATCATCGATAAGGAAGAGTGTGAGATGGACCCGGATGAACTGATGATGATGGCTCTGGATGCGGGAGCCGAGGATTTCTCCGAGGAGGAGGACAGTTACGAGGTGATTACGGCACCGGAGGATTTCAGTGCGGTGCGTGAAGCGCTGGAAGCGGCCGGAATTCCGATGGTGGAGGCCGACGTAACCATGATCCCGCAGACCTGGGTAGAACTGACCGATGAGGAATCGATTAAAAAGATGAACCGTACTCTCGACCTTCTGGACGAGGATGACGACGTTCAGGCCACCTATCACAACTGGGATGAATAATATTAAAATGAGAAGCCGGCTTAAGAAAATAATACTTTCTGAGCCGGTTTTTTGTATAAAAAAGAAGGCGAATGCAAATTGAAGGAAGACCAACCGCCACAGGCAGATGATTTCACTGGAAACACATAACGAGAAGAATGTGGCGTTTTACCGGCAATTTGGATTTAAGGTGTTTGGGGTGATGGAGAAGCATTTTGATTTGAAGCAGTATGGTATGATTCGGGAAGTGTGAGAAAAGGAAAAGTCCTGGCTCGGTAGTATGAGCCAGGACTTTTATTTAGGTGAAAAGTGGTTGTTGAAGCAGCCGCGGTCTAAGTCCTTTATTCAATGGATATTGGGCTGTCCAGTGGCTTTATTTACCACGATTTTAAAGTTGGAACCACAAGTAACGGTTTTCCCCTTTATGATATCTTCTTCTGTAAAACGCGCCATTAATATTTCTCGTTCGGTTACCCGTTCGTGGTCATAAGTAACATAGATAAAACCATCATCAGCTTCTTTAGCATCAGGATAAGAGACTTCATTCCGTTCGTCCAAAAGAAGGGAGTAGGGCCAGGTCTGACCATCATCTTCACTTAAAAGAGCGGACAGGTGACTTCGGCCTTTCCATTTTTTGACATTTCCCTGGTGCATGATATCTTCAAGATCAATTCGCTGGTCAAACTGGTAGTGATTAATTAAGAGGAGACGTCCCGATTTCAGACGACTGATATGAAAGCGGGAGCAGGGACCGTCAATATGGGATTTCTGTCCTGGAGTCCAGGTGTATCCGCCATCAGTGGAAAAACTTTCACCGATTCCATCGAAGGTGCGGACCAGCATCCACAGGGAGCCGTCCTTCTTTTCTACAATCATGTTTTCATCAAAGCTTCTGTTGGGGATATCTGCATGGCCGCGAAGAGAAATAGTTTTTCCCTTGTCGGACGAAGCGTATACATTAGAAAACTGCTCCTGCTCCAGACCGTGGCGTTCGGCGGGAACACTTCCGCTTGTATCACACCAGATAGCACAGGGGAACAGCCATTCACCTTTAGTGGTAATGATCGGTTTGTTCATCATAATGCCATTAGCAATTCTGCGAGGGGCAGACCAGGTGAGCGGATCCGTGTCAGGCTGATCGCAGACAGTTACCCAGACACCACTCCGTCCATCGTTAAATCCGCGCGCCTGCGTATAAAACATCCAGAGCTTTTTGTCTGGAGCGATCCATAAATTAGGATCATAGATCCTGCATTCCGGATCGGGATGCTCCACAACGGTTACACAGGAGCGAAAACTCTCTCCGTGATTATCACTGACACAAAGTACCATAATATTCCCTCCAACCTCAGCGTCCTGTCCGGAATAAAAATTAACAAAAATTCGTCCATTCCCGGTTACTTCAATGGAAGGAATTCCCTGCCAGCGCCGATAAGAGTCAGAGAAACGACTCTGGGTTGCTTCAACATAGATATTAGCTGGTGTTAAAGCAGAATCTGGATTGATGTATGTCATAATAAAACCTCCTTAGTTTTTTAGGTTTGATTTTACTATTCATCAATGATGAGCAAAAATAGTATAACATGTATATAATGCAATGTCAATGTAAATTAAAATGTGCAAATTAAATAATAGCTATTGACAAAATAAAAAGTATTGTATATAATTTGCCTATAAACACTACTCATTAATGATGAGCGATGATGAGAAGCGACGAATAAGGGGGAATAAAATGATTGATTTAGCAGAACAAACAACGGTTTTAAAGGGTGGCATGGTGGTTCTTCCAGGCTGTGTAAAAAAAATGGATCTGGTAATAAAAGGAGAACGGATTGAAGCACTGGTGAATGATTTTATAATGGATGAGACAGCAGATTGCAGGATCATTGATGTAAGTGGTAAGGTGATTCTGCCGGGGATCATTGATACGCACGTACATATGTGGGACCCTTCACCTTTCAATTACAGGGAAGACTGGTATTCTGGTTCACAATGTGCAGCGGAAGGAGGTATCACAACAATTGTTGATATGCCTCTCAGTGTACCTCCGGTGGTTGACAGGCAGGGCTTCGGTTTAAAATATGAGACGGCAAACCGACAGTCTTTCGTAGATTTTGCATTTTGGGGTGGATTGACTCCAGGCTGCCTGGATCAGATGGAGGAACTCAATAACCTGGGCTGTGTGGCATATAAGGGATTTATGAGTTTTGCCAATCCTGATTATCCGCAGATCACAGACGGATATCTGGTAAAAGGGATGGAGATCGCCAGGAAATTTGACGGCCTGATAGGAGTACACGCGGAAAATGCAGAGGTAGCCGATTTTGGTTGTCGGTGGCTGGCAGAAATGGGTGAATGTGATCCTGCCAGATATGATGACGCCAGGCCATGGTGGGTGGAACTGGAGGCGATTCAGAGAGCCTGTTTGTTTAGCAGAGCAGTAGGGAACCGTCTTTATATCTGTCATATGACGATTGCGCAGGGAGCCGAGTTTTTAAAGCAGGAAAAATGCAGGGGAACCAGAGTGTATGTGGAGACATGCCCGCAGTATCTGTTGTTCGACCGCAACGTATTACGGTCAAAGGGCGCTTATGCAAAGTGCAATCCGCCCCTTCGAAGCAGAGAAAATGTAGAAAAGCTGTGGAATTATGTAATGGATGGTACGATTGATACCATTGGCTCCGATCATGGGCCTTATCGGGATGAAGAGAAGACGAAAGAGGGTGATTTCTTTAAGGAACTTTGTGGATTTGGCGGATTTGACGGACTTTTGCCCTCCATGCTGACAGAAGGGGTAAACAAAAGAGGACTCCCGTTGGAACGTTTGGCCGATTTAACATCGGGCAACGCAGCAAAAATCATGGGTTTATATCCCAAAAAAGGAAGTCTTCTCCCAGGGACAGATGCTGATATTGTTGTGGTGGATTTAAATGAAGAATGGACCTTCGATGGAAAGAAGAGTTTTTCCAAGACAAAGTCGGATAAAAATGTTTATCACGGTATGGATATGAAGGGAAGAGTAAAGCAGACCTGGGTTAGGGGGAAACTGGTTTACAGAGATGGCAGCATAACAGGGAAAGCCGGATATGGTCAGTATGTGCCGAGGCAATCCCGGTAGCATATATGATCTGAAGGGAGGCGTAATAATGTGTGAACTGGAAGTATCCATGCAGAACATTCAAATGCGTTTTGGAGGAATTCATGCACTTGATAATGCGAAGCTGGAGCTGAAAAAGGGAGAGGTTCTGGGGCTGATCGGAGAGAACGGGGCGGGAAAATCCACACTGATGAAAATCCTTTCCGGAGTTTATGAGGCAGATTCTGGAAGTGTCACGGTTAATGGAAGAGAGGTACACTACAGGACGCCTAAGGAGGCACTTGATGATGGAATCTGCATGATATACCAGGAACTCAATCTGGTAGAAAAGCTTTCTGTGGCCGACAATATTTTTATTGGAAGGGAGAGCGGGAGGGGAATCTCGATAAAACGCAGGCAGGATAAAAGGAGGACAGAAGAATTGCTGGCCAGACTGGAACTGGACGTCAGCCCGGATACTATAGTAGGGGAATTAACCGTTGCAAGGCAGCAGATGGTTGAGATCGCGAAAGGTATTTCTTATCACAGCCGCGTACTGATCATGGATGAGCCGACTGCAGCCCTGGCTGTAAATGAGATCGAAGAGTTGTTTCGCGTTATCAGACAGCTGAAGGAAGACGGAATTTCTATTATCTATATTTCACACCGGCTGGAAGAACTTTTTGAGATTACAGACAGAATTACGGTTATGAGAGATGGCTGCTACATCGATACGATGGAAACGAAGGAAAGTTCCATGGAGGCATTGATTCAGAAAATGGTTGGAAGGACCATCAGCTGGGAGAAAAAAATGAGCTCCTGCGTCCGGAAGGATGCGGATATTGTCCTGGAGGTTAAAAATATGATATCAAAGGACATCAGAGACATTTCTTTTGTTCTGCGCCGCGGGGAAATATTGGGCCTGGCAGGTCTGATGGGCGCAGGACGTACGGAACTTGCCAGACTAATATTCGGTGCAGACTGGTACAGAAGCGGTAAGATTTATAGAAATAGCAGAGAAGTGAGAATCCGTTCTACAAGTGATGCGGTAGCAAACGGGATCAGTTATCTGTCGGAAGACAGAAAAGGTAACGGGCTTGCAATTGATTTGTCAGTAGCGGACAACGTGGCACTTCCAAACTGGGACGAGTTTACACGTGGTATTGTGATCAACTTTAACAGGATGGAGGAAGCTGTAGAAACAGTGACAAAGTCAGTTTCCGTTAAGACCCCTTCGATTGGCCAGCTGGTAAGAAATTTATCCGGTGGGAATCAGCAGAAAGTAGTAATTGCAAAATGGCTGCTAAAAAACAGTGAGATATTTATTTTTGACGAACCCACCAGGGGAATCGATGTGGGGGCAAAAAATGAGATCTATAAACTGATGGAACAGCTGATAAGGGAAGGAAAATCCATTATCATGATTTCATCCGAGATGCCGGAACTGCTCCGTATGAGTGATCGCATTCTGGTCCTTTGTGAAGGCAGACTGACCGGTGAACTGGATATAGGGGAAGCAACCCAGGAGAAGATTATGCAGTATGCGGTTATGAGGAGTTGAAAATAAAAGAAAGGAATACCGGTTATGAAAAAAATATTATCATCACAGCGGGCGATCGCACTTCTGACGCTTGGAGTCCTGTTCCTGTTTTTTTCTGTTTTCGGCAGTAATTTTTGTACCGGGGACACGATGGTGAATCTGCTGGAAAGTACATATTACATCATATGTGTATCCTTTGGAATGACATTTGTTATTTCCACAGGAGGAATTGATTTATCAGTGGGAACAGTAGCCATGTGCGGAGCTCTGGTTGGCGGCGTCGCATATAACGTATGGGGATTACCCATGTGGTTTTCTTTGATCATTATCGTTTTTACAGGGATGCTGTTTGGGATTTTAAATGGAATACTCGTATCTTACTTAAATCTTCCTGCATTTGTGGCCACACTGGGGACAATGATGATGTCACAGGGAGCAGGATATATCATTTCTGGCGTTCAGACAATGCGTTATCCGAGTATCAGTGAACCAGATGGCTGGTTTAAGCGGATTTTTTACAAGTCGCTGGATGGGGTGCCTATGGGGGTGATTTATATGGTTATTCTGTTTGCAGCGGCATTTTTTCTGTTTAAATATACAAAAATCGGAAAATATGCCTGTGCCATTGGATCCAATAAAGAAGCGGCCAGATTATCCGGTGTTAATGTAAAACGGTGGGGGCTTCTGGTATATGTGATCAGTGGTATTTTTGCAGGGCTGGCAGGAATCTTTTATGCGGCCACTTATACAGCGATACTGCCAGGCTCTGGTTCCGGAATTGAAACAAATGCCATAGCAGCGACAGTGATTGGAGGAACTTCAATGACCGGAGGATCGGGCAGTATGTTTGGAACAATCATTGGGGTATTTATCATGGGTATTTTGAAAAATGGTTTAATGACAATAGGAATTCAGCAGCAATGGCAGGTATTGTTTACAGGAGCGGCTGTTCTTCTGGCTGTATTGTTGGATATCTATAGAAATAACAAGATAAAACGGGGTTAAGTAAAATCACGGCATAGCCGTAAAAGAAAGGAAGGTATTTATTTATGAAAAAAACGTTATTATTAGGGTTGGCAGCTGTCTGTGCATGGTCTCTTACAGCATGTGGTTCAGGAGCGGAGGCTGAGACAACAACGGCTCCGGAGACAACGAAGCAGGAAAAGACTGAAATGGAAACGGAAAACTCGAAAGAAAAAGATGAGTATTATGTCGAGATGGTTGGCAATTCTTTCGCAATTCAGTTCTGCAATATAAATGTAGATGGTGCTAAAGCGGCAGCGGATGAACTGGGCAACGTGAAGTTAAATTATAATGCTTCCCAGGACTCCTCTCAGGTACAGGAGCAGATTGATATACTGAATCAGGCGATCGCTAAGAAACCGGATGCAATTTTGATTGCGGCAGCAGATCCGGATGCACTGGAGGCGCAGATGATTAAAGCGAGGGATGAAGGAATTCCGGTTGTGGCCTATGATATCTCGTTTAACCATGCGCCGGAGGGGGCATTGGCTGCAACCGTCTCCACAAATAATGAAGCGGCAGCGGGACTGGCTGCTGAAAAATTGATGGAAAATGAGGCATTTGTGGAACAGGTGAAACAGGCAACCGCGGAAAAACCAATGGTGGTGAGCTGCCTGGCACCGGATGCGGTTATGACTGCGCACGAACAGAGAATCAACGGGTTTACACTAACACTTTATGAGCTCCTTCAGGAGTATCAGCCGGGTGCTGTAGAAATCACCGGCCATACAAGCTTTGAAAAAGCTTCTGAAAATCCGGCCGCTGTTACGATCAGAGCAGAGATTCCGCCTACAAAAGCAGATGCAGATATCAGGAACCAGGCTCAGAAAATGATTAATGGAAATGATGTTGCTGCGGTTTTCTGTGTGAATGAAGCATCAGTAACCGCATTGCTCAGTGCAACAACGGATGGAACTGACCTCGACAGGGAGAAGGGTAAATATAAAGATTTAATTGCTATTGGATTTGATGCTGGAAAGACAATGAAGGGCGCCGTTGCCAGCCAGTATTTTTATGGGGCAGTCGCCCAGGATCCGTTTGCAATGGGGTATGAAGGATTAAAAATTTGTATCGATGCAGTGAACGGCAGAGAAGTAAAGAATCTTGATGCCCCTGCAGTCTGGTATGATCATACCAACATGGAAGAGGACGACATTGCAAAAATTCTGTACGATTAATGATAAAATAACACATAGGGAAAGGCGGGCAGAATTATGGCAACTTTGCTGATAGGAGGAAACGGGCTGGTAGGAACAGCACTGGTTAGGTATCTGACGGAACAGGGGGAAGCGGTGATCAGCTTCAGTGCACATTCCCCGTCTGAAGAGGTGAATGGCTGTACTTATATACAGGGGGATGTGACAGAATACGGTACCATAAATATGATTTTAAGAAATTATAAGATAGATAGAATTCTTCATAATGCGGCAGTTTCTCATCCGAAGCTGTTTAGGGATAACCCATACAAAATTTACCGGACTAATGTACTTGGTACCATGACATCGCTGGAAGCAGCCAGAAACTATGGGATCGAACGATATCTCTATATGAGTTCAGGGGCGGTATATGGAAATGTAAGCATGGATGTTGTAACAGAAGAAGTCCCCATGCACTCGGAAAATCCTTATGGTGCCACAAAGGTGGCCTGTGAAGAACTTGTGAGAAATTATGGCCTGGATTCTGCTTCTCTGAGAATTGGATTTGTATATGGTCCTGGAAGAAAGTATGAATGCCCTGTTAATATGATTTTAAGAGACTGCATCTTAAAAAGTGAAGTGATGTGGGAACGGGGAATGGATCAGAAGCTGGATTATATCTACCTGGATGATTGCGTGAAGGCAATTGCGACAATTGCCATGGCAGATAAACTTCCTCATACAGAATATAATGTGGGAGGAGGAGAGATTGTCAGCTATTCCAGAATCGTAGATAAAGTCAGAGAGCTTTATCCCAAAGTACCGGTGAGTATTGGGCGTGGAGATTTGGGGTATGACAATCTGGGTGCACTCAGCGTAGAGCGGGCATACCGTGACTTTGGCTGGAAACCGGAAGTGTCTATTGAAGAAGGAATTGAGAAATATGACCGGTGGCTGCGAAAAACCATGAATCACTGTAGTTGAGGGAAGAGACAAAATATGGTATACTGAATACTGGTAATATATGGTATATCAAAATAGAGAGCGTGGAAAATATATGGATGAGAAGAAGCGGTTACTGCAGACCGGCGTATTTAAAAATGAAAGTGATATTGTTCTTTTCCTTCTTGTAAGACAGATTGGCCACAGGACGGGGCCGGTGGGATCATGGACTTTAAAGGAAGAACTGGATTCCATGGGAATCGCCTATGGTACTGCCACCGTTGGACGGTATCTGAAGATGCTGGATTACAAAGGATATACCATTCATAAAGGGAATCAGGGGAGAATCCTGTCTGACGAGGGAAAAAAATGGCTTTCCGACATGGAGGACAGTTTAAACAGAGCTGAGGTGAGAAATGAATCTTCCAAGGCACTCCAGGTTAATAAATATTCAGATTTAATCGATTTGATGAAAGCCAGAAAAGCCATTGAAGTGGAAACAGTACGTCTTGCGGCCATCCATGCGACACAGGAGGAGATTACGGAACTGCGAAAATCCATTAATATATATTACCGTTTTATAACGGAAAAAAAGGATTTTGTGGAGCCAGCCCTTGATTTTCATGGAATTATTGCGGATATGAGTCATAATCGTTTCATGAAGGCTATTCTGGAGATGCTGATTTTTGAAGAAAAGCAGATTGAAGATAATATTGATCAGTTGGAGACGAGAAAAAGGGGTAATACGTACGTAATTGAGCACGATGATATTACGAGAGCAATTGAGGAGAGAAATCCCGACCTTGCAGCGGAATTAATGGACAGGCACATGGAGGGGATTCTGGAAGCTGTAGAATATCAGGTAAATCTTATGGAGAAAGTGGAATAAAGAATTTAGAGGGGCCGTAGCAGAAGCCAGATTCTGTTATGGCCTCTCTCTTTGCACTTGAACAAAGGCCGGCAGCCTCCCTTCCGTCATTTCTCCGGAATCATACACTAATACAGATAGTACGCCAGCGTCTCCGTAAATTCAAATCCCAGTTTCCGATACAGCTGAAGCGCCGGCCCGTTGTCTCCGCTAACCTGCAGCATGACACGGCTGAAAGGAAAATATTCCGGTTCTGTTTTGGCCATGCGGTTTAATTCACCGATGAGCGCGGCGGCGGCACGGCCTCCGATGCCCTGGTTCCGAAGCTTCTCATGAATTTCGAAGTCGTAAAAGTAAACAGTGTCATTTTGGAATATAAGATGAAAAGAGCCGACCGGCCTACTGTTTTCACTGATCACATACCGTTTATCTCCGCTGTCAGTTGAGAGAGCCGGTGAGAACTCTACGGAGTGGCTTTCACTGCCGGACTGCGGCGCGGGCAGGCGCAGTTCCATCATGTGTTCCCGGTTTAAAAACTCTGCTTCGAGGGCGTCCAGCGTCTTTTTCGTGTCAGGGCAGGAGTCATCAGCCAGGAAGAGAAGATCACATTCGCCGGACTCTTTTAACAGTTCTTCCAGCAGCAGGGAGAAATGACCGCGGCCCCGGTGGGACGGGAGTGTGAATGCGCTGCAGCTGCATGTCTCAAATTCGTTAAAAAATGCAGAAAATGCGGATAAGAGTGTTTCTTCGTCGTATAATAGAAAGAAAAGACCTCCGTCTTCTGTGGGAAAGGTAAGTGAAGTATGGTCATGTAACCGGCATGCGGTTTCAAGGGCCTGTAAGTCTTTCAGCTGCTGTTGATCCAAATGCTCTGTGCGTATGATTTTCATGGCGTTCTCCCTTTTGTTTTTCGGAGGAAATTATCGGCACTGCGCTGCGCAATTAACAGTGAATAGAGCACCTGACGCAGATATCAGGCACTCTATTCACCATGAATTACGCAGCACAGTACTGTGTCTACAGTATAGTACAAGAAACCATGTGATTTCAATCAAATATTTTCCATATTGCTGATTGTTTCTTTGAAATATGGGTGATAGAATAAAACCAGTGGATATAGTGGAGGGATTATTTTGAAAAAGAGAGACGAGATACCGGTTTGTGATACCTGGAACCTGGCGGACATTCTGCCATCCGACGAAGCCTGGGAAGCGCTGTTTCTTGAAACAGAGAGAGAACTGGCCGGCTATAAGGAGTTTGAAGGGCATCTGGCTGAATCAGGCGAGATGCTGTTTCGGTGTTTGAAGTTCGATGAAGAGATATCGTTAAAGATTGAGAGACTGTTTGTATACGGAAGAGAGAAGTCTGATGAAGACACGGCGAAAGCGAAGTATCAGGATTTTTATGCAAGAGCCCAGGCGCTCTCCTATAAAGCGGCGGGACTCTCATCTTTTATCGTACCGGAGATTCTGGCCATGGATGAACAGGCTCTCGGCAGATTCCGGAGTACGGTAAAAGAACTGGACCGGTACAGCCGGACGTTTGAGATCATTATGAAGAAGAAGGCCCATACGCTCTCCGCAGGTATGGAAGAGCTTCTTGCAAAATCCATGGAAGCGACCCAGAGTTCTTCCGATATTTTTAACATGTTTAATAATGCGGATGCGAAATTTCCGTCTATCACAGACAGTGAGGGGAAGGAAATTCCTGTGACCCATGGTACGTATATTCCGCTGATGGAGAACCGGGACCGCCGGGTGCGAAAAGCTGCTTTTCAGTCGATGTACAGCGTTTACGGCCAGTTTGCCAATACACTGGCGGCCACGTTCGCGGCAAACGTAAAGCAGGCTTCTTTTTATGCGAAAGCCAGAAATTACGGTTCCAGCCGGGCATATTATCTGTCAGAAAACGAGATACCAGAAAGCGTCTATGACAATCTGACGGAAGCGATTCAGGAGGGGCTGCCGCTTTTCCATGAATACGTCTCGGTCAGAAAAAAGGTGCTGGGACTCGATGAGATACACATGTACGATTTATATACGCCGATGGTGGAACACGATGACAGGAAGATTCCTTATGAAGAGGCAAAGGAAACCGTGAAAAAGGGCCTGGCCCCGCTGGGGGATAAGTATCTGGCTCTTCTGCAGGAAGGCTTCGATCACCGCTGGATCGATGTCTATGAAAATGAAGGCAAGCGAAGCGGCGCGTACTCCTGGGGTGTCTACGGGACGCATCCGTATGTGCTGCTCAACTACAGCGGTACACTGGACAGCGTCTTCACCCTGGCACATGAGATGGGACACTCCCTGCACTCCTGGTTTTCCGATCAGGCGCTGCCCTATGTGGACGCGGGATACAAGATTTTCGTCGCGGAAGTAGCGTCTACGTGTAATGAGGCGCTGCTGAACCGTTACCTGCTGGCGGTGACGGAGGATAAGAAGGAGCGGGCGTATCTTTTGAACCATTTCATGGAGAGCTTCCGTGGAACGGTGTTCCGTCAGACCATGTTTGCGGAGTTTGAGGCTGAGACTCACAGAAGGAGTGAGGCCGGAGAACCGCTGACGGCGGAGCTGCTCTGCAGGCTGTATCACGAACTTAATGAAAAATATTTCGGACCGGAGATGGTGGTCGACCGCGAGATTGATTATGAGTGGGCAAGAATTCCTCACTTCTATACGCCGTTTTACGTTTATCAGTATGCAACGGGCTTTTCGGCGGCCATGGCGATCAGCAGCAGGATTCTGGCTGGTGATGAGCAGGCACTGGAAGGCTACTTCAAATTCTTAAGCGGCGGCAATTCCATGCCTCCGATCGAGCTCCTGAAGCTGTGCGGTGTGGATATGTCTACCGGCCAGCCGGTAAAGGAAGCGCTGGCCGTATTTAAGGAACTGCTGGAGGAGTTTAAATCGCTGTAGTGAAAAGAGGGGAGCAGGGATGAATCTGTATCAGATGATCTTCAAGAGAAGATCCATTCGAAAATTTAAATATGAAGCGGTACCGGAGCAGCTTATAAAGGATGTCCTGGCGTTTGCAGACCGTGTGGCCACACTCTGCCCGGAGATTTCCACAAAGATGGAGATTAAGGAAAATATAGGGAAGGATCTTCCTGTAAAGGGTCTCTGGAAGGTGGAAGCACCATATTATCTGGTGTTTTATTCGGAAGAGAAGGATGGCTGGATGATGAATGCAGGATACGTTCTGGAGCCTGTTCTTCTGTATATGACCGGCAAGGGACTGGGAACGTGCTACTTAGGCAGTACCAGAATTCCCGGACCGGAGCCTGCCGGGATGAAGACGGCCGTTGCCGTGGCGTTCGGATATCCCAGATCCCTGCTGTACCGTGATCCGGCTACGGCAAAACGCCTTCCGTTAAAAGAACTCTGCGTGTTCAAGGATGAGATCGGCGAACCGCTGAAGAATATCCTGAAGGCTGTTCGACTGGCACCTTCGGCCATGAATACGCAGCCGTGGCGCTTTATCGTTTACCACGACAGAATCTATATTTTCTCCTGCAGGGAATTTCTTCCTTCCCAGACCATGGTGGCAATGAGGGATTTGAGTATGGGAATCATGCTGTCCCATCTGTCCATCGCGGCGGAAGAACTGTGGCTGAATTTAAAGATCGAAGTAGAAGAACAGATGGTAAAGAAGTCTTATAAGAGCGGTGCCTATGTGGCGACAGCTTTTCTGCTGGAATAAGGAGTGTCCGTGTCCAACTCACGGGCCGGGGTGGAATCCCTGATAAAAATTGAAACGTGAAGATAAAAAAGGGGACAGCCCCCTTCGGAAATTCCGCTGTCTGCAGAAACGGCAGGCGGTCCGGTCCGGTGGGCTGTCCTCTTTTTGGTATCATAGAATATGGTTGATCCCGGTAAGGAAAGCGGGAATATGTGTTATTCGATGGTGATGTAGTGGTTTTCCTCGATCTGCTTCGGAGCTTCCTTCGGAACGGTCAGCTTTAAGATGCCATTGTCGAAGGCCGCTTTAATATCTTCCTGGCGCAGCTGGGAACCAACATAGAAGCTTCTCTTGCAGGAGCCGCTGTAGCGTTCCTTGCGGATAAAGTTTTTGTTCTCACTGTCTTCGGAAGAGCCTGACGCCTCGGCGTAGATGGTCAGATAGCCATCCTTTAATTCAGCACGCACGTTCTCCTTCTTGTATCCGGGAAGTTCCACGTCAATGATATAATTGGTTCCGTCATCTTCAATATCAGTTCTCATAAGCGTTGTTCTGTTCTGTACAGAGTCGTTAAAAAATGGATCATTGAAAAATTCATCGAATAAATTATTTCTTCTGGATAATAACATAGGTTCTTCCTCCTTATTTATCTGCACCGCGTTTGATGCGGTGTTGTTGTTTGATTTGTTCTAGGTGTAATATAACACAAATTATTAGCACTGTCAATAGGTGAGTGCTAATTTTCTTCAATTGAATTTTCACGGCTTAAATGCGGCGGGTAACGGCGAGAAAGACGCTTGAAACAGCCCCCTACTTATGATAGAATTGGTAAGAATAGAGAAAATGTGAGGAACGAAGGAGGAGACTATGATTAATCAGTTGATTCAGAAGATTCAAGAAACAAAGGCCCCCATCTGTGTTGGACTGGATCCGATGCTTGGATATATACCGGAGCATGTGACGAGAAAGGCATTCGATGAGTTTGGTGAGACGCTGGAAGGTGCCGCAGAGGCGATCTGGCAGTTTAATAAAGAAATCGTGGATCATGTCTGTGACATTATTCCATCAGTTAAGCCGCAGATCGCCATGTATGAGCAGTTCGGCATCGAAGGGCTTAAGATATATAAGAGAACGGTTGATTACTGTCAGGAGAAGGGACTTCTCGTGATTGGCGATGCGAAGAGAGGGGATATCGGTTCTACCTCCGCCGCGTATGCTACGGCACATATCGGCCATGTGAAAGTGGGCGGCAGCATTCTGACCGGCTTTGGCACCGATTTTCTGACTGTCAATCCGTATCTCGGCACGGATGGAGTGAAGCCGTTTGTCGATGTGTGCAAAGAGGAGGACAGAGGACTCTTCGTACTGGTAAAGACCTCCAATCCTTCCAGCGGTGAATTCCAGGATCAGCTGATCGGCGGAAGGCCGCTGTACGAGCTGGTAGCAGACAAGGTAGTGGAATGGGGCGCGGACTGTATGGACGGCGCTTACAGCAACGTCGGAGCCGTAGTGGGAGCAACCTATCCGGAGATGAGCCGGATCTTAAGAAAACTGATGCCGAATACGTACTTCCTGGTACCGGGATACGGTGCGCAGGGCGGAACGGCTGAAGACCTTAAGTACTGTTTCAATGAAGACGGACTCGGTGCAATCGTCAACTCCTCCAGAGGCATCATCGCCGCATATAAGCAGGAGAAATACGCGAAGTTCGGCGCAGAGCATTTCGGTGAAGCCTCCAGACAGGCGGTCATCGATATGGTTTCCGATATCAACAGCGTACTGTAGGAGGAATCATGGCTCAGAGAAAAGTAACAGCCTTTGTGGACCGTCAGGAAAGGCTGACAGAAGATGTGTACAGCATGTGGATCCGGGATGAGGAGATGGCTGCCCAGGCAAAGCCGGGACAGTTTATTTCTGTGTATACAAAGGACGGAGCAAAACTGCTTCCGCGCCCGATCAGCATCTGTGAGACGAGTAAAGAAACCGGTATGCTGCGGATTGTATACAGGACCGTCGGAGCGGGAACGGAAGAATTTTCCCGTTACCAGGCGGGCGATCCCGTCGATATCATGGGGCCTCTCGGCAATGGATTCCCGCTGGAGGAAGCTGCAGAAGGAAAGACCGCCTTTTTGATCGGCGGAGGAATCGGAATTCCTCCCATGCTGGAACTGGCGAAGCAGTTACGCTGTAAAAAAGAAGTGATTTTAGGATATCGCGACGTTCTGTTTCTAAATGAGGAATTTGCTCCTTACGGGGATGTGGTTCTTGCAACTGAAGACGGCAGCGCCGGTACAAAGGGCAATGTCATTGACGCGATCAGAGAACACGGGTTAAAGGCGGATGTAATCTTTGCATGCGGCCCTACACCGATGCTGCGCGCGTTAAAAGAATTTGCCGCTTCAGAGAACATCACCTGTTTTCTGTCTCTTGAGGAGAAGATGGCATGCGGAATCGGAGCGTGTCTGGCCTGTGTCTGCAAAACAAAGAACGTGGATGAACATTCTCATGTTCACAATGCAAGAATCTGTAAAGACGGGCCGGTATTTCGGGCAGAGGAGGTAGAACTCTGATGAATATGAAGGTGAACTTAGCCGGTGTGGAACTGAAAAATCCGGTCATGACGGCATCCGGTACCTTTGGGTCCGGAGCAGAATACGGTGAGATGGTGGATTTAAACGGTTTAGGAGCGGTTGTGACCAAGGGGGTGGCCAATGTGCCGTGGCCCGGCAATCCGACGCCCAGAATCGCGGAGACGTACGGCGGCATGATCAACGCGATCGGTCTGCAGAATCCGGGAATTGAAGTATTTGCAAAGCGGGATATTCCGTTTTTAAGGCAGTATGACACGAAGATTATCGTTAATGTCTGCGGCAGAACCACGGAGGATTATGTGGAAGTGGTGGAACGCCTCGGGGATGAACCGGTGGATATGCTGGAAATCAATATTTCGTGTCCCAATGTGAAGGAAGGCGGCATCGCCTTCGGACAGGATCCGAAAGCAGTGGAGGCCATCACCAGAGAGGTAAAGAAACATGCGAAGCAGCCGGTTATCATGAAGCTGAGCCCAAACGTAACGGATATCACCGTCATGGCGAAGGCGGCAGAGGCGGGCGGCGCCGATGTGATCTCTCTGATCAATACGCTGACAGGCATGAAGATCGATATAAACCGCAGAACCTTTGCAGTGGCCAATAAGACGGGCGGATTATCCGGTCCGGCGGTGAAGCCGGTTGCGGTCCGCATGGTGTATCAGGCGGCGAACGCCGTGAAGATTCCCATCATCGGCATGGGCGGCATTATGAATGCAGAGGATGCGCTGGAGTTTATTCTGGCGGGAGCCACGGCAGTTTCCGTGGGAACGGCCAACTTCCATAACCCATATGCCACAGCTGAGGTTGTAAGCGGAATCGAAAATTATATGAAGAAGTACAACATAGAAGATATCAATGAGTTAGTCGGAGCCGTTCGGTAAGAAGCCCGATTTCAGGAGGGACGATAAGATGGAACAGTATAAGCAGGAATTTATAGAGTTTATGGTAGACAGCAACGTGCTGAAGTTTGGAGATTTTACGTTAAAGAGCGGAAGAAAGTCTCCATTTTTTATGAATGCAGGAGCCTATGTGACAGGAGCACAGCTTAAGAAGCTGGGTGAGTATTATGCGAAAGCTATCCATGATAATTTCGGGGACGAGTTTGATGTGCTGTTTGGACCGGCATACAAGGGAATTCCGTTAAGCGTGGCGACCACCATCGCTTACCATGAATTATATGGGAAAGAGATCAGATACTGTTCGAACCGGAAGGAAGCAAAGGACCACGGAGACGCAGGAATTCTTCTGGGCAGTCCGATTCAGGACGGTGACCGCGTGGTGATTATCGAGGATGTGACCACATCCGGCAAGTCGATCGAAGAGACATTTCCGATTATCAAGGCTCAGGGAGATGTGACGATTCTCGGTCTGATGGTTTCCTTAAACCGTATGGAAAAGGGAAAAGGGGATAAGAGTGCTCTCGACGAGATTCATGAAAAGTATGGTTTCCATGCAAAAGCCATCGTTACCATGGCAGAAGTTATCGAATATCTGTATAATAAAGAATATAACGGAAAGATTATGATTGATGATACTTTAAAGGCGGCGATTGACGCCTATTACGAAATCTACGGCGTAAAGTAAGGAGAGCTGAATATGGAGAGAGTTTATAAGACCATGAGAAATGCAGGCGCGCTTAATATTGTAATCGGCATTATTATTACAGTGGCAGGCTTAAGTGTCGGCATCATGTCTATCATCAATGGTGCTGTTCTGCTTAAGAGAAAATCCGAGATTACGTTTTAAATGGGGCATTTATGATAAAAAATACAACAAAACGACAGAAGCTGGGTTGGGTGATTTTCATCGTTTACCTGATTTTTTTGGCGTACTTCCTGTTCTTCTCCGAGGACTTTGGGCGGGGAAGCCATCTGCAGGAGGAGTACGCCTATAATCTGGTGCCGTTCAAGGAGATCAGGCGTTTTATTGTGTACTGGCACGTGGTAGGAATCCGGTCGTTTTTGCTGAATATTGTGGGCAATGTTGTTGGATTTATGCCATTTGGATTTTTTCTTCCGGTCATCAGCCGCAGGAGCCGTCACTGGTATAACACCGTGCTGTTAAGTTTTCTGTTCAGCCTCTGTATCGAGACGGTGCAGCTGATATGGAAGGTGGGCAGCTTCGACGTGGACGATATGATTCTCAACACCCTTGGCGGATTACTCGGCTTTGTGTTCTACAAAATTGTACAGACGATACGAGTGAGGAGGAAGCGGCGTGCAGCAGCAGAAAAAAGTATCCTATATTAGGAAACCATTTGCAAGGAGAAGCTTTATGGCCATCGGGCTTGCTGCCGCCGCATTGATTCTCGCGGTCATCGGTGTGGCAAGCTCGGTCATGACGGCAGGGAACGCAGAGCTGAATGTGGCGGCGGTTTGTTTCTGCAGCTTTTTAATTGCCATTGTTTCCCTGATTTATGGGGCGCTTTCTTTTTTGGAAAAGGAGAAGAAGTACATACTGTCCAAGATAGGGATGGCTGTCAGCGGCCTTCTGATTATCGTATGGACGGTTCTGATTATCATTGGATTTGGAGGATGACGATGAAGTATTGTGACAGATTCAAAGAAGAAAATGAGAGCGTGATGGAGCGGTTCCAGCTTTCCATGGAACGGCTTCATGCCATAGAGAGTGAGGAGACGGTGGAAGAACCGTACCGCTCTTATTTCCGGAAGATGGCGTCATTTATTGGAATGATCGGAGCGTATCGCGAGCAGCTGGAAGGCGGACTGCTGGAGAATGCCTCTCTGGACGAACTGAAAGCCTGGAATCACAGGCTCTATGAGGACATTCTCCCTCATAACTACGAAACCAGCTATGGAAATCCACAGTATGCAGTCTCCGCTCTGGGAGAGGAGTATGGACAGCTTTTTTCCTATCTCTACAAGGAAATCCGGGGCGGGATTCTTTTTGCTGCGGAGAACAGGCTGACGGATATCACCATTTTAAATGAGACAGTGATTGAGATCTATAATATGTTCGAGGAGACAGTGCCTCCAGCCGCCAGTGTAAAGGATGTGCTCTACTGGTTTGTCAGCGATTACTGCGATTATACGGTGACTTACCGCATCAGAGAAGGGGTGGATCCTGCTCTGACCTTTGCAAAGGATATCATCATGGACAGCGATTTAAACGACCTGCGGTATTTATACCGGTTTGGCGATTATATCTCCGAGTCCGAGCTGCTGGTGGCACAGTTTATGAATTCACTTCCGGAGGAGACGGTGCAGCTTATGGCGGATACGTACACGGAGGGCTACCGGAAGGGCTTTGAAGTGATGGGACGCGATCTGTCGAAAAAGAGCGCGGTGCAGATCCGGTATGAGCTGGGCTTTGAGCGCATGGTGAAGGCGGCAATCCGGAATTTCCGTGAGATGGGGCTGGATACGATTCTTTCCCGCTCCGCGGTGTGGTCTGTGAATCAGAAGGCCGGAAGGAAGGTGGGCTATTACGGCACGCCTGCCAACCGTCAGTATGAGTACGATCACCGCTACGACGAGGCGATTTATTTAAACAAGGCGTTTACCGACAGGAAGGCTTCCGTTCTGCGGGTGGCCTATGAGCAGTATAAAAAAGAGGCCGCAGCCTATGCGGGGCCGGCTGTAATTGAGACCTTTGGGCAGGAGGGCTTCCAGCCTGTTAATAAGAAGGAGGCAAACCGTCTGGATGGCAGACAGGAGAAGCTGAGTGCAAAGGCAGCCAATGAGGCAGCGGTGATTACCAATGAGTATATTCCCGGTGATGAAACAAGCTTTACGATCATCGCATTCCCGGTGCCGGAGATCGGCCGCGGCAGTCACGGTGAATGGGACGCAGAGAGTGCCGGTGAGCGTTTCAAAAAAATATTCGAGGAGACTATCGCGATCAACACGCTGGACTATGAAAAGTATAAGACGATTCAGCAGACGATCATCGATGCACTGGATGAGGCGGAATACGTGGAAGTGAAGGGAAAGGGAGAGAACCGGACCGATCTGCGCGTGAGCCTGCATGAACTGGGAGACAGGGAAAAAGAGACGAATTTTGAAAACTGTGTGGCGGATGTCAACATTCCGCTGGGCGAGGTATTTACGTCCCCGAAGCTCTGCGGGACGCAGGGAACGCTGTTTGTCGGAACCGTGTATATCGGTGATTTTCAGTTTAAGAATCTCTCCATGACTTTTGAGGACGGAATGATCAAAGCGTATTCCTGCGATAATTTTGAAGATCCAAACGAGGGCAGGGCGCTGGTAAAACAGATGATACTGAAGAACCACGACACGCTACCCATGGGCGAGTTTGCCATCGGAACCAATACGACGGCGTACGCCATGGCCGAACGGTATGGGATCCTCGACAAGCTTCCGATTCTGATCGTGGAGAAGATGGGGCCGCATTTTGCGGTTGGTGATACGTGCTACAGCTGGGCCGAGGACAGCGCCGTGTATAATCCGAACGGCAAGGAAATCATTGCAAGAGACAATGAGATTTCCATTCTGAGGAAGGAAGATTTGTCGAAGGCATATTTCAGCTGCCATACGGATATCACGATCCCTTATTCGGAACTGGATACGATCGATGCGGTGAGAGCGGATGGCAGCAGGATTTCGATCATTGCTGACGGGCGGTTTGTGCTTCCTGGTGTCGGGGAGCTGAATGTCCCGCTGGATAAGGAACAGGGAAAGCCGGATAATAAATAAGAAGCAGAATAGAAAAACAGAATGTGCCGGGAAGGTGATACGGGGCGGCACATTCTGTTTTCTTTTTTGTTTTCTGATTGCATCGAGCTCTTAAACTGACCGCTTAAATTGAGCGCTTAAGCTGAGCTGAAAAAGTGTATGATTACATTGTTTTCTGCAGAATCATTCGAAATACGAACAGGACCACCACGTAGACTGCCAGAATGATCAGCAGTGTCTTAAGGATGAGAATGCTGATGAATCCGCTGATCAGGATGCCGATATAGAGCAGGAGCAGCATGGTATATCCGGCGTAAGCCCAGCTGCGAAGTCCCAGCATACGGTTCCTCTCATCAGTTTCGTAGATTTCCCGTTCTTTTCTTATCTCAGGCTTCTTTAAATAGCGGACATTTTTAATGATCGTTGCGGCTGCGGCGAAGAACAGACCGAACCCGGTTCCCATATAGAAGCCCGGAATGAAATCATAGTGGTCGGCGGCCATGTACAGGACGGGAATCTGATCGCCTGCCAGGAAGGAAAGGGCGATGGTGATCACGCCCAGCGCCATGAGAAAGCAGCTGGCAGTGATTCTGGTCTTGCATTTCTTCTCAAAGTTAATGGGACTGTCAATAAATAAATTGTTCAGCAGCATGGTTTTATTCCTCCTCGAATAAGAATATTTCTTCAATGTTCATGTGAAAATATACGGCGATCTTGTGGGCCAGCTGGAGAGAGGCGTTATACTTGCCGTTTTCCAGGGATATGATGGTCTGCCTCGTTACGCCCAGAGCATCCGCCAGTTCTTCCTGTGTGATCCGCGATTGTTTTCTCAACTCCTGTATTCTTGTCTTCACTTACACAACACTTCCCTTTCTTTTATTCCCGCAGGCAGCGAGCCAGACGGACACGCCTGAGTGTTTCTCTGGCGGCCCATATAAAGGTAATGAGCCAGGCTCTGTGTCTGCGGGGGTTTGTTGTTAAAAGTAATGTTTCCTTTACATTTTTAGTATAGCACGCTTTACATTGTTTGTAAAGTCTATTTTACAATTTTTGTAAAGGAAGTTTTACATTATTGAATATACGGGTATTTTTAAGAAAATTATTGACGGGAGCATAAAAAGCTAGTATTATAATTATAAGTAAAGACTGATTTATAAGCTTTATATATTAATATAACTAATGAAAAGCATAACCGTTAATAATGAAAGGAGATTTACTATGGCAAAGGTAGCTATTGTTATGGGCAGTGATTCCGATATGCCTGTTATGGCGCAGGCTGCAGACGTTCTTGAGAAACTGGGTGTTGATTTTGAAATAACTGTTATTTCGGCTCACAGGGAGCCTGATATATTCTTTGAGTATGCCAAGACAGCGGAAGCGAGAGGTGTGAAGGTGATGATCGCGGGAGCCGGTAAGGCGGCCCATCTTCCGGGCATGTGCGCGGCGCTTTTCCCGATGCCGGTCATCGGAATTCCGATGAAGACTTCCGATCTCGGCGGTGTGGACTCTCTCTATTCCATCGTACAGATGCCGTCCGGCATACCGGTTGCCACGGTTGCGATTAATGGAGGAACGAACGCGGGAATTCTCGCGGCGAAGATCCTTGCTGCGTCTGATGAAGCGCTGCTCGGCAAATTAAAGGAGTATTCCGAGAATTTGAAGAATGATGTGGTAAAGAAAGCGGAGAAGCTGGATCAGATCGGATACAAAGAGTATCTGGCACAGATGAAGAAATAAGCCGTGGAGTGCGTTGCGTGCTCATGACAAGGAGGAAAAGAAATGGATTACAAGAATGCCGGTGTGGATATTGAGGCTGGATATAAGTCAGTAGAGTTAATGAAGGAACACGTAAAGGGAACCATGAGACCGGAGGTATTAGGCGGGATCGGCGGCTTTTCGGGAGCATTTTCCATGAGCGCATTTAAAGAGATGGAGAAACCGACTCTGGTTTCCGGAACCGACGGCGTAGGAACGAAGCTAAAGCTTGCATTTCTTATGGATCAGCATAATACGGTAGGCATCGACTGTGTTGCCATGTGTGTCAATGATATTGCCTGTGCAGGAGGAGAACCTTTATTCTTCCTGGATTACATTGCCTGCGGAAAGAATTTTCCGGAGAAGATTGCGGATATCGTTGGCGGCGTGGCGGATGGCTGCAAACAGGCCGGTGCGGCCTTAATTGGCGGAGAGACAGCGGAGATGCCGGGCTTTTATCCGGAGGATGAGTATGATCTGGCCGGTTTTGCGGTTGGTGTTGTAGATGAAAAAAATCTGATTACAGGAAAAGACTTAAAGGCCGGCGATGTGCTGATCGGCATGGCTTCCTCCGGTGTACACAGCAACGGTTTTTCTCTTGTGCGCAAGGTATTCGAGATGACGAAGGAGAGTCTGGATACGTATTACGATGAGCTGGGGGGAACCTTAGGAGAGACCCTGATCGCTCCGACGAAAATATATGTGAAGGCTTTAAAGCGTGTGAAGGACAGCGGAGTTACGATCAAGGCCTGCAGCCATGTGACCGGCGGCGGTTTCTATGAGAACATTCCGCGCATGCTTCCGGACGGTGTCAGAGCAGTCATTAAAAAGGACAGCTATGAGATTCCGGCAATCTTTAAGCTTCTGGCTGAAAAAGGCAGCATCGAAGAAGAAATGATGTACAATACGTATAACATGGGGATCGGTATGGTTCTGGCGGTTGATCCGTCTGCGGTGGATACCGCGATGGAGGCGATCCGTGAGGCTGGTGAGACTCCATATGTGATTGGCAGCGTGGAAGCAGGAGAAAAGGGAGTGACCTTATGCTGAGAGTCGGCATTCTGGTATCCGGCGGCGGAACGAATCTCCAGGCCATATTAGACCGGCTGGACGACGGGAGTCTCACCAATGTGAGCGTGGAAGTGGTGATCAGCAATAACCGCAGTGCTTACGCGCTGGAGCGGGCGAAGAACCATGGAATCGAGACTGCGGCCATCTCTCCGAAGGAGTTCGGAACCAGGGAGGAATTTAACGAGGCATTTCTGTCAAAGGTAGACGAGTACCATCTCGATCTGATTGTGCTGGCCGGGTTCCTTGTAACGATCCCGGAGGCGATGACCAGAAAATATAAGAATCGTATCATTAATATTCATCCTTCCCTGATTCCGTCTTTCTGCGGAGTGGGCTACTACGGCTTAAAGGTTCACGAGGCGGCCTTAAAGCGTGGGGTGAAGGTGACCGGAGCCACGGTGCACTACGTGGACGAGGGAGTGGACAGCGGCCCGATTCTTTTACAGAAGGCAGTTGAAGTGAAGGACGGAGATACGCCGGAGATTCTTCAGAGACGTGTGATGGAGGAGGCGGAGTGGGTGATTCTGCCTCAGGCTATTCAGATGATTGCAAACTCATAAGAAGTTCAGGAGGCGGATGATGAAAGTACTGATTGTTGGAAGCGGCGGAAGAGAGCACGCGATCGCGTGGAAGGTGGCAGGGAGTCCGAAGGCAGATAAGATTTACTGCGCTCCGGGCAATGCCGGTATCGCTGAATATGCGGAATGTGTGCCGATCGGCGCCATGGAATTCGATAAGCTGGCGGCGTTTGCGAAGGAAAATCAGATAGATTTAACTGTGATTGGTATGGATGATCCGCTGGTAGGCGGCATCGTGGATGTATTTGAGAAGGAAGGGCTTCGCGTATTCGGACCCAGAAAGAACGCGGCGATTCTCGAGGGATCCAAGGCATTTTCCAAGGACCTGATGAAGAAATACCATATTCCGACGGCGGGCTATGAGACCTTTGATACTCCGGAGGCGGCGCTTCAGTATCTGGAAACGGCCGAGATGCCCATCGTACTGAAAGCGGATGGTCTTGCTCTCGGAAAGGGCGTTCTGATCTGTAATACGAGGGAAGAGGCAAGGGAAGGCGTCAGGACACTGATGCTGGATAAGCAGTTCGGCTCCGCCGGCGACCGTATCGTGGTTGAGGAGTTTATGACCGGGCGAGAAGTATCTGTGCTGTCTTTTGTGGATGGAGATACGATAAAGATCATGACCTCGGCGCAGGATCACAAGCGGGCGAAAAACGGGGATCAGGGGTTAAATACCGGCGGTATGGGAACCTTTTCGCCCAGCCCGTTCTATACAGAGGAGGTTGACGCCTTCTGCCGGAAATACGTATATCAGGCGACGGTAGACGCGATGAAGGCGGAGGGAAGACCGTTTAAGGGAATCATCTTCTTTGGGCTGATGCTCACCGAGAAGGGACCGAAGGTTCTGGAATACAATGCGAGATTCGGCGATCCGGAGACGCAGGTCGTACTGCCGCGTATGAAGAATGATATTTTGGAAGTGTTCGAGGCCTGTGTGGACGGCACGCTGGATCAGATTCAGCTGGAGTTTGAGGATAACGCGGCAGTCTGCGTTGTGCTGGCTTCCGACGGGTATCCGGAGCACTACGAAAAAGGATATCCGATCAGCGGATTCGAGAATTTTAAGGGGCGTGACGGATACTATGTATTCCATGCCGGAACAAAGTTTGACGAGGAAGGCCGGGTCGTGACCAACGGCGGACGTGTGCTGGGCGTGACTGCGAAAGGCGAGAATTTAAAGCAGGCGCGGGAAAATGCGTATCGGGCGACGGAGTGGATTACATTTGGGAATAAGTATATGAGAGATGATATTGGGAAGGCGATTGATGAGGTCTAGTCAGTCATTTGGATGACATACCCCGGTTCGAGGATTTTGAACCGGGGTTTTTCTGTGAATGGATCTTTCCCCAGTCCTGGCAGTGCCCAGACTATTATCGGGGGAAAGATCCTTTTCTTATCGTGACTTTCCGCAGCTTCCGGTTAAATCCCTCAAGAAATCGTGCGGCTGCTCTCAAATCGCAGAAAAACTGTTATCTTTTAGAGAAGTAATCCACGTTTCGATTGTTTGGGCCAGTATATACTGCTGCTGCAAAACTGCCATACCTGTTTCCGGAATTTCCGGTACACGTTCTTTTTCGCATAGATTTTCTTCCAGACAGGTCTTTAAAGCTTTTACATTTTCCTCGATTTTTTCCAGGCATAATTTCTGCCCTTCCGGTGGAAGGCTGGGCAGATTTACAATCACGGCGTTAAAATCCAGGAAAAAGTGAATCGGTTGTGACGCGATCTCATTCATTAGATTTTCAAATTCTTTTGCGCCGGTATCTGTAAGAGAATAAATTGCTTTCTCCGGCATTTTCCCCTCTTTAACAATATTACTTTTAATCAATCCTTTTTCTTCAAGCTGTATCACCTTTTTGTAGATTGAGGGCGTGCTGATTTTTACCCATTTGGAGATATTGCGATACTCAACTAATTTCTGAATGTCATAGGCGCTGAGTGATTCCCTTTTTAATATCCCTAATACAATTAAATCGATAGTCGCCATGATTTCCTCCTGTTTCTATTGACAAATGGTGTAAATTATAGTAGTGTAATTGCTAGTTGATCAATTACTATAATTTATACTACTATATTTTATGTCTTATGTCAAGCGAAAGGAGAACTAACAGATGAATGAATCAGACAAAAAAATAGCGCTGCTGGGGAGCATGCCGATTCCAAAAGCATTACTGGCGTTAGGGCTGCCAACCATGATTGGTATGCTGATTAATGCGCTGTACAACCTGGCAGACACTTACTTTGTGGGAGGACTTGGAACCGATCAAATGGGTGCTGTCACGGTGGCGTTTCCCCTCGGACAGGTTATCGTAGGATTGGGCCTGCTGTTTGGTAACGGAGCCGCCGCCTGTCTTTCAAGGTTACTTGGGCGCAGAGACAAAGAAACTGCAAACAAGGTAGCCAGTACGGCCTTATACAGCAGCGTATTGACTGGAGCAGTCCTTATTCTTTGTTCCATTATCTTCCTAAAACCGATCTTAAAACAGCTTGGCGCAATCGAAAGTGTTATGCCTTATGCAACTGCCTACACCAGTATCTATATTACGTTTTCAATTTTTAACGTCTTCAATGTCACGATGAACAATATTGTATCAAGCGAAGGAGCCGCTAAAACTGCCATGTGTGCATTGATGGCAGGTGCTTTACTAAATGTGATATTAGACCCGATTTTTATCTATAGACTGCATCTTGGCGTTGCGGGTGCAGCAATTGCAACAGCCATTTCACAACTAGTTTCCACAATCGTCTATATGGGCTATATCCTGCGTAAAAAAAGTATTTTCAGTTTTCATATCAAAGAGTGCTGCTGTTCCAAAGAAATCATGTCTGAAATTTTGAAAATCGGGATTCCCACGTTGTTATTCCAGATATTGACCAGCCTTTCAATCAGCATGATAAACAATGCAGCGAAAGAATACGGAGGTTCCGCGCTGGCCGCGATGGGGCCGCTCACGAAAATTATGTCTATGGGGAGCCTGATTGTATTCGGTTTTTTGAAAGGCTTTCAGCCAATCGCCGGATTCAGCTATGGTGCAAAGAAATTTGATCGCCTGCATGAAGCCATTAAAACCTCGATTCTCTGGTCTACGATATTTTGTGCGATGTTTGGTTTGGCTGCTGCGATTTTCTCTTCACAGATTATGGCCTTGTTTACAAAAGGCGATATGGAGATGATTCGTATCGGTTCGTTCGCTTTGCGGGCAAACGGCCTTTCTTTTATCCTTTTTGGGTTCTACACGGTATATTCGTTTCTGTTCCTTGTGATGGGGAAAGCAGTGGAGGGCTGCTTCCTTGGTGCATGCAGACAGGGGATTTGTTTTGTACCTGTTATTTTACTCCTTCCAGGAATTTTTGGCTTGGATGGGATACTTTATGCCCAGCCGATTGCTGACGTTCTCTCGGCTATTGTCACCGCATGGCTGGCCATTCATTTTCACAAAGAATTGTCTGCAGCAAAAGCACATTTTCTTGCTACACAGGCAGAATCCTCTGAATCGGCTGACGTATAGTCTATTATAAAAATAATTGTAATGGATAATTCATAAAAAACTGCTGCCTGGAATGTGCGGTATCTGATGAATGTGCGGTTTCTGTTCGAATTAGTTTTATGTCCTGTTATTTTTGGCCAGAAAACAGCAAATGATGCGGCATAAACCGCGCAGGCCCCCTTGTTTGACAGTCTTTTATCTTATGTATTAAGTTCATAGAGATATCCTGATGCTTATAAAAATCTTCTGCGGTATATTCTTCTGTATACACAAGTGCCATGCATCAAGTGCCTCATTTTCTCTGCTAAACTGATGTATGGTCTAAAAGAAGACGCCTGCCGCGAGCGATAGCAGTAGTAATCCGAAAATCCAACAGAGACTATCAAGGACTGCAGTTTCCTGGTATAATTGGAATGGCATGTGTGGCTTCTAAACCGCTGGCCGTGAACATGTACCAGGAGGAAACCTGATGATTTTTCAGAAGGATAAGCAATTCAATATCCTGCCGTTTCATATAAGACTCAGAAAATATATTCAGTATTATAATGCCGAGTTTCCGGAGAGGGATACGTTCCTTCCTCAATACACGCTCATGCCATGTCGGATTTTTACTATAACGGGATGGAAATTTATCATATAATTTCCTCGAAGGAGGAATGAAAATATGAAAGATCAAGGGGCTTTTAGCGGTTAAGGATATATCCGCCTCTAAGAGCTTTTATGAAACCGTGCTTCATCCAAATGTTGTCATAGATATTGGCAAACATGTAACTTTTGAGAGCTTTTTTCTGCAGCAGGAGTATGCTAAAATTATTGGCATGGCTCCAATCTTTTGAAAGAAATTGGCACAGGGCGGCCCTGGCAGACCAAAGCCGCCGCTATTTTACTTAGAACAAAGGAGGTTGTCTATGAACTGGGAACCGTGGACAGGTTGTTACCAAATAAGTGACGGCTGTGCAAACTGCTATTTTTATGGGCCATATGCAAAACGCTGTGGACAGAATACAATTCTGAAAACAGATAAATTCAACTGGCCCATCCGGAGAAATAAGAAGGGTGAATACAACATCAAGGGGGATAAGATTCTCGCTACCTGCTTTGCCACCGACTTTTTCCTGCCAGAAGCGGACGAGTGGAGGAAAGAGGTCTGGGGCATGATCCGGGAGCGGACGGATATTGATTTTTTGATTCTGACCAAGCGGATCGACCGGTTCCCCGTGTCCCTGCCCGACGACTGGGGCGAGGGCTATGACAATGTGAACATTGGCTGCACAGTGGAAAACCAGGCGATTGCCGATTACCGGCTTCCTCTGTTTTTATCTTATCCGATGAAGCGGCGTTTTATCGCCTGCGCTCCGCTTCTGGAAGCGATCGATCTGACCGCATATCTTCATGGGGTGGATCATGTGACCGTTGGCGGCGAAACGGGGAGGGAAGCGCGCGAGTGCGATTACGAGTGGGTGCTGAGCATCCGGGAGCAGTGTGTCAAGGCGGGGGTAACCTTCTGGTTTAAGAACACAGGCTCTCTTTTCCGGCATGATGGTATCGTGGAGAAAATCAATCCATATCAGCAGACCGGCAGGGCGAAAGCGCTTGAAATTGATATTTCAGACGGGAAAAGGTTGTTTTGAAAGTCTTTGGCAGAAGGAGCTAATGTCAGAGCTGAGAGTTTGTAGACAGGGCATTGATTTACAGTGGTGATGATGTTCACAGGAGGAGATATGAGCGAGGTAATGAAATTTTCCACAAGAAAGGATTTTCGCAGCTGGCTGCAGGAGAATTGTATGTCAACAGCTGGTATTTGGGTGCTTTTTGGCAAGGCGGGCGGCCCCAAAACGATTAAGGCAGGCGAAGCGTTGGAAGAAGCCCTTTGTTTTGGCTGGATTGATGGCCAGATGCAGAGTATTGATGATAAAATCTATAAAAAGTATTTTTCCCTGCGCAGGGAAAACAGCAAATGGTCGGAGAAAAATAAAGCGCTGGCAGAAAAACTGGAACAACAGGGTCTTATGACCGATTATGGCCTGGCTAAAATAGCGGAAGCTAAGCAAAACGGCCAGTGGGATGCCCCCAAATCCCCGGCGGTCACAGAGGAGCAGATTGCCTTTTTGTCTGGTTTATTAAAAGCATACGAGCCCGCTTATGCAAATTTTCAGGCGATGTCTTTATCGGTAAAGAAAACTTACACACGGGCATATTTTGACGCAAAGACAGATGCCGGTCGGGAAAAGAGAATATTATGGATGGTCGATCGATTGAATAAAAACCTGAAACCTATGTAACAGGCAGAAGCTTAAAACCCAGAGGGAATATCATGGAAAATATTTATTACGTGGAAGATGACCGGAATATTGCGTCACTCGTTGCTGAATATTTAGAGCAAAGAGATTGTATCGTTTCTATCATTCCTTCGATCGCGGAGGCAAGACAGATGCTAAGCAGGCAGAAACCGGATTTGTGCCTTATTGACTGGAATATGCCGGATGGGCAGGGAGATGTACTCTGCCGTTCTATCCGTTTCCGATGGAAGGACATGCCGATTATTTTTCTGACTGCCCGTGGAGATGTGAAGGATATCGTTGCCGGCTTTGGCTGTGGGGCTGATGATTATGTGGTGAAACCGTTCGAACTGGAGGTATTATACTCTCGTATCCAGGCTCTGCTTCGGCGCGCCGGAACTGTATCAGACCAGGTTCTCAGCTGTGATTTTATTTCACTTAATCACAGTAAAAAGACGGTGTTCTGCGGCGATGAGGAAATAACGCTGAGTCAGATGGAATACCAGCTGTTGGAAGTTTTATTAAAAAATAAGGGCCAGACCATAAGCAGGGAGCAGATCCTGCATGAGGTCTGGGACAGCAATGGAAGTTATGTCAATGATAATACTCTGACCGTAACGATGAAACGGCTGCGTGAGAAATTACATCAGCCGCTGTGCATAAAAACAATACGAAGCTTTGGGTATCGTATGGAGGACACCGTATGAACGGCAAAAAAAATATTGTGGTTACAATTTTGCTGGTTGTATCTGTCAGCCTCTTTTCCGTTATGCTTTCCGCCGTGTTTCTGCTGAAGTATTACAGCAGGGTTCAGTTTCAAATGCTCAGCGGGTTCTGCCAGATGCTTGCGGAAGAACGCATAGCAGATAGAGACGCCTTCATGGGAGCACTGAAAGAAAACAGGGAAAAAATAGTATTGTCGGATAATGGGGATTTCCTGGAAAGCTTCGGGTATCGTGCGGATGATTTTGCAGGCAGGCGGTGGGAGACTGGATATCTGATTGCCGCAGCAGGCTTAGGAACCGGTCTTTTGATATTTATGGCAGCATTTTTATATTGGCATAAAAAAGAGGGGGAACAGATTTCAGCATTAACAGAATATTTGGAAAAGGTCAATACGGGGAGGCAGGGTCTTTTACTTGCAGCCAGGGAAGGTGAATATTCCCGGCTCCAGGATGAGATATATAAAACAGTAACCACTCTGTATCAGACCAGAGACGCCGCGCTCGAAGCAAAGAATAATTATGCAGATAATTTATATAATATCGCCCATCAGCTAAAAACGCCAATTACGGCTATTTCATTATCCGCGCAGCTAATAGAAGAAAAAAGTGATTTGGAGTATGCGGGGCAGATTCGGAAACAGGTGGCAAGGCTGACTCATTTAGAGGAAGCGCTGCTGCTTTTGTCGCGCATTGACACCGGGACACTGACGCTTGAAAAAGTAAAACTGGACGTGTTTACCATGTTGACTCTGGCAGCAGATAATCTGCAGGAATTATCGGTTCTCTCTGATGTTGAACTGGATATTTCGGATCATGGAGAGGCTGTCATTACTGCGGATATGGAATGGACGATGGAAGCGGTCATGAATCTGTTGAAAAATTGTATGGAGCATAGTCCGGCAGGGGCCAGGGTCCATTGCTCCTATGAGCAGAATCCGCTGTATGTGCAGATCCGGATCTGGGATGAGGGGGAGGGATTTGAGAAAAAAGATATTCCTCATTTATTTGAGCGTTTTTACCGGGGAGAAAATGCTGTAAAGGGCAGTATTGGAATCGGTCTGTCCATTTCAAAAGCAATCATTGAGATGCAGAACGGGGTAGTTCATGCCGGAAATTTGCCGGAGGGCGGCGCATTTTTTGAAATCCGTATGTACAGTCACTGAGTTGTCACCTTCCGCTGCTATAATAAAAGAGTAAGCAGTACATTCCATAGCAGGAGAGGAGATAGTCAAATGGAACTGTTAAAATGTGAAGGAATCGGCAAGATATACGGAAAAGGGCTTAACCAGGTGACTGCGCTCGACGGAATTGACCTTTCCGTTGAAAGAGGCGAGTTTTTAGCAATTGTGGGGGCTTCCGGTTCCGGAAAATCAACACTGCTTCATATCCTTGGAGGTGTGGACAAACCAACTTCTGGAAACGTAATGATAGATGGGATGGATCTATCTGCCTTGAATCAGAAACAGGCAGCCATTTTCCGCCGCCGGAAAGTGGGGCTGGTTTACCAATTCTATAATCTGATTCCCACATTGACTGTCCGAAAAAATATCCTTATGCCGCTTCTTCTGGACAAAAAGAGCGTGAACCAGGAATTTTTTAACCAGATTGTAAGCTCTCTGGGCATTGAAGATAAGCTGGAATCCCTGCCGGGTGAGCTGTCCGGGGGACAGCAGCAGAGAGCCGCAATCGCCAGATCCTTAGTCTATCGTCCGGCGCTGCTTCTGGCCGACGAGCCTACGGGTAATCTGGATCAAAAGAATTCCAGGGAAATTATTGACATGCTGAAGCTGTCCAACCGAAATCTGAAACAGACGATCATACTGATTACACATGATGAAAAAGTCGCAATGGAGGCAAACCGTATCGTAACGTTAGAGGACGGCCATATCGTCAGTGACCGGAAGCAGAGGGGGTAACGGCTATGTGGAAAGACTATTCTGCGGGGTATATAAAACACAACCGTGCTTCCAGTGTAACGGTGATGGCTGCCGCTTTTATTTCCGCCTTGCTGCTTTCTTTGCTTTGCAGCTTATTTTATAATTTCTGGATTTACGAGATAGAAAGGCTGGGAGCAGAGGAGGGCATATGGCAGGGGCGGATCGTCGGGGAAATAGATACAAAACAGCTGGAGTCGATACGAAATTTCGCCAATGTAAAAACGGCGTCTGTCAATGAAAAACTGTCTGACGGACAGGAAGCGGTAATCGATATCTGCCTGCACAACAGGAGGACGATCCTCACGGATATGCCTAAGATTGCGGAACTGGCAGGAATTTCTCAGGAGGCAGTTTCTTACCACCACAGCCTCTTGAGTATGTATTTGATTCGTGATCCAATGGATCCGGCACCGCGATTGATTTTTCCATTCTTACTGGGGACAACAGTGCTGGCCTGTTTTTCACTGATCATGATCATCAATCACTCTTTTGCGGTATCTATGTATGCGAGGATACATCAGATTGGCATTTTTTCAAGTATCGGAGCAACGCCGGGGCAGATCCGAATCTGTCTGTTACAGGAGGCTGCCATGCTTTGCGTGATACCGGTCATAGCCGGCAATTTGCTGGGAATTCTGATCAGTGTCTGGATAATTGGGCAGACCAATGTACTGGCAGGTGATACAGCAGGACGGCAGGAAGCTGTCTGGCAGTATCACCCTTGGGTTTTGGTATTTACGTTTCTAATTACTATTTTAACTGTTTGGATTTCTGCATGGATGCCGGCAAAGAAAATGAGCAGGTTAACTCCGCTGGAAGCAATCAGGAACACAGGGGAACTACAGTTAAAGAAAAAGAAGAAAATCCGGATTTTACCGCTTTTATTTGGTGTGGAAGGGGAACTTGCCGGAAATGCGCTGAAAGCACAAAGAAAGGCATTGCGGACAACGACACTGTCCCTGGTTCTGTCTTTTTTGGCATTTACCCTTATGCAGTGCTTTTTTACTCTTACGGGCGTCAGTCAGAGAATGACCTACTTTGAGGGATACCAGAATGTCTGGGACATTATGGTTACGGTACAGGATGCCGGTATAGACTCCTTTGAAAAGGCAGAGGAGATACAGGCATTGTCCGGTGTGGCAGACAGTGCAGTATACCAGAAAGCGGCTGCGAAGCGGATTGTTACCGAAGATGAAATAAGCAGTGAAATGGCGGCTCTAGGCGGTTTTATGCATGCACCTGAAAACTATGTTACGAAAACCGAAGAGGGCTGGCTCGTCAATGCGCCTCTTGTTATATTGGATGATTCCAGCTTTCTGGAATACTGTGGGATGATTGGGGCTGCTCCACGACTGGATGGTGCCGTGGTCCGGAATCAGATCGATGATGTTACCGATCCGGATTTTAGAAACCGTGACTCCCATGATTATCTGACGGGACAGCAGAAAACAAGTGTTTTAAGACAGGCGGCCCGGGAAGAACTGACGGCTGAAGTCCCGGTACTTGCGTATACCCGGGAAGTTCCCGAACTGCGGGAAGAGTATGGGAGTCTGGACCTGTATGAACTGGTACACTTCCTTCCGGTGTCTTTATGGAAACAGATCAGAGGACAGATAGGGGGAGAGGAAGAGGATTTTTATATCCGTATTCTTGCCGATGATACTACCTCATTGGAAGCGTTGAACCGGATAAAGGAGGAACTTCAGGAAATCCTTAATCCGGAATATGAAGTCCTTATTGAGAACCGGATACAGAAAAAAATAGATAATGATCATATGATTCATGGGATGATGACTGTTCTGGGCGGTTTTTGTGTCCTGCTTGCACTTATTGGTATTGGTAATCTATTCTCCAATACATTGGGATTTGTGCGCCAGAGAAATCGTGAGTTTGCACGGTATATGTCCATAGGTATGACTCCTGGCGGCCTGAGAAAACTGTTTTGTATTGAAGCGCTGGTGATTGCGGGACGACCGGTTCTTATTACAATACCGCTGACGGTTCTTATGACTGGATACATGATAAAAATCAGCTATTTGGAACCAGTGATTTTTATCAAAGAGGCACCGGTTATACCTGTTCTGGCATTTCTTTTCATGATTGCCGGCTTTGTGGCGCTGGCTTATTATCTTAGCTGGAAGAAGGTGAGTATAGTTAATTTGCGGGCTGCTCTGTCTGATGACACTATGATATAAAATCGATAGAAGAAATGTTGGACGCTCTGCGCAATGATCCCTATATTGTGGTGTATTTATTTTTTGAAAAGCAGATTACTCGAGGGATAGCATTTGAGGGACTGAAGGGGTAAAGTTTGTATAAAGTGAATTTTAAAAGTGAGCCGTTTTCTTTGATCTGGAGAAAAGGGCTCACTTTCCATTGTAAGAATCGATGCTTTCGCTGCAAATATCTGTATTGTGTCTCTCTTTTTTCATTTCCTTCATTTTGTAAAGTCATATAGTGCATTCGGATTCTTAATTGTAATACACCGCCTCCCAACGTCAATAACTCCCAATCGTTTCATTTTGGAGCAGATTCGTGCTATCTGGATGCGGGAGGCATTGACTGCGGAGGCCAGGTTCTCATAAGACATTGGAATGCATTGGGTCTGACAGTAGTCTTCACTTTTCATGTATAGAAAAATAAAGTTGATCAGGCGCGTTGTTACATCCGATACACTCTGATTTTCTGCGTCAAAGCACATGAGTCTTAAGACATCACCGACATAAGATGCCAGATCAAGGCCAAAAGCGGGATTCGCCTCACACATACGAAGCAGGGACTGCCGTGTCACGGTAACGGTGGTAATATCCGTGACAGCCTGGGTAGTTACAATGGCAGGTTTCCCTTCGCAGAAGCCGTCTAAGACAAAAAGGGTATTTTGGCGGTGGTAACCAAGCAGACGGACGAATCCGTCGGAGCTGTTTGTATATACCTTTACGATTCCATTCAGCAGAAAATGCATATGTAAAACAGGTTCCCCGCAGATGCTCAGGATTTCCCCCGCTCTTCTTCTTTTTTCTGGTCCGCAGTTTAGAATTATATGAGGCAGTTGTCTGTGCGACAGGCAGTGAACCTGTAATTCCCCAGGTTCCCGGTATCGATAAAACGATTGCCATAGATGCGCTGACCGCAATTGATCATGAGGAGAAGCTTGGAAAGCGGATTGTTATCATAGGAGGAGGCTTGATTGGTTCAGAAACAGCTCTCGATCTGGCAGAAAAGGGTCATGATGTAACTCTGGTGGAAATGCTGCCGCAGATCATGAATGGCGTCGCAACCACAGACTTTCTTGCTTACAGTGAACGGATTGAAAAAACCAATATGCAGATTATGACCAACACGCGTTTGATTGCTGTTGAAGATCATGGTGTTACGGTACAGGGTCCGCATGATTTTGAGAAACTGGATGCAGATACCGTAGTATTGGCAATCGGGTTAAGAGCAAAACAGGAGTTATACCATGAATTAAAGGAGAGAGGAAAGGAAGTCTACCTCGTAGGTGATGCTGTCAAAGCAGGTAAAATTTTTGATGCATTCCATACTGCTTACAGGACTGCGCTTAAGATTTAATCTTGTAACGCAATTCTTATGTGTTAGAAGTTTGTTTAAAATAGATATTTGGCAGAATTAAAATATTACAAAGAGACAGGCTGTATTTCGTGCATACCATGAAATGCTGCTTGTCTCTATTGGTTTAGCGGAAAAAGACAGTAAAAGGAAAGACCTGCGGAACTTGCAGCCGTTTATGCCGTCATGGCTACGCGATAATAGAGGTATGCCAACAAATACTGTTTAGATAAGTATTGGATATATTCCCGAGGAGAAACACCATAATACTCACGAAATGCCATATAAAAATGACTGCTGTTACGGTATCCCAGCATTAAAGCAACCTCATTGATTGCAAGGCTGGTGCCTTTCAAAAGAATTACGGCCCGCTCCATTCGCTGCGAAAGCAGGATTTCAGAAAATGATTTTCCCAGTTCCCGATGCTGCAGGGGAGAAATATAATTAGGCTGGTAAGAAAATCGTGATCTGATGATCGTAGTTATATCTGAGAGAATCATATTCTCCTTTTTACTGGGATACTTCTTTTTTCTTAAAAAACGCCCCTTTAAATTCCGAGGGAGTCATATCCTCATACTGTTTAAAAACCTTAAAAAAGTACTTTTCATCAAAAAAGCCGCAGTAAAAGGCGATTTCCTTTAAGGTAAAGTCTGTGGAAGTCAGCAGATTTTTTGCAGACTCGATTCTTACGGAATTGATATACTGGGTCAGGGTGGTACCGGTCAGCTTCTTATAACTGCTGGAAAGGTAATCCGGATTGTAATGGAAAATTTCTGCAATCTGGGCAACCGTTATGGCCTGTTGAAAGTTGCGTCGAATCCAGTCCTGAATTCTGTAGATGTGGAGAGGATCCTCCTTCGGTGCCAGAAGGCGGGAGGAAAACTCCCCGGCCAGTTCTAACAGCAGGGCGGTTAGAGAGTAGTGCAGCAGATATTCGGAAGCGGGGTACCGTCTCATGGATATGTCGAGAAGCTGGGAAAACAGGAGGGGAACCCGTTTGCCATGTGTGAGCGTACCGGTTTCAGGCACAATGTATTTTTCAGGCAGTGCCTGGCTGATTTCTGAAGGATACTCCGTCTGATTGATATAGACGGGAGGTTCCGGAACATGAAAATGAACCCAGTAATAATGCAGATATTCCGATGATTCCTGCCAGCCATAGTGTTCGGTCTCCGCGTGCAGCAGAATGAACTGATTGGGTTCCAGTCTGTACTGGACACCATACTGGGAAATATTCAAGGTTCCTTTCAGGATATAAATCAGAACGAATGAATCAAGACATCGTTTTGGGTGTAAAAAATTCTTATTTTTAACCAGCTGTCCACAGGAAAGAAAAGTCAGCGGCCGGCTGCATGGAAGCATGAGATGATGCATGAAATCCCTCCTTTTGATGAAAAGTTTCCATATAAAGTATATCAGGAATTTTTTGTAAAATAAATGAAAAATAAAGAATATATAAGATATTTACACCTTATATAGAGTAAAAACGGTTGTGCATAAAGTATATAAAATATATAATTAGATCATAAAACTTATGCAAAAGTTTAGAGTTATCGAAGCTTTTGTGTAAAATAAAGTAAAGTCCAAATTGCGCGATTGGAATATTTACACCACAATTATGTCAAAAGGAGAAAAATTATGAGAAAGATGAAATGGGTGTTTGCAGCGGCCTGTCTTGCGTTTGTCCTTGGGGGATGCGGAGGAAACAGCAGCCAGCCGTCAGATACGGCGGCTCCTTCTGCGGAAGCTTCCGGGGAAACGGCTTCCACACAGCAGGAGCAGACGGCAGATGATAAAAAGGGGGAATCAGTAACGCTGCGTTTCGCATGGTGGGGAGGAGATGACCGCCATACGGCAACGTTAAAGGCTATCGAGGAATACCAGAAAATAAATCCGAATGTAAAGATCGAAGCTGAGTATCAGGGGTACGACGGATACAATGATAAGATTCTGACCCAGCTTGCCGGCGGAACCCAGCCGGACATCATGCAGACGATTGCAACGGCTGCGGCGGAGTATCAGGCGGCATTTCCGGATTCGTTTGTAAAACTGGATCAGCAGGATACCTTCAAGCTTGATGTGTTCGATCAGGGATTTTTAGACAGTTTTTGTAAAGCGCACGATGGAAGTACAGTCGCAGTGCCATCCGGTGTCAGCTCCTATAATCTGGTGGTAAATAAGACCGTTACCGATGCCGCTGGAGTTGAACTGCCGGACAATATGACATGGGATGAGTTCCTGGAATATGGAAAACAGATTCATGCCGCTGATCCGGATTATTATATGATTACACTTTCTGATGATGACTGTAACCATTTTATGAGGTCTTATGTGCGGCAGCTGAGCGGTTACTGGACTATTTCCGAGGATTATGAGGTGGTTTCAGACAGAGATGCGCTGGTGAAGGCGTTTACTCTTCTTCAAAGCCTTTATAAAGAAGGAATTGCAGAGCCGATGGATACGGCATTTGCCTACAATGGGGACAAGGATGCCAACAAGAAACTGCTGAACAATGAAATCGCATGTTCTTACAGAGGATCTTCCTCCATTATTAATCTGGATACCAGCGGCGGAATGGTACTGGATGTGATAAATATCCCGATTGATCCGGACGCGAAGGAAACAGGGGTAATTACTCAGCCTTCCCAGTTATTTATGGTATCAGAAGGGCCAAACCGGGAGGAGGCTTTAAAGTTTATGCAGTGGCTGTATACAGATGAAGATGCGATCCGTATCTTAAGCGACTGCCGCGGAGTCCCTCCGACAGAGATTGGACGCCTTCAGCTGGAAAAGGAGAATCTCTTAAATCCTGTAGTCAACAAGGCGATCACTCTGGCTCTGGAAAAAACCGACGGTGCAGTTCCTCCTGTCAATGAAAATTCTGAGGTTTACGGATATCTCTTCCCGCTGATGCAGGAACTCTGCTATGACACGATCAGCCCGGAGGAAGCGGCAGATGAACTCATGGCCAATTTAACGGAAATCGTGGAGAAGCTGAAACCATAACCGCAGCAGAACAGTCAAAATTGCAGCAGAAAAAGAGCGGCAAAGTGTGTCCCGGAGGCCATGAACAAATCCTGGCCTTTCGGGATACGAAGAAGGGAATGTGTCAATGAATCTGATTGATTTTCATATGCATCCGTATTTAACCGGAAGTCAGTATACCGGTATGTATCTGGAACCAGGACCAGAATCAGGGAAGAATGTTATGGATAAAATCCGCTGTGACATGGAACGCGCCGGCATCAGTCATGTATGCGGATCTGTAATTGGAGGGGGAAACACAGTCTGGAAGGGATCCTTCCATGATCTTAAAGAACTGAACCGGTCAGCACTCGGGCTTAAAAACATGTCGGACGGATTCTATACGCCAGGCTTTCATATCCATCCGGAATTTGTCCGGGAATCCATTGAAGAAATCGAATACATGGCAGAACACGGTGTGAGACTGATCGGGGAACTGGTGCCTTATGCTCATGGCGGTTACAGCTATTCAAGCGGGGCAATGGATAAAATTCTCCAGGCGGCTGAGGCGTACGGCATGGTGGTTAGTTACCATTCAACAGATGACGACGATGCTGACCGAATGGTAGAACGCCACCCCAAACTGACGTTTGTAGCAGCACATCCGGGTGAAAAACCACGCGTGGAACAGCGCCTGGAGCGGATGAGACGGTATGATAATCTTTATCTGGATTTATCGGGAACAGGCCTGGCCAGACTGGGGATTCTGGCATACAGTGTACGCAGGCTGGGCGCGGAACGGTTTTTATTTGGAACGGATTATCCCATTAATAATCCGGCCATGTATGTACACGGGGTTCTGTATGAAGCACTTTCGGACAGGGAAAGAAGGATGATCTGTTACGAGAATGCGGAAAGGATTTTAGGAATTCATATTTTTGAAGGGGAAGGGGACCACTGATGAAGAACAAGAAACAGGGAACAATGCTGGAACGGAGAAACAACCAGGGATACTTGTATCTGCTTCCCTGGATTATCGGATTCCTGATTTTCCAGTTGTATCCGATCGCCATGTCACTGTATTACTCGTTTACAGACTACAGCTTTGGCAGCCAATATGATTTTGTTGGACTGGCCAATTATCTTCAGATTTTTACAAAGGACCGGGAAGTGAAAAATTCTCTGGCCGTTACCTTTAAATTTGTCTTTATGTCGGTGCCGATGAAGCTCATCAGTGCGCTGATTATTGCAATGCTTTTAAATCAGGCTCTGAAAGGAATCGGGCTTTTCAGAACGATCTACTATCTGCCCTCCATTCTGGGAGGAAGCGTGGCGATTGCCATTTTATGGAGACATTTATTTGATTTAAACGGAGTTGTCAATGTATTTTTAAACAGGCTTGGAATTAAAAGCATTGGATTTCTGACAGACCCGAAAATCGCACTGACCACTATAAGTATGCTGTCGGTCTGGCAGTTCGGATCCTCCATGCTGTTTTTTCTGGCGGCGTTAAAACAGGTTCCCCAGTCACTTTATGAGGCAGCGAAGATTGACGGTGCCGGGCCGGTGCGCTCCTTCTTTAAAATTACGATTCCCATGATCAGTCCCATGACGCTGTTTAACATTATTATGCAGATGATCAACGCGTTTCAGGAGTATACGGCTCCGGCGGTTATTACAGGCGGCGGTCCGGTGAAAAAGACACAGGTCCTGGCGATGACGCTGTACCAGAATGCATTTACCTATCGTAAAATGGGGTATGCATCTGCAATTTCCTGGATTATGTTTATCATAATTATAATCTTTACTGTATTTATCTTTTCGACCAGTGCGAAATGGACCTTTTACGGCGATGAGGAGGGCTGATGATGAACCGGAAAATAGCTAAAATCAGAAAAATTGTGCTGAAAACCATATCCTATCTGGTGCTGACTGCTCTGGGAATTGTCTTTATCTATCCCCTTTTATTCATGCTGTCCGCATCATTTAAGACGAATCAGGAACTGATGACTTCCATGAGTCTGATTCCTAAAAGTATCTCGTTTGACAGTTACATAAACGGCTGGAAAGGCGTAGGGACGTACACGTTTGGCCACTTTATGAAGAATTCCGGTATCCTTGTCGTTCCTGTTGTGCTGTTTACCGTGATTTCTTCTTCGCTGGTGGCATATGGATTTGCAAGGTTTAAGTTTAAAGGGCACGGCCTGTTGTTCGGAGCCATGCTCTCAACCATGATGCTTCCCAACGCAGTGGTCATCGTTCCTCGTTATATCATGTTCCGGCAGATGGGCTGGCTGAATACTTATGTACCGTTTTATGCGCTGTCCCTGTTTGCCTGTTACCCGTTTTTTATCTTCTCCATGGTTCAGTTTATCAGGGGGATTCCCAAAGATATTGATGAATCCGCATTTATGGATGGGTGCTCTACATTTGGGATCTTTGTGTATATGATACTGCCGCTGGCGAAGCCATGCCTGTTTTCCATGGCAATCTTTCAGTTCATCTGGACCTGGAATGATTACTTTAATCCATTGATTTTTATCAATAGTGTTAATAAATATACGGTTATGCAGGGGCTGAGGATGTGTATGGACAGTTCCAGCGGAATCTCGTGGGGGCCGATTATGGCGCTTTCACTGATTGCCATACTGCCCTGTGTTATCATTTTCTTTGCTGCCCAGAAATATTTTGTCGAAGGTGTTGCGACAACAGGTTTGAAAGGATAAAAAATGAACGATACAATAACAAATAATATGTTCCCGCGCTGGAATTCATTTGAAAGCAGAAACATGGAAAAAATGCTTCTTCTGTTTGCAGATACTGGAAAGGCTCACGCGGCGGCGGGAGATATCGGGGAACTGGAGAAGTACTTCGATTTTGCGAAGCGTGCCGGAAGCCGGTTTGACTGGGTACAGCTGCACAGCGGGTACTTTTTCAACCATGCGGAGCTTTCAAAGTACCCGGACAATGGAATTGAAATTGATACAAAGACGAATGCATTTATAGACGAAGCCGTCCGTATATGCAAAAAGAATGGAAAAAAAGTATCATATATGATGGGAGACTATGCGCCGTTAGAGTGTCTGCTGGAGAGATATCCACAGGTGAGAAATTTAAACAACGGCCTCTTCTGGGAACTCCTTTACGATGCGGCCTGCGGCATCTTTAAACGCTTTCCGGAGCTGGATGAACTTGCCATGTACTTTTTTGAATCAAAGAATCTGCTGCACTATAATAATTTCTTTGGCTGCATGAATTATGGTCTGGATTTTAATGAAAAGACCTTACGTGAACATCCGGAACTGGTTATGAAGCAGGAGGGGCAGTCCTACCCCTATTTAAGCTTCGGTGATCATCTGCGCATGATGCTTCAGGCGGTGTCCACAGCCTGCAGAGACTGTGGAAAGAGCTTTACGCTGCTGACTCATGTGTGGTTTCCTTACCAGGAAGAAATTCTGTATGAGGCACTGAAAGATTTCCCGGCAGATCTGCCGATCCTGTTGGAGCATAACTATACGACGGGAGACTTTAACCCGGCACTGCCTGCGCCGGCACTGATCAAACGGCTTCCTCACATGAACCATGGCCTCTGCTTCTGCTGCGGCATGGAATACCACGGCCTTTCCCTGGTGCCCTGCTGTTTTCCGGAGGCCATGGAGGCAACTGTCCATGATGCCATGGAGGCGACCGCTAATTTAAAACGGATTACGGTACGGCCCATCTGGGATGGACAGAGCCTTCTGGGTTCTCCCAATGAGATTAATTTGTATTATCTGCTGCAGCTTTCTGACCAGGCGGACAGGGATCCCGAGGTGGCGTGGAAGGAATGGATCGCCGGAAAATACGGAATTACAGACGAGGAATCTGAACTGATACTGGCTTCTGCCCTGCGAAAGTCGTATGAAGTGGTAAGAAAAGTCTTTTTTGAATTTGGTGTGAGGACCAATGACCATTCTCATATTCCAAACTTTTCGCACCTGGAGTCACGGCTGTTTAATTACGGAAAAGCGCTGATTCACTGGTGTCCAACTCCGGAAAACAAGCAGAATATTTACGATCTCCTGATCAGGCCGGGCAGTAAGATACTCCGGATGCACCGGGAACTGCACGAGGAATCCCTGCATCTGATCGAACAGGCGCTCGGGAACGTGAAATTGCTGGAAAACAGGATGAGGCCGGAAGATTACGAAGATATTATCCGGCGTTATGGGGATATGAAGGTATGGGTTTTGCTTCATCAGGAAGAATATGAGGCATATATCCGGCTTCTGATTCAGAGAAAGACTCCTTCGGAGCGAAACCAGGCCATGGCGGAAAAATCGCTTGTGCGGCTGGGTAAGATGGCAGAGCGGATCAGATCCGGGGAGATAAAAGACTGCTATCTGTTTTCGGTCGACCATGTGGAGTCGTTTATAGAGGACTGCCGCAGGGAGTTTGATCAGATATAGATAAAGGGGCAGCACGGCGAAAAAAGACAAACAATAAAGGATGGACTAAGATATGAATCAAAAGCATTTTACAAAGGCCGTTGCATCGGTTGTGGTGGAGGATTCCTTCTGGAAGCCGATTATGGAAGTGACAAGGACCCAGATGATCCCATATCAGTGGAAAGCTCTAAACGATGAACTTCCGGATATAGAGCCCAGCCACTGCATCCGGAACTTCAAGGTGGCGGCCGGCCTGATGGATGCGGAATTTGACGGCCGGGTTTTCCAGGACAGTGATGTTGCAAAATGGATAGAAGCTGCTTCCTATTCCCTGGAATGGCATCCCGATGAGGAACTGGAGAAAAAGATCGACGATACAGTGGATTTGATTATCATGTCACAGCAGCCTGACGGATATATTGGAACTTATTACTCCATCAACGGCCTGGAGAAGCGCTGGACCAACGTCATGCGTCATCACGAGCTTTACTGTGCGGGACATATGCTGGAGGCGGCTGTCGCTTACTGCCGTGTGACGGGCAAGGACCGTTTTTTAAACGCAATGATCCGGTTTGTGGATTATATCGATACGGTATTTGGCCCGGAGGAAGGCAAGCTTCATTCTTATCCCGGTCATGAAGTGATTGAGATGGCGCTGATGAGGCTGTACGAAATTACGAAGAACGAAAAGCATTTAAGACTCGCCAAATATTTTATTGATGAGCGGGGGAAACAGCCCTGCTGTTTTGAAAAGGAGATCGAAACGTACCACAATGAATACCCATGGAAGGACAGCTTCTTTCAGTTCCATTACTATCAGGCAGGGGCACCGGTCAGAGAAATGAAGGATGCAGCAGGCCATGCGGTACGCGCCGTATATTTATATTCGGGTATGGCAGATGTGGCGAGGGAAACACTGGATGACACCCTCTATGAAGCGTGTAAAGCCATGTGGGACAGTATTGTCAACAGGCGTATGTACATTACCGGTGCGATTGGTTCTTCCGCGTATGGAGAGGCCTTTACAATTGACTACGATCTGCCGGGAGACTTAATGTATGGTGAGACGTGTGCCTCTGTGGGAATGGTGTTTTTTGCCTGCCGCATGCTGCAGATGGAGCAGCGCGGGGAGTACGCTGATGTTATGGAGCGTCTGCTGTATAACGGTACGATCAGCGGTATGGCATTGGATGGAAAAAGCTTTTTCTATGTGAATCCATTGGAGGTATATCCGAAGAAGGATGAGGAGGTGCAGGCATTCCGCCATGTAAAGGTAGAACGGCAGAAATGGTTTGCATGCGCCTGCTGCCCGCCGAATCTGGCACGTCTGGTGGAGTCTGTGGGAGCTTATATTTATACGCAGAGCGAAGACAGGCTGTATGTCAATCTGTTTATCGGCAGTGAGACGGAGGTATTTTCAGGAGAAGAAGCTGCCCATATCCATATGGAAACAGGATACCCATGGACGGGAAACGTGAAGCTTGTGACCGAATGCGAAAGCGGCAGGGAATGGGAAATCGCACTGCATTTGCCTGGGTGGTGCAGGCAGTTTGATATCCTTGTAGATGGAGAACCTGTGGGATACCGGACAGAAGCCGGATACCTCTATCTGAAGCGCTGCTGGAAAGGACGGCATGAAATTGTCTTTGTTATGAAGCTGGAAGCCCGTCTGGTGCGGTCTAATCCCAGGGTCAGGGATAATATGGGGAAAACCGCAGTGATGCGCGGACCAGTGGTGTACTGCCTGGAAGAGGCGGACAACGGTCCTGACCTGCACTGCATCGAGATCCCCGAGGAAACGGTATTTAAAGAAGAATACAGAAAGGATTTGCTGGGAGGCGTGGTTGTCCTGGAATCTGTGGGACGAAAGATCAGAGAGGAGGAAGGTATCCCTCTGTACTTTGATGAAAAGAATGAGAAGTATGATGAAAAGAAGCTCTTGTGGATTCCCTACTACAGCTGGGCCAACCGAAGCGCCGGAGAGATGATGGTATGGGTGAGAAGAGTGACACTGTGAATCCTTGAATTAGCTTTGATTTAAGAGGCAGGGAGAGGAAGCGGAATCAAACCCGCTTCTCCTCCCTGCTTTTCTGCGGTCATTAGGATGCGAAAAAATTGATCTCTTGACAAGAACCGGGAAATTGTTATAATATAAAAATAAAAATCATTTTCAAATTCAGGAGCGCCCATATGGCAGAACGAGGCAGATACAAGACAAAACAACAGGAAATCATATTAGATTGTCTGAAAAAACAGAAGTCACGCTTTCTGACGGTGGACCAGATTATGGACTGTCTAAAAGAGGACGGGGTGGCTGTCGGACAGACAACCGTATACCGGGTATTGGAACGCATGGTCGATGATGGAAAGATGATCAGGCTTCCAACGGAAGATGGAGCCAAAGTCCGCTACTGTTTTGTGGACAAAGAGGACTTGAACAAGCAGGGGAAACTGGTATGCCTGGGCTGCGGCCGTTTTATTCCTCTCGAATGTTCTAAAATGAAAGCTTTTCTGGACCATATTTATGAGGAACATGGATTTGAACTGGATCAGCAGCATACAATCCTGTATGGCTATTGTGAAAGCTGCAAAGATCGGCATTCTGGCATAAAAAGTGATTTATGACGGCAGAAGAATCTGCAGCAGAAAGGAGGAGACGAAGTGAACTGTTCTATAAAACAAAAAAGAATCTGTGCATTCCTGGCAGCGTTCCTTGTGACCGCGGTGCTGCTTCTCTCCGGCTTTTTTATCGTTACCCATACGGAACATGATTGTACAGGTGAGGACTGCCCTGTCTGCGCGGAGCTTCATGCCTGCGCTGCCACAATCCGCTTGATAACAGAAGCGGCAGGCACAGGAGCGGTCGTTATCTTTACATATATGATTACTCAGAAACTCTTATTATCTTACCAGTCCGGACGCTCTTTGTGCCCGGTTTCTTTGGTCAGCTTGAAAATCCGTTTAGATAATTGAAACTTCCTTCTGACAAGGCTGTTTTCTATCCATATAACCAATGCCCTTTGAGACAGTGCGTCTTGTGAGTCAGGACGTCCTGTCAGGGAGTGGTGTATTGAGGCTGGAAATCTGCCTTGTTTTTTGTGTCCGCATTTATTTGATATCACTATAAAAACACATGTCAGGAGGAGTATCATAATGAAAAAAAAACTAAATTTTACATTTTGCCGGCTGGTCGTGCCGGCGCTCGTTTCTGCTGCTTTGCTTTCCGGCTGCTCCGGAAAGACCGCCGCACCCGGGGGCGCTGATGGAGAGCCGGTTCAAACGACTGCAGTAAGTGAACGTGAAGGAAAGGATACAGACTGCGGGAAACTGAAGGTAATGGCAAGCTTTTATCCCATGTTTGATTTTGCTGTTAAAATTGGCGGAGATAAAGCGGAGGTGACGAACATGGTTACGGCCGGCACAGAACCACATGACTGGGAACCGGCTGTATCCGATATCAGGAATCTGGAGGAGGCGGACCTCTTTGTCTACAGCGGGGCGGGGCTGGAGCATTGGGCCGATGATGTGCTGGCCAGCCTGGAAACCAGGAACCTGATCGTGGCGGAAGCCTCCAGCGGACTTACACTCCGGGAAGGCCACGGTCAGTTCGATCCCCATGTATGGCTCAGTCCGGAGAACGCGAAGAAAGAAATGGAAAACATAAAAGATGCTTATGTCAAAGCAGATCCGGACAACAAGGATTACTATGAAGAAAATTACAAGACCTATGCTGCAGCGTTTGATAAGCTGGACCGGAAATATAAGGATACGCTGTCTGCCCTGCCCAATAAGAGTATTGTGGTGTCCCATGAGGCCTTTGGTTATCTCTGCGATGCTTATGGGCTGACCCAGATGGGCATCGAGGGACTGTCCCCTGATTCTGAACCGGATCCGGCAAGGATGGCGGAAATCATTGATTATGTAAAAGAGAATCACGTCAGGGTCATCTTTTTTGAAGAACTGGCAAGCCCGAAGGTGGCGGAGACAATTGCGAGGGAAACTGGAGCCGGGATCCGGGTTTTAAATCCGTTAGAGGGATTAAGCGACGAGGAGATAAAAGGAGGAGCGGACTACTTCTCCGTAATGGAAGATAACTTAAAGCAGCTGGAAGCAGCGCTTCAATAAAGACCGCAATAAGGACAGGAATAAAGACAGGAACAGGAGAAGAGAGAATGGATGCCATTGCAGTGAAAGGACTGGATTTTTCCTACGGAAATACCAGGATATTAAAAAACATAAATTTTACCGTTCCCGAAGGCCGGTTTGCGGTTCTGCTGGGCCCTAATGGGGCAGGAAAAAGCACCCTGCTAAAGCTTATGCTGGGGGAACTTCCGTTAAATGGACAGAACGGCCGGATCGAACTTCTGGGACGGGAGATCCGGCAGTTTAAAAACTGGCAGAAGGTCAGCTGTGTTTCCCAGAACGGCATGGCATCCTGTCAGAACTTTCCGGCCTCCGTGGAGGAGATCGTCCAGGCAAATTTATACGCCCAGATTGGAAGATTCCGGTTTGCAGGGAAAAAGGAGAAGGAGCAGGTCCGATGTGCGCTGGAAAAGGTTGGGATGGAAGCGTTTGCAAAAAGGCTGATCGGCCGTCTGTCCGGAGGGCAGCAGCAGAGAGTCTTGCTGGCAAAAGCTCTGGTGAATGAGCCCGGACTTCTGCTGCTGGATGAACCAGCCTCCGGTATGGACGAGAACAGTACCATGCTGTTTTACCAGCTTCTCTGCCGGATTAACCGGGAGCAGGGGGTGACCATATGGATTATCACTCATGACCGGAAACGGCTGGAAGCTTATGCGGATGATATCTGGTTTTTAGAAGAGGGTACAATGAAACAGGTCCGGGCAGGACAGAAGGAGGCGTGTTATGGAGATCTTTAAATATGCGTTTATGCAGCGGGCTTTCCTTGTAGGCATTCTTCTGGCGGCCGTCATCCCGTGTATCGGGATGGTGATGGTATGCAGGCGTCTGTCCATGATTGGGGATGCCCTGTCCCACACATCGCTGGCAGGGGTAGCGGCCGGACTGATCCTGGGGCTGAATCCTGTCCTGACGGCTGCGGCCGCCTGTGTGATTGCTGCCATTGGAATCGAAGCGATACGCAGGAAGCTTCCCAGATTTTCAGAGATGTCCATCGCTGTTGTCATGTCCGCCGGGATTGGCCTGGCAGGCGTCCTGTCGGGATTTGTAAAGAATGCGGCTGATTTTAACAGTTTTCTGTTTGGAAGTATTGTGGCAGTCAGTGACACGGAGCTGGCTCTGGTGACTGCCGTCAGCATAACGGTTCTGCTTTTGTTTCTGCTGATGTACAAAGAATTGTTTTACATATCTTTAGATGAACAGAGCGCCAGGATGGCCGGAGTGCCGGTAAAGGCGGTGAACTTCCTCTTTACCGTTTTAATCGCTGTGACGGTTTCTGTCGCTGCCAGGACAGCAGGGGCGCTCATTGTCTCTTCCATGATGGTGGTTCCCGCAGCCTGCGCGATGCAGTTTGGAACAAACTTCCGCCAGACGCTTCTCTGTGCAGTGGTGCTGGACGTTCTGTTTATGATCACGGGGCTGTTCGCCGCCTATTACCTGGGATTGAAGCCGGGCGGCACGATCGTGCTGGTGGGAGTGACGGTTTTAATACTGGTGTTTGCAGGAAAGAGAGTTTTACTGCGGAAATAGTCATGTACGGAGTACAGAGAGGAAAACGGTACGAATCGGCTGGCAGGAGCCGGAGTGGGAGAAACAGATCAGGAATAACGAGAGCTGCCGGATGAGCAGCAGAATGGAGTGCATATGACTGATATTTACATTATATCCGGTTTTTTAGGCGCGGGTAAAACGACACTGATTAAGACAATGGTGCGTTCCGCGTTCAGGAATAAGGAAATCGTTGTGATAGAAAATGACTTCGGTGAGGCCGGAATTGACGCCGGACTGCTGCGGGAATGCAATCTGGCTGTTACCAGTTTAAGTGACGGCTGCATTTGCTGCAGCCTGACCGGAGACTTTGAGAAAGCGATCGAGCGTGTTGTAAAAGAGTATGCGCCGGAGGCTGTTTTAGTGGAGCCGTCGGGCGTGGGAAAATTATCTGATATCATTAAAATCTGTTTCAAACAGGAAGATAAGGGCTGCCTCCATTTAAAAAAGGCAATCACAGTCGTGGATGTCCGTTCCTTTGATAAATACAGGAAAAATTACGGCGAATTTTTTGAGGATCAGATAGCCTATGCTGATTTGATTATGCTGAGCCACCAGGAGGAGGCTGCCGAAGAGATTAGAACGGTAGGGGCTAAACTTCGGGAACTGAATCCGGAGGCCAGAATCGAGGCGGACTTCTGGGAATCCATTCCCGCATCGGTGTTCCGCCAGGGCCTGCGAAACAGCAGCATCTTCAGGCTGGAGATGGAGACGGCGGTGGCGATGAAGCCTGTGCGAATTCGCAAAAGCAGAGAGCAGTCTAAGAAAGCCGGTTTTATCCGCCGCCATTTTGCAGGGGAGGTATTCGCTTCTGTTACCATAGAATGGAAGGAACCCCTTACGGAAGAACAGCTTCAAAAAAAGGTAATGCATGTTGCAGCATACGCGGAAGGAGAAATCCTCCGCGGAAAAGGGATTGTGGCGAGCGGAGGCCGCGGGCTGGTCTTTCACTATCTGCCGGATTATTTAAGCATTGAACCTGTAAATACAGCGGGAAATCAGGTCTGTTTCACGGGTACCGGCCTTAATGAGAAGCAGATACGAATGTTATTCAGCGAGGAAACAGTATGACAGTGCCGGCATGGGTGATAACCGGCCTCCTGGATTCGGGAAAGACGACTCTCATCAACCGGTTGATCGAAGAAAAACTGGACGAACTGGACATTTTGGTTCTCCAGTTTGAATCTGGTGAAACACCTTTAACAGAACAGGAGCGTGTTAAGAAGCTGGTGTTCTCTAAAAGCCAGCTGGAGCGGGCGCCATTGGATATTGCCGATACCGTGATCGAGTATCTGAACAGCCACAGTACAGAATTAATTTTAATTGAATGGAACGGAATGGAACACTTCCATAAACTGGAGGAAATGTTTCTGCAATTTATGGCAAAAACGGTGATGAGCATTGAAAAGGTAGTCTATGTTGCGGCCGATACGGGAATTCAGGCGGGGATTCCGGATGCCGGAGCAGCCGCGTTTTCACAGATTGCCGGGAGTGACTGCGCTTACATCAGATCAGAGGGGAGGGAACACGGCAGGGTAAAACCGGATCTTCTGTATAACTGTAGCCCGGACATTCGGGTATATACTGACCGTAAATGGGAGCGCTTTATGCGGGATATCTTTCATGTTCGCATGCAGCCGCAGCATTTTTTGCTGATGGCCGCCGCTGCGGCAGTGCTTTTTTTACTGACGGTTTCTTCCCTTGACGAGATTGGATTTTCCTTCGGACGGTATATCAGTGTATACCTTGGAGTATTTTTACAGGCCGCACCCTTTCTTTTGATTGGGGTCCTTCTTTCCTCGCTGATACAGGTCTGCTTAAAACCGGACTGGATTCAGAGGAAATTCCCCGAAAAAATCCTGGCGGGCCAGCTGTTTGCGGTCATTGCCGGATTTTGTCTGCCGGTATGCGACTGTGCGTCCATCCCGGTATTTAAAAGCCTGGTCAAAAAGGGAGTGCCGATGCCTGCTGCCGTGACCTTTATGCTGGTATCCCCGGTTATCAATCCGGTGGTCATCCTTTCCACCTGGTACGCGTTTAACGGCAATTATCAAATGATCGCGGCAAGATGTGGTTTGGGGGTGCTTTGTGCTGTGCTCTGCGGGTTTACTTACCTGTTTAAACCGCCGGAGGATTATCTGCTGGAAAATGCCGTGCCTCTTCAGAACGCGTGCGAGAATTACAGCCTGCCGGCAGCAGCAGACAGCAGGCTGTCCCGTTTTTTCCTGATCATGCGGCACGCCCAGAATGAATTTTTTTCCGTGGGGAAATTTCTGCTCACCGGGATTTTTGTATCGACGCTGTTTCAGGATTTTATTCCTCAGGCAGTGACAGCAGGCAGTGGGGCGGCGCCGTGGAAAGCGCTTCTTTTGATGATGGGGCTGGCTTTTGTGCTGTCTCTCTGTTCTTCCTCTGATGCCGTGGTGGCCAGAAGTATGGCGGCAAGCCTTCCTGCCGGGGCAGTCCTCGGCTTTCTGGTATTTGGTCCAATGATGGATATTAAAAATGCCGCCATGCTGCTTTCCGGTTTTAAATCTGCTTTTGTGGTCCGCCTGTTTGTAACTGCATTTCTTGTCTGTTTCCTGGTGATGATGCTGTTCATGCTCTGGGGGAGCGGAGGGATCCGAATATGACGCTGAGAGGAAAAGGAATTAATGTTCAGGTACTGACAGAATGTATCTGTTATCTGCTGTTTGGATTCCTGTTGTTTCATCTTACGTATTCAGGCCGGTATTTAAATTACGTGACGCCGAGGATGAAACCATACCTTTATGGCATGGCCGCTTTTATGCTTTTATGGGCGGTGATGAATGGAAGATACCTGCTGACACCGCAGTACCGGGCAAAACTGGCGCGTTCCTTTGTGTTTATCATTCCGATTCTGCTGCTTGCCCTGCGGCCGGCCGCGCCGGGAGGGGGAAGTATGGTCAGAAGCTATGACAGCCCAGGCTTCCCTGTATCTTCCGGGAATGACAGAGAGCAGATGACAGATCGTCGAGGACAGCAGCCGATACCGACACCCGATGGAGGAGCGCAGGATTTGCCTTCCGATGATGGAACGGATGCGGCCCGGTCAGACGGAGAGGAAAATCCGCAGGATAACTTAAGCGGTCTGGATGAGTCAGCCAATACCATCACGATTGCAGATGAGGATTACTATCCGTGGATGTATGAACTGAGCAGCTCCTATGAAAGGTATGAAGGCTATACGGTAATAATAAAAGGCTTTGTCTATCGTGATTCGGAAATCCGGGAAACGTGTGATTTTGCCCTGGTCCGCCTGTCTATGTGGTGCTGCGCTGCGGATTTGAGCCCTGTCGGCTTTTTGGTGGACAATGGAGGAACGCTGGATTTCAAAGACGATGACTGGGTGGTGGTAAAAGGAACCTTAGGGATCAGCGAGGACGGCCAGTCCCTGCTGCTAAAGGCCCAGAGTATTGAGGCGGACGAGAAGCCGGAGGAGGAATACGTTTATCCGTATTTTTAAATGAACCTCAGGCAGACTGCCAGGGGACTCCTCCTGGACCTGCCCTTTACAGGCCGATTGCATTGTTCTGCGGATTACAGCGGCAGCAGCAGGGATCACAGCCGCAGCAAGGGCAGCAGCATTGCCAGCATGGCGGAACAGGAGTCCCGCAGGAAGGAGTCATTGCACTGACGGGAACGCTTGGCAAGCTGAACTGACTGCCCGTGTAAGCCTGTACGAGGTAGTGATACATGGTATAAGGCGAAAGTCCGGCATCGCTGTAAGATGCAGCGGCTGTTACATGAATGAGCTGGTACGGGCCGTCGGCGGATTCGCTGCCGTACCGTCTGTTGATCCATTTATTGCATGCATAGATCCATTTGCAGGTGCAGCCATAATGGATGCAATGCTGATTATCGGGTTCACTTGCTTCTTCATAGTAGTCCTCCTGATCTAACAGTGATGCAGTCAATGAAGACTGCAGGTCAATCGTGATAAAAATTTTCCTTCTGTCATTGGTGCGTTATATTGTCAGTCAGATGTTAACATGGCTGCGGTTGTCCAAAAACTGCACAGCTTTTGTCTTCCAAAGGCTGATAGAGCCGTTCTGCCTGGACTTTTGTACTGATGAGACATAGTCTCAATTACAGTATATGCGTCCAAAGTACCAATGGTTTTCTGCATAAAGTACGTTTAAAAAATAACAAAAATATATATTTTTCACGGTTCCGTAACGCTTACGTCTAAAAGCTGTAGCTTGCATTATGGTATGCTGTTTAACAATGGCAACGAGAAATATGTTGAAAAAACCTGTGTAATAGCATAGAATATCGTTAATACAAAGAAACAGATGAGAAGGTGCAGGAGAGGGGTAAGGATGGCAGAACTCAGAAACGGCGGGCATTATGGATAAAAAATTGCTGGAATTTTTTTATGATATGCGGATCGTGCGAAGAAAACTGAAACAGTTGAAGGAACAGTACGGCTTCTGCGGAATAGTATTTCTGGATGTGAAGTCAGAAACCTTTTTATTCACCGAACAGAAGCTTCGGGAAGTGTTTGAAGATCCAAATTCCCGGATTCTTCAGAGCAGCAGTTTTGAGAGCCTGAATGAATTCGTCCGAAATCTCTATCAGACAGAGGAAACAGACAGACATGCCTGTCCATATGATTTTACCAATATAAAAGTGGAAGATGAGCAGGGAAGCTACTGGGTCCAGCTGTATGCATGTAAGTGGACGATCAGCCGCAGACGCAAAATAGCCGGGATTATCTGGATCAAGCTGGAGGAAAAGGAACGGGGGCAGAAGGAACAGGAGAAAAAGGAGCCGGGGCGGGAGAATGGCATTGCCGGTAATTACTGGATACAAAAGAGTTCCATCACCGATAAATACTTAAAGGACACATCGGATAACTACTTATTCGAGTGGAATATTGCCGATGACAGACTGCTTTTGTCAGAAAACTGGAACAGTAAATTCAGCGCCAGGGGTTCCGGGAAAAGACTGAATGGGCAGATGATAGAATGGTATATCGTGAAGGAGGATATTCCCAGATTCCACAAGCTTCAGAATGATATTATGAATGGTGAAAGCCCGGAGGATATTCTTCTGAGATTCTATATAAAAGACGATAAGCACGATTATGCATGGTGCAATGTCAGCTTTCTGAGTATACTCTGCGATGACCGGACGCCCATGTACGTCGTGGGGCGGGTGCGGGATATTGATAAAAAGCTTCGCGGCCTGCGCCATGGAAATGATTCCTTCTACACATCAAACAGAAGGGAGGCAAGACAAAAGATTGATAAGCTTTTAGCTGTGAAGGAGTCAGAGAAAATCCATGCGCTTCTCGTTATCCGACTGAATATGAATGAGGCGGCCAAAAACGAAGAGACCTTCTGGGGAGAATCAGCGATTTCCTATTCCCTCGTTAAAAACCTGACCTATATGATTTATCCAACCGATATCCTGCTGGTCCATGACAATTATATGGTTGTATTTCTGGGGGACATGGGGAATGAAGAAAATGTGCTGAGAAAAGCGGCCCGAATCCATAAGGTATTTGAAAGCATGATACCGGAGAATGTATTCGCGGAAATTGGCATTGCCCTTTGGCCGCGTGACGGGAAAACGTATGAAGAACTGTTGATGTATGCGGAAAAACCGATGATTATTAAAGCAAAGTGGTTTGAAACAGAGTTTGCCGGAGAAGAAACGGACGGTCCCGGAGAAGCGGCCCATGAAACAGAGACGTTCAAAAACCAGGAGCAGTGGCCGATCAGCGTCGTCTCAGATATTATGGATGACTGGTACCATATGCTGTATATGAATTCACGGTTAAAAAGGCAGATGGAGCTTGCGGAATCGCAGATCATGCTGGGGCAGATAAAACCACACTTTATTTTTAATGCGCTTGCCAATATTAAAGCGCTGATTTATACAGACCCTGATCTGGCGGAGAAGCTTATTATCGCGTTTACGAAGTATTTAAGGACGCATTTAAACGCACTGGGGAAGGAGGAGATGGCCCGGTTTCCGGATATACTGGATTTTGTGGATAATTATATCCAGGTGGAACAGAGCCGCTTTCCCGGAAAGATCAAAGTGGTTTATGACATTCAATACGATGAGTTTCAAATGCCTCATTTTATTATACAGCCGTTGGTTGAAAATGCTATTAAGCATGGACTCTGCAAGAAAAACGGAACCGGAAGACTTCGCATCGCATCGTATCAGGCCGGTGATGAAATCTGTATTGAGATAGAGGACGACGGGATCGGATTTGACCGGATGCCTGAAAGAACAGTGGACAGCGGAATCGGACTTGAAAATGTGAGAAAAAGGCTTTCCTATCTGCTGGATGGAAGTCTGGCGCTCCACAGTGAGCCGGGAAAAGGGACGAGAGCTGTGATTCGGTTTAAGGAGAGACAGACATGAAGATGAAGACGATTATCGTGGAGGATGAGGCTAATATATTGTCAGAGACGAAGCGTAATCTGGAACGGATGGCAGATATAGAAGTGCTGGGAGGATTCCTGTCTCCTCTCGAAGCGCTGAAATTTGCTCATGGCCATGACATCGATTTAGCCATTTTAGATATTGAAATGGCTGGAATCAACGGGATGGACTTAGCCGAGCTGCTGAAGAAAATCTATCCGGCTGTTCAGATCCTGTTTTCTACCGGATACAGCCAGTATGCCATGAAAGCATACCAGCTTCAGGCAATGGCGTATCTGATGAAACCGTACTCTTATTCGGAACTGGAAAATGCGGTCCATCGCTGCAAGGCTTTGATTGAGGGACTTCGTTTTGACAAAAAAGAGCGGAAGATATATGTGAGAACCTTTGGTAATTTTAATGTGTATGTGGACGGAGAAGCGCTGTTCTTTCCGTACGGAAAAGCGAAAGAGCTGTTTGCCTTTCTGGTCAATGCAAGGGGAGGAGCCGTAACCATGGAGCAGATAGTTACTTCGCTCTGGGAAAACCGGCCGTATGATAACCGCGCCAAACAGCTTTACCGAAAGGCGGTTTCTCTTATGCGATCGACATTCCGCAATGCGGGAATTGAAAATATCTGCTTTTATTACAGGAGCTGTCTTGCAGGCAATACGAAGATGTATTCCTGTGACTATGAGAAATTTCTGGATGGATCAATCGAGCAGAGAAGGACGTATAACGGCAACTATATGGCCGAGTACAGCTGGGCCGAAGATACAAACGCAGTGTTGAGCAATATGGTGGACTATTAATGCCCGTGAGCAGCAGGTATCTATGGAGTGGATTACAGCAGAGAGTTTTCCGTTCCATAGTACCTCCGGCGGAAAAATATAAAAAGGAAAACGGTATTTAAATATCCGGATCGAGCGGGTGTTTGAATGCTTTTTTTTATATTTGGATAAAATATGAGAATGATAATTTACTAATCGGAGGGCACCATGAAAAAAACAGAGAATCAAAATAAAAGAATAATTACGGAAGAGACCATAGACAATTACTGTGAATGGCTGGCGGGCCGCGAAAAGAGCGAAGGGACGATACGGAAGTACCGGTATTATCTGCAGAAGTTTATGGAACACATGAACGGGCGAAGCGTGGATAAGGGAAGCCTTCTGATCTGGAAACAGTATCTGCGGAACCATCTTGCGCCGATAACGGTGAATGGCGCATTGACGGCGTTGAATGGATTCTTCAGATTTTACCGCTGGGAGGACTGTGAAGTCCGGTTTTTGAAGATCACTACGAGCCCATTCAGCCAGGAAAGCAGGGAATTGTCAAAAGAGGAGTATTTAAGACTGGTAGATGCGGCATTCAGGAAGGGAAATGAGAGATTGTCTCTGCTTCTTCAGACGGTATGCTCCAGCGGAATCCGAATATCCGAGCTGAAATATGTGACAGTGGAGGCGGTGCAGAAAGGGAAAGCAGAGATCGAGTGTAAGGGAAGAATCCGAACCGTTCTTTTGACGAGGCAGCTCTGCAATATGCTGGCGGAATATGCGAAGCGTAAAGGGATTATGCAGGGAATGATCTTTATCACACGAAGAGGAAATGCATTGGACCGCAGTAATATCTGGAGAGAGATGAAAGCCTTAAGCATGGCGGCGGGAGTGGAGAGTGACAAGATATTTCCTCATAATCTGCGGCATTTATTCGCAAGGACATATTATGAGATTGAAAAGGACTTATCAAAACTTGCGGATATTTTGGGACACAGCGACGTGAATACGACAAGAATTTACACAAAAGAAAGTGGGACGAGACACAGACAGCAGCTGGAAAAACTGGGATTACTGGTCACATCCTACAACCGAATATCTCTTTTGTTGTAAGCAGAAATTGAATTAAATACAGATTAATTTTATTGTACTACATAAAAGTTTTTAAATCTACATGTTTTTTTCTATTTTTCGACGCGAAAAGCAGACCGAACGGAGGAGTGGTCGGTCTGCTTAATCGCCATGCGTTTTTTTTCGTGCATATCTGGCAGTTTCTGCCGTCAATTCACTTTTAAATGCATTATTTTTCTTTCAAACGGCTTATTTTCCCCTGCTTTTACAACAAAAGAGATATTCGGTTGTAAACGAATGTGAGGGTAAATCATGAAAGAAATCTATGAATCGTGTCTGACAGTACTTCTTTCCACATGCCTGGCATTTACGTGGAATTTACCGGCCTTTGGCGCGGGGGCTGACACACAGATCAGAGAGCCCTGCATGGATCGGGATGAGATAGGAAAGTATGCGGAGGAAATGACCGGCAGAATTCCTGAATATGAGATCTGTGGCAAAGAACTGATCAGGCTTCTGGCTGACGATGTAAGGCCGGGTGAAATGAGAAATACAGGTATTATCTTTGATACCGCGGATGAAGCGGTATCCTTTGGCCGCTATTTTTACCGCTATGTTTATCTCGGAAAAGAAAGAATCCAGCTGGCAGCGGGAAAGACCGGGGAGAGTTCCTGCGTCTATGTACAATGTGATAATCCCGTTAAAGCCGCTAAGCAGCACAGGCAGGTGGAAGCCAGGCTTTGGGAGACTGCGGCAGCCGCCGCTGAGATGGAAGAGCAGGAGAAGGCCCTGTTCTTTTATGAGTGGGTCTACGACCATGTGGAATATGACACGGAGTTCCGGAACAAAACGGTTTACGATGCCGTGATGGAAGGCAGTTCCGTATGCTGGGGTTACGTCTCTGCTTATCTGACCTTGTGCAGAATGTCAGGCTTAAACTGCGAACCGGTCTACAGCGGAGATCATGCGTGGAACCGGGTATGGATTGAGGGGAGGTGGAACTATTGCGATATTACATGGGACAAAGGCCAGGGGGAGCGCCGGCGGAAGCTGATGTCAGAGGAAGAGATGGAGGCAGATCCGGCACACAGAAGAACCGGGTGAGACGGCGGAAAAATGGAAGAAAGGAATCTTTGTCCGGCTGCCATCGGATGACGGAATTCCGGAGGGCCGAAAAAAGAAGACGGATTCGGAGAAAATGGATCCGGTTTTTGACGGCTGCCTGCTTCGCAACGGTTGTGGTGACAGGTGTTTATTCCTTCGTCTCGGAGGGAGCCTCCGGCCAGGATTACATTCAGACGCCGCCGCTTACAGGGATACTGGAGAGCGCAGAGGCACCGGGAGAAAGAAATGAGACGGAGAGAGGACCTGGGGTGTCTGTGAAGGAAGAACCGGAAGAAAGCGCAGCGGGGGGAAACACCGGGCCGGCAGCCGGCCGGGAAGAGAACGGTGAAGAAAAAAATGATGCAGAAGCAGCTGAACCGGAAGAAAGCGAATATCTCGGAGAGTTTGAGGTGACCGGCTATTGCGGATGCGATATTTGCTGTGGAACAAAAGAGGTAAAGCTGACGAAGATGGAGACGGTTCCAAAACCGGATTATACCGTTGCGGCTGATCCGGAAGTGATTCCGCTGGGAAGCAGTATTGTGATTGAGGGTACCGTTTACCACGTGGAGGATGTCGGACAGGCGATCAAAGGAAAGAGTGTAGATATCTTTTTCGCTTCCCACGAGGAAGCAAAGAACTTTGGACGGCAGAAGCTGTCTGTATACCTAAAATAATCCCTGCAAAGGGTTTCTATAGATAATTAAATGAAATTGGAAGGATAACGGGATGAGAAAAAGGAAATTTACGGTTACAGCCGCCATGTTTGCATTATCGGCCATACTCCTGTCGGAAATCCAGATGCAACCCGCTTATGCAGTTGAGGGCTGGACCAATGACAGCGGAGAATGGATGTATCTGGATAAGAGCGATCAGCCGGTGACTGACGGCTGGAAACAATCAAAGGATTCATGGTTCTATCTGGATTCAAATGGAAAGATGGTAAGAGACAGTTTCATTGAGTTGGGAAATGGGCTGTACTATGCAGATAAGGATGGAAAACGTGCAGAGTCCGCCTGGATCTGGTCGGACGGAAGAGAAGAAGACGGCTATGAAGATGGCTGGTATTACTTTGGAGCGAACGGAAAAGCATATCGGAGAACCGGTGGCTTTAAGAAAGTGATTCATGGAAATACATATGTTTTTGACGAAAAAGGGAAAATGCTGACCGGCTGGATTGATGAAGAAGGCCGGGCGCTGACGGAAGATGATAATCCGCTGGTGGATGGTCTCTATTATGCCGGTGAGAATGGCGCGCTGTTAAGCGGCGTCTGGATGGACTATGGATCCGTAACGCTGGGCGGAGCGGATGATCTCGAGAGCAGTCTTACGGGAAAAAATTACAGTGAATATAAGGAATTGTGGCTTTATTTCGATGATAACTTTAAAAAACTGAAAAGCAGCGGAGACAAGATTAAGGAGAAGACGATCGGTGACAATACCTACGGGTTTGACGAGTATGGAATTATGCTGCCGTGGTGGAGCACAGTGGCCAGTGTCAGCAACGCGGACCGAAGCAATCCTACGAGCTCAGAGTCTGCAAAATATTTTGCGGGCTACAATGGCGGGAAGCTTTTGAAAAATACATGGTTCTGGATGTGTCCGTCTGAAAATCTGGACGAACAGGATTACAACGACGGCGAATACAGCTGGTGGTATTCGGATCAGAATGGAGAGGTATACAGGAACCGGATCAGAAAGGTCCATGATAAGTATTATGCATTCGACGGATTGGGAAGAATGCGTACCGGTTTTGTGTTGTTTGACGGGAAGGACACCTTTGTGGCTCAGTACGATATAGACGACTGGTCATCAGATGACTTTAAGAATGGTGATCTGTACGGCCTGGAAAAAGCGGACTTATATCTGTTTGATCCGGATGAACTCAATGACGGCTCTATGCAGACCGGCGGAGAGATAAAGGTGGAACTGGAAGACGGAGTTCATACCTTTGGTTTCGGAAGCAACGGAATTGCCTACGGCAACCGGAACAAACTCAGGAAGACAAAGAATTCCTTCTATATTAATGGACTTAAACTGGAAGCGGATCAGGAATACGGTTACGGCGTTGTGAAAGAGGATGAGGATACCTACCGTGTGGTTGATACAAGAGGAAAAATCCTGACAGGAGACAGGAAAGTCATAAAGGATAAAGAGGGCGGCTGGCTGATCTTCTTAAACAGCCGGTTTGCGGCAAGAGTAGAGGATGCGGATAAGCCCAGATGGTATAACGGGGAGGAAGGACCAGGATTTTACCACTACGACAGGAGCGGCGGAGAAGACAAATACTCCGGCGGATTGATCGTTAATTACGATTCAGAACCGCTTCTGGATTATCTGGCGGATGAGCAGAGATTAAATTTTGAATAGAAAGAGGTTGGAACATGGATGGATCACGAAATGGCGTTTCTTTCATGGAAAGCATGAGAGCGGGCCGGATAATAAAGAAAGGCATCGCGTGCCTGCTGGCCTTCGTACTGGCCTTTTTGCCGCCGGTGCCGGGGCTGACCATGTCTGCCATGGCCGCAGGAACCGAGCTTCAGCCGGCACAGGGAATGAAGGATAATGGAGGCGGACTGACAACCGCCTATAAATGGAATAAAGGTACGACAGGAAAATTTGACATCGAGGGTATCGAGGACGCTTCGCTCATTGGAGCAGAGAACCCCTATACGGGAGATCGTTTAAAAGCAGTTATAACGACATACGCCCATCAGGGATATGAGACGGTAGTGCAAAAGCAGGGCGGTGCCGGAGGAAGAAAAAATGTTGCAATTTCGGTCAACGGCGGTATACAGACATTTGACGATCTTGGAATCGAAGTGCAGATGAAGGTATATCCCAGCCTGGACCAGAAATGGATCCTGGTTGATTATATTGTGTATAACAAAAAAAATGAGAATAACCCGATTCAGATTGCCAGCGGAACTGATGTGCAGGTCGGAGGAAGAAGCGGAGCCGGAGCCGGCGATCCGGCCGATGCGTCGACACTGACGGCAAATGCCCGCGGGTTTCATATGGTGAATGAACAGACGCAGCAAACCTTTGACTGTATTTATAACGATGACAGCCTGGGACTGACGGAACCTACCACAAAATGGGTTGGAAGATATAACGAGAGGCAGAATTATTATTTTACGGATAATCCTCACAGCGTTGCCAATGTGGATTCCGGTCTTACCTATTCCTGGACGATTCCGCTGCGGCCATATGAGACGGCGGTCAGAAGGGTGGCTTTCGGAGCAAAGGGACCCTCCTATTACGTTTCCTCTGCCCATGGAAACGACGGGAATGTCGGCGCCTATGATACGCCTCTCAAGACGCTCGGCGCGGCAATCACAAAAATTGGAAACAATGTCGGCTATATCTATATACAGGATTACAATGAACTGACGTCGACCATTACCGTTCCATCCGGAGCGAATATTACATTTATGAGCTCGGATTACAGCCGGGAGGGAACTCCGATTGACGATATTATTACAATCCGCAGAAACTCAGGACTGGTATCAGGTCCCATGTTCAGCACCAACGGAGGAACCATGCGTTTCAGCAATCTCGTGCTGGATGGAAACCGGACAGGCGCTGCGGGAAATACGTCCCCCATTCTTTCGGCGGACAGGGGAACGGTCGGTATCATGAGCGGAGCCACTCTGCAGAATAATCAGGTGAATGCGGCCGGTATGGGAAGTGCCATCCAGATTTCGGGAAGCGCGGACCTGGAGATGAACTACGGGACAATTACGGGTAATACGGCAGTTGACAGAGGTGCGGTCAATTTCGACAGCACGGGTAAATTTATGATACAAAACCGTATCTCAATAGAAGGAAATACATTAAGCAGCGGTGAAAAGGCAAATGTATATTTGTCCGAAGGAAAGTATATGACGGTGGTGGGGGACTTAGATACCTCGGCGATCGGCGTCACGACTGCCCGGTTACCGGAGGCATCGGCCGGGGGCGCCTCTACGCAGGCCGCACAGGAAGTAAACGTAGCGGTACCGCTTGGCAGGAGTGCGGTCGATATATCGCCGAGCCCATTTGTAGATAATTTCTTTGCTGACCGTGCAGGAAGCGAAGGGACCGGATTATATGTCACTTCGGGTACGGCGGGGCTTTCAGAAGCCGGTGAAAACCATGACAGGAATACGGTTTTAAAGAAAAATGGATATCAGATCACATTTTTCATCAAGGATGCAGACACCGGAGGAAGCATTACGGGAGCGCCGGCGATTCAGGCGAAAACCTACGGCTCCGGGGAAGCTGTCAGTCTGGCTGCTCCGCCTGAAGTGACAGGCTATGAGGCGGCAGGCGTAACGATTGAACAGGGAACGTCAAACCTGCTTCATGCACAGCTTAATCCGGGAAATGATTATGGAACAGTGACGGGAATCATGCCGAATCAGGATGTAACCATTGATTATGAATACAGAAAAGTAAATTCAAGCATTCGTTTTGAAGCAAACGGCGGAACTCCGCAGCCTCCTTCCCTGACAGGGACGGCTGGCAGCAATGTAAATGCCATGATGCCCAGAGTAAGCCGCTATGGCTATGTATTCCGGGGCTGGAGTTCAGTGAATGACTGGAACAATCCGAGTATCATTACCGGTCTTCCCAGTGTATTTCCGGAAACACCGGTTACCTACTATGCAGTTTTTGAACCGGATCCGAACGTGAAATTCAATTATACGGTGGAGTATTCCAACCGGAACGGGGACATCGTATTCCAGTCTGATACAGAGGAAAATGCTTACAGCGTGGAAACGCCAATTACAGCCCAGAAGAAAGAGATTCACGGTTATGCCTGGAGTCTGGAGGATTCAGGAACCACGCCGGCAGAATACAATTACAGCGGTACCGCTGTGCCGGTTGGTCAGTTTAACGGTACCACCGGAGCCTTTGCGGGAACCATGCCTGGTCAGGACGCTACGGTACGCTACCGCTACCAGGTGGATTACGGCAATACTGCGGCACAGTCCCAGCTCACAGTCCGCCATGAAACTGCCGGAGGAACCACCGTATCAGAAGCCCAGACGAGCAGCCACTATCCGGAAGAAACGGTTACAGCCCGGCCGGTGACGAGATATGGTTATGAGTGCGTGGATGTGCGCATCGATACGGGGGATACGGCGGACGACAGCGACGGCCATCTGGTAAGCGCCCTTACGGGAAGCTTTGACGCAGACAGAATCTTCCGTGGTATGATGCCGAATCAGCCGGTAACCCTGACCTATCTTTATGAACCGACGGAAGAAGGATATCCGTTAACCGTGGAATATGTGGACGGCGTAACGACGGACAGCAGTCTTAAGAATATCAGAGAACCTCTCGTCCATTTTCATCAGGCAGAGGAAGGCGTTGGATTAGCATGCTCACAGAGCGAAGTGGTATACCGGGAGCCTTACGGCTACAGACTGGCTTCAAAATCCATCGCTCCATCCACAACATTAATTACCTGGAGCGGCAATGATTTTACAGGGACGATGCCGAATGACAGCGAGACTGTTACTTACCGCCATGACCGGAACCCGGATCTATGGGCGTATATCACCTACCGGGCGGGAGCCCATGGAAGCCTGACGGCGGAAGGGGTATCGTCTGATGTAGAGGACCGCGGGGACGGCAGCTACCGCACCAGTGTCCTGATCGATGATAACAGTGAACAGGGGGCTGAGTTCGGATATACCCTGGGAACGATGACGGAGAAGCGCCTGGTGCCTGGAACCAGGGCGGATCAATACTATCGCTTCGGCGGCTGGTTCGTCGATGCCAACAGCAATGGAATTATGGATGATGGGGAGACACTTCTGGAAGAGGGAAGCCGGTTTACCGGAGAGACTGTGCTGACGGCATACTTCGAGGAAGACCCGGAGAAATGGGTGGACATCCATTTTGAAGCGGGCGCCCACGGAAGCATCAATGATAACGAGGCGTGGACCCTTCATACAATGTACGACAGAAAATGGAGTGAAATTACAGAAAGTCTGCCGCAGTACACCGCGGAGGTGAATTACTTAACCGACAGATGGTATGCGGGAGACGTTCCTGTGACCGGTGATATGAATCTCGTAAACGGACAGACGTATACGATTCGATTCCGCCCGGATCCGGGAGTGTTCGGAACGGAGGTAACCAAGCCGGAGACTCTGGCCGGTTTAAACAGCCAGGGAAAGGGCAGAATCACCGTATTTAACACAACGCCGGGATATCAGTATCTCCTGACAGATCCGTCCGGAAAAATCCTGGAGATCATCCGGGGAAATGAACTGACGGGACGAGTGGTGTTTGACAATCTGTATCCGGGAGCGGACTACCAGGTGTACGAAGCGACGGGAGATGTCCATGTGGAAATTGGAAGCCAGACGGATTCACTGGCCGGTCAGATCAGCGATCCGGCTCAGGTGCTGACGCCGGTTCTGGAGACGAACTACCAGATCCTTTACGATGAGGAAGAAACGGGTAAGACGATTCTCGTTATTAAACCGGCGGATCCGGATTCAGAATACGCGGTTCTGGACAGCAGCGGCCATGTAGTGGATATTCCGGCCGCCGGCAACGGAGGATTTAAGAAGCCGTCCGGAAGCCCGGCATCCCTTACCTTTGCGGGACTTGATTATAACCGTGAGTATACGGTGGTGGCCCGGCCGCTGGGTAAGACGGACGTCACCGCGGAAAGCCTGGCTGAAAAGGGAAGTGTGATTACGACTGATCCGGGCGCAGAGCTGGAACTGCCAAACTACATTGTAGAGACACAAAACGGCGAGATCACCATGGTGGGCGAAACGTCCGTAGGGGCGCAGAGATATGAGGAAGCCCATAAGGGAGACCGGGTGAAGATCACGGCAGATGAAGTGAACGGTGCCGGGGAACCATTCTCCCACTGGGAGACGACGATCGGCACGGCCGGAGAACTGGGTGATAAGACGGCGAGAAGAGAAGCCAGCTTTATCATGCCGGATAATAATGTGGTGCTGACGGCTGTCTATGAGAGGCCGAAGGCTTCACCGAGCAATGCGGCGGTCGTGGATGAAGTGAGGGGAGGAAGCCGGAAGGAAACCGCTCTGGACCCGAATGAAATTCCGCGTCTGGAAGCAGAACTGACAACAGAAGCAGACCGGGAGCTGTTAGATGTGAACCACGCCGATGTGACGTATAAAGTGGTGTACCGGAAGAATGCAGTGAAAGCGTCAGAGTCCAACGCCATAAAGGCTTCAGGATACTATGAGACGGAACATGAAGCCGCCTATAAGGGAGCCTGGGGACTGGATGTATTGATTGAAAGATATGTAAACGGAAGAAAAGTAGCAGGAGCAGCAGAACCGGAGGCGGCTTTCCGGACCTATATTCAAATGGGAAAAGACGATGTGGACATGCTGGATTATCAGCTGTATGAGATCACGGTAAATCCCGGAACCGGAGAGACGGAGGCTGCACTGGTAACGCTGGAATACGATCCGGAGGAAACGGGAGGCTTATATGCATTTACGGCGCAGGCTGGCAGCCGCTATGTGATGATATATAACCGTGCGTACCGTGTATACTTTGTGAACCAGGTTGCGCTGCCGGTCGAGTACCGATACCGTTATTACTTTAAGGTGCGCCGCGATGAAGCGCCGAGTGACGAATATTATGCCGATGAATATGGACAGGTGGAAGAACAGCTCGACTACTTTGTAAACCCGGATGGGGCAGAGTTCAGCTATGAGGGCTGGAGCAGAAGCCAGGACAGCTTTAAGGAGTTTGTTCCATCGGAACCGGTCAGAAGAAAGACATACATATACGCCTTTTATAAAGACAATGTGCGGGAAGTGGATGATGCCCGGCAGAAGCTGGAGGAAGCGATCAGGGAAGCGATCCGTATCAGTGACGACCATTTCCTGAAGCTGGAGGAAAGTGGAATTCTGAAGGAAGCCGTAGAGGAGGCTCTGGAGGTGCTGGACCGTGAGAATCCGAAAGCAACGGCAGGTCAGCTTACAGCCGCACTGGATAGGCTGAAAGACAAGACGGACCCGTATGAGAAGATCCTTGATGACCGCTATAACCATTACGATGATATCCAGGATAATGGAAATAAGGGCGGAAATAAAGGCGGCGGCGGAAGCGGAAGCGGAACGAGACAAAACCCGTACAACACGAAGCTGCCGGAGAGCTACGTGGTAGGAACGAATGGAAACTGGGTTGAAGTAAGCGCCCCGGAAGGACAGGAACGCCAGATGGCTTTTGTGTTAACCGGAGGAATGAGGCTCAGCGGAATGTGGGCCTGGATCAAGTATCCGGCAGACGGCAGCACCAGTATATCAGACCGTACCGGCTGGTACCATTTTAACGATAAGGGAATCATGGAAACGGGATGGATCCGCGATGAAGGCGGAAACTGGTATTACTGCAGAACGGAGAAAGAAGGAAACTTCGGGAAGATGCAGACCGGCTGGCACCATGACGCCGCAGACGGAAACTGGTATTATCTGATTCCGAGCAGCGGAGTGATGGCGACCGGATGGAGAAAAATCGGAGAAAAGTGGTATTACTTCGAGACGGCCGGAGCAGGCGTATACGTCTATGATTTTGCAAAGGAGAGATGGAACTATGGCGGAGGAACTGGAAAACCGCTGGGCTCCATGTATAAAAATGAAATGACACCGGACGGCTGGCTGGTCGGTGACGACGGTGCATGGATACAGTAGGAGGAACTCGATGAGAAAAAAGTTTAACATAAAGTCAAAGCTGGCAGGTGCGCTGGCGGCAGTCATGGTATTTTCCATGACTGCCCCGGGAATCCCGGTGTATGCGGTGAATCACGGAGATCAGTCCGTCATTGAATTTGATCCGCAGTCCGGGCCTGATTTATCCCATTCCAGCTACAGCACCATGCCGAGACGGGATACCGGGGTGTCTTATGCCGCAGGGCAGGCCGGATTTCCTTTGATATCTTCCAACGATTTTTCCGGAATTCTGACAGAAAATTTCGGGTCCGGGGAGAGACCAAAGATTCCGGAATTTCAGGTTGACTGGCCCGGATATACCTTTGACGGATGGTACAACGAGTCAGGCAATAAAATTGAAACGCTGCCCTATGCATTTCCCTATTCAGCGGTGAGTTCGTACAAGGCCGTGTGGAAAGGGAATGCGACGACGCCGTTCCGGTTTACGGTTATGCACTACAGAGATTTAAATACAGACAGAGACGGGAACAACGACGGCACTGATGCGGGGGCCTGGCCGCCGGAAGGCGCGTCGGATCTCTGGAAATTTTATGAATCCGGGGACTGGACGAGGGAGGTAATGGCGAATACGCCGATATCTGCCACGTACCGGAGGGACATCCCGGGATACCGGTTAAAATCAGTCCTGATAAAAAATAACAGAGTGCGCCGATATGATGAACCCAGCGGACAGGGAAGGCTGGATGGCGGCGCGGACATCAATACAACGACAAAAGCGGTCCGCGGGAACATGCCAAACGATGATTTAACAGTGGCTTACCGCTACGAGCCGGATCCGACCAAAAAGTTTGCGGTATACGTGGAGTATGTAGATTCCAACGGAGCACAGATCAGGACTCCGGATACGTATACATTTTCAGCAGAGACAGAGATCGATATCGTACCGGCGCAGATCAATGCGTACAGCCTGCAGAGCGGAGCGCTGAAGGAAGGGTTCGAGGGAACCGACGATCTGGAGGGGCAGGGAATATATTCTGCAGCTTCAGCCGGCTGCAGCTTTGATGAAGCGATGCATTACAGGGGAAAAATGCCGAATCAGCCGGTTACTGTTCAATATAAATATAACATTGATCCGAACTTTCATACCGTACTCCAGGTGAAACGGATCGATAACCACGGCAATCCCATGGAGGATGATGAGATACGGGAAATTACGCCGGCCGATCCGGTCATCATCGATGTGGAGCAGAAGACGGGATATGATTATCCGCCGAATATTCACTGGGATGAACATTTTACCGGAACTCAGAGCAGTTTCAATCCCGATGATGGAACGCTGACCTTAAGCAGCGACATGCAGGGCGGTACCGTGACCATAACATACAATGAGAATCTCTCGGATGAATCTTACTGGTCTAAAATTGAGTATTACAATGGAACCAATGGAACAATTTCCGGAGACACATCACCAAAATTTAAAAAGCACGGAACATATACGATTGATGAACTGACAGCCGGTGTGAATCTGTCTCCGTCCTCCCATTATCTGTTTGACGGCTGGTACAGAGCCAATGCTAACGGAAGCGATAAGACGGGAGACCGGCTGGAGGGAAGCCTTTCCGTTTCACAGAACATAAAACTGTTTGCCAATTTTGAAGAGAATCCCAACGAATGGTTTGACTTAACGTTTGGGGCAGGTGCCCACGGCTCCGTGTCGGGAGTGACTTCCATTCACACGGGAAAAGGAACGCCATGGACGGATTTAAATCTGCCACAGACTGTTCCGGATCCATATTATATCTTTGCCGGCTGGTTTGACGAGAGCGGAAACCGTGTTCAGGAGAGCCAGGTGATTCTGGCCAGTCAGCATTATACTGCCAGGTTTGTGCCCGCCAGCTTAGAGGACGACGGGATTCTGGCAATGCCGGATGCGAGAGGCGCAGTAGCCGGAGACGGAAGCGGGAAAGTCACAGTATCCGGTGCAAATGAGGAACGCCGGTATGCCCTGACAGATGGAGAACACAGAATTTTGCAGATTAAAACCGGAGCACAGCTACAAAACAGTGATTTTACCGGACTGTATCCCTGCACCCTGTACTATGTATATGAACTGTCCATGAGCGCGGAGCCGGCTGTGGGAACAATTCTTCCGGAGCATACGGATGCATCGGATTACGGACCGCCTTCCCAGGTGACGGTACCGGCGCTTGGAAGCAATTATCAGGTCAGCCGGGATACGGCGGAGGGCCGTCTGCGGCTTACGATTAATCCTGCGGCTTACGATACTTACTATGCGATTATGGACATTGACGGGAATACGCTTTTCGTACCGGGCTCTGATGCAGATGGCTGGGTTTTAGCCGAAAGCACACGAAACGAAGCGGTACTGGGAGATTTGGAACCCAATCAGTTATACATCGTCGTTGCAAAGCATGCCGGGGAGATGGGAACGCCTGCTGACAGACAGACCATGGGAACCCAGGTATCGGTGATCTATGCCGGACAAGAGGAAAAATATTACACGATATCCCTGACGAACGGCGGATATATTGATGAGATTATCAGAAACGGCAGTGTGATTGAGACGGAAGAACATGCAGTGTCGGCGATCGTAAAGAAAGGCGATACAGTAAAAATCAATGCGGAGATCACCGGTTATAACGGGCAGGCATTCAAGCAGTGGAATCCTCTGATTGGAAGTCCTCAAATATTTGTGACAAGGCGTAACCAGACGATTACCATGCCGGGACAAAACGTCGTACTGCAGGCTGTCTACGAGATGCCTTCGACGGCAACACCGGGAAATGCCACCGTGGACTATGCCCCGAGAGACGGAAAAAATGCTCTGGATCTATCAGAAAATTATTTTGAGACGCTGATTCAGACTCTGACCGATAATGCGGAGGACCGTGAAGCGATGACAGCCGGAATCGATGTGGAGTATACCGTTAAATTTAACAGGCGTGCGCCGAAGGCGTCGGAGTCCAATGCAGTGAAAGCAGAGATGTGGGAAGATTCTGAGTCTGTTAAGATCCCGTGGGCGTTGAGTTCTGCATTGACCAGAAAGGTGGGCGGAACGAATAAAGGGCTTCCGGAAGATGGAAATCCTGCACCTGGTATCAGAGTGTACAGCGAGATAGATGAGAGCATGCTTGGATATCTGGATTACAGGCTCTGGAAAGTGGAAAATCCGGAGGGGACTCCGGTCTGCACCGAGATCCCGATGACCCCGGATCCAAACGGTGACGGCGCGGACTTTACCGGAACCATAGCTTTTGACACCCATGTGGGGGAAACCTATTTACTGACCTATTTGAAAGCCCATGAGATAACGGTAGTTGATACGAAAAGGGCTGCCGTACACCGGCTGAAAGTGAAGTCCCAGACGTCATTGGAAGAGACGGAGGCTTTTGGAAATCTGAATATCTTTGAAGATTATACCGATCCGGTCACTGGAATCGTCTATGAGTACGGAGGCCTTGGAAAGACAGAGTCCGCGTCCTCTGAATACGATATTACCACACCGGTTACGAAGGCGGCGACACTGTATGTACTTTATCGGGCTGCGGATGATTCCGAGTGGCAGGCTGCGCGGCAGAAGCTGATGGAGCAGATTGCCATCGCCCAGACTCTGATGAACAACAGTTCGGTAAGTGAAGAGAACAGGCAGTTGCTAAGCAGTGCAGTGGTTTCGGCGCAGGAGGTAGTCAACAGGACTTACCGTCCGGCAATAGAAGAACTTCTGCAGGAGTACGAGACGTTAAAAGCTTTGGTGGATTCCATAAGTTCAGGCGGTCCGGTGGATCCGGACGACCCCAATAATCCCAATAACCCGGACGATCCGGAGAATCCGAACAACCCGGAGAATCCGAATCATCCCGGAGGAAGCGGAGGCGGATCTGGTTCCGGCAGCCGTGGACGGAGTCTGGGTTCCGGCTATACATTTAACCGCTACAGGACGTATTATGTGGGAACAGACGGATACTGGGAGCAAACGGGAATGAATGGCGGCCAGTGGGCCTTTGTTCTTTACAGCGGCCAGCGATTAAAAAACCAGTGGGCGAATGTAAAATACAATGATTTGCAGCAGCTGTATACGTATCATTTCAATGCGGAAGGCATCATGGATACCGGCTGGTATCAGGATGCGGAAGGCGAGTGGTACTATTTGAATTCCCAACAGGGAAGAGATGAGGGCTGTCTTCGCATTGGCTGGTACTTCGATGAAAAAGACACAAAATGGTACTATCTCAATCAGTTTACCGGGGGCATGCTGGTTGGCTGGCAGAATGTGGGAGACAACTGGTATTACCTAAGCCCGGTGAAAGCGGCGGGGCATCCTCTGGGCTCGCTCTACACGGGAGAACTCACGCCGGATGGGTATCCGGTAGATGAAAACGGCAGCTGGATCAGAGAAACGCCATAATCATCAGCCTTCTTCATCTGGCAGAACTGCGGGAACACCGACAAGGAGTTAGTGAAACGGGTTCCCGCTTTTCTGTCTCATAAAGAAACCAGCGCTGCATAAAAGGGCAAAAAAGGCGGCTGTACCGGAAAGTATGAAAAAGGCGGAAGGATATGATTGGAGAGAATGGGACAGAAGAGTATTCTGATGAAATCATGACAAAAAAACGGGAAATGGAGCAGCAGATGCAGGCCATGGCCGTGACCGACTGGGCGGGTATTATGATGGTCTGTATCCACGGACAGGTGGAGAACAGAATCTATGGGGCAATCGTAAACCGGTGTCTTGAGGAACCGGTCTCCTTTTGTGGACTGGACCAGCTGGTACTGAAAATGGATGAGATCTGCGAACTTGCAGGATCTCCCATGTTATCAATGGATCCCCGCTTTTTACAGGAAAAACGGAAAGAGGATTATTTGGGGATCGGAAAGAAGCGAAAAAAGGGCAGACAAAAAACAGCGGGCTGGCAGAATATGTTTGATATTTTAAAACAGCAGGCGGCGTTAAGCAGAGAGGTCTTCGAAGTCCAGATTCTGTTTCGCAGCAATGCCACGATGCAGGGACGGCTTCGATGCTCCCTTTCCGGTAAAAAGTATGTCAGCTTTCGAAGCGCGCTGGAATTACTGAGAATGCTGAAGGAAGAGGAACTGGAATTTTGCGGAAAGAGAGGAAAAACCATATGATGATCTGCACTGGCTGTAAGCTGAAAAATAAGCGCGGAGACAGTATCTGTGAGATATGCGGCGCTTTGAAGAAAGTGCGTGAACTGGAACAGTTTCAGGAAGAATGGAGGATGCGGCTTCAGGCAGAAGATGGCCAAAAAACAGCTGTAAGAGGCCTCGTATGAAATAATCAGATCAAAGAATCCGGAAGACAGACGAGTTGCAGGCATTAGCTGGATATCGCGTCGGAAGGAGAAGGGGACAACGATGAATGAGTATGAAACGATTATAGAGGGAATGCGTTTTGGCGTCAGCAAGCATATGATGGACAGGCATTTTACCGTCCTTTGGGCCAATAAATACGCATATGAGCTGACCGGAAATACAAGAGATGGTTTTCGTTCCAGATACCATAACCGGGTAGATGAGTACTACAGCGAAGACAGCGGGACATTCGCCTATGTAACGAAACGGATAGAAGACGCCTATCGGAATCGGAAAGAGTGTTATTCATTTGAGTGTCCCATGAGACCAAATCGCGGAAAAGTTGCCTGGATCCGCATGAACGGCCGTTTTACCGGCGAGGTATACCAGGGAAGCCCGGTCATGTGGAATGTTTTTTATGATATAACGGATAGTCACAGAGAACAAGAGGAACTAAAAGTGAAATCAGAATTACTTGACAGTGAGATAGAAAAGGCAGAGCAGATGATACAGTGGACGACGGGATTCTTAGCGGAATTAAACAGTGAGATTCGTAATATGGCAAATATCATAGTAGGTATGGCTGACGTGGCGGAAGCCTGTATAGACGATCCAGCGAAATGTGAAGAATGCCTGGAAAAAATTGTTCAGGCCACCCGCAGGCTGCGGACAAAGGTCGGGAACTCCAGGCATATGTTCAGGCAGGAGGCCGGTTGAATTCATGAAATATAATCGAACAGAAGCAGCCCTTCGAATCAGGAACCGGAGAAAGGCGCTCGGTCTGACGAGCGCAGAGGTAGCAGAAAAAATTGGGAGGGCAGATCACTATTACGGTGATATCGAGCGGGGGACCTGCGGGATGTCAATAGATACCCTTGTGGAACTGACAAGAACCCTGGAACTCTCCTCCGATTACATTCTTTTTGGAGCAGAAAATGAAAACGGGAATTCCAATGCTGCCAAGGCATACCGCATCTTAAGAAAGTATGATGAGCAGAGGCAGGAACATGCGGTGGAATTGATGAAATACTATCTGAATCTGGAAGAAAGATAATTGGGACCAGACGAATAAGCCAATAACTGCAATCTGAACTTTAAAGATGAGATGGCTGAAAGTCGTTGTAAGCTTGTGGTGGTACAGAGTATGATTATGGCGCGGAAAAAGAAACAGGTACAGGAAATCGTGGATGGCAATCCCCCGGTTCGAATCCTTCGGACCGGGGGATTGCTGCGTCTGCAGAACTGTCAGCACGGTCTGTGACAGTTCTCTATAGTCTTAAGCAGACACTCCATTTCCCGGATCCCATTTTGCTGCGATACAAGGATTGACTGGATAACCGGCTTCAGCTCCTGGCAGACCGGAAACTGAAGTGCGTTCCGGGACATCTGGATGGCGCCTCTGTGATGAGGGATCATTTCACGAATAAAATCTGCATTGATATCATTGGTGGAGCATGCATTTCTCATATCGTCAAACATGGTCTGTGTGATCTGCCTGCAGTGACAAAGGAAAAGCTCGATTTTCTGCTGCTGATTACAGAACATCTGACAGCGGCTCCGGATGGCTTCCATGGTTTCGATGCTTTTTGTCTGTTCTTTAATGATCGATAATGCGATTTCCTGAAGCGGTATCAGCGTGGTGTACTGCAGAATGTTGCAGGACATCTCGATCGCTGCCTTGTGGTGCGGAATCATCTGAACAATATAATTACAGGAGATGCTGTTAGTCAGTTTGGCACCGTTCATCTGCTGTACCATTTGATCCAGTATGTTGTGAAAGCAGGTTAAGTATTTGTCTGTTACGATACTCATCGGTTCTTGTTTTGTCATTCTTTACGCCTCCAATTCTATATAGGGTATGCAGAGGGGGAGGCGGATGATATCGAATCGGTTGCATTTTAGAGAACTTATTCTCCGTAAATTGCCAGTACTGATTGTAAACAGCTTCATAATTGTGTAGAATATTCATATACAGGAATCGGTGTTTCCGTTTTCCTGAAAGGCAGTGAAACACGCAGGAGCAGGATGAAGGCATACAAAAAGGAGGGGCTATGTGGAATTATACAAAATGTACGGCAAAAGACAGAATTGAAAAGTTAAACAGGCTGACAGAGGTCTTTCACGAGGAATCGGACTGTCTGGATTATCTGTCAGAAGTACAAAGCTGTATCAACAGCATTCAGACATCGCTGGTATTGCTGCAGGACGTGGATGCCAATATCATGATCGAGATGGACTATGTTCCGGTTAATAACTATTCGTTTCATGTGGTTTGTATCGAAGAAAACGGTATAAAAACAGCGGGGCGGTCATGTAAAAATATCGAACAGGCGGCTCGGCAGTTTCTGGCGAATATCAAATGAAAGCTGACTTGCCATATCCGTCTTCCGGCGGCTCCTGATCGTGACATCAGGAGCCGCCGGTAAAGATAAGAGGCTGTAACTGCACTTCCTATTCCCATTGAAAGAAGCGGATAGATAGTCCGCCGCAGACGACGGCAATCATCGCCATGACAATGAGCGAGGCCATTCCGTTCTCTGCAGGAAGTCCCAGGGACGTGGCTTTTAACAGCTTAATGCCCTGGGTCAGAGGCAGTACATCCGCGACTTTCTGCAGGGCCGCGGGCATGACCTCATATGGCAGTGTGGCGCCGGAAAAGATCAGCATTGGGAAATAGAGTAAGCTTGCAAGAACGCTTGCAATTTTTGTATTTGGTGATACGCCGCCTACCAGCATTCCGATACTGAACATGGAGATCATAACGAGGAAAAACGCTCCGATAAACGGCAAAAAGGCTCCTTTCAGACTCATGCCAAACAACAGGGCAGAGACCAGATAGATCAGTACCAGCGCGATCAGGGAATAAATCATGTAAATGGCCACCTGGATCGACAGCAGAAGGAGGGGACTGGAAGGCGTGATTTTGAAGCGTTTCAGTATTTTCTTCTGACGGTAGTCGGAGATCACCAGAGGCAGGCCCATGACGCCGCCTGCACAGACCGCAATTGTGGATACCGCGCCGAAGGACTGTTCCAGAAACGTATAGTCCGCGCCGTCAAATGCCGGTTTCCCACCGTAGATGATTCCCAGCAGTATGACAATAACCACGGGCATGCAGACGGCAAAGATCATCATATCCATTCCGCGGAAGGAGAGCTTCAGTTCGGTTTTCAGCATTGTAAAAAATTTATTCATCTCCGTCAGCCTCCTCTCCCGTAAACCACAGATACGCCTCTTCCAGCGTTTTACCGGGACTTAAGGTGACTGCCTCAGCGGCTGTACCGCAGAATGCAAATTCGCCGTTCTTTAATATGCCGATTCTGTCACAGAGTTCCTCCACTTCATCCATGAAGTGTGAGGTTAAGAAGATCGTGAGCCCTCTGCTTTTTAACTCCTGAAGGCTTTTCCACACACTCCGCCTTGCTTTTGTGTCAAGACCGGTGGTCAGTTCGTCTAAAAATACTACCTGCGGGTCTGGTATTAATGCCAGTACTATAAAAAGCCTCTGTCTCTGGCCGCCGGACAGTTCACTGACGAAATTTGTTTCCTTTTCCCGAAGACAGAACTGCTGCAGCAGTTTTCTGTAATCGGCGGGGGCGGCGTAGAGACAGGCTGTCTCTTCACACAGCTCGTCCACGCGGATTTTATCCGGATAGTTGGCTTCCTGAAACTGTACGCCAACCTGCTGGAATAATTTTCTGCGGTCCTTTTGCGGACTCATTCCCAGAATCGAAATGCTGCCTCCATCGGCCTTTTTTGTGCCAAGCATACACTCGATTGCTGTACTCTTCCCCGCGCCGTTTGCGCCGAGAAGGCCGAAAACTTCGCCTCTCGATACGGTTAAATCGAGATTTCTGATCACATGCAGTGTGCTGTAGGACTTTGTAAGACCGGATACCTGAATCGTTGTTTGCATCTTCTTTTCTCCTCTCATTGTTGTGAGAAAAGAATAACACATAGATAAAAACTGGTGGATAAGTGGAGGGTTTAAAAATTATTTAGCACATTCAAATAAGAAATCTGCCGGCGATGTGTAAGAAAACTGCCGGAGAGAGGACAGAATGAAAATATTAGTAGATGCGGACGCATGTCCGGTAGTGAAACTGGTGGAACAGACAGCGGAGCAGTATCAGATTCCGGTAGTGCTCCTGTGTGATACCAGCCATGTTCTCCAGTCTTCCTACAGTGAGATAAAAATCATAGGAGCTGGCACGGATGCCGTGGATTTTGCACTGGTGAATCAGTGCGCAAAAGGTGATATCGTGGTAACTCAGGATTACGGCGTAGCGGCTATGATTCTGGGGAAGGGGGCGTACGGAATCCATCAAAGCGGAAAATGGTATACCAATGAGAATATCGACCAGATGCTGATGGAACGCCATATGGCGAAGAAAATCCGTATGGGAAAAGGCAGGCACCATCTGAAGGGGCCGGCAAAGAGAACGGAAGAAGACGATGAACGTTTTAAAGAGTCTCTCTGCCGGCTGATTGAAGAGGTGACGCACGGCGGCTGAGCAGGCAGCCGGGAATTGGTACTCAGCTGCTGCGCGGGTTCTTTTTTAAAACTGCAGTCACCTGTTCCAGGATCATATTGACGGCAATTCCGGCCGCGATGATGATCCCGCCCCAGAGGGATGTGCCGGTATGATAGCTGCCGGCTGCACTATCCAGCAGGATTCCTGTAAACACCTGGCCGACAAAGACGAGCAGAGTCAGCTGAAAGCCGGGGATTTTCGGAACCGTGATATTTAACAGCATGACCACTATGACGCCGAGGGCGCCGCCCAGATAGATCCAGAGGCGGAAACTGCCTCCTGCGGAAACAGTCACCGGCGTGCCGCTTATTGCGGCTGCGGCTAAGGCCAGGCCAACCGTAATCGGAAGCCCTGTCAGATGATTCACCAGCGATCCCTGCAGTGCACCGGTTTTTTCAGCCAGACGGGCGTTGGCTGTCCGGGACAGAACCATGGAGATGCCGGAGGCAAAGGAGATGGCGGCTCCCAGCGCGGCCGTTGTGACCGTGGTATCGAGCATCACGAAGATACCGAACACGGATAGACTCAGTCCGATCAATGCATATCGCGGAAGCGGCCTTTTTTCCATGCCGAATAATCCGGAACTGTCTATCACCAGAGATGTAACCGTCTGTCCCAGCAGTCCCAGTGCGATCACACTTGTGATGCTGATGCAGGTGAAGGCCAGATTTTGAAATACTGTTGTAAATACTCCGATTGCACCGCCGAGATAAATCCACCTGGGCCGGTGGGGCCAGACCGGTTTTCTGTTTTTCTGAAAGGCACAGAGCAGCAGTGCAAACAGGGAGCCGACCGCATGGATAATGGCAGCAGCCGTGAACGCACTGTACTGCACGGACAGATTACCATTTACCGATATCATGACGGACAGAATAATACCATTGATCAGCGCTAAAAGTTGATACATGACAGTTCACCTCCTGATAAAAGGATACCAGAAGGAACGGGACCCTATGTAGGACATTTGTCACAGTGTTTTCCGCTTTTGCTGTCAAAAAAACGACCATAACCAGTGAAGTGAGGTGACCAAGTTGAAAAGACTCCCATTAAAAAAAGAACATACAGCCTGCCTTGCAGAATACGGTCTGCAGAATGTTCCCATAAGTGCCTGCTGCTGCCTTCGATTTGCGGCAGGAGAGGATGTCCTTCGTGAAGGACATCCCATCGGATGGATTGCTATTGTCGTTGAAGGAAATGCAAAGGTGTGCCGCACTGCGCCGAACGGCAAGAGCCTGATACTCTGCTACAATATTTCACACGGTTTGATCGGTGAGATCGAACTGATGACAAGGCAGGTGAACGCCACGTCTTCCGTGAAGGCGGTTACGGAGCTTGAATGCGTCGCGGTTTCTTACCAGAATTGCCTGGCAGAACTGAAAACGAATCTTGTTTTTTTAAATAAGCTGGGAACGGAACTGGCGGAGAAGCTGACTGCCAGTTCGGATAATTTCACCTCGACCGCGTTATGCACCGGCGAACAGCGGCTTTGTGCCTATGTGATTCAGAATTCTCACCGCGGCCTCTTTTGCGATACGCTGACGGATGTCTCCTGCTCGGTGGGGATGAGCTACCGCCATATGTTCCGGCTGCTGGGAAAGCTCTGTGAAGAAGGGATACTGGAAAAGAGGGAGAGCGGATACTGCATTGTGGATCAGGAGGAACTGGCGAGGCGTTCACGTACGGCCGCGGAGCTGTATCAGAGAGTTTAAATAAAACGAGATCTTTTCTGCCGCAGGCAAAACAGATCTCGTTTTATTCGTATACAGAAGTTGGCGTCAGCTCTCAGGTGAGCCCCCGCGGTTCTCCGGTCTGCATTCCAGGGCTTCCGTGTCGGTTATAAACAGCCGGATCGAAGGAGAGATACGCAGCTCTTCCGGCGGAATGCCATGTCCGATTAAGTATTGTCTGGCAGCAGGAAACTGTTTGAAAAGCAGCTCCTTTACATCAGCGGCACACTGGTCATAATCATGTTCTTTTAAATGCCTGACCATGGCTTCCGTAAAATGCATGATGACGCAGTCTAAGTCCGTTAAATTTCCGGAAGAGGCTTTTAAGGGATAACCCCAAAGGAAAAGGGAGTAGATCGTCTTATAAATTTCGAGTACACCGGTCAGATGGCTGTACTGACTGACAAAGATCAGATAATACCAGATAGAGAGCTCGCCTTGCCTTGTATTCAGGCACTCTTCTAGGAGTCCGGTCAGTTCTTCGATCCTGTCCTGGCTTAAGGAGGACAGAAAAGAACGTGTCACCCCGTCGCAGGAATAGATCAGAATCTCAAAGGACTGGACAAAGAAGGAGAGGTTACGGCGGATGGCGGGACTTTCAAAATCCGGGGGCTCGCAGGGGGTTCCCAAAGGGAAAATACGCGTCCCTTTTCCGTTTAAGGTACGGCAGACACCGGCCTGATTCAGGATTCTGATGGTTCGGCGCAGGGTGCTGACAGACGCTCCGTATAGCTGGGCCATCTTCTCATAAGACGGCAGAAACTGCATTTCCCGGTACTCCCCCATGTAAATGTCGTTGAGAATCCGGGAGGCGAGATGATAGCAGATCTGGGGCCGGCTGCGGTAGACGCGCCAGACAAAGGGGATCTGTGGCGGCCTGGGCCGGGAGCGTAAGATTGGTTCCAGGTTTTGCATAATTACACGGACGTCACTTCTCTGATATTCCAGAAGCGTATTCCGGATGAGTTCCCAGTTCCCTTCAGACAGCAGGCTTCGCAGGTTCTTTAACCGCTGACGAACCAGAGCGGTATCGAAATGGATCGGGTGTGGCTCCATTCTGGCAAAGGGAAACCCCTGAAAGAGGGTAGTCTCCCAGAAGAGATTCAGCGCCAGTGGATTCTCCATTTTCTGCAGTACACGGCAGTAGAAATGGATCAGATCGTCGGCCTCCGCCCTCTCCTCCAGACGTGAAAGAACGTCAAGATCCTCCTCGTCCAGGCGCTTCAGTCCCTCTACCAGCAGTGGGATAAAAATGAGTTCAGAAGAGGCATAGAGATCGAAATACGTATCCCACCGTTCGGAAAAATAGTTCAGGATGTAGTCCGCTGCCTCCTGTCTGGTCTGCCTGAATATGACGGTGGTGGCCATGCCGTTGTGCATGGAGATGTAGCCTTCCGTGCGCAGACGCCGGAGGGAGACCTTCACTGTCTGCGCAGACACATTGAACTCACGGCAAAGGATATCGATGGAAGGAAGCGTATCCCCATATTTGTAATACCTGGAGTGGAAGCGTACAAGAAAGTATTCGTATATTAAATTTGAGTATTGACTATCATTGACCAACCGTTTGGTACCTCCGTTTTCACAGCTGTGTTTTTCTTTATTTTATCATTGCAGAGGCGATAATTCCATATGTCCGTTGAGTTTTTTTATATTTTATGGTAATATGAAAGGAGCTTTTATGAACAAGGTTGCCGGCCGGATGATTGCCAGGAAGACGATCTGGATGAAAGAAGAATCCCAATGGGATTATTTCCGCAGAAGAACAGAGGGACAATCAGAGAGAGTTAGGGAGGAATCTGGTGATGACAGAACAGGAAAGAGAGTATGCCGCTGAGTGCAGCAGCCGGGAGACTGTGACGGCCGACTACGAGTACCATACGCTGATGAATCTGCTGAAGGTCAGTGTGAGCAAGCATCTTCTGGATGAAAGCTTTACGCTGGTGTGGGCCAATGAGTTTTATTACGATCTGATTGGGTGGCCGAAAGAAGAATATGAAGCGAATTTTCATAACCGCCCTGACCTGTATTACCAAAATGACCAGCAGCTGTGGGCGGAACTGGCTGGAACCGTCATGGCGGCACTGGAGGCACATGAGAGCGGGTATCAGCTGGTTACGCAGATGCGAAAGAAAAACGGCGATTTTGTATGGGTACATTTAACGACCCAGTTTGCCGATGAATACATAAACGGATATCAGGTTGCATATTCGGTAATGACCAATATAGACAAACTGGTAAAGATGCAGAAGGAACAGTCCGTGACTTACGAAAGCCTGCCGGGCTTCGTTGCAAAATACCGTATCGATGCGGATATGAACCTGACGCTTCTTTTTGCCAATTCCCGTTTCGTGGAGTATTTTGGCGAAGGAGATGAAGATAATCCCCTGTATCTGCGAAACATAGAGGATAACAGGGAGATTATTTCGAGATACAGGGAGGAGATTTTAAAAGGGGCCCCCGTTCATTTTGTGATATCCGCAAGATCCCGGGACGGCCAGAATATGTGGCTTCAGGTTAATGCCACCTGTATTGAGTGGCAGAACGGCTGTCCGGTTTATCTGGCAATTTTTATTGATATCACCGATGTCACTCAACTGCGGGAAATGCAGAGGAAGCTGACGGAACAGACGGAGGCGCTGAAGGATGCACTGGCAGTCGCAGAACATGCGAATCAGGCAAAGACGGATTTTCTGTCCCGTATGAGCCATGAGATCCGCACGCCCATGAATGCGATATTGGGCATGACGACCATTGCGGCTGCTTATATTGACGATCAGAGGCGGGTGGAGGACTGTCTGGAAAAGATCGGCTATTCCTCCAAGCATTTGATGGCCCTGATTAACGATGTGCTGGATATGTCGAAAATCTCCGAGGGCAAGGTCAGGATTGCTCATGAGGTTTTCGATCTTGAAACGGTGGTAGAGTCAATTTCTTCCATCATTTATCCACAGGCCGCTGCCAGGGGACTGACCTTCCAGGTGCCGCTGATCGATTTATCCAATACGGTTATGATTGGAGATTCCTTAAGACTGAACCAGATTCTGCTGAATCTGCTGTCCAATGCGTTGAAGTTTACGCCTGCCGGAGGTACGGTACGGCTTGAAATCCGCCAGCTCCAGAGGAAGGAAGACCGAATCCGTCTTCGCTTTACCGTCCTCGATACCGGGATTGGAATGAGCGATGCATTTCTGGAACGCCTGTTTGTTCCGTTCGAGCAGGAGGATAACCGTGTTGCCCAGAACTCCGGTGGTACCGGCCTCGGTATGCCGATTACGAAAAATCTGGTTACTCTGATGGGCGGCACCATCACCGTGAAAAGCGAAGTGGGAAAAGGAACCGTGTTTACGATAGAACTGGATTTTGACACACCTTTGGATAAAGACAGGGTGATCCCGCAGAAAACACATGAGCTGGAGTCGCTTAAGGTGCTGATCACGGACGATGACCGGGACAGCTGCATCCATGCGTCACTGCTGCTGAAGAAAATGGGAATTCTGTCAGACTGGGTGCTGACCGGACAGGAGTGCGTGGACCGGATTCGTCAATCCCATCAAAACGGCACGGACTATGACGTGTGCCTGGTGGATTTAAAGATGCCGGATATGGACGGAGTTGAGGTGGCGCGTAAAGTGAGGGAAGAGGTGGGCCCGGAGACGACCATCATCATTATTACCGCCTATGACTGGACGAATATTGAAACGAACGCGCGGAAAGCGGGCGTGGATATGTTTCTCACCAAGCCTGTTTTTGCCTCCACGCTATACAACGCCCTTCTCTCAGTAACCGGGATCGACAGGGTGGTCCGTGCGCCGGCGGAGAAGAAGATACGCCCGGAACTGGCCGGCCGTCATGTACTGCTGGCGGAGGATAACGAATTAAACCGTGAGATTGCGGTGGAACTGCTGCAGATGGCGGGGGTTACGGTTGACTGGGCGGCGAACGGCAGGATCGCTCTCGATAAATTTCTGTCCGGAGGGGACTCCTATGATTTGATTCTGATGGATGTTCAGATGCCGGTAATGGACGGATACCAGGCAACGGCTGCGATCCGTAAATCCGCGCATGGGAGAGCACAGACAATACCGATTATCGCCATGACGGCAGACGCGTTTCACGAGGATATTGTGAAGGCGGAGGCGGCAGGGATGAACGGCCACCTGTCGAAGCCGATTGATCCGGATCTGCTTTATGAAAAGGTAGCGGAATATATAAGCAGTGATCATGCTTAGGAGCTGTTTCGCCGGACCAGCACAAAAGTCTGGCGTGTTGGAACAGATTACTTGTACAGGGTACACTCTTTTGTTATAATAGAAGGAACTGCCTATGGCTACCAGAAGAAAAGAGGAAATAAGATATGCCTGCAAAGCGAACAATTCTGATTGTGGAAGATAATGAAATCAACCGTATGATGCTGAGTGAACTGCTTTCATCAGAATACATGGTTCTGGAGGCGGAAAACGGCCAACAGGCGCTTGATGTCCTGGAGCGAAAAAAGGATGAGATTTCTGTAATATTGCTGGATATTACGATGCCTGTCATGGACGGATATACGTTTCTTTCGATTGCCAAAGAGGATCCGTCACTGGCCTCCATTCCTGTGATTGTCACGACTCAGAGCGACAGTGAGGCGGACGAGGTGGCGGCATTATCCCATGGAGCCACTGATTACGTGGCCAAACCGTATAAACCGCAGATTATCCTGCACAGGGTGGCGAGTATCATCCACTTGAGGGAGACGGCGGCCATGATTAACCAGTTCCAGTATGACCGGCTGACCGGTCTTTACAGCAAGGAATTTTTTTATCAGCGGGTAAGGGAGACTCTCCGTCAGAATTCGGGACAGAACTATTATCTCATTTGTTCGGATATCGTAAACTTCAAGCTGATTAACGATGTATTCGGCGTGGCCGCCGGAGACCGGCTGTTATGCGGAATCGCAGACATGTACCGGAGGTATGTGGGAGAAGGAGGGATCTGCGGCCACCTGGATGCAGACCGGTTTGCCTGTCTGCTGGAATTTGACGATGTATTTACGGAACAGATGTTTATCAGCGCCAATGAAGAGATCAACCGTCTGCAGAACGCCAAGAATGTCGCAGTAAAATGGGGCATCTATTCCGTCGGCAATCAGAACGTGACTGTGGAGCAGATGTGTGACCGGGCCCTTCTGGCGGCCCGCAGCATTAAGGAACAGTATGGAGTCTATTATGCCGCCTACGATGATAAGCTGCGTGATGAACTGCTGCGGCAGCAGGCCATTATAGACAGTATGGAAACGGCTCTGAAAGAAGGCCAGTTTTTGGTCTATCTCCAGCCGAAATACAGAATATGGGATGAAACCCTGGCGGGAGCCGAAGCGCTGGTGCGCTGGAAGCATCCGGAATGGGGATTCCAGTCGCCTGCGGAATTTATCCCGTTATTTGAAAAGAATGGATTTATCACAAAACTCGATCAGTTTGTCTGGGATAAAACCTGTTTTTATTTAAGGAAATGGGATGAGGAAGGTTATCCGCCCATCCCGGTCTCCGTTAATGTATCACGCGCAGATATCTACCATGCAGATATCGCGGATATTATGATGCGCACAGTCACCAAATACGGCCTGACGCCTTCCCGGCTCCATCTGGAGATCACGGAAAGCGCCTACACGGAAGATCCGGGTCAGATCATTGAGACGGTGAGACATCTGCGGGAGCTGGGCTTTGTGATCGAAATGGATGATTTTGGAAGCGGTTATTCCTCTCTGAATATGCTGAATCAGATGCCGATCGATATTCTGAAGCTGGATATGCAGTTTGTCCAGAGTGAGACTGCGAAGCCCATGGATCAGGGGATTCTGCAGCTTATCATGGAACTGGCCCGCCGTATGCACTTAAGTGTGGTGGCAGAGGGAGTGGAGACAAAAACACAGCTGGATCGTCTGAGTGAAACCGGATGTGAGTATGTACAGGGATATTATTTCGCCAGACCGATGCCTGAGGGAGAGTTTGAAACGCTGATGAGAGATCAGGCGGTAAAGGTTCCGGTGGGAATCTCCGGCAGGGCTTCTGATAAAAATCTGTACAAAGGGGCAGAATAAGTATATAATGATAATGCTTATCACAAACGCTGGAGGAATCAATTATGACATTTATTTACCCTGCTGTTTTTACGCCCCATAAAGATGACAAAGGATATCATGTGGAATTTCCGGACTTACAGTGCTGCGAGGCCGATGGACCGGATCTGGAAGACGCGGTGGAGCATGCGAGAGAGGCAGCGTATAACTGGCTCTATCTGGAGGTGGAAGAGGGAACGTATGAATTTCCCAATCAGACTCACCCGGAGGACATAAAGCTGGAAGAGGGAGCCTTCCTCAAATATATTATGGTCACTATAAAGCTCCTGCCCGATAACGATTAAAGTGATACGATTTGCCCGGAAAAGTACCGGACAGTTTATAAAACGAATGGCAGCCGAACGTTAGTTCTGATAACGGACGGCTGCCATCTGTTTGTTTCACAGGATGTTCAAACTTATTAAAGGTTCATTAAAGGTTTCTCCGGTATGATCTTCTTAAGAATAATACGGATGCCGATGAAGCATCAAAAGGAGGATATTATGGAGGAAGCAATTGTAACCAGACCAATCGAAAAAAGGAGAATATGGGCATTTCTGGCAGCGTTCATGGCGGCAGTGCTGCTGCTGTTTCTGAATGTACCTGCCGCGTATGCAGCCGAGGGACTGAAGCTGAGCACGGATTATCCCGGTATATCCGTAAAGCCGGGAGACAATTTAAATATCCCTGTTAAACTGGATAATGATACCGGCGCCAGCTTAGATGCGAACGTGAAAGTATCCGCCATGCCCGACGGCTGGGAGGGATATCTCCAGGGCGGAAATTATCAGGTAAGCCGGATCCATGTAAAGAACGGCGGGGACGGAGCGTCCATGACGCTTCATGTAACGGTGCCCAAGGAGCTGACAGAGGGGACTTACACCGTGGAAGTTGGAGCATCCACAGAGAGCGGTCTCTCAGATACACTGTCCATCTCTTTCCTTGTCAATGAGATGAAGGCGGGAAAAGGAAGCTTTACATCAGAGTATCCACAGCAGGAAGGAACTGCCGGTACTAATTTCAGCTTCAGCACCACACTGATTAATAATGGACTGAAGAGCCAGTCCTACAGCCTTTCTTCCAATGCACCGGCAGGGTGGAATGTGAGCTTCACACCAACGGGAGAGACCACAAAGGTAGCAGCGATCGAGGTGGAATCCAGCACCAGCAAGGGAATGACCGTGTCCGTAACGCCGCCGGAAGGAGTACCGGCAGGTGAGTATGACATTTCCTGCAGCGCGGTTTCCGCGGAGGAAACGCTCAGCACGGATTTAAAGGTGGTAATCACCGGCAGCTACGGCCTGAAAGTGGGAACGCCGGATGGGCGTCTGAGCTTTGATGCCTATGCGGGAAAAGAATCGGATGTAACCTTAAACGTGACGAATACAGGAAATGTGGATTTGCAGGACGTATCCTTAAACTCTTCCCTGCCATCCGGCTGGACTGTAACCTATAATCTGGAAAATAACGTGATCCCGTCCATTCCGGCCGGCTCTACCACCGAGGTCATCGCCCACGTAAAGCCGGGCTCAGAGGCCATCACCGGTGATTACGTGAATACATTTACAGCAAAATGTGAACAGACGCAGTCCAGTGCAGATTTCCGTGTGTCCGTGAAGACCAGCACCATCTGGGGAATTCTGGCGGTAGTGATTATCCTGTGCACAGCAGGAGGTCTGGGCTACGTATTCCGTAAATACGGCAGAAGATAGCTGAAATGGCTGTAATACCGGAAAGGGGTCATTGTTATGGACATTGCTGAACACTATGAAGATGAAATGATAATAAAGACAGACCACCTGACCAAGATCTACGGGGAAAAGAAGGCGGTCAGCGATCTGTCCCTGGAGATCCGAAAGGGCGAGATCTTCGGCCTTCTGGGGCCCAATGGAGCCGGAAAGACCACCACGACTCTGATGCTTCTGGGACTGACGGAACCTACGGCCGGAAGCGCCTGGATCGATGGGAAAGACTGTACGAGACAGGCTATCGAGGTAAAACGGATGGTGGGATATCTGCCTGATAATGTAGGCTTTTATTCCGATATGACCGGCCGGGAGAATCTGCGGTTTACCGGGCAGCTCAACGGGCTGCCTGGAAAAGTCATCGAGGAGCGGATCGACGATCTGCTTCAAAAGGTGGGAATGACAGAGGCGGCGGATCAGAAGACGGGGACGTATTCCCGGGGGATGAAGCAGCGTCTGGGTATCGCAGATGTACTGATGAAGGATCCTAAAGTGGTGATTATGGATGAACCGACTCTGGGGATCGATCCGGAAGGGATGAGAGAGCTCATGTTCCTGATCCGGAGTCTGGCAGAGGAAGACGGCAGGACGATTCTCATCTCATCCCACCAGCTCTACCAGATTCAGCAGGTTTGCGACCGCGTGGGACTGTTTGTGGAAGGTCAGCTGATAGCCTGCGGAAGAATCGAGGATCTGGCCAGTCAGATGCGGCGGGAAGGCCGCTATGTGCTGGAGGCCGGGGCAGTACCCGACGACAAAGGGTTTAAAGAGCTTTTGGAGCACCTTGGAAATGTGGAAGAGATCGAACGAAGCGGAGACTTTTACGTAATCTATTCCAGTTCGGATTTAAGCCGTGAGTTAAACCGGAAGGCACTGGAAGGCGGCTACAGCCTGTGCCATTTAAGACAGCGGGGAAATGATCTGGATGAAATCTACCGCACATATTTCGAGAAAGGGGAGAAGAGCAATGGCAGTCTCAATCAAAGGAAAAACAAAGGCTTCCTTACTTTCGGCAGAGAACAGCGCCAGGGAGAGGCATGACGGCACAGGCGGGAGCCTGCGTACGGGAATGAGCGGTATGGGAGCCCTATACCACAAGGAAATGTCAGACCACATTCACAGCAAGCGGTTCCTGATCGTGCTGCTCTTAATCCTTTTAACCAGCTGTGCCAGCATTTACGGAGCTCTCTCCAGTCTCACCCCGGAGCAGGCGGCAGACTCCGGATATATCTTTTTGAAGCTGTTTACCTTAAGCGGGAACTCAATCCCCTCTTTTACCTCATTTATTGCTCTTCTGGGGCCGTTTGTGGGGCTGGCGCTGGGCTTTGACGCCATTAACAGTGAACGTTCGGAAGGAACCTTAAACCGTCTTGTGGCCCAGCCTGTTTACCGGGATGCGGTCATTAACGGCAAATTTTTGGCCGGAGCGGCCATAATCTTTCTGATGGTCTTCTCCATGGGGCTGATCGCCGGAGCGGCAGGACTGCTGGCGACAGGGATTCCGCCTTCCGGTGAGGAACTGGGACGGGTAATCGTTCTGCTGTTCTTTACGTCGGTGTATATCTGCTTCTGGCTTGCACTGTCCATCCTCTTTTCCGTTCTGTGCCGCCATGCGGCCACGTCGGCTATGGTAGTGATCGCACTGTGGATATTCTTTGCACTGTTTATGACGCTGGTGGTAAGCATGGCAGCCAATGTGCTTTACCCTGTGGGACAGACGGCCACCGCATCACGGATTCTGGACAATTACAACTGCCAGATGAGTTTGAACCGGCTTTCCCCGTATTACTTATACAGCGAGGCGGTATCGACCATTATGAATCCCCAGGTGCGCTCCACCAACATCATTCTTCCGCAGCAGCTATCGGGCGCCATCAACGGATACCTCTCCCTGGGGCAGAGTATGCTGCTGGTATGGCCGCACCTGACCGGGCTTCTGGCCTTGACTGCGGTAGTGTTTGCCATCTCCTATATCAGCTTTATGAGAAAGGAAATACGGGGGCGGTAGGGCGGCAAGTCGCTGTTTTTCGTATCTGTTTTGTGAATTATCTGTTAAATCCACCGGTGTTCTCTTGCTTTCTCGATTGAATTGAGAGAGAATACAGGTGGATTTTATCGTTTTAAGGAGATGAAGACAATGCGTGTCCTGATTGTGGAAGACAACATGCGGCTGGCGGAATCCATCCGCGACATCTTAAAACACTGGTACGACTGTGATATCTGCGGGGATGGGAATACGGGGTATTTTCTGCTTACGGATGGCGGCTATGACGCGGCTGTCCTGGATCTGATGCTGCCGGGAATGGACGGGATCACACTGCTCAAAAAGGCCAGAAAAAGCGGCTGTTTTGTTCCGGTGCTGATTCTTACCGCAAGAAGTGAGACGGAGGACCGGATCCTGGGGTTAGAGAGCGGAGCCGATTACTATCTGACCAAGCCCTTTGACATGCAGGAGCTTCTGGCTGTGATGAAGACCATCTTAAGGCGCCGGGGCGAGATGATTCCGGAATGCTTAAATCTGGGAAATATCTCGCTGAACCAGGCGGACTATACGCTGAAGGGACAGGAAAAAAGCATCCGCCTGGGGAAAAAGGAATACGACATACTACGGATTCTGCTGGTGAACCGCGACATGGTGGTCTCCAAGGAGACGCTTCTGTCGAAGGTCTGGGGCAGCGACGGCGAGGCCGTTGATAACAATGTGGAGATCTATATATCGTTTCTGAGAAAAAAGCTGGAGTTTTTAAAGGCGGACGTGGTAATCGTGACGATCCGCAGGCTGGGATACCGGATCACGGAGAAGAACGGAGGAGGACTGGAATGAAGGAGATAAGCAGGCTGCGGCTGAAATTTATCTGCTATAACATGCTGATTGTAACGGCGGTGATCGGAATTACCTTCTGCGCGGCTGCGTTTATTATGGAAAAACGGGTCGGCGCCCAGGGCAGGCAGGCGCTTGCAAAGGTCGTGTCGCAGGAGGAGCATCCTTTGATTTTCACTACCATTTCACCGGCTCAGATTCCGTATTTCTCCGTTATAGTGGGGGAGGATGGCATGGTAACTCCCTGGGAAGGCGGTTATGAATCGTTTCCCGGACAGGATTTTCTGGAGCAGATGGCATGGTTAAGTATGGCCGGTGAGGAGGACATGGGAATCTTAGAGGGGTATCATCTCCGGTATCTCCGTGTCAGCCGCCCAACCGGATATATGATTGCGTTTGCAGATACCTCGTATGAGGATTCGCTGCGGAGCGGAGTTATGAAGTATGGTGGTCTGGCCTGTGCCGGGATCTGGCTTGGGTTTCTGGTTCTCTCTTATTTCTTTTCCCGGTGGGCGGTTAAGCCGGTAGAAGAATCCATACGTATGCAGAAACAGTTTGTGGCCGATGCCTCCCATGAACTGAAGACGCCTCTCACCGTAATCACGGCAAACACCGAACTGCTTTCTGAACAGTACACAGGCATATCCGCGGAGGCGGATAAATGGCTGGAGCACATCATGCAGGAGTGCAGGGAGATGCGTTCTCTGGTGGAAAGCCTGCTTATGCTGGCAAAGAATGATGCGCTGACGCAGAAAAAGGGCACCTTTTCTGTCTTCAGCTTAAGCGACCTGGTGATGGAAAAGGTGCTGACCTTTGAGCCTGTTTTCTACCAGGAGGAAAAGCAGCTGGAGTACCAGCTGGATGAGGAGGTGCAGATGCTGGGAGACCCGGAACAGATGGGACAGCTGATCAAGGCCCTGCTGGACAATGCGGTGAAATACTCTCTTCCCAAAGGAAAGACAGTGGTTAAACTGGAGACAGCGGGCAGAAGGCGGATCAGACTCTGGGTGAACAGCCAGGGAGAAGCCATACCGGAAGATAAACGTTCCCTGATTTTTCGCCGTTTCTACAGGGGAGACAGCGCCAGAAGCAGCTGCAGCGGCTACGGGCTGGGGCTTGCCATTGCTGCGGAGACAGCGGGAAAGCACAGAGGCAGGATTGGGATGGAGTATCGGGATGGGATGAATTGTTTCTATGTGAGACTCAACTGTCACAAATCATGCAAACGATTGGGTAAAAATATTGGAAAATTTGATTAAATTATGATACACTGTCTATAACGTCATCATGAAGATGAAGCTTAATACCATGAAGGATATTGCACCGCTTTGCAGGTGCTTTCTTTCGTGGCTTTTTTTATTTCGGGTGGTATGGCCGGGGACCGGAAGCCTCTCCATAATCGCCGCAGTAAAGACAGCTGGGAAGGATATCAATACAGGAAAGATAAGATGGAGGAAGCAATGAGATTAAGAAAATCAGCATATTTTATGTTTGGGGTCATGGCGGCCGTATTCCTGGCCACCGGATGCGGGAGTCAGGAAAAGTCGGCGGCGGAAGCAGTTCAGACAACAGAATCAGCGAAATACGCGGAACAGACCGGCGAGGAAGGAAACGGAGCTGCAAAAGACAGGACGGAACAGGGCCATCTGGTGGAAACACTTAAGCTGGCGGGAGGGACAGACTGGGGCGTTCCCAGTCCATATTTGAATGCCTCCCGCGGACCGGGGAGCGCTAAGATGAACCTTGTGTTTGCAAGCCTGATTGATGAAGATGAAACAGGGGATATTCCATGGCTGGCACAATCCTGGGAAATAAACGGCAGTGATTATACCTTTACCCTGTTTCCGGAGACGAAATTTCACGACGGAACACCTTTGACAACAGAAGATGTCGCCTTTACCATAGATTATTTCAGGGAACACCCGCCGGTATCCAACCCACTGGGAGCCGGGGACAGTTTCCTGATCGATCACTATACCGTTGTGGATGACCGCACAATTACGATTTCGGTGAAGGAATCGGCAGCAGACACACTGTCCAGTATAGGTTCGTTTGTAATAATACCAAAACATGTGTGGGAGAAGGTGGAGGATCCGAACACGTATACGGGAGACGGATATTTAACGGGGAGCGGAGCATACCGGTGCACAGCCTATGACGGGGCATCCGGCAGCTATGAGTTTACGGCGTTCGACGATTTTAGGGGCGGAAAACCGGCAGCCGACCGTGTGCTGTTTGTTCCGGTCAGCGATGCCCTTCTGGCATTTGAAAATCATGAGATTGACATTACCGGCATGCCGGCCGATTTGAAGGATAAATACTTAAGCGATTCCGGAATCGGAGTGGTGGAAAAGGCCAATGACATGGGGTATAAGCTCCTGATTAATTTTGAAAAATGCCCCGGTTTTCTCGATCTGGACCAGAGAAAAGCGGTGTATGCGGCCCTTGACCGCCAGGCGGTTGTGGATAAGGTGTTCAGAGGAGCAGGAAGCGTAGGAAGCGCAGGGTACGTACCGCAGGGAAGTCTGTACTTCAATGACCGTTGTGTGACCTATCCATACGATCCGGAAAAAGCAAAGGCCGCACTGGAGAGTAAACAATACGAGGTGACGCTTCTGGCAGCGGACAGCGGTTCGGATGTGGATATAGCAGAGCTTTTAAAACAGGATCTGGAGGCAGCTGGAATGAAAGTAACGGTTACGGCCTTTGATTCTGCAACCCGTGATGAGAAGGTAAACGCGGGGAATTATGAATTTGCACTGGTAGGCAATGGCGGCTGGGGGAATAATCCTCCGAAGTATATGCGGACCATATTTTCCGATCTTTCAAAGAATAAAGGCGGTAACCCTCACAGCATGGGGCCGATTGGTTACAGTAACAGTGAGATAACGAAGCTGGCAGAGGAACAGATGAAGGAGGTGGACTTTGAGGCCCGTAAACAGATGTTTAAAGATCTGGAATATCTGGTCAGCGAGGAGATTCCGCTGATCGTCATAGCGAATCAGTCTTCCTACTCCATGTACCGCAGGGATTATTACGATGGCTGGATGAAGACGTATGCATATCAGCAGACGGAGCAGAACCGCCTGTCTTTTATGGAGAGATAAAAAGTTTATGAAAAGACGAGTCCTGTGCATGATTGGCACCTTTCTGGTCATTTACCTGTTTAATTTTTTTCTGCCGCGGATGATGCCGGGAGATCCGCTTTTGTATTCCTCGACGGTCTCGGGAGAAGATATGGATCTGGAGTATTCGAAAGAACAACTTGACCAGATGAGGGCCTATTACGGCCTGGACCAGCCGGTTTTTACGCAGCTGGTCCAGACTGTGAAGAAAAATCTTAAGGGAGATCTCGGGCTGAGTATCCATTACAAGAAGCCGGTAGCCGCCGTTCTTAGGGAACGTCTGCCGTGGAGTCTTTCTGTCATGGGAGCGGCGTTAATCCTGAGTCTGGCAGCCGGTACGTTCCTGGCGCTGCTGGGGATGCAGAAGAAATGGATCGATCGAACGGTTTTTAAGATTCTGTCCGCCCTTACGGAGATACCTGCCTATTTAATTGGTCTGCTGCTTCTGTTTCTGGCAGCAGCAAAGATTTCGTGGCTGCCGTTATCGGGCGGAGCTGTTGCCTTTGCCAGATATGAGACAAGTGGAGAAAGAGCGTGGGATCTCATTTCTCATGGCCTTTTGCCGGTGCTGTCCCTCGTTATCGCGCTGTTTCCCGGATTTTACTTTACGGCCAGGGCCAGCTTCCTGGAAGTGATGGCGAAACCATATCTGCTGAATGCAAGAGCGAAAGGGCTGAAAGCGGGAAGAATCCGATGGAGCTATATATTCAGAAACGGTATGACGCCGATCGTGGTACGCTTTTTTTTGAATGTCGGAACTGCAGTAGGGGGTACGCTGCTGGTTGAAAACGTATTTGCCTACCCGGGGCTGGGGCTGGTGATGCGGGAAGCAGTTCGGTACAGGGACTATATGATGATCCAGGGCTTTTTTCTGATGTCGACGGTCCTGGTGCTTACCAGCCTGTTTCTGGCAGACGTACTGAACGCGGAAATCGACCGGGAGGAACTGAAATGAAACGAATCAAAAGATATCTGTTTCTCTTATTCCTGCTGGCAGCCGTCTGCCTGTATGGTCTGACGCTGTATCCCCACAGTCCGGTTAAGTCTTCAGGAACCTCCTTAGAGGCTCCTTCGGCTGTTCATTTTCTGGGAACGGATAACCTGGGAATCGATATTTTTGCCCAGCTGGCAAAAGGATTCTATTTAAGCATGATGACCGGGGTGACGGCGGCTGTCTGTTCCTTTGCCGCAGGCGGAGTGCTCGGTGTATGTGCAGGATACTGCGGGAGAAGGACAGATGCGGTTATCTCATTTTTTACTAACGTATTTCTGTCTGTTCCACAGCTGCCGGTTATGATCGTGATCGGAGCCTTCTGGGGACAGAGCACCTGGAACATCATCCTGATCGTATCGGCATTCTCCTGGGCTTCTATTGCAAAGCAGGTACGTGCAAAGGTGATGTCTGTCAGGAACAGGAACTATGTGGTGCTGGCCAGGAGTTATGGAGCCGGTCCCTGGTATATTGTGAGAAAGCATATGCTGGGCGAGATATTTCCGCTGCTGTTAGTCAATGCGGTTGCGGTTACCGGCAGGACGATTATTCAGGAATCTTCCCTGGCGTATCTCGGCCTGTCCGATCCGCTTGCAAAGTCCTGGGGGCTGATGATACAGAATGCTTCTTCCTTTACGGGCATCTATTTTACCGATTACTGGAAATGGTGGCTGATTCCGCCGGTGGCAATGCTGGTATTTACGATTTTCTGCTTAAGGCTTTTGGCTCAGGCTCTGGAGGAGTGGCTGCTGCGTGACAGATAAGCAGACGGGAGAACAGGAAAGAGGGAAGCAGAGTAAAACGATATAGGAAAAAAGAGGAAACTATGAAAGAGATTCTGAAGGTGTGTGACCTGACTGTGAAATATCCCGGCTTTACACTGGAACCCTGCTCCTTTTCCATGGAACAGGGGGAGATTCTGGCCGTGGCCGGAGAGTCGGGAAGCGGCAAGACTACGCTGGCCAGGGCATTATCCCGCCTGCTGGATGAGGAAGCGGCAGTGAGGGGTGAGGTTGTCATGGCCGGCAGTTCCCTGTACGAAATGAAAGAGAAGGACGTTCGCCTGGTACGAATGGAGACCTTTTCTATTGTCTTTCAAAATTCAGGGGAATGGCTGAACCCTGCCATGAAGATGAAGGAACAGCTGCGGGAAACTCTGATCAGAAAATACCCGGTCAGAGAGCACCGGGATCGCATGAAGGCGCTGATGGAGATGACGGGGCTGGAGGAGGAAGACCTGGAACGCTATCCGGATCAGCTTTCTGGAGGGATGGCACAGAAATTTTTGCTGGCCAATGCCATGGCACTGGCACCTACCCTGGTGATTTTAGACGAGCCTACCAGTTCTTTGGATGCGGATTCCAGAAAATCATTTATAGAACTGATCCGCAGGATCCGCGATGAATATGGGACTGCATTTCTGCTCATTACCCATGACCTGCGTTTGGCGAAGGATTTAAGCAGCAGGATTCTCATCCTGTATGGAGGCATGATAGTGGAAGCGGGAACGACGGAGCAGATTTTGGGACACCCGAAACATCCGTATACACAGGGACTTTTGAGGGCTTCCATGGATCTTAATCTCTTGAAGGATATCTGGGGAATCAGGCCGTCGGAAGAAGACGGTCAGGGCGGCTGTCCGTTTTTCGGAAGATGCAACCAGAAACTGGATATCTGCCGGACGAAACGTCCGCTTCTCACACCGCATGGCGGGGGAAGGCAGGTGGCCTGCAACCGGGGTGGAATTGTCACTTTGATGGAGGCACGGCACATTGGGAAATGGTATGGAAAGCAGGAAGTAATCAGGTATGTCAGTCTGGAGATAGAACACGGGGAGTTTATTTCCCTGGTAGGGAAATCTGGGGTGGGGAAGACCACACTTACCAGAATTCTTGGCGGATACACGGATGAGTTTATGGGGACGGTACTGTTTAACGGTGAAACAGCGGATTATCAATCGCTCCATAAAAGCAGACATGGGGTGCAGATGATATTTCAGGACAGCAATCAATCGGTGAATCCGTCCATGACTGTTCGGGAAGCGGTAAGCGAGCCGCTTCTGCTGTCAGGCGGGGAGAATGCAGATATAGGGAAGGATCGGATCAGACAGGCGCTTCAGGATGTGGGGCTGCCGTTCACAGAGTGTTTCGTGGATACAAGAGTGAAGAAACTGTCCGGGGGGCAGAAGCAGAGGGTATGTATCGCCAGAGCACTGACGATGGAACCGGCGTTAATGATTGCAGATGAGCCGACTTCCATGCTGGATCCGTCGAGTAAGGCCAATGTGCTGCGCTTTCTGAAGGGGCTTCAGAACAGCAGAGGATTCAGCATTCTGATGGTCACTCATGATTTAACCTGTGCGGCGAAGGTTTCAGACCGTATTTATCTGTTGAAGAATGGCAGGCTGCAGCCATTCACACCTTTCGTGAACCGGATTGAATGCAGTATTTATCAAATGGAGGAATTTTAAATGAGATCAGAAGAAAAGAAAGCATTATGGGAGCAGTGTGTGGAATTTCACGGACATGTGTGCGGCGGTCTGACAATTGGTTACAAAGCCTCATTGTACGCCATGGAGCTTTTAAGATTGAATTTTTCGCAGGATGAAGAAGTGGTCTGTATAGCTGAAAATGATGCCTGTGGTGTGGATGCTGTTCAGGTTGTCCTGGGCTGCAGCGTTGGGAAGGGAAATCTGTTGTTCCATATAAGGGGGAAACAGGCCTTTTCCTTTTTTAACCGAAAGACGGGGAAATCCGTGCGGCTGGTGTTAAAAGACCGTCCGGCCTTTGCGTCGAAGGAAGAGTCTTTCGCGTATCTGCAGGAGAGAGAACCGGAAGAACTGTTTGATGTAAAACCGACTGTCTGCCGAATCCCGGAACGAGCACGCCTGTTCCGCTCCTTTCCCTGTGACTGCTGTGGTGAGATGACCGCGGAACACATGATGCGGCTTCAGGACGGGAAGAAACTCTGCCTGGACTGCTGGAAGGAGTACGACAGGTTCCAGGTATAAAGCAGAGTGAGGGAGGTGCAGTTTAGCGTCCTGACACCTCCCTGAATGACATCTTTCGTATCTGCCGCCTACAGCTTCAGGGCACCGATTCCGACCAGCCCTGGTCCCGTGTGCACCGCAAGAGAAGCGGTTATGGCCTTTTCCATTACCAGTGTTCCGTGAGGAATACCGGCGATTAACTTGGGGCGCAGTTCTTCCGCCGCCTCTTTGCCGTCGCCGTTTAAGAGGGCCGTAAGGCAGGGAGCGTCACCTGCGAATGCCTTCACTTCCGCGAGAAGTCTGGAAAGCCCCTGTCTCGAACCGCGGATTTTGGCAACGGTGTAGTAAACGCCTTCTTCATTGCAGGAGATAATCGGCTTTAGGTTCAGCATACTCCCAACTACTGAGGTGACCAGTCCGATGCGGCCGCCTTTTCTTAAATAGGTCAGTGTATCCATATAATAGAATATCTTACATTCTTTTACTTTCCCGGGCAGGACCTCTGTCAGCTGGTCAAAGTCCATACCTTCTTCCATCTTCATGGCAGCCCAGAGAGCCAGAATTCCAGCGCCGAAAGAGACACTTTTGGTATCCAGTACAAAAGAGGTCAGTTCATGCTCCTCTGCCAGAACGTGATTGACTGTATTATACGTGCCGCTCAATCCGCTGGATATCGTAAATGCGAGTACATGGGTGTATCCCTCCGATTTGATTTCCTCCGCCATATTTTTCACATCCTGAGGACTGGGGGTCGAGGTTGTAGGGATTTCCCTGGGGAATCTCTGGTAAATTGTCTCGGGGAAGATATCGACTCCGTCAATATAATCCTTCTCAGGGTAAATGATGTGCAGGGGCATAACTTTCATATGATATTTTTGAATCAGCTCGTCGGATACGTCACAGCCGGAATCAATCAGGATAGCAGTCTTCATATTAAAACCTCCATATGTAGTAATCAAAACTATATAATCCAGTATCTCATAAGAATGCCGTGGTGTCAATCTATTCTTTCTGTTTTTAATCAATTTTTCCGCTGCGTGAATTGTTACATAATAATTCTCAAATTTGCAAGAGAAACTTAATAGTTCCCTCTCGGTGATTATAGTATACTTAATTATCATGGAAGAGTACGAAAGGATTGATGGTATGATTTGCCCGAAATGTGGACATGAAACATCAGGAAATTACTGCAGCAGCTGTGGAGCACCGCTAAAGAACGGTTATATGGCAGAGTCGGCTGAAGAATATGAAATGAGAAAGAGACTGGCGGAGGAGCTGGCGGAGTTAGAGGATGAGGCTGACCGGCAGTCCGGTGATGCCAGTTCCGGTTTTATCAGCCGGTTAAAAACTCAGACCAGGCGAACTCCTGCAGATACGGAAGCAGCTGACAGCGACAGCTGCCGGCCGCAGAGCCGAATGGCGGAAAGACCGAAACCAAAAGAGAAGGCTGCAAAGCCTAAAAAGTCAAGAGAAGGCACGGAAAGGCGAAAGGCAGAAGCAAAGGCGCAAGCAAAGGCAGAGATAAAAGCAGAAACAAAAGAACAGAAGAAAAGGGAAGCCCGGATGAAAAAGCTGGAGGCTGAGGTGGAGCGCCTGCGCAGCAGCGGTGGGAGTAACAGCCTGGAACGCGGCAGCCAGAAGAGCGGCAGCCAGAAGAGCGGCAGTCAGAAGAGCGGCAGCCAGAAGAACGGCAACGGCGGCCAGAAGCACGGCATCCAGGAAAACATACGGCCGTCTTCCCGTGGCATGGCAGCTGGCAGAATGCCGAACGTGGGAGAGTGGGAATGGGATAGTGACGGCGGGCCAGGCATTCCTGATGTTGAATCGCGGATAACCGAAAAGGCAGATCCGGACGGCGCCGGTCTTGGAGAGATGATGGTAAAAAGCGTAGTGACAGCTGCTGTCATGATGGCGAGAGTGATGCAGCTGGTTTCATTTTTCCTGATGGCGGGAATGGTATTCATTATGGCAAAGTCCTTCTGGGAGCATGGCCAGGCGTTAGGAGATATCCGTTTGATGGCAGCGGAAGCCAATTACGGAATGGCGCTCTATGTCGGTTTTGCCGGGATTACCCTGTTTATGGGACTGATCTGGTGCCTCTGGATTCCGTCTAAAAAGGGAGCCGGTGGCGGCGTGCGCATGAAGAAATACGATACGGGAAGAGGCTTTCTGCCATTCCTTCTCTGCATGGCGGCAGTGGCAGCAGCGTCAGTGATCCTGCCGCGGATTCCGGCCGGGGAGGAGGCATGGAAGGGGCTGGCGGCTGGGGCGGCGGCAGCCTTGGAAGCGGTGAACGCCCATCGCGGCACTCTTTTTCTCAGTAGTACCGCCGGAGCCGTTCTCTCTCTCGTGAGAAAGATGCTGCGGGTCTGAAGCCTTCTGCCGCACTTCTCTGAAAGATAAAAATTAGGATGAACAATGTTCCTTCCACCTGCGGGCGTACTCCTTGGGAGAACACCCGCATTCTTTTTTAAAATACCGGGAAAAGTGGGTAATGTCAGAAAAACCGCATTGCCGTGCCGCCAGGTTAATTGGAAGCGCCTCATTCGTAAGCAGATTTTTCGCTTTTTCCAGGCGGACAGAGAGAAGGTCTGCATGAGGGGTACTCTGGAAAAATCTCTGGTAACAGGCGAAAAACTGGCTCTTCTCAAGATTTGCTCTGCGGCATAAATCCTCGGTGGTCCAGGGCTTTTCATAGCTGCGCAGCATATCAAGCCGGAGACTTAAAAAAATCTCATACAGTTCCCGGTTTTCTGTCATGTCAGTATTCGCTCCGGCCATGGCCCGCGCGATGGCTATCAGCATCTCGCTCAACAGAAAATACTCTTTCTCCTCTGCAAAAGGACGTGAGGCGATCCGTTCCTCCTGAATCTTTCTGATATACTCGTCAATTTCATCGGGATTTCCAGGGTAAAAAATGGTGTTTAACGGAATACGAAAGTGCTCGGCCAACGGGGCGGAGCAGGAAAAATGGATATAACTGTTCCGGAACTTTTGAACAGCCTCATAGTGCTGCATGGTCTGAGGTGTATACAGGATGCAGGCATTTTCACGGGTCAGGTTAAGCTCCTGATTTAAGTAGAATTTCATCGGAGTTTTCAGCAGCAGGAATAAGTAATCTCCACTGCCTCCTGGACGGTATATCCGGTCTTTCGGCGGATTTTGCCGATTGTATTCACAGAAATGTATTTCGAAATTAAGCATGAATGCGCCTCCCTCCTCTGATTTTTCTTCTGTTACCCGACTTTCTTGACAGTAATTTCCATGTTAATACCAGTATAAGCATAATCGGAGAAAAAATCAAATGCTTCGGAGAAAAGTCAATGGCTTTTTTTCGGGAACCTGTTAAGATATGAGTATCAGGATACAGTGAAAAAAGGAGAATAACAGAATGAAAAAAGCAGAGATTATCATTGATAAGTATTTTCTGACAGGCAGCGTTGATAAAAGAATATTTGGTTCTTTCATTGAACATCTGGGGCGTGCCGTCTATGGCGGTATCTACCAGGAGGGCCTTGCGTGTTCCGACGAACAGGGATTCAGAAAAGATACGCTGGAACTGGTCAAGGAACTTCAGGTGCCGATTGTGCGCTATCCGGGCGGCAATTTCGTATCGGGCTTTCACTGGGAGGACAGTGTGGGGCCAAAGGCGCAAAGACCTGCAAGAACAGATCTGGCCTGGAGAGTGATTGAGACCAATCAGTTCGGACTGAATGAATTTGCGGACTGGTCCGGGAAGGCCGGCAGTGAGATGATGATGGCGGTCAACTTGGGAACGAGGGGGCCGGAGGATGCCAAAAACCTGCTGGAATACTGTAATTTCGAAGGAGGTACCTATTACAGTGACTTAAGAAAATCACACGGCTATGCCAAACCCCATGACATCAAGCTGTGGTGCCTGGGCAATGAGATGGATGGAACGTGGCAGATGGGCCATAAAACAGCGGGAGAGTACGGCCGGATCGCTTCAGAGACATCCCGCATGATGAAATGGCTGGACCCGGAGATCGAGACTGTGGCCTGCGGCAGCTCCAGTCTGACCATGCCGACATTCGGAGAATGGGAGTACCAGGTTTTAAACGAGTGTTACGATGAGGTGGACTATTTATCCCTGCATCAGTATTACGGAAACCGCAGCGGTGATACGGCGGATTTTCTCGCTTCCTCCAAAGGGATGGATGACTTCATTTCCGGAGTTGTATCGATCTGTGACGCAGTGAAGGCAAAAAAACACGCCGGAAAAAATATCAATTTGTCCTTTGACGAGTGGAATGTATGGTATCACAGCAACGAACAGGACAAGGAGATTCAGGCGTGGACCCAGGCGCCTCATCAGCTGGAGGATGTCTATAACTTTGAAGACGCGCTTTTAGTGGGAAGCATGCTGATCACCATGCTGAGACATGCGGACAGAGTAAAGATTGCATGCCTGGCCCAGCTGGTTAATGTCATTGCACCCATTATGACGTCGGATACCGGCGCATGGCGTCAGACCATCTTTTATCCTTACATGCACGCCAGTGTTTACGGGAAAGGCACCGTTTTGACGACTCAGATCAAGGCGCCGGTGTATGACAGCCGTACCTATGGCACCGTATCCACCTTAGACTGTGTATGCATCTGGGATGAGGAGGCGGAGGCAGTTACAATGTTTGCTGTAAACAAGGATCTGGAGGACGATGCGGAAGTCTCCTGTGATTTCCGCCAGTTTGAAGGGTATCAGGTGAAGGAGCATATCGTGCTTACCCATGATGATATGAAAGCCGTTAATACGGAGGAGGCACCGGATACCGTAAGCCCTGTGCGTTCAGAGGATTCCAGAATGGAGAACGGCGTCTTTACCACTGTATTTGGCAGGCACAGCTGGAATGTAGTGCGTCTGGTGAAAAATCAGTTATAGATCCGCAGAGAGAAGAGAATCCCACTTGTGGGATTCTTTGCTGTTCTCTGGATACGGAAACAGGAGGACAGTGCTGAAGAAAGACAAAGAGAAGATATGTAAAAAATGCACAAATAAAATCTTGTTTTTTGTATGAAACGCATATTGTTTGCATAATCACTTTTTGTTATTATAAATCCAGAAAGTTTGAAAACGCTTTCAAGAACAGAATGCAAAGAACGGCACCATCGAGGTATAACATGACAGCATCGATTTATGACGTAGCAAAGCGGGCAGGAGTTTCTATCTCCACCGTTTCCAGAATACTGAATAACAGCGCCAATGTAAGTGAGAAGAAGGTCCGGGCTGTAAAAGAGGCGATGGAATATTATCAATATGAGCCGAATCAGTTCGGAAGAGGTCTGGTAAAGCAGAGGTCTAATATCATTGGGGTTTATTTTCCGTTCCATTCAGGGTCGGTGTTTGAATCCTCCTATAATCTGGAGCTGTTAAAAGGAATTGAACGGGTTCTCACAAGACATAATTACAGTATGGTATTGATCAGTGAGTCGGAGGAATATTCCAACCGGGTTAAGGGGACTCCCCGTTTCCTGGAGTATGTGAGGCAGAGAAGAATTGACGGCCTGCTTCTGAGCGGACTGAACAGCAAATCAATGGAGGAAGAGGCGTTTCAGCAGATTCTGGAGGAAGAGTATCCGGTGGTGTATATCGGTAAAAGATTCCATAAGAAGGGGATTAATGTATATGCCCAGTATGAGAGCTACAGACACCAGATGATTAAAACTCTGTATGCATACGGACACCGGAAGATCATCCTCTACTTTTACAGCAGCCACCAGAACTATCTGCCCGCTATCGTCAACAGGGCAAAAGATGAGATGGAAGATCTGGAACTGGCAGCAATCATTCTTCCGCATATGACAGATATCAGACAGGAGCTGACAGCGGATATGAGAAAGTATGTGACAGGAGGCGGCTATACGGCCATCTGTTCTCCGGGGATTGAGACGACCCAGATCATTTTAAGTGTGTGCGGGGAACTTCGGTTGTCTGTGCCGGAGACTGTGTCCATCCTGTCCGTCGAACATAAGAACGGCGAAGGGCGGCAGATGTTTCCGCAGATTTCAGCATTCTATGTGCCGGCAAAGGATATGGGAAGCGGGGCGGCGGAGCTTTTGCTGGACATGATAGAAGACCGCTCTCCAGATGAAATGTCCAGAGAATATGAGACCAGATTTTTTGACAGAGAATCAATAAGGCAGCTTTCATAAGCAGCCTTTTGACCGCTCTTTTTTGAAAGCGTTTTCTGAAAGCGTTTTCAAATAGTTATAAAAAGAGTGCAGATATAGAAAACAGATGCAGAAAAATAAGACAGGAGGAGTTGCATGAAGGCAATTATGGTTATGTATGATTCGCTGAGACGCGATTTACTGGAATCATACGGTTGTGACTGGACGAAGACGCCGAATTTCAAAAGACTGGCGAATTTAAGTGTCCAATTTGAGAATTGCTATGTGGGAAGCATGCCATGTATGCCGGCGAGAAGGGAGCTGCATACGGGCAGAATTAACTTTTTCCACAGGAGCTGGGGGCCGATGGAGCCGTTTGACGACTCGATGCCGGAACTGTTAAAAAATGGAGGCGTCTACACCCATCTGGTCAGCGACCATCAGCACTACTGGGAGGATGGAGGCTGTACCTATCACAACAGGTATTCGTCATGGGAGATTTCCAGGGGGCAGGAAGGCGATCTCTGGAAAGCAGATTTAGCGTACCAGTATGACCGCAGCACTGTGTTTAAAAACAAGGAGGTCATGATGAGTTACCCTCCTTACAGACGGATGATGGCCCAGGATGCTGTCAACCGCAGCTATATGGAGGCCGAAGAAAAGACATCCCAGGCAGTCACATTTCAACAGGGGCTGGAGTTCATCGAAAAGAACCATGAGGCGGATCACTGGTTCCTCCAGATCGAGACCTTCGATCCCCACGAACCGTTCTATTCCCTGAAGGAGGACAAGGCACTCTATCCCCATACATTTCTGGGAGATGCGGCGGCGGAGGCCGACTGGCCGCCTTACGCGCCGACATCAGAGGATGAAAATACAATCCAGCATGTCCGTTACGAATATGCGGCGCTGCTCTCCAAGTGCGACCGCTATCTCGGAAAGGTGCTGGATATGATGGATCAATACCATCTATGGGACGATACCATGCTCATTGTCAACACAGATCATGGATTCCTGTTGGGAGAACACGGCTGGTGGGGGAAGACCAGCATGCCAATCTATGAAGAGATTGCTCACACTCCTCTCTATATCTACGATCCGCGCAGAAGAGAATGCGCCGGGGCCAGGAGACGTGCAATCGTTCAGACTATCGACTTAGCACCAACGCTCCTGGACTTTTTCGGCATGGAGATTCCGAAGGACATGGAAGGAAAGCCGCTTACCGGCGTGATGGATTCGGATGAAGCGATTCGGAAATATGCGGTGTTCGGATACCATGGAAGCCAGGTGGATGTGACAGACGGCCGTTATGTGTATATGCACGCGGCAGAGCATCCTGAGATTCCTGCTTATGAATACACGCTGATGCCCACTCACATGAGGTGTATGTTCCAGCCTGAGGAACTGGCGGGAATGGAACTGGCGGAGCCGTTTTCCTTTACAAAGGGCTGTAAAGTCATGAAGATTCAGAGTAAGGATCACATGGGGGATACGACGTCATTCGGCTCTCTGCTCTTTGATTTAAAAGAGGATCCTGGCCAGGAGCATTCCCTTGAGGATGAGACGGTGCGCGAACAGATGAAGGCGTATATCCGTGAATACATGGAGAAAAACGACGCCCCGGAGGAGCTCTTTCGCCGTCTGGGGTTTGATGAAAAGAGGCCGGTATGAAAAAACGTCCGAACATTGTAATCATCAATCCCGATCAGATGCGGGCGGATTCCATGTCCCATCTGGGCAATCCGGCGGCGGTTACGCCGAATCTGGATGAACTGGCAAAGGACGGAGTATCCTTCGCTCATGCCTTCTGTCAGAATCCGGTGTGCACCCCCTCGCGGTGCAGCTTTATGAGCGGCTGGTATCCCCATGTGGCCGGGCACCGCACCATGAACCACATGATGCATGAGCACGAGCCGGTACTTTTAAAACGTCTTAAGAATCACGGTTACCATGTCTGGATGAACCAGCGAAATGACTTGCTGCCCGCACAGGATCCGGAGTATTATAAAAGCTACTGCGATACTTATTTTACAATCGGAAAAGACCGGAGGCCGGATGAACTTCCGAAGGATTCATTCCGGGGGGAGCGGGGAGGAAAGAACTTTTATTCCTTCTACCGGGGAAAGCTGCCGGAGCACAGGGATTTAGATCAGATCTGGACGGAGGGCGCGGCTGAATTTATCCGGGGCTATGAGGAAGAGCGGCCTTTTTGCATCTTTCTTCCGCTGATGCTTCCACACCCGACGTATCAGGTCAGCGAGCCGTATTTCAGCCGCATTGACCGGAGGAAGCTGCCGGAACGGATTTTGCCGCCGGAAGGATATTCGGGAAAATCCAGAATGCAGAGGGAACTGGCGGCCCTGCAGAACATGAGGGACTGGAGTGAGGCAGAATACGATGAACTGCGGGCTGTTTATTTAGGGATGTGCAGCCGGGTGGATGATCTTACCGGCCAGGTTGTCAGGGCGCTGAAGGAAAAAGGTATCTACGATGACACCGCCGTCTTCTTTTTCAGCGATCACGGAGATTATACAGGAGATTACGGTCTGGTAGAAAAGGTTCAGAACTGTTTTGAGGACTGTCTGACCAATGTCCCGTTTCTTGTGAAGCTGCCTGCAGATATGCAGAAACGCCATGGAATCAGTCAGGAAATGACGGAACTGGTCGATTTCTATGCAACCGCGGAGGCGGTGGCAGAGCTGCCGGCTGAACATACACAGTTCGGAAGATCGCTGATCCCTTACATGGAGCAGCGGGAAGAGGCGCTCCGCCAGGCGGTATTCTGTGAGGGCGGTTTCAGAAAAGGAGAAGACCACTGCAAGGAGACCGGAGGCCAGGCAGTACCGGATCCCGACGGTCAGTATTATCCAAGGCAGTTTTTACAGGCCTCTGATGAGATGTATAATGGAAAAGCCACGATGTGCCGGACAAGGGATTATAAATATGTCAGAAGACTCTATGAAGAGGACGAATTCTACGATCTGATTCTGGATCCGAAGGAGACTGAAAACCGTATCAGATGTCCTGAGTATGCGTCTGTGATCATGGAAATGAAAGAGAAGCTTCTGGAATTTTATCAGGATACATGTGATGTGGTTCCATTTCAAAAGGATGCCAGAATGGAAAAAGAGTTTACACGCTGGCTGTGAGCAGTGCGAAAAAGCCGATACTGGTGCACAGCGAAGTTATGGTTGATAAAGCGAATGAAAACAATCATATATAAAGGAGAAGAAACGTATGGAAACGAAGTATGCAAAGGCAAAGTTTTTGGATGTTTTCAAATATTCATTTGGGGGACTGGGGTCAAACCTCGCATTTTTTCTTGTCATGTCTTATCTCACATTTTTTTATACCGATATATTCGGAATCAGTTCCATGGTAGTATCCGGACTGATGCTGATATCCCGATTCATTGACGCATTTACCGATCCGGTTATGGGGATGCTGGGAGACCACACCCGCTCGAAAATGGGAAAATACAGGCCGTGGATTATCTGGGGAGCTCCTGTCCTCGGATTCCTCATCTTCCTTCTTTTTACAGCACCGGACTTATCACCAAATATGAAGGTGGTCTATGTCTACGTTGTGTATATCGCCTATTCACTGGCCTCAACCGTAGTTAATATCCCTTATCATTCCCTGACACCGGTGATGTCCCAGGATCCGTATCAGAGAACCGTCATCGTTTCCTGGAAGCAGGGCATGGGAACCGTATCCCAGTTTATCATCACCATCATGGCGCTTCCGCTGGTGGAGGCCTTTGGCGGCGGAAAACAGGGCTGGGCTGTCTATGGCGCATTAATCGGTATTTTAACGACCGCCGCATTCTGGATCTGCGCATGGGGCGGAAAGAAGTACGATGTCTGCGATATGGACAAAGAGCGTGTTCCAATGAACATGGCAAAGGATTTGAAACTGCTGATAAAAAACAAACCCATGCTGATGCTTATGATCGCCTTCGGAACCGATGTTCTGGCGAACGCCACCTACAGTGCCGTAAATATGTATTACTTTAAATATGTGTTAAATAGAGTAGACTTAGTTCCCAAGGTTGCCTCCGCCATCCTGTTTGCAGGAATCATTCTCCTTCCGCTGCTTCCGGCGTTATCCAGGTTATTTGGAAAAAAACGGCTGTACTGGTTTGGAAGCCTGTTCTCCATTATCCCGCTGGTGGTGATGTGGCTGAAGCCTACGGCGCCGGTAACGATCCTTATGAGTATGATGGCTGTATTTGGATTCATTTCCCGTATTCCGAGCAATCTGGGGTGGGCGATGCTTCCGGAGTGTTCTGACTACGGCGAGTGGAAATTCGGGCAGAGAGCAGACGGGCTGATGTCCTCCTCCCTGACATTTATCAATAAATTCGGGATGGCGATCGGCGGATTTATCGCCAGCTTTTTACTGGGACTGGTTGGTTTTGTGGCAAACCAGGAACAGACTCCGCAGGTGTTAAATATGATTGTGTTCCTGCGTTTCGGAATGCCGGTGCTCGGCTATATAGCCTCCCTGATTTCTATGGCATTCTATGAGATTACCAATGAAAAATATGCAGAGATCCGGACGGAACTGGATGAGAGAGGGAAAGGTTGAAAACGATGACAGATAAGATAAAAGATCTGGTAACAGCCATGACACTGGAAGAAAAGGCACTTCTGTGTTCCGGAAAGAATTTCTGGCAGATGGAAGGGATCGAACGACTGGGAATCCCTTCTGTCATGGTAACCGATGGTCCTCACGGCCTGCGTAAGCAGGCCGGTGAGGCGGATCATCTGGGGCTGCATCAGAGCGTGAAAGCCACCTGCTTTCCGCCTGCGGTCACCTCGGCCAGCAGCTGGGATAAAGCTGCTCTGTATGATATGGGTCAGGCGATCGGAGAGGAGTGCGTTCAGGAGGAGGTTGCGGTCGTCTTAGGCCCCGGTACCAACATCAAACGGTCTCCGCTCTGCGGCCGTAATTTTGAATACTTCAGCGAAGACCCTTATCTGGCCGGCGAGATGGCAGCGGCCTGGATCAGCGGCGTACAAAGTAAGGGAATCGGAACGTCGCTCAAACATTTTGCGGCTAATAATCAGGAAAAGGCCAGGCTTGTCAGCAATTCGGTGGTGGATGAGCGGGCGCTGAGAGAAATCTATCTTGCCCCGTTTGAAAAGGCGGTAAAACAGGCGCAGCCATGGACGGTGATGTGTTCTTACAACCGGATTAACGGTGTGTATTCCTGTGAGAATGAATGGCTGCTGACAGAGGTTCTTCGGAATGAGTGGGGCTTTCAGGGGCTGGTCATGACCGACTGGGGCGCCATGAATGACAGAGTGAAAGCCTTAAAAGCCGGGCTTGAGCTTGAAATGCCCGGACCGGATCCTTATAATGACAAGAAAATTGTTGATGCAGTGAGAAACGGAGAACTGGATGAAGCGGTATTAGACCGCGCGGCAGAGCGTCTCCTCACTGTGATTATGAGGGCAGGGGAAGTCCATAAAAAAGAATATGATGCGGCGGCGCACCATATTCTTGCCCGGCGAATTGCAGCAGAATCTGCGGTGCTGCTTAAAAATGACGGAATGCTCCCGCTGAAAAAAGAGAATTCCTATGCAGTGATCGGTGCATTTGCTGAAACACCGAGATATCAGGGGGCCGGCAGTTCCAGGATTCATCCGCATCAGATCGACTGCGTGCTGGATTCTCTCCGGGAATCAGGAATAGCATTTGAATACGCTCCGGGGTATGAACTGGAACAGGATACAATCAATCCGGTACTGCTTGAAGAAGCTGCTGCCTGTGCGAAAGGGCGGGACGGCATCCTTGTATTTGCCGGACTGCCGGATTCCTATGAGAGCGAAGGGTTCGACCGGACTCATTTAAATCTGCCAAAGTCCCATACGGCCTTGATTGAGGCGGTAACAGCGGTAAATCCCCATGTGACCGTCGTTCTCCTCTGTGGTTCCGCCATTTTAATGCCATGGAGAGACCGGGTGGAAAGTATTCTGCTCACATACCTGGGCGGGGAAGCTGCGGGAAGCGCCTGCGCGGATGTGCTGACGGGAACAGTGAATCCTTCCGGCCGTCTGGCAGAGACATTCCCGCTCTCACTGGAAGATACTCCGTGCTGCGAAAACTTCGCGGGAGAGGGGAAGGATGTGGAATACCGGGAAAGCATACTGGTCGGCTACCGGTATTACGACTGGGCTGAAAAACCGGTAGCTTTTCCCTTTGGTTATGGACTGTCATATACGTCATTTTCTTATGACAGCATGGAGATTGTGTGGGATGAAAAGGAGGAGAAAGGCGAAGCCAGGATTACTGTTACCAACACAGGAGAAACCTCCGGCAGTGAAGTCGTCCAGCTCTATATTGGGAAAGCACAGTCAGGGGTGATGCGTGCCGCCAGGGAGCTGAAAGGCTTTCAAAAAGTGTTCTTAGAGCCCGGAGAGTTAAGGGAGGTGGTAATCGGGCTGGACAGGAGAAGCTTTTCCTGCTACGATACGAACCGCTCCTGCTGGACGGTTGAAGCGGGTACCTATCAGATCTATGCGGCGTCCTCCAGCCGCGATTTAAAACTAAAAAAGGATCTGATGCTTCCGGGAAAGGAACTTTCCCATATCCCTGGATATGATGCTGCCGAAACAGTTAAGGACGGCCATTTCGCAGCAGACAGAAAACAGTTTAAACGCCTGTTTCCGGATGAACTGCCCTTAACACCGGATGACGGCCGGATTACCTTAAATACAACCGTAAAAGAAATCATGGCCAGTGAAAAAGGAAAAGCTCTTCTGGGCGGCCTTGTTGAGGGATATTCGGGCCGGTACTCAGGGGATGACGACGTCAGCCGGATGATGCTGGCAATGCTTCAGGACATGCCGCTGCGAAGCCTGGCGATGTTTGGAGCGGTGGAGATGGAGACGCTGGAAGAGATGGTCAGGGAGATTGGAAGGCCATAGAGGAGGCTCGCCCCCTGTCCCTGTTCCATGGATTCTGCCGTGCGATTATTTACTCTTGTACTTACCGCGGGAAACCATTATAATATTTATCAGTATGTTTATGATCAATGGACGCCGGCATGAGTGCCGGCACGAAAGAGGGAGGGTGCTTATGCCGCCAATCAGTGTACTGATTAAACCATCGTCAGGAAATTGCAACCTGCGGTGTGAATACTGTTTTTATTATGATACGATGTCCAAACGGGAACAGGGGGCTTACGGGTTTATGTCGGTCCAGACGTTAGAGGATGTGATCCGACAGGTGCTGGCCTATTCGGAGGGAAGCTGTACCATTGCGTATCAGGGAGGTGAACCGACGCTCAGCGGGCTTCCGTTTTTTGAGAAATCAATCGAATTCCAGGAAAAATACAACGTCAATCATGTGAAGATATTTAATGCAATTCAGACCAACGGTTCACTTCTGGATAAGCAGTGGGCGGAGTTCTTTGTGAGAAATCATTTCCTTGTGGGCGTATCCTTGGACGGGGGGCCGAAACAGCACGACTATTACCGGAAAACTCCGGCAGGAAAAGGAAGCTTTACCCGCATCATGGAGAATATTGAAATGCTTAAGAAGACCGGAGTAGACTTCAACATACTTTCCGTGGTACATGCAAAGACTGCGCCTCATATTAAAAAGACGTATGAATTTTACCGGAAAAACCAGTTGGATTATCTCCAGTTTATCGCCTGCCTTGATCCGCTTATGGAAGAGCCGGGCGGCCGCGATTATTCGCTGACGCCGGAAGCGTACGGTACTTTTTTGATCGATTTATTTGAACTGTGGTTCCGTGATTTGAAGGAAGGAAAACAGCCGTATATCCGGCAGTTTGAGAACTATATTGCGATTCTTTTGGGGCAGATGCCGGAATCCTGCGACATGCGGGGAATCTGTGGGATGCAGTATGTGGTAGAGGCGGATGGAAGCGTATATCCATGCGATTTCTACGTTCTGGATGAGTACCGGCTGGGAAATTTCCGGACGGACACAGTGGAAATGATCGACAGGAAGCGGGAAGAGATTCAGTTTATCGAGAGCTCCCTGCAGAAAGAGGAGGCGTGTGCAGAATGCAGATATGCGTCGCTCTGCCGCGGCGGCTGCCGGAGAACCAGACAGGAAGAGCACGGGCATCATCAGTATTTCTGTCAGTCGTATAAGATGTTCTTCGATGCCTGCCTGCCTGGCCTTGTGGAGATCGCAGAGAGGATTGGACGCGGAGGGAGAATGCTTCAGTAAGACTCCTGTTCTGCTTTCTGTTATTCCTGACGGGAGGCATACTGAGGATTTACCTCCCGCACCATGCCGCGGAAGGTATGGTGAAGCTCTTCAAATGCTGCAGTGACACGGGCAGGAATATCGACGTGGGCAATATAATTTTTGCCCAATGGACCATACCCATCCGTCCGGTCAGAAAGCCGCGGGATTTCACCCAGGAGCAGCGTGAGATAGCGGTCGATATCCCACATACCGGGAATATCATTCTCATAAACGAGTTTCCCGTCCCTGATTACGACGTGTGCCTGGTATACCGCATAATTGATGATGATGACATCATCAGGCACGTACTTGCGCAGACCGGCTTCCATGCGGTGCTGCATGGAAGCATCCTGAGCCAGGATGATGGAACGGAAGGAAATCTGATGCTCCTTAAGGAGCTTAAGGAGACAGGTAATGTTGTTGCCGCAGTTCGTAGAACAGCATTCCAGATAATCAGCCTCCAGTCCGTAGCGTGCCTTCAAATATGCAGCAAAGACCATGGCCTCAGGAAGCCCCTCCGTCTCTATCTCCGGGCATTCCTGGTGAACCTTTGCCCGCAGAGTTGCTGTGGTATGGCCGGCTCCTCCTGCAATGACGTAGTGTTTTGCTGCCTGCTGCTGAATCGCCCGGGCCAGCACATCGCCGCCGCACAGGATGCTGCCGCCGAACAGCACCATGACATCCGCCTGGTCAATTCCGTATATTCTTTTTAATTCTTCCTTCGTCAGTTCGTCAACGTCTCTTTTTCCGCAAAAATCCCCCAGAATATTGATGCATTCAGCGATTCGTCTGTTCATAGGTATCCTCCGTTTTTGACTATTCTACATTTTTTGACGGCAAAAGTCAAAAAAGGCTGAAATATTTTCGCCTGCATGCTATACTTACGTTACTGTTTGAACCTTGCCGATACCGTATGAATCTTAAAGAAAAGTCAGGTGATTCCATTGAAATACAGAAGCTTTTATGCCCGCGCGGCGGCAGGCCTCCTGTGTCTGTCCGTGCTTTTTTCGCCCTGGTATGGTCGTTTTACCGTCCACGCGGCGGAGGAGCAGGACATACTCAGCGCCTGCCATGCATATCAGAAGCGCTTAAGCAGCGTAAAGAAAGAAGCGGATATTGCCGCATATGGTTTTGATATCATAGAAAATCAGGTATTCTCCATGACTGTCAAAGCGTTTGGCGACGTTTCCATGATTCCGGCCTTGGACCGGACGTATCACCGGCTCGTTCTGTTTTTTACGGATGAAGACGGAAATACGGTTTACAGTACGGACCAGCTGGAGACAAACAATCAGGTCAGAGGAGAACTCCGGCAGCTGAATCAGGGGATTTCAGCCGTCTCCTTTCAGGATTTAAACGGGGATGATAAGATGGATATCCTTCTGATTACGTCCTGTGAAAAGAACGATTCCGCCGCAGGCAAGGCATATAAGGTAGGGGATGTGCTGTTTCAGAATGAACACGGTTTTTACCGCGACTGGCGCCTTTCCGACAAGATTAACCGGTTTGGAATGAACAAAAGCATCCGGTTTATCGAGTCTTTTCTGGTGGATGGGTATTCAACGGAATTTCTCTATACGGCATCGACTCTGGATGAATTAAAAGAGCATGGATTTGCGGTGGCAGAAGAGCTAAGTTCCTGGAGAACGTTTGAGAAGCTGGGCAGTCTTCTGGTGGTTCCCGGTACATACCGGATGGCGGAATATACCGTGTTTATGGTTTACCTCGTCAACGAGCAGGGTTACATTGTATGGAGCTTTCAGCCCATGGGCGATTACGAAAATTTATATGCACTAAAAGGCGTCGCCTGCAGAGACATCGACGGCGACGGTATGAAGGATCTGGCGGTTCTGGCGCGTTACAGTTACGAGGGAAAAGATGGCGAGATGATTCTGGAAAATGATTACTCCATCTATTACCAGAAGACCGGCGGATTCTATCCGGATACAGAATTGAGAAAACAGTATCAGAGTAAAGACGACAGCACGATGGAGGAACTGGTAGAAACGGCCAGGGCCTATTGGGGGTGGAGACAGGAATCATGATAAAAATACTGATAGTGGACGACGAGAAACCGATTTGCGATCTGATCGATTTAAACCTGTCGGAGGCGGGATATCACTGCAGAGCCGTTCAGGATGGGGCGGAGGCGGTCGAAATCATTGAACATGAAAGATTCGACCTTATTTTACTGGACATTATGCTGCCTGGAATAGACGGCTTTGATATTATGGAATACATTCGTCCCATGGAAATTCCCGTTATATTTATTACGGCGAAATATGAGGTGAGAGACCGGGTGAAGGGGCTTAAGCTGGGAGCGGATGATTATCTGGTGAAGCCCTTTGATGTGGTGGAACTGGTAGCGAGGGTGGAGGCGGTTCTCCGCAGATACAATAAGACGGAACGGCGTCTGTCCGCAGGCGATGTGGTGGTTGATGTGGAGGCGCGGACCGTTAAGAAGGCGGGGAGACCGGTGGAACTGACCAACAAGGAGTTTTTGCTTCTCGTCCTTTTTCTGCGGAACAGGAATGTGGCGCTGTTTCGGGAGACGCTGTACGAGAAGGTGTGGGAAGGGGAGTATTCCGGCGACAGCCGAACGCTGGATTTGCATGTCCAGCGGCTGCGGAAAAAGCTTAACTGGGAAAACGGCGAATATCCACGGCTGGTGGCCGTATATAAGGTAGGCTACCGGCTTGAGGTAGGACGATGAAATTTTCACTGAAACTGCTTTTATGGACGATGATTGTCATGGCGGCCGCGTTTGGCTTCAGCGGGTTCTATTTCGTCAATTACGTGTTTGAACGCGCCCTGGACCGGGAAGCCGGCCAGGCTCTCGATGAGAGCAGCATTTTAAAGTTTGCCTTTGAGACGGCAGCTCTCAATGTTCCGGCCAAATATGACGTGCTTTTAGAGGATACGACACGGCAGATAGCCTCCAACTTAGAGGCGGGCGGACAGGGTACGGGGCGGATGCTTCGGATTTCCGACGATCAGAAACAGGTGCTGTACGCGGCTGAAGGCTTTGCAGCCGATGACGGGCTTCTTCTCGCGCTGCATGAAAATACGAAGACTTACCGGGTAATCCGGCTGGATGACAGGTATTATATTCAGACGGCTGCCGCAGTGGAGGCGCTGGATAAGAAGCTTTTTTTAGAGACGATGAGAGACGTCACAGAGGTGTTTCGCGACCGGGCCACGGGCTTCGTGGTTTACCGGAGGGTAACGGTCGTGATTCTGCTTCTGGGAACCGTACTCATGCATCTTATATCCTCCTGGCTGACAAGACCGATCCGGCTGCTGACACGGGCTACGAAGCGTATGGCGGCGGGCGATTACGATTATCGGGCCAGACTCGTAAGCGGCGATGAGCTTGGACAGCTGACAGAGGACTTTAACCGCATGGCGAATGCTCTGGAAGATACTATTATCAAACTGGAAGAGGAGATCCGTGCGAGGGAGGATTTCGTGGGAGCATTTGCCCATGAGCTGAAGACTCCTCTTACCGCGATCATTGGCTACGCGGATATGCTGCGGTCTCACCGGCTGGATGAGGAAAAAAGCTTTATGTGTGCCAATTACATTTACACGGAAGGGCGGAGACTGGAGACGATGTCACTGCGTCTGTTAGATATTATTGTGACAAAGCGCCAGGAGATCGATTTCCAGATGGTCTCGGCAGAATCACTGTTTTTCTACCTGTACGACATGTATGCGGCGAAGAAAAATATGGATTTTCATTTTACATACGATGAAGGTCTGATCCGGTGTGACGCCAGCCTGATCAAGTCTGTGCTCATCAATCTTTTAGATAACGCCTGCAAGGCGTCGGAGCCCGGCAGTCCTGTCGATGTGGACGGCTATGCCCTTTCGGAGGGCTACCGTTTCTCCGTGAAGGATCACGGAGTCGGGATTCCGGAGGAAGAGCTTCACAAGATAACGAAGGCATTTTACATGGTAGATAAATCGCGCTCCAGAAGCAGAAATGGAGCCGGTCTGGGGCTGGCCCTCTGCGAGGAGATCCTGCTTCTGCATCACAGCAGGCTGGAAATTGAGAGCGAGCCGGGGAAAGGCTCCTGCTTCAGTTTTGTCATACCGTGGGAAGACGGCGGTTCTGCCGCCAGGCACAGTAAGGAAGAGGGAGGCGGTGAGATGTGAAAAAGACAACTTTAAATTTCCTTCTTCTGCTGTTTGCTGTCACGGTTATGGTTCTGGCCATCTGGGGTCCGGAAGCCATATCCGGATACCGCGACAAATCGGTATTAAATGAGATCCACGTAAAAGAGGCGGAGGGAGAAGGAGAGGGCTACCGTTACTCTTTAAGCCGCAGCGATAAGCTGTATATACTTGCGGAAGCCTTAAACAGCCAGACGCTTCCGGAGAGCGGGCAGTATACCGCAGAGAGGCAGGAGGCCCCTGGAGAAACCTACGGGGGAACCGCGGGGACATATGCGTTTATTGTCAATCACAGAGGTCCGTCCGACCGTGAGATAAAAGAGGAGGAGCTCTTTGAGGCTGTAAATGAGGGGCTGGATACGTTAAAGAAGCTGGGAATTCTGCCCGAATCCGTAAGAGATGCAAACGCTGCTGCCTATGACGCCGTCCTTTATTCCGCGATCGATGTGCTGGAGCCCAGGAATAATGTAGCCGTGTGGAAGGTCAGCCTTTCCAATATCCAGAAAAATAACGACAGGGGAAACCGCCTGATTGACGCTTATATCGACGCGGATGATGGTAAGCTTTATGAGTTTTACGTCAGGACGGAACTTACCTGGGAGGACATGGATCCGGACGGGATTGCGGAGAATTGGAGCGGTTACCTGGGGCTTTTGGCCCCTCTTCCCTATGAGGGAAACAATCCTCTGATGGAAATGACTCCGTATTTCAAAAAGTATAAGCTTACCGGAGCGGGAAAAGGAGATACGACCGCCACGGTCGGCTATTACGACGGTATTCAGGAATTATTTGTAAAAATATCGAGATGATGCAACTTTGATGCAAAAATGATGATCTTTTGATGCAGCTCCCGTGTAATCTGGAATCAAGGAACATTGAGACGGATGACACAGGAGCTTTTGTGCAGCAGCCGGGAAGGCAGCGGGCGAAATGGGAATACTGGTGCGAAGCGGTACTGGCTGCACAAAAATCCTCCGGACATGTTTTTTGAGTGAAGGAGGAACCGGGCGATGAGATACGAGCGAAAAAACCGTTATAAGAAGAACGGGAAGAAAACGGGAAGAAGATGGCTGGAGGATTTTGCAGCGGCAGCGGCAGGAGGAATTGCGGCTGTGTTTTTATTTACGGCCATGGAGACAATGGGGAGTTTTTCCGGCACTGATGCGGCGGAGAATCCGATCGTTGTGGAGAATCCGGCTGTTATGGAGAATTCGACTGCAGCGGAGAATCAGCTGCCATCCTTGATCCTGGTAATGGCAAAGAACCAGCTGGCGGCTGGAAACCAGACTGTATCCGGGAAAAAAACGGTTTCTGCCTCGCAGGACCTGTCATTTCAGACTGCCGAAACGGATCCGGATCATCCCCTGATTATGATAGACCCAGGCCACGGAGGGACGGATGAGGGCAGTTACGCGGGAGGGATCCTGGAGAAAGACATCAATATGGAAATCGCGAAGAAGCTGCGGGAATGTTTGGAGGAAGCGGGATACCGGGTTCTTATGACCCGCTGCTCCGATACGTATCTGACGAAGGAGCAGCGGGCGGAGGCGGCAAACGTAAGCGGGGCGGAGGCGTTTGTGAGCATCCATCAGAATACGTATGAAGATGGAGAACCGTCAGGAATCGAGACATGGTATGACGGGACAGATCAATCCCGTGACAGCAGGCGGCTGGCTCAGCTGATCCATGGGGAAGCCGTGAAGCGAACAGGCGCCAGAGAGAGGCAACTGCGGGGAGACGCCGGCTTTGTGGTGACGGGATGGACGAAAATGCCCGCGTGTCTGATCGAGACGGGATTCCTGTCCAGCCCGGAGGAAGCCGAAAAACTTTCCCAGCCGGAATACCAGGAGAAGCTGGCGGAAGGGATTGCCGGGGGAATCGACGCCTTTTTCCATCCAAAAACCATGTATCTAACCTTTGATGACGGCCCATCCGCTGAGAATACCGCCGCAGTCCTGGATGTGCTGAAGGACCGGAATATAAAGGCCACATTTTTTGTGGTAGGCGAAAATGTGAAGAAAAATCCGGAGGTGGCAAGACGGATTGTGGCGGAAGGCCATACCATCGGGATTCACTGCTACAGCCATGATTACAAACAGCTGTACGAGAGTACGGCAAGCTATCTGGAAGACTTTAACGAGGCCTATAAAACAGTGCTTGAAGTCACCGGGGTAAGAGTTAAGCTTTTCCGTTTCCCGGGCGGGAGCATTAACGCCTACAATAAAGCAGTCTGTCAGGATATTATAAAAGAAATGACGGACAGAGGCTTTATTTATTTCGACTGGAATGCCAGCCTGGAGGATGCGCTTAAGAGATCGGAGCCGGAAGAACTGATTGCAAATGCGCGGGAGACGGCGCTGGGAAGAAAGCATGTGGTCATGCTGGCCCATGACATTGTCCGCAGCACAGCCCTGTGCCTGGGAGATTTAATCGATCAGTTTCCGGAATATCAGATGGAGCCGCTGACTCCGGAGGTAAAGCCCATACAGTTTCAGCCCTGATCTCTCCTGGTGCAGTTTACTCCCGGACTCCTGCCGGTTCAGATTGCACTTTTTGCTTTGACAGGTTATAATCATTCTGGAAATATAAGGGATTGATCAAAGGAAAAAAGAGAATCGGGAGAAAAATGGAATGGCCAAAATTAGGACAATGACGGAGGGGCATCCGCTGAAGCTTATTTTCGCGTTTTCACTGCCTCTGATGTTTGGCAATGTATTTCAGCAGTTTTACACGGTGGTGGACACGATGGTGGTCGGCCAGGCGCTGGGAGTCGGAGCGCTGGCAGCGCTCGGCGCCGCGGACTGGCTAAACTGGATGGTATTGGGGATGATTCAGGGCATTTCCCAGGGGTTTGCCATATTGATGGCTTTTGAGTTCGGAGCGGGAGATTATAAAAAACTACGGCAGGTCATCGCCCATTCAGCGATTCTGGCCTGTATCGGATCGCTGGCCATGCTTTTGCTCATGCAGGCGGCGGCGCGGCCGGTTATGCTGCTGTTACATACGCCCGATGAAATTATCGGGCAGAGTCTTTTGTATTTAAGGATCATGTTCTGGGGAATTCCTGTCGTCATGGCATACAATGTGCTGGCCTCCATACTTCGCGCCATGGGAGACGGGAAAACGCCGCTTCACGCCATGGTTGTGGCCTCTGTGGTCAATATCGGCCTGGATCTGCTGTTTGTGCTCGTATTTCACTGGGGAATCGGCGGGGCGGCCGCAGCCACACTGATCGCGCAGGCCTGCTCCAGCTTATACTGTCTGAAGAGTCTGCTGAAGGTACAGATTCTTTCTTTTAAAAAGACGGATTTTCATCTGGAACCGTATCTCTGCAGAAAACTGATGGTATTGGGACTTCCCATGGCATTTCAGAACGGAATCATTGCGGTAGGCGGAATGATTGTGCAGTCGGTGGTCAATGGTTTCGGAGTCCTTTTCATTGCAGGATTTACGGCGACCAACAAGCTGTACGGACTTCTGGAAATAGCCGCAACCTCCTACGGCTATGCCATGACGACCTATGTGGGCCAGAATCTGGGCGCCGGGAAGATTAAGAGAATCAGGCAGGGGATGAAATCAGGCCTTCTTTTAGCCATGCTCACCTCAGCGGTGATCGCGGCTGTCATGCTGGTCTTCGGGCAGGCGATTCTTGGCTGTTTCATTACGGGAACGCCGGAAGAGGCTGCCAAAACCATGGAAATCGCCTACCATTATCTGGCGATCATGAGCGTCTGCCTCCCTATCCTCTATCTGCTTCACGTGGTCCGTTCTTCCATTCAGGGTATGGGGGATACAGTTCTGCCCATGCTGTCCGGAGTAGTGGAATTTCTGATGAGAACGGGAGCCGCACTGCTCCTTCCTGTTGCCATGGGCCAGGAAGGGATCTTTTATGCGGAAATTTTGGCCTGGCTCGGCGCGGATGTGGTGCTGATCGTCAGTTATTTTGTGAAAATAAAAGGATTGAAAGGCGGAGGAGAGTCTGGTGATGGAAGCGAAGAGAGAATATCATAAGGAACCATGCTGCTGTTTTGCACCAATGGAGGGGATCACAGGCTATGTCTACCGGAACGCCCATCACGCGCTGTTTCCTCATGTGGATCTGTATGTCACTCCATTTCTGCAGCCCAATCAGAATCACCGTTTCTCTTCCAGGGAGCGGAACGATATTCTTCCGGAACACAACAAGGGAATTACCCTGATTCCGCAGATTCTCACAAACCGTGCGGAGGATTTCATCTGGATGGCGGGCGAGCTCGAGGCACTGGGGTATGACGAGGTGAATTTGAATCTGGGCTGTCCCTCCGGAACCGTCGTTTCCAAATACAAAGGAGCCGGTTTCTTAGCAAAAAAGGAAGAACTGGATGCGTTCCTCGACGAGGTATGTTCGGGAATCAGAATCCGCCTCTCCGTAAAAACGAGACTGGGAATGGCATCACCGGATGAATTTGAAGAGCTGCTCGAGATCTATAATAAGTACCCTTTAAAAGAACTGATCATTCATCCCCGGGTGCGAAGCGATTTTTATAAGAATACGCCTGACCGCGCAGCGTTTTGCAGGGCTGTGAAAGCCAGCAAAAACGAAGTGTGGTACAATGGAGATATCTTTACTGCCGGGGACTGGAAGGAGTTCCACGCCGGTGTTCCGGAAGTGGACTGCATCATGATGGGCCGGGGGCTGCTCGCCAATCCCGGTCTGGCCGGTGAGATAAAGGGGCTGGGGGGTCCGGACAAAGAATGGATCAGGGAATTTCACGACATGGTTTATCAGGGGTACCGGGAGACGATTTCCGGTGACAGGAATGTCCTGTTTAAAATGAAGGAATTCTGGTTTTACCTGTTGTTTCTGTTTCCTGATTCGGAAAAATACGGAAAGAAAATCTGCAAGGCGGAACGTGCGGCGGAGTATGAAGCGGCTGTCGCCGCGCTGTTTCGGGATCTGGATATCAAAGAGGGACGCGGATACGGAGGCGAACACTAGCGTGTGTCTGAACGTGCTTTCGGGCAGCTTGTGAATACGGTGAATGGATTGGGATAGAAAACGAAAGAAAAGGGAGGGCGGGAAACTCGTGAAGGCGAAAAAAGTGTTAAAGAGGCTGTATCTGGGAGTGATGATCGCGACGGTATCGAATCTTCCTCTGCTGGTTTACGGCATGTTTACCGGACGCCTCCTGGAAGAAACGGTTCCGGCACAGCCTGCTGCGGCTGTAATGGGGGCCATCCTCTTAAGCATTTGCTGGTTATACTTTAATATCAGGCCGTACCGCGACAGAAACCACGCTGGCCTGCGTCTGGTCATCATGCGCGGCGGCCGTACTCTGGGCTTTGCTGCGATTTACGGCATCGCGGTTCAGTGTCTGGTTATTATGATCCTCTATCCGCGTCTGCTTCACGGCAATGCAGATGCGGCCGGGTGGCCGGCGGGAATTCTGATCGGCAATACGGTATTTGCCGCCGCGGCTCTTCTGGTTCTTCTCTGGAATGGAATTCTGAGGATGTATCTTACCTCGGCGCGTCTCCGTGTGAGGATGCGGGTTTTAATGCTGTTGGCCATGTGGATTCCGGTTGTCAATCTGGCGGTTCTTCTCCACGCCATGCGCCTGGTGCGGGCAGAGTACGATTATGCCTGTTATAAAGAAGCGGTCAGATCGACCCGTGCGGAATCAGATCTGTGCCGGACGAAGTATCCGCTCATCATGGTGCACGGTATCGGTTTCCGCGATCTTCATTACTTTAACTATTGGGGAAGAATTCCGCGTGAACTGGTGCGATATGGGGCGTCTGTCTACTATGGCAATCAGGAGGCCCTGGGAACCATTGCCTGTAATGCAGAGGACATTCGAAAGAAAATTCTGGAGGTGGTGGAGGAGACCGGCTGTGAAAAGGTCAATATTATCGCACACTCCAAGGGGGGACTGGATGCGCGCTACGCTATCAGTAAACTGGGGATGGCGCCTTACACGGCGTCGCTCACGACAGTCAGCACGCCGCATCACGGCTGCCGGTTCGTCGATTACGCCATCCGCCTTCCGGAAGGTCTCTACCGTCTGGTCGCCAGATGCTTTGACCGGACATTTTCCAGATTTGGGGATAAAAATCCGGATTTTTATACGGCGACTCATCAGTTTTCCACAGCGTCCAGCAGGGCGTTTAACGAGTCGGTTTCCGATGTACCCGGCGTCTTCTACCAGAGCTATGCCTCGAAGATGCGCGACTGTTTCAGCGATCCGCTGCTGTGGATTCCTTACTGTCTCATAAAGCCTCTGGAAGGCGATAATGACGGTCTTGTAAGCACGGAATCCGCCCGTTGGGGAGAGTTCCGCACCGTGTTTGCCAGCAGCGGTCACCGCGGAATCTCCCACGGGGATATGATCGATTTAAAACGGGAAGATTATAAAGGCTTCGATGTGGTGGAGTGCTACGTTCAGATCGTTTCAGAACTGGCTGGAAAAGGATTCTAGTAGCAGGCTTCCGTGAGACCCATCGAAAGACATAAAAACAGCTCTCCAACCGGAGAGCTGTTTTATATGAAAAGCTGAGTGGAGTAGACGGGATTTGAACCCGTGTCCAAAAACCAATTCCCTGTTCTTCTACTATCATAGTCAGTTGTTTTACATTCCCTCTGTCACCCGAAAACTGACACCCTGGTGAGTTCAGTAGCTTCATCATACGCCCATATGCTCAAAGCTTTGCATAAGTCGTTTCTCACATCGTCGATGCCGGATTCTTAAGGTGTGAGTGCCCTAAGGCCGACAAGCAGCATTAAGCTGCCAGTGCTAATTCGTTATTGTTAGCGTTTATATTTAAGTTTGCCATTTAACGCATCGCATGCGGATAGCTTCACCAGCTGCATGGCCCCTGTCGAAACCAGTACTACCCCGGACTGGTGCCTCTTTTGAGGTATCCTTATACTAGCACGAAACAGGAATGGTGTCAAGGGCTAAGCTGTTACAATTGACAGATTATGAAAAGACTGATATTCTGAATGTACACGGCCTTAAACTCAGGACTATGGATCAGCATATGGAGGCGATTATGATTAAATTAATGGGAATTACCATAGAAAGCAGGGAGGAGCAGAGAAAGCGGGAAGAGGAAGCGCTGTATCGCTATTTCCGTTACGGTGCAAAGCACAGAAACAAGGTGGGAAGACTGCTGGAAGAGCTGATTCCGGGCGAGAAGCGGGAACATCTGCTTCTGTATTATCTGCAGATCAAGGATGCCATGGAGGCGTGCGGGTCGCAGAATTTTGATGAAGCGGTAACACGTATGCCCTCCAAATCCCGGATTATAACCGTCAATAAAACGGTTCATCAGTACTATAAAGCGGTCATGGAGGCAGATGCCGGCATGGACGAGGATCTGGTGCTTCCGTCGGCGGATGAAATACGTAAGAGCGTGGAGCAGAGCTTCTGAAAGGCCAGTGGGCTGGCCGTATGGCCGCATTCATAAAAGAAGAAAGAGGAGCAGAGGATGGCAGATATTAAATATGATATTTTAAAAGAGCTTGGCGTGCTGTCCGAGAACGCCAAAGGCTGGAGAAAAGAAGTGAATTTAATCAGCTGGAACGGCGGGATCCCCAAGTATGATATCCGTGACTGGGCGCCGGAACACGAAAAGATGGGAAAGGGAACGACTCTGTCCGAGGAGGAGATTAAAAAACTGAAAGAGATTCTGGGTGAAATCCTGTAAAGTGACAGAGATACCCTGGACGGCAAGGCAAAGCAAACAATCAGGAGGATAAGAAAATGCTGAAGCAATTATCGATTTACGCAGAAAACAGAAAGGGAACATTTAAGCATGTCACCGGAATCCTTGAGGAGGAGAACATTAATATCCTTGGTTCTGTAACCAATGACAGCGCAGAGTACGGCATTATCCGTATGGTTGTATCCGCTCCGGACAAGGCGGTGGCGGCACTGGAAAAAGCGGACTATTTGTGCAAGCTTACCGATGTGGTAGGGGTCGAGATGGCGGATGAAGTAGGAAATCTTCATCATCTGTTAATGGCTCTCTCAGAGAGCAATATCAATGTGGATTACGTTTACTTATCATTTAACCGCGATTCCAATAAACCGATCCTGATTTTTCATGCGGATGATATCCGGGCGGTTGAGGCGTGTCTGGCGGCAAAAGGGTTTACCGTTGTTTAGCAAAAATACGAGGGATGTGTATGAGAGCAGAGGAAGAAATCATAGATCTTGGCGGACCGCAGCTTCTTCTTAGAAATGCAGAAGAGGAAGATGCTGAAATGTTGTTGGATTTCTTAAAGACGACATGCGGTGAAACCAGATATTTAGTAAAAGAACCGGAAGAGATCGATTTAACGCTGGAGGACGAGCGGACCTTTATACGTAATCAGAATGAGTCAGATCAGAATATCATGCTTCTCGGATTTATAGATGGGGAGTACGCCGGTAATTGTTCCCTGATGGGGATGGGAGCTGCCAGATTTAAGCATCGCGCCAGCCTTGGAATCGCATTGTATCAAAAGTATACCGGCCGCGGCATCGGAAAGGCCATGATCGGGAAACTCATTGAAATTGCGAGAGAGCATAACCTGGAGCAGATCGAGCTGGAAGTCGTAGCTGATAATCAGAGAGCGGTATCCCTCTACAGGAAGATGGGATTTGAAATTTTTGGAACCTTACCAAACAATATGAAGTATCAGGATGGTACTTATGCAGATGCATATTGGATGATGAAGTCTATCAGGCGTTAGATAAACAGCGTGAGTTGCTCTTTCGCTCCCGGGAAGACAGGCTGACTGCTTCGTACCGGCAGTCAGCCTGTCTTCCCGGGAGCAGCGTTATTTATTACGGCTGGTCCTTGTGGATCTCCTTATAGGCTTCTAAAATACCATTTTTAACGGCCATTTTCACTAAGAAATATCCCAGAATAAAAAAGACAACAGGTACAGCTATAATAACTATGATGTAGATAATCCAAAATAAACTGTTCATCTATGCAGCCCTCCTTTTCGATAACAATATAGTTCACAGCATCATTGTAGAGGAATGCTTAAAGAAAAACAAGTATCAAAAGTATTACGATTTATAAAAATATAAAGCCTGCAATAAGAAACAGGATCACGTTTGCAATGAAAGAATATTTAAAATACTTCCCGTGATTACCTTTCAGCGTTTTATTAAGATAGTCAACAGGCAAAATAAAAAGATGGGGCTGCCAGGATCCACCGAAAAAAGTGGTCATAACAGGCACATTTCCTGCATAAACTATAACAGAATGATAAGGGAGGAAAAACCATGACGATTTATCCTGTTTGTACAAGCCTGATGAGATACCGTTTGTTTGTAAACTGTATGGAGCGCTACTATCGCTATAAAATGAAGCGGCCCTGCTTCCTCATAATGCAGAACAGCAGGTGGACCGTGGTTACGCTGGACATGTGACAGCGGCTTTACAATCTCTACATAATATATAGAAATGACAAAGAGGGGCCGGGGGGCCTCTTTTTTCTTTTTACAGTTCACAAAATTTTCATAATTATCCTATTGTATTCTTTACAGAGTAAGAGTATAATACCTAATTATTAATTAGCTAACTATCACATAACTAATTATTTACCATATGATGAAGAAAGGGGTGGAAAACAATGAAATCTTGTGGCAGCGGACCGTGTCATGACAGCGAGTGGATGAAATCTCCGGCACATCGCGTGCTGACGCAGTATATCAGGATTATGAAGCTTCATCGGAGTATTCTGGAGCAGCGGCTGAATAAGACAGGGGTCTACAGAAGTCAGCATCAGATTCTGACAGCAATGGCGGAGCATCCGAACACGTCTCAGAAGGAGCTGGCGGAGTATTTAAACGTCACTGCGGCAACGGTCGCGGTGTCGGTGAAAAAACTGGAGAAGGGCGGTTATATCACGAGGATCGTGGATCAGGAGGATAACCGCTATAATAAGCTCTGCCTGACGGAAGAAGGACGCGATGTGGTGGAACACAGCCGCCAGTTCTTTAAAAACGTGGAAAACCAGATGTTTTTCGGCTTTACAGAGGAAGAGTTTCAGATCATGGAAGGGTATCTGGAGCGCGTTTATGCGAATTTGTCCGACATAACGGCAAAAACAATGACAAAAAGGGAGGATTCATAACGTGAAGCGATACTGGAAATATATAAAGCCCTATTGGGGCGCATTTCTGCTGGCACCGCTTTTGATGCTGACAGAAGTATTTGGTGAGATCATGCTTCCCAAGCTGATGTCACTGATTATCAACAATGGTGTGGCGAACAGAGATACCAGCTATATCATCGCCGTAGGCGGCGTGATGGTGGTTACGGCCTTCGTTATGGCTGCTGGCGGAATTGGAGCGGCCTATTTCTCATCGAAGGCATCCATCTGTTTCAGCTCTGATTTAAGAAAAGATGTATTTGACAAGGTACAGCAGTTTTCATTTAAGAACATCGATGATTTCAGCAGCGGTTCTCTTGTGACCAGGCTGACCAACGATATTCAGCAGATCCAGAATGTGCTGATGATGAGTCTTCGTCTGATGTTCCGCGCACCGGGCATGCTGATCGGCGGTCTGATTATGGCGTACTTAATGAACAGCCGCCTTGTGACGATTCTGCTGGTCGTGATTCCGCTGCTCCTGCTTGCCATCGCTGTCATCTTAAGAACCGCATTCCCCCGGTTTGAGGTAATGCAGAAGAAGATTGACCGGTTAAACTCAGGAGTTCAGGAAGCACTTACCAATGTACGGGTTATCAAGTCTTTCGTTCGGGAAGATTATGAGGAGGAAAAATTCCGCCGTACCAACGAAGACTTAAAGGAAGGCAGCCTGCGGGCCATGAAGATCGTAATCGCCACCATGCCTGTCATGATGCTGGCCATGAATGTTACGACGCTGGCCGTCGTGTGGTACGGCGGAAACTTAATCATCGGCGGTTCCATGCCGGTAGGCGATTTGACCGCGTTTACCACCTATATTGTCCAGATTCTGATGTCCTTAATGATGGTATCCATGGTATTTTTGCAGGCATCCCGTGCCATGGCGTCGTTAAAGCGTGTGAGAGAGGTCCTGGATACGGAGATTGATCTGACGGATGAGCACGCGGCAAGAAAAGACGCCGTAGTCACAGAGGGACGGATCGAGTTTAGAGATGTCTGTTTCCAGTATGCGAAGGACACCGACGAGCTGGTGCTGGATCATATTAATTTTACTGCCAATCCGGGAGAGACCATCGGTATCATCGGTTCCACGGGAAGCGGAAAGACCTCACTCGTTCAGCTGATCCCCAGGCTCTATGACGCGGACAGCGGCCAGGTGCTGGTGGATGGCATCGATGTCCGGGATTATTCAATCCGGAATTTGAGAGAGGGCGTCGGCATGGTACTTCAGAAAAATGTCCTGTTCTCCGGCACGATTGCTGAAAACCTGCAGTGGGGCAATGAGGATGCGACCATGGAGGAGATCCGTGCAGTTGCCGAGAGCGCCCAGGCGGATGGATTCGTCACCTCTTTTCAGGATGGATATGAGATGGACTTGGGCCAGGGCGGCGTCAACGTTTCCGGAGGCCAGAAGCAGAGGCTCTGTATCGCTCGGGCCCTGTTAAAGAAACCGAAGATCCTGATTCTGGATGACAGCACATCAGCAGTGGATACGGCTACGGAGGCAAAGATCCGCGAGTGCTTCCAGACTACCTTAAAAGAAACGACAAAGTTTATTATCGCCCAGAGAATCGGTTCCGTGGAGAGTGCGGATAAGATTATCGTTCTGGATGAAGGTATGATTGTGGGAGTGGGAACCCACGAAGAACTGATTAAGACCTGCGAAGCTTACCAGGAAATTTACTATTCACAGAGAGACCGGGAGAAGGAGGCGAGCGCATAATGGACAATCAGAAACGGGTAGAGAGTTTAAAACGGCGCTACGGCAGGAATGCAGCCCCGGCAAAGCGCCGCGGTCCCATGGGCGGCCCGGGACACGGCAGACAGCACGGGAAGGGCGGTATGCCGAAAAACAGCAAAGAGACCATCAGACGCCTGCTGTCCTACTTAAATGGCTACAGGCTTCACATGGGGCTGGCATTTTTCTGTGTCATTGTCAATACAGTGGCAACCCTGGCCGGTTCCTATATGCTGAGGCCGATTATCAATAAATATATCGCTCCCATGGACGGAAGCCGGGGAAGCATTTCCGGCCTGGCCGGTTCGCTGGTCTTTATGGCGGCCATCTATCTGATCGGCGTTGCAGCCAACTATGCACAGTCGAGAGTCATGCTGACCGTAGCCCAGAACGCGCTGCAGAAGATCAGAGATGAGCTTTTTACGAAGATGCAGAAGCTGCCGGTACGTTTTTACGATACGAATAATAATGGTGACCTGATGAGCCGTTTTACCAACGACGTGGATACCGTAGGGCAGATGCTGAGCAGCACCCTGGTACAGTTGTTTTCCGGCGCCTTAAGCATCATCGGTACGCTGGCGCTGATGATTTATACCAATATCTGGCTGACGCTGGTAACCGTATTTATGATTCCGCTGATGATGAAGGCAGGCGGTTATGTGGCGGGCAAGAGCCAGAAGTATTTCTCCGCACAGCAGACCTCCCTCGGTGCCGTCAACGGTTATATCGAGGAGACGATCAGCGGACAGAAGGTAGTAAAAGTCTTCTGCCACGAGGACATTGCGGAAGAAGAGTTTGAAATTTTAAATGAGGACCTGCGGGACAACATGATCAAGGCGCAGTTCTTCGGCGGCATGATGGGGCCGGTCATGAGTAATTTAAGCCAGTTAAACTATACGCTGACAGCGGCAATCGGCGGTCTGCTCTGTGTTTTAAGGGGATTCGACGTCGGCGGACTCACCGTATTTTTAAACTTTTCCAGGCAGTTCTCCAGGCCGATCAACGAGATCTCCATGCAGATCAGCAACGTATTCTCGGCTCTGGCCGGTGCGGAGCGTGTGTTTGCGGTTATGGACGAGGAGCCGGAGCCGGTGGATGACGGCGATGCGGCGGTGCTGGATCCGATGAAGGGGTATGTGGAACTGAAGAACGTCACTTTCGGCTACAATCCGGATAAGACGATTCTTAAGGACATCAGCCTCTATGCGAAGCCGGGCCAGAAGATCGCCTTTGTAGGCTCCACGGGAGCAGGTAAGACGACGATTACCAACCTGTTAAACCGGTTCTACGATATTCAGAGCGGTTCCATTACCATCGACGGCATCAATATCCGTCACATCAGCCGCGATAATCTGCGTCACAATATCGCCATGGTTCTTCAGGATACCCATCTGTTTACGGGGACGGTTATGGAGAATATCCGGTACGGCAGGCTGGACGCCACCGACGAGGAGGTAATCCAGGCGGCTAAGACGGCTTCGGCATACTCCTTTATCATGCGTCTGCCGCACGGCTTCGATACCGTGCTGGAAGGCGACGGAGCGAATTTAAGCCAGGGTCAGAGACAGCTTTTAAATATAGCCAGAGCGGCTATTTCCAAGGCTCCGATTCTGATTTTGGATGAAGCGACCAGCTCCGTTGACACCCGTACAGAGAAGCACATCGAGCACGGCATGGACCGTCTGATGGCGGACAGAACCACATTTGTCATTGCCCACCGGCTTTCTACCGTGCGCAACGCCAACGCAATCATGGTGCTGGAGAACGGAGAGATCATCGAGCGGGGCGATCATGAGGATCTGCTGGCTCAGAAGGGACGGTATTACGAACTCTATACCGGCTTAAAGGAACTGGATTAACGGCCTTGGCTACAGCACGGCGCATAAATAAATACAGATGAATCAGACAGGAAGCAGACGGACGCGAAGCCGGTATACGGCAGCGTCCCGTCTGCTTTTTTTGCGGCGGAGGCAGCCGGTGTCCTTTCAAAGCTTTAGAATTACTTAAGAAAAAGCATAGTTTATTATTAGATATATACGTTGACAATATATATTATATGAAATATAATATAGGAAAATGAAATATATACGCCGGATCTTACAGAAGGATCAGAGGTGAGGAGAGGAGGCGGGATGAGATGGTGTATCAGTTGACGCCGGCGCTGCTGGATGCCATGGTACTGGCGATTGCGGAGGGCGAAGATGCATACGGCTATATGATTGCCCAGCGGCTTAAAAGCATCGCGAGCCAGAAGGAGTCCTCCCTGTACCCGGTTTTGAAGCGGCTTTTGGAGGCCGGGCTGCTGGAGACATACGATCAGGAGTACCAGGGAAGAAACAGGAGATACTACAGGATTACAGAGGAAGGCAGAAGACGGCTTGCGTTCTACAGGAAAGAGTGGGACGAGTTTAAAGCTGCAGCGGATGAAATTCTCGTCGGAGGTGAACAGGATGAACAGGAATGAGTATATGAAGGAGCTGGAGCAGGCGCTGAAGCGTCTTCCGAAGGCGGAACGGGAGGAGGCTCTTTCCTATTATAACGAATATTTTGATGACGCGGGACCGGAACGGGAAGCGGGAGTGATGGAAGAACTGGGAGATGCAAAAGGGATTGCAGCTCAGATCGTAAAGGAAGTTGCACTGAAGCGCCTGGCGGAGCCGAAACCGGAGAAGGCTGCCAGAAAAGGCTTATCCACACTCTGGATCGTTCTTCTGGCACTGTGCGCCGCACCGATTGGCCTGCCGCTTTTGCTGGCTGTCGTCATCTTTGGTCTGGCTATGGTTATTATGGTTTTTTCCATATTTGCGGCCCTTCTTATCTGCGGAGTGGTTTTTGTGGCTGTTGGAATCGTGAGCGCTGTGGCGGGAATCTATTTCCTTCCAGCCCAGATGGCCAGCGGAATCTTTATTCTGGGCACGGCCTTGGGAGAATCTGGAGTGGGACTGCTTTTGATCTGTGCCGGCTGCGCAAGCTGTAAGTATATTTACCGGGGCATGGCCGGATTTACAAAAAGACTGCTGACAAGGGGGGATAAGTCATGAATAAAGTAATGCGCGGTACGCTGGCGGCAGCGGGTATCTGTATCGTGGCCGGGCTGGGACTGTCGCTGGCCGGATTCGTCATGGGCGGGGAACCGGGCTTCTGGATCGGCCGCAGCGGGCTCTACACCAACCGGGAGGTGAGAACTAAGAATGCCGGGAAGCTGGTAGAGCTGGAGAAAACGGAGATTGATCCGTTCACCTCCATGGACGTCAGGGCAGACTATGGCAGCATTACCGTAAAACCCTCCGGAGATGATTCCTGTTATCTGGAATACAGCCTGTATGTAAGAGATAAGGACCCTGTATACACGGTGAAGAACGGAATCCTGACCTTTACCTGCATTCCTGATGCAAATTCCAGTGAGACATGGGGATCAGCCGGCTTTTTCGTGGTAAATACAGCAGACGTACATGAGAGTGGAAGTCTGACGATCTACGTGCCGGAGAACACCCCCATGAATACAGTCAAACTTTATACCAGTAACAGCGACGTCGTCTATGCCGGACCGGATGCCGGGACCCTGGATCTCACATCCAAATACGGCAGCATCAGGCTAAACGGCGTGAAGGCCGAGTCAGCGTTTCTTACCGCTTCAGATGGAGTGATCCGCTGCTCGGACGGGACCTTTACATCACTCGATATCATTAACAAATACGGAGACACCAGCCTGGAGAGAATTAATACTGACCGGTTGGATATAGAGGCATCCGACAGCCGGATTACCATGATGGACCTTGTATCAAAGAATATTTCCGTGGTTAACAATTACGGAAGTATCAAAAGCAGCGCGGTCGCGGCGGATTCCCTAAGCGTAGAGCAGTCTGACGGCACCTGCGATATCAAGATGGCGGACATTAAAAACGGTACCTTTATAAATAAGTACGGAGACATCAAACTGGAACTGGCAGGCACGGAGACAGAGTATAATTACGATCTGACAATGAAGTACGGCAATATCCGGCTCAACGGCAGAAGCCTGGAGGGCGAAGACTTAAGAGAACATAATGGAGCAGAAAAAAATATCATTATGACGGCAAATGACGGATCCATGCGGATTACGACGAAGTAGCCGATCAGGCACAGGAAAAAGAGGCGGAGCGTATCTGCCTCTTTTTCCTGCGTCAGGAACTGCCGTAAAAATTGACAGGGCATTTTCAACCTGATATACTGTCTCTGTGTGGCGTACACGAACCGGAGGAGAGGCGCAGGCTGGGAAAATGCGCACTCTTTCCGGCAGAAGCCAATGGAGAAAGGAAGGAAAGCATGGGACAAATTACGGTGGAAATCTGCTGCGGGAGTTATTTTGACGCGCTGGAGGCGGCAGCCGGCGGCGCGGAGAGAATCGAATTAAACAGCGCGCTGGCGCTGGGAGGGCTGACCCCTTCCATGGCCGAGCTTCTGCTGGTAAAACGGGAAACACCCTTAAAGGTAATCGCCATGGCGAGACCGCGGGGCGCCGGTTTCTGTTATGGCGTGTCTGATTTTAAACAGATGTTTTTTGACTGTCAGATGATGATGGGACACGGGGCGGACGGAATTGCATTCGGGTGCCTGAAGGCGGACGGAACCATCGATTTATCTCAGACGGAGCTGATGGTGAAGGCCATTAAGGACAAAGGCGGAGAAGCCGTATTCCATCGGGCCTTCGACTGTGTGAAGGATCCGTTTCAGGCGGCGGAGCAGCTGATTTCGCTGGGGGTTGACCGGATTCTGACCAGCGGACTGAAAAGTAAGGCCCCCGATGGCTGGAGACTGCTAAAGGAACTGCAGGAACGGTTTGGAGAGCGAATCGAGATACTGGCCGGCAGCGGCATCCATGCAGGCAATGCGGGAGAACTGGCGGAAAAAACAGGCGTCCGGCAGCTTCACAGTTCCTGTAAGGACTGGATCGCCGATCCAACCACGGTGGGGGAGGATGTGTCGTATTCCTATGCGGATTCTGACCATGCATCGTGTTTTGAGGTGGTAGCCCGGGACAAGGTGGCAGAACTGCTCGCGGCAGTCAGGAAGCTGGATATTTATTAAATTTTCTAATATATAACTGCCTCGATGACCTTAAAAAATATTTGGTTTCTTTCGTCCTTTCTGAAAGAAAATTGGAGAAATGAATAAAAATTTCACAATAGTAACCGGCAGAGCAGAACGGATTTGTCGAATAAAAAGGGAAGCGGCGGCACTGCGGCAGAAATATTTTAAGATGATTGTATTTATATAAATACATAACATAACCTGGGTTAATAAGTTTTGTCATAAAATTAACAGGGATTGGAGACTAATCTACCCTGCATTTATCTGATAAATGGAAGAATTTCCATAAAGAACACAGTATACAATGTGTAAGTTTCAATTGTTTCGATTCCTGAATTATGTTATACTGTACAAGATGGCAAAATTGAGGTTGCGATATTTTGCCGGGAGAGATTAAGAATGTATAGAAAGAGGGTTAGTTAGATGGGTTTGGCTACATTTAAAGGCGGCATCCACCCTTACGAGGGGAAGGAACTGTCGGAGAGTAAACCAGTATCGGTACTGCAGCCAAAAGGCGAGATGGTTTTCCCGCTGTCCCAGCATATTGGCGCGCCGGCGAAGCCACTTGTGGCGAAGGGCGACCATGTATTAGTTGGACAGAAGATCGGTGAGCCGGGCGGATTTATATCGGCCTGTGTCATCAGTTCCGTTTCCGGAACGGTGAAGGCTCTGGAACCGAGAATGGTTGCAAACGGCGCCATGGTGCCTTCCATCATTGTAGAGAATGATGGCAAATATGAGACGGTGGAGGGCTTCGGCAGGGACCGTGATCCGAAGACTTTATCCAAGGAAGAGATCCGTAATATTGTAAAAGAGGCAGGCATCGTTGGTCTGGGAGGAGCAGGTTTCCCGACCCATGTTAAGCTGACGCCAAAGGATGAGTCCGCGATTGACACGATCATCGTAAACGGCGCGGAGTGTGAACCGTATCTGACTTCGGATTACCGCATGATGCTGGAAGAACCGGAAAGCATTGTCAAGGGATTAAACGTCATCCTTTCGCTGTTCGACAACGCCAAAGGGGTCATCGGTATTGAGAACAACAAACCGGAGGCTATCAAAAAGATGACGGAGCTGGTTAAGGATGAACCGAGAATTACGGTATGTCCGCTCCTCACCAAGTACCCGCAGGGCGGTGAGCGTTCCCTGATCTATGCGGTTACAGGCAGAAAGATCAATTCCTCCATGCTTCCGGCTGACGCCGGCTGTATCGTGGACAACGTGGATACGGTTATTTCTATTTATAATGCGGTCTGCAAGACGACTCCTCTGATCCGCAGGATCATTACCGTGACGGGAGATGCGATTGCCAGCCCGCAGAACTACAGTGTGCGGGTTGGAACCAGCTACAAAGAGCTCTTAGAGGCTTCCGGCGGCTTTAAGGCAGAACCGGAAAAAGTGATTTCCGGCGGCCCTATGATGGGACAGGCGCTGTTTAACCTGGAGATCCCGGTGACGAAGACCTCATCCGCACTTACAGCTATGACAAAGGATGAGGTGGCAGTTCATGCTCCTTCCGCCTGTATCCGCTGCGGAAGATGCGTAAGTGTCTGTCCGAGCCATGTGGTTCCCCAGATGATGATGGACGCGGCGGAACGTTCCGATATCGAGCGTTTTACCGCATTGAATGGTATGGAATGCTGCGAATGCGGCTGCTGTACGTATGTGTGTCCTGCAAAGAGGCCTTTAACCCAGGCCTTTAAGGAAATGCGTAAAGTGGTTGCGGCAAGCAGAAAGAAAGCGTAGGAGGGTGAAGAATGAGTAAATTATTAAACGTATCATCATCACCTCATGTCAGGGACCAGGTAACAACAAGTAATATCATGCTGGATGTTGCGATTGCCATGATTCCTGCGACTGCGTATGGTGTATATCAGTTCGGAATAAAAGCGGCACTTGTGATTCTTGCAACAGTACTCTCCTGTGTGCTCAGCGAATACGTGTATGAGACGCTCATGGGAAAACCGGTAACGATCAGCGACGGAAGCGCCCTGGTAACGGGTATGATCCTGGCGCTCAACATGCCGCCAAGCATCCCGCTGTGGATTCCGGTACTGGGCGGTATCTTCGCTATTATTGTTGTAAAGCAGTTATACGGCGGCCTTGGCCAGAACTTCATGAACCCGGCTCTGGCGGCCAGATGTTTCTTACTTATTGCATTTGCGGGCAAGATGACTACCTTCACATACAATGATGTGGTAGTAAGCCCCACACCGCTCGCAGCCTTAAAGGCAGGCCAGGCAGTGGATATTCCGGCCATGTTCATCGGTAAAATACCGGGAACCATCGGCGAGGTATCCGTGATCGCCCTGCTGATCGGCGCAGCTTACTTATTAATCAAGAAGGTCATTACCATCCGGATTCCGGCGGCCTACTTAATCACCTTTGCTGTCTTCGTGTTTATTTTCGGACAGCAGGATTTCACATATGTTCTCGCTCACTTATGCGGCGGCGGTATCATCTTCGGTGCGTTCTTTATGGCTACCGATTATGTGACCAGCCCGATTACACCGAAGGGACAGATCCTGTTCGGTATTCTCTTAGGTGTGCTGACCGGACTTTTCCGTTTGTTTGGAGGATCCGCAGAGGGCGTTTCCTATGCGATTATCATCAGCAATATTCTGGTGCCGCTGATTGAGAAGATTACCCTTCCAAAGGCGTTTGGAAAGGAGGGCAAGTAAGATGAAAAAAGGCGGATTCATGAAAGACGCATGGATTTTATTTGCAATTACCCTGATTTCCGGTCTGCTTCTCGGCGCTGTGTATCAGATCACCAAGGTGCCGATTCAGATGGCTGAGGCAAAGGAAAGCCTTCATAAATATCAGATGGCCTATCCGGATGCGACAGATTTCCTGTTTGACCAGGCGATTCAGGATCAGGTTGTGGTTTCAAAGGAGACTTTGAAGGAACAGAAGCCTGAATACGGCAATGTGGAGGTGACCGTGGCATTAAAGGCGGTAGACGCTTCCGGCAATGTGATCGGCCATATTATAACGGCTTCTTCTGACGACAGCTACGGCGGTACCGTCAAGGTTTCCGTCGGTATTACAAACGAAGGAAAGATTACCGGCGTGGAGCTGCTGGAGATCAGCGATACACCGGGTCTTGGCATGAAGGCGACAGAGCCTGCATTCAAGGATCAGTACAAAGATAAGACAGTTGAAGAATTTACTGTGACGAAGACGGGCAGCACTTCCGATTCCGAGATCAACGCGATCAGCGGTGCGACCATCACTTCAAACGCAGTGACTCATGCAGTAGATGCGGCTCTTTACTTCGCAGCTAACTGCATACCGCAATAGGAGGTGGGATCATGAATAAATGTACAGAACGTTTATATAACGGCATCGTAAAAGAGAACCCTACCTTCGTCCTGATGCTGGGCATGTGTCCGACGCTGGCCGTAACGACTTCGGCCGTCAACGGACTGGGTATGGGACTTTCCACAACCGTGGTTTTGATGTTTTCCAATATGCTCATCGCGGCGCTTCGCAAGATTATTCCCGACCGTGTCAGGATTCCTGCGTACATCGTCATCGTGGCAACCCTTGTTACCATCGTGCAGCTGCTTTTACAGGCCTACGTGCCAAGCTTAAATGCGGCTCTGGGTATCTATATTCCGTTAATCGTGGTAAACTGTATCATCCTTGGCCGTGCGGAGTCGTACGCCTCCAAGAATCCGGTGATGGCATCTACCTTCGACGGAATCGGCATGGGTCTTGGATTTACCGTCGCCTTAACCTGTATCGGTCTCGTGCGTGAGATCCTGGGAGCGGGCGCATTCTTCGGACATGTGATTATTCCGGAGGATTTCCATATTTCCATCTTTATTCTGGCTCCGGGCGCGTTCTTCGTGCTGGCTGTCTTAACAGCGCTCCAGAATAAGTTCAAGGCTCCATCGGCCACCAACGGTTCCGTTCCCCAGTCCAGACTGGCGTGCGGCGGCGACTGTATGAACTGTTCCGGCTCTTCCTGTATGTCCAACCATGAGATTCTGGAGACAAGAAAGAGACAGGCAGAGGAGGATGCCCTGGCATCGAAGAAAGCCGATCTGGCTAAGAAGGAAGTGGAATTAAAGGCCGCTACCTCGAAAAAAGAAGAATAGGAGGATGGATAGATGAAAGAATTGTTTTTAATCGCGGTCGGCTCAGCACTCGTGAATAACGTAGTCTTAAGCCAGTTCCTCGGTTTATGTCCATTCCTTGGCGTTTCCAAGAACGTAAAAACTTCTGCAGGCATGGGCGCAGCCGTTATTTTCGTAATTACCATCGCATCGTTTGTAACAAGCGTGATTTACAAGGGGATTCTGGTCAGCTTAAACCTGGAATTCTTACAGACTATTGTGTTTATCCTGGTCATCGCCGCACTCGTACAGTTTGTGGAGATGTTCTTAAAGAAGTCCATGCCGCCGCTTTATGAGGCGCTGGGCGTGTATCTGCCCCTGATTACGACCAACTGTGCCGTACTCGGTGTGGCATTAACCAACGTACAGAAGTCTTACAGCATTTTAGAGAGCGTGATCAACGGCGTCGGTACTTCCGTTGGATTTACCATCGCCATCGTAATGCTGGCCGGTGTGCGCGAGAAAATTGAGCATAACGATGTTCCGTATTCCTTCCAGGGATCGCCGATCGTGCTCATCACCGCGGGACTGATGGCAATCGCGTTTTTCGGATTTTCCGGATTAATTTAGGGGGAGGAGACGAAAATGATAACAGGTATTATCATAGCGGCAGCCGTAGTAGGGATCCTCGGTATTCTGATTGGTGTCTTCTTAGGTGTGGCCAGCGAAAAATTTAAAGTAGAAACAGATGAAAAAGAGATTCTCGTGCGCAATGAGCTGCCGGGCAATAACTGCGGCGGCTGCGGATATGCGGGCTGTGACGCTCTGGCTAAGGCAATCGCCGCCGGTGAAGCGGCCGTGGATGCCTGTCCGGTAGGCGGAGCAGCGGCAGCGGGCAGAATCGGCGCCATCATGGGTGTGGACGGCGGAAACGCAGTGAAGAAAGTGGCTTTTGTAAAGTGTAAAGGTACCTGCGATAAGACGAAGGTTCAGTACAACTATTACGGTATGGACGACTGCAGGAAGATCACAGTCGTACCGGGCGCCGGAGAGAAAGCCTGCGTCTACGGCTGTATGGGATATGGCTCCTGTGTGAAGGCCTGCGCCTTTGACGCCATTCACGTGGTTGACGGTGTGGCTGTTGTCGATAAGGAGAAATGTGTGGCCTGCGGCAAATGTGTGGCCTCCTGTCCGAACCATTTGATCGAGCTCGTGCCGTATACGGCGGAGCACCTCGTTCAGTGCAGCTCCCATGACAAGGGCAAAGATGTAAAGGCAAAATGTGAATCAGGCTGTATCGCCTGTACCTTATGCACGAAGCAGTGTGAGTTCGATGCCATCCACATGGATAATAATGTGGCGGTAATCGACTATGAGAAGTGTACCAACTGCGGGAAGTGCGCGGCGAAATGTCCGGTTAAGGTTATTGTTTAACAAATATTAGCAAGGATTCTCCCATCCTCTAAGGTGGTGAGCGTGGATTGAAACAATTTGATTCTGTATTTATAAAAACAGTGCGGACTGCTGTACTGTGGAGAAGCGGAGTGCCGGAGACGGTGCTCCGCTTTTTACCGTTTTAAAAAAAATATCAAAAGCTTCTTGACAAATATAACTGTAACGAGTACTATTACAGTATAAACTGTAATTAAAAAAGTAACAGTAACCAGATCACGCAGTTTTTAAAGACGAGTAACCGCCAAAACTACATCAACGGCAGGAAGCACAGCCGCTACAGTGGTACCCGGCTTGGAAAAGGAGCATTGAATGAACACGAGAGAACACACAGAGAGGAAGATGAGAGGCAGCGCGGATGTATCGTATCTTGGAGAAACCGTGGATGAGATGGTATGGGAATTTATGAAGGAACAGGAGATTCCGGGTCTGACCCTGGCGATCGTTCAGGCGCCCTATATTCCGCGGGTGGTGGGATACGGCTTTTCGGATGCCGGGCAGAAACGTCTTGCCTCTGCAAATACCCTGTGGCCGGCAGGCCCTGTTTCCCAGGGTTATGCGGCTGTGGCGATTATGCAGCTTTATGAGGCGGGAAGCGTGGAGCTAGATGTACCAGCCTCTGACTATGTGGAGGGACTTCCGGAACACTGGAAGAATATTACCGTCCGCCAGTTGATTCACCATGCCTCGGGACTGGCAGATTACAGGAATCAGGAAGGTTTCAGTCTCTTAAGAGAGTGGACATTTGAGGAGCTGAAAGCTCTGATGGCCGATCTTCCCCTCAGGTTTGAGCCGGGAACAGAGGTGGAACAGAGTGCTGCAAATTTCCTTCTTCTAACAGAGGTCGTTGAAAAGGTAAGTGGTATGACGTATCAGGAATTTGTGAAGAAAAACCAGTTTGAGCTGCTGGGCCTGAAGCATACCTCATTTTCTGACGACCTGGCGGACTTCCGTCAGGAGGACTTATCCCTGAGCGAATACGTACACCAGATATTCAAGACAGACGGCCGGTATATTGACCCGGCAGAGACTGCAGTCAGTTACGGGAGTGACGGAAGCGTATATCCGCAGCTGCATTCCTCTGCGCTCCGCGGTTTTGGTGATCTGTGGGCGTCGGCGCAGGATATCTCCTTCTGGGATATCGGCCTTGCGGGCGGCGTTCTGATCAAAAAGCCGGAGAACCGGGCGGTGCTTTATGCTCCATGGACGCTTCCGGATGGCCGTACCGTTTGGGGCAGTGCCGGCTGGCAGTTTTACCATCACAGAGGACTGATGGATATCAAGGGGTCTGTGCCGGGCTTCTCCTCATTTCTAAGCCGGTTTACCCATCCGGAGGAACTGGTCTGTGTCACCCTTCTGGCGAATAAAGAGGGAGTGGATTTTACGAATCTGGGAAGAAAGATCGCCGGTGCGTTTGGCGATCTGCTGTCCACGAACTACGATGACAACCGGCTCTTTTTGATGGAAGGACAATTTTCGGCAGACGAGACGGCGGAGCGTCTTGAGAAGCAGCTGAAAGCTCTGGACATTCCGGTATTTGCAAAGTTTGACCATGCGAAGAACGCGGCAGAGGCAGGGCTGGAGCTGAGACCCACGACAGTACTGGTATTCGGCGCGCCGAAGGTGGGAACCGGACTCATGCAGGCGGATCAGAGCATCGCACTGGAACTCCCCCTTAAGATTGCGGTTTGGGAGGATGAGGCCGGAAGTACCTGGCTGGCCTTTCCGAAGATAAAACAGGTAGCGGGGGAATATGGGCTGGAGAATCATCCCGTTGTGGGAAATATGCAGAAACTCCTGGAGAAACTTGTTAAACAGGTAGCAAATCTATATTAACGATTATGTAAAAACAGGTATGATGATTGATTGAAAGATGTCATATGGAAGATAAGGAGAAACAGAAAAAAACAGAGTGAAATAGAAGGGGCAGTCCTGAATAGAAGTTCAGGGCTGCCCTTTGCTTTCCGGTTCACCAGGTCTCTTTCAGAATGGTAATTTCCTGCAGCCGGGCAGCGCGGTAAAAAAATAAAATCAGGAAAGTAAAATAGTAAAATTTTACCTTGAAAAAAGCATAAATGGTCCTGAAAAGGTGTTGATAGTTAAAAGATGGTCATTTTTATTATAAAATATGCACAAAAAACAATTGATAAAATCGTGCATAATATTGAAAATGTGATTTTTTGCTTAGTAAAATATTGAATATTTTACTAGAATGTGCTACGATGTATTTACCAAATGTTAAGGAGGAAATATATATGAAAAAGAAAATTGCGGTGATTGCGGCTCTTTCTTTAGTGGCTGTGACGGTACTCAGCGGATGCGGATCGAAGGCCGACAGCCAGGCAAACGGCGGCAAGGTAAAGATTCGTTTTGCATCGTGGGACAATGCGGAAGATCTGGATAAACAGCAGGCACTGGTGGATCAGTTTAATGCCAGCCATGACGATATCGAGGTTGCACTGGAAGCTTACGGAAGCGAGTACGATACAAAGATCAGCGCCGGCATGGGATCGGGAGATACGCCGGACGTGCTCTACATGTGGGATTACCCGTCCTATTACGAGGGCCTGGAACCGCTGGATTCCTACATAGAAAAAGAGGGGGCGGACTATAAGAACAACTTCTATGATGCTCTGTGGCCATATAACTCCAAGGGAGATTCGGTCTACGGCATTCCGGTAGGTTTTACCACACACGCGCTGTTTTATAATAAGGACATCTTTGCACAGGCAGGAGTTGCTGAGCCAACCAATGACTGGACGTGGGATGACTTAATGGCGGCTGCAAAGACAATCACCGAGAAGGTAGACGGCGTGAAGGGCTTCTCCTTCCAGATGAAGCCGGATCCCTACGATTATGAGATGTACTTATGGAGCAACGGAACTGCTTTTGTGGATCAGGACGGAAATCTGGATGGAAACTTAAATTCGGAGAAAGCGATAGAGGCAGTCTCCATGTTCCAGAACATGGAGAAGGACGGATACGCCATCGCCACGGAGAAGAATGGTACAGACGAGTTCCGAAGCGGCCAGACGGCAATGTATATCTACGGAGCATGGTCGATTGCCTCTTTCGATGAAGACGGTTTAAATTATGGGATCGTCGATATCCCGGCATTTGCAGGCGCAGGTCATGATTCCGTCAGCATCTTAAGCTCTTCAGGCGTTTCGATCTCCAAAGATTCCAAGCACAAAGATGCTGCATGGGAGTTCGTAAAGTACTGGACAGGCGAGGAGATGAACAAGGCCAGAATCGGATATGAACTTCCGGCTCTCAAGTCTGTCGTAGAGTCTGAGAAAATCCTGGAAGATCCGGCCAACGCTCCATTCTACTCCATGCTGGAGCAGAGCAGCGGTTACACGCCTGCCAGCTTTATTGTGGACAACTGGTCTGAACTGAAAGATACTCTGGACTTAACCTTTGAACGCGTCTATAACCCGAGTACCATGGAAGATCCGGCTGTCATACTGAATGAGGCGGTATCCGAGATGCAGTAAACTGCAGGTATTCCCCGCGCCGGGCAGTCCCGCGCGGGGAACTGAAATGGAGGTAAAATATGGAAAAGAAAAAATTCCCTGGAAAGGTAACTCCCTATCTCTTTATTCTGCCATGGATCATCGGGTTCATCGTCTTTACGGCGGGCCCTTTAATCCTGTCGCTGGTAATGAGCTTTTTTGACTGGCCGATCACATCCACCCCGACATTCCGGGGACTGGGGAACTATGTGGAGATGTTTACAAAAGATAAACAGTTTTACAAATCCCTGGTCATCACATTAAAATATGCCGCAATCTTCGTACCCCTTAACATGATAATTGCCCTGTTTCTGGCCATGCTGATCACGCAGCCGGTGAAGGGGGTTAAAATTTACAGAACGATCTTTTATATCCCGGCGGTTGTATCCGGCGTTGCCATCTCCATCATCTGGGGCTGGATCTTAAACGGAAACTACGGAGTGCTGAACTATCTGCTCTCTCTGCTGGGAATCGAGGGCCCCAACTGGCTGGTCGATCCTTCCTGGGCGCTTCTGGCCGTTATTCTGGCGAGTGCGTTTGGCGTAGGAACCATGATGCTGATTTTCTATACGGATATCAAGAGTATTCCCATCGATCTATACGAGGCGGCTTCCTTAGACGGTGCCAGTCCGGCGAGACAGTTCTTTTCCATCACGCTGCCGATTATCACGCCAACCATTCTGTTTAACCTGATCACGTCGTTAATCAGCGCGTTCCAGCAGCTGACCCTCGTGATGCTGCTCACAAACGGAGGACCGTTAAAATCTACGTATTTCTATGGAATGTTTACCTATAATAATGCGTTTAAGCACCATAAGCTGGGATATGCAAGCGCCAACGCATGGGTGATGTTTGTCATTATCCTGTTTTTAACCGCCCTTGTATTCAAGTCCTCATCTGCATGGGTATTCTATGAGACCGAGGCCAAGAATTCGAAAAAAACCAGGAAAGGCAGGAAGTAACTATGAGTATGTCGAAGAAATCAAAGATCATTATCTACGTGCTTTTGACTCTGATGGCGCTGTATTTCCTGTCGCCGTTCATCTACATGCTGTTTACCACATTTAAGACGGAAGCGGAGGCCATCGCTTACCCGCCCAGACTGTTCCCGAAAAAATGGCTGGTGGATAACTACTTAAATGCATGGAAGGCACAGCCGTTCGGGCGGTATCTCTGGAATTCCATTCTGGTAACGGTTGGAACCACGGCGGGACAGATTTTATCCTGTTCTCTGGTGGCCTACGGATTTGCAAGATATCAGTTTAAAGGAAAAAACGTTCTGTTTATGATTCTGCTTTCCACGATGATGATTCCGTGGGATGTAACGATGATTCCGCAGTACATGGAATTTAAGATTTTTGGCTGGATCAACACGCTGAAGCCGCTGATCATCCCGGCCTGGTTCGGTTCCGCCTACTATATCTTCTTAATGAGGCAGTTCCTGATGGGAGTGCCGAAGGACTTTGAGGAGGCGGCCAGGATCGACGGCGCCAACGCATTTCAGATTTACTGGCGGATTTTTATGCCGATTATGAAGCCGCAGTTAATCTTAGTCGGCGTTCTGAACATGATTACCGTGTGGAATGACTACCTTGGACCGCTCATTTTCTTACAGGACAGGAGTAAATTTACCCTGGCTCTCGGGCTGGCATCCTTTAAGGGCGTTCACAGCACGCAGATTATTCCGATGCTCTGTATTACAGTCATCATGATTCTGCCTCCGATTATCGTATTCCTCTTTGCGCAGAAGCATATCGTGGAGGGAACAAGCGGAGCGATTAAATAAAAGGAGACAACTATGGAAAGACGTAAAAAGAAACGGTGGGAAGATGAGAGAATGACCGGGATCGGAAGACGCAGGGCAAGAACCTCTTTCTACCGGGATTCTGCCAGACATGTGAGCTTAAACGGCGACTGGAAATTTCTGTATCTGGAGGCTCCGGAATTGTCACCGGCCGGATTTTTTGAACCGGGAAGCGGAGGGGACTGGGATACCATCGATGTCCCTTCCGTATGGCAGATGCGCGGATACGATCATATGCACTATACGGATGTCCTGTACTTATTTCCGGTCAACCCTCCCTATGTACCGTCGAAAAATCCTACAGGCATCTATAAGAGAAGCTTTTTCCTGGACGATGCATGGCTTCTGGAAGACACGATTCTCAAATTCCACGGGGTGGACAGCGCCTGCGATATCTGGGTAAACGGCGTCCATGCCGGTTACAGCAAGGTAAGCCGTCTGCCTGCGGAGTTTGATATCACCTCTCTGGTGAAGCAGGGGGAAAACGATGTTACAGTCCGTGTATACAAATGGTCGGACGGAACGTATCTGGAGGACCAGGATATGTGGTGGTTTTCCGGAATTTACAGGGACGTCGAGCTGATTAACGAGCCGAAGGCGGCTGTTTTAGACTGCCGCGTGACGGCCGGGCTGGACGCTGCCTGCGAATGCGGCCATGCGGTCATCGATTTAGAGGTGAAGGGAGACGGAAAGGGGACATGGAGCCTGCTTGACGGAGAACGTCTGATGGCAGAGGGAGAGTTTGCCTCCTGCAAAGATCAGAGGGAAATAAGAATCACGGCCGAAGCCGGAACGGTACGGCCGTGGACTGCGGAGACTCCGTACCTCTACCAGGTTAAAATTACGTTTGAAGGCCATGAGATCACAGTCCGGACCGGCTTCCGTACCATAGAGATCAGAGACGGGAATTTTACGGTCAATGGAACCGCCATCCTTTTAAATGGAGTCAACCACCACGACTACAGTCCGACCGAAGGCCGTGTCGTCACTTACGATCAGATGAAGGCCGATGTCGTGCTGATGAAGCAGCACAATATCAACGCCCTGCGCTGCTCCCATTATCCGGCGGCCGACTGCCTGTATGATTTGTGCGATGAATACGGCCTCTACGTCATCGATGAGGCGGATTTAGAATGCCACGGGTTCGAGTGGGTGGAAAACTATACATGGATCTCCGACGATCCTGCGTGGGAAACCGCGTACGTGGACCGTGCCGTCCGCATGGTAAAGCGGGATTTTAACCATCCCTCCATCATCATGTGGTCTCTTGGCAATGAATCTGCATTCGGCTGTAATTTCGTAAAGAGTGCAGAGGCCGTGCGGTCCCTCGATCCGTCCAGGCTGATTCACTACGAGGGCGATTTCGAGGCGGAAGCGGCGGACGTCTACTCTACCATGTACACCTGGCTGGAAAAGCTGGAGGAGATCGGCCGCGGAGAGAAGGGGAATCATAAACCCCACGTCATGTGTGAATACGGTCATTCGATGGGGAATGGAGCGGGCTGTCTAAAAGCGTACCAGGATGTGTTCCGGAAATACAAGCGCCTGCAGGGCGGTTTTATCTGGGAATGGTACGACCACGGATTCTTCACGAAGGACGAAGAGGGACACGAATATTACCGGTACGGCGGCAGCTATGGGGATTTCCCCAACAACGGGAATTTCTGTATCGACGGTCTTCTGATGCCGGACCGTACCCCTTCGCCGGCGCTTGCCGAGTACCGGCAGGTGATTGCCCCTGTGGAAATCCTGAAAAAGACGGGGAGCGGCCGGGAGATTGCTCTGAAAAACTGGTATGATTTTAAGGACCTGTCTCATCTTTGCGTGAAATGGTGGATTTCCTGTGATGAGACCGTTCAGGAAGAGGGGATGATCGAAGAATTGAAGGCCGGGCCGGGAGAGGTCTGCTGCCTGGAAATTCCATATCAGCCTTTTATACCGGAACGCAACACAGATTACTATTTAAATATATCGGTGTGCCTGAAGGAATGTGCAGCCTACGCCCCTAAGGGACATGAGATATCCAGGGGGCAGTTTCTGTTAAAGGAACATTTAGAGACCGCCGTACTCCACGAAACAGGCAGACGCCTTGCGGCAGAAGACGACGGAATCTTTTATACGGTAAAGGGCGAATCTTCAGAGGTTGTATTCCATAAGATCTATGGCCGGCTGGAACGCTTTACGGTGGACGGAAAGACGTACGTGACGGCGGGGCCGGAGGTTACGGTTTACCGGGCCACGATCGACAATGATATGTATAAGAAGGATGACTGGCTGAACAAGTATTTTATCCAGCTTCCGGATGAACAAACGGAGTATTTCCGGACAGAAGAACGCGGCGACCGCATCGATGTGATGATCGGTACGTATTTTGGCTGCTTAAACCAGTCGTGGGGGTTCTTATGTGACTATCACTATACGGTGTATGGGGACGGCTCTGTGACCTGCCGCCTGGAAGGAAAGCAGATTCAGCGAGGAAAGGCGGAACCGGGATTTTTACCCCGCATTGGAATTCAGATGAAGGCGGCAAAGGAACTTCAGAACGCCGCATGGTACGGCCTGGGATTCCAGGAAAATTACGCAGACAGCAGGGAAGCCGCATGGATGGGAGTCTACCGCTCCGATGTGGACGGTATGTCTGTTAATTACGTGTTTCCGCAGGAAAACGGCCACCGGGAGGAGGTCTTATGGTACTCGCTGGGAGACGGGGAGCACAGCCTTCTGGTGACGGCAGAGCGGCCTCTGGGACTGAATATCCATAATTACACAGAGGAGAGTCTGGAAGAAGCAAAGTATCCGTGGCAGATCAAAAAGGCGGATGACGTAATCATTCATATGGACTATCTCCATTCCGGCCTGGGAAGCAACAGCTGCGGCCAGGAGCAGGAGGAGGCATATAAAGTCAGACGCCAGGATTTTGCGCTGAGTTTCACCATGCGGGTGATCGGTGCAGGAGAAGATGTGGCGCAGGCGAAAATAAAATATCTGGATTAAAGGAAGCGTGGAAAAGACGTGATAAGAGAGCGATTTTCAGAACACATAAGGAATTACTTGAGCGATGACTCGTGGATGATCCTTCAGGATCACTACGATCCGGAGGAAAATTTAAAATACGAAAGCCTTTTCTGCCTTTCCAACGGATATCTGGGGACGAGGGGCGCCTATGAGGAGCGGACGGCAAAGAGCATTCCCTGTACCTATATCAACGGCGTTTTTGATCGGTCAGAGACCTTTATGAGAGAACTGGCCAACTTACCGGACTGGCTGGGCATAAAGCTCTATGTGGAGAAAGAGCTGATTGGCATTGAGACGTGCAGAGTCCTGGAATATTCCAGGGCTCTGGACATGAAGCATTCGCTGCTTGCAAAACGGTTTGTCCTGGAAGATAAGAAGGGGAGAAGAACCGAGGTGGAAGGAATCCGGATGGTGAGCCGGTCCAACGTTCACCGCATGGGAATCCGTCTTTTTGTGACGCCGCTAAACTACAGCGGGATCATCGAGGTGGAAAACATCATTGACGGCTCCGTCATAAACTTCTGTGACGCCCCGCGTTTTAAAGTGAAGCACACCAGGCTGCTGGAAAACCGCACGCTTACCGATACGGGAGCTTACGTGGAGGTGACTACGAGGGACAGAAAGCTCTGCGTGGGAACCGGGAGCTTTATGGAGGCTTACTCCGAGGGGAGAGCCGTGATGAAGAACCGAAGCTTCGGCGCGTTTGGAGAGACTGCTGTGGAGTTTCAGGATTTTGACGCGGAGGAGGGAAAGACGGTGGAGGTAGTAAAATACGCCTCCGTCTATACGGAACGCGAGGTCCCGGATTATGAACTCCACTGCCGGGTGAGAGACGAGATCGCAGATTTTTTGGCCGACGGCTTCGAGACGGAGATGAACCGCCATATGGAGGTGTACGCCCGCATGTGGGACGACGCCAATATTGAGATTCAGGGCGATTTTGAACTGGACCGCGCCGTCCGCTTTACGATTTTCCATCTGATGAGCACGGGCAGCGAACACGATGACAGGGTCAACGTGGGGGCGAAGCTCTTAAGCGGTGAGGAATACGGAGGCCACGCGTTTTGGGATACGGAGCTGTTCATGCTGCCGTTTTTCGCCTGCGTGTTCCCGGATACGGCCAGAAATCTGGAAAACTACCGGTACCACCTTCTGGATGCGGCAAGAGCCAATGCGGCGAAGAATGGATACCGCGGCGCCCAGTACCCATGGGAATCGGCAGATGACGGCACGGAGCAGTGCCCGGACTGGACCATAGAGCCGGATGGAACCTGCTACCGCTGCTATGTGGCGGTTTACGAGCATCACGTGACTGCTGCGGTGGCCTATGGGATCTACAACTATGTGAAGATAACCGGAGACCGGAACTTCCTTCGGGAAAAGGGCGCCGAAATCCTGATCGAGACGGCCCGTTTCTGGGCCAGCCGGTGCGAATACAACCGGGAGCTGGACCGCTACGAAATCCGCCGTGTCACGGGGCCGGACGAGTGGCATGAACCGGTGGACAACAATCTGTATACCAACTATCTGGCAAGATGGAACTTAGGCTATGTCCTGGAGCTTTTAAAGGAATGGGAGAAAGACGAAGCGGAAGTCTGTGATGAACTGAAGAGCCGCTTAAAGATAGGGGACAAAGAACTGGAATACTGGTCTCTGGTAAGGGAGAAAATGTATCTTCCAAAGGGAACGGAAAATGGTCTTCTGGAGCAGTTTGAGGGATATTTTAATCTGAAAGATGTGACGATTGAAGCCTGTGATGAGAATGACTGGCCCATCCGGCCGGAGATTTTAAAGACCGTGCCAAAGGATCAGACCCAGATTATCAAGCAGGCGGATGTGGTGATGCTTCTCCACCTTCTCGGAGAAGAGTTCGACGAGGAGACGAAGCGGAAGAACTATGCGTATTACGAAAAAAGGACGCTTCACGGTTCCTCTTTGAGCCCCAGCATCTATTCTGTCATGGGGCTCCATGTGGGTGATGAGTCGAAGGCATACCGTTATTTAAAGCGGGCGGCGTTTATCGATTTGACCGACTTGCAGAAAAATACAAGAGAAGGAATCCATGCGGCTAACGCCGGCGGTGTGTGGCAGACTGTGGTGTTCGGTTTCGCAGGCGTATCACTGGAAGAAGACGGCGTCATCGATATCCGTCCCCATATGCCGAAGGAGTGGAAAGGGCTTTCCTTCAAACTTCACCACAGAGGCTCCAGGCTGGAAATCGCCGTATCACCGGACAACCGCGTAACGGTAACGGTGCTGGAGGGCGGCCCGGTGACAGTCCGAATGAACGGGAAGGTGGTGATCCTGGAAGGACAAAAAACTGTGGCAGGAGGACTGTCATGAAGAAATATCTGGCTATATTCGGACTGATCCTTGTGACGGTAATCTGGGGCGGCGGCTTTGTTGCCAGTGACATGGCGCTGGATAGCCTGACCCCGTTCCAGATCATGACCTTCCGGTTTTTTCTGGGAACCGTAATCCTGGGCGGAATTTCTCTGCCGGGTATGAAACAAATTAAAAAAGAAGAGATCCGGGCCGGATTTTTCATGGGGTGTGCGTTGTTTGCCGGATTTGCGCTGCAGATCGTGGGACTTCAGTACACGATACCATCCAAAAACGCGTTTTTAACGGCTACGAATGTAGTGATGGTGCCGTTTATCGCCTTCCTGGTCTATAAGAAAACGGTGGGATTCAATGGAATCCTTGGAGCTGTCATGGCCATTGTGGGAGTGGGAATTCTGTCGCTGAGCGGGAATTTCTCCCTGGGCGCCGGTGATGCGCTGACGCTGGCAGGCGCTGTGGGATTTGCACTTCAGATTTTTTTGACCGGCGAGTTTGCGCCGAAATACCGGGTTCGGGTTTTGAACACGGTTCAGATGGCGACGGCGTTTCTTCTGTCCGCTGTGTTCCTGGCAGTGCAGGGGCAGCTGACTGTGCATGCTACTTCCACAGGCTGGCTCAGTGTGTTATACTTGGGGGTAGTGAGTACCGCATTCACCTATCTTCTGCAGACGAACTGCCAGAAGTATGTGGATGAGACGAAAGCGGCTATCATTCTTTCCATGGAGTCCGTCTTCGGCACCCTGTTTTCCGTCATCCTTCTGCACGAGCATGTGACAATCCGGATGATCGGCGGCTGTGTGCTGATTCTGGCGGCTGTAATCTTATCCAATTACTCCGGAGAGAAGAAAAAAGAGCAGGAAACAACAGAACCAAAGAAAGAGAAAGCAGGGGTGGAATTATGAAATACCGCGGAATCATCTTCGATCTGGATGGCGTGATCTGCCATACGGACAAATACCACTATCAGGCATGGAAACAGGTGGCGGATAAGCTGGGGATCTGCTTTGACGAGACCATCAACAACCGGCTGCGCGGAGTCAGCCGCAGGGAAAGCTTCGAGATTATACTCGAAAAGTATGACGGCACTATGAGCGAAGAGGAAAAGGAACGATACACAACAGAAAAGAATGAAATTTACAAAGAGCTGCTTAAAAATATGTCACCGGCGGATTTGGCTCCGGAGGTGAAGGCGACCATGGATGAGCTGAGAAAGAGGGGGTTAAAGCTGGCTATCGGTTCCTCCAGCAAAAATGCCGGCTTTATCCTGGGACAGCTGGGACTTGGGGACTACTTTGACGCCGTTTCAGACGGGAATCAGATTACCCGCTCCAAACCGGATCCGGAGGTCTTTCTGCTGGCTGCAAAGCTGATCGATGAGAAACCGGAAGACTGTCTGGTGGTAGAGGATGCCAGAGCCGGTCTTGCGGCGGCCAAAGCAGGAGGTATGACAGGAGCCGGTATCGGCGATGCGGCAGACTGCGAACTGGCAGACTATCATTTGAGAACGTTTCAGGATCTTTTGACGGCAACCCATTTATCGGCTTGCAATTGATAAGACATCATAGGTATGTTATACTTGTATCACGGCAGGAAAAAGAAAGACGCAGGCCTGCCGTGATATTTGTTTATATCTGGGGAATAAGAGGTTGACGAGTGTATGGCTACGATTAAAGACATTGCGGAGAAGGCCGGTGTCTCCATTGCTACGGTTTCCAGGGTTTTAAATTACGATGAGACGCTGAACGTGCAGGATGAGACGCGGAAACGAATTTTTGAGGTTGCAGAGCAGCTTGATTATCAGGTAAAGGATAAAAAAAAGAGGAAGAGGAAGCTGAAGATAGGTGTTCTCTATTCCTATTCCCTGGAAGAGGAGCTGGACGATACGTACTATCTTTCTGTCCGCGTGGCGATAGAAAAGAAGCTGGCGGAGGAAGGGTATAAGAAGTATCGGATTAACAGCAGTGATACGAGAGAAGACCTGGCTGCTCTGGAGGGAATTATCTGCCTGGGGACATTCAGCCAGTCCATGATGGAGCGGATCGAATCCTTCCGGAAGCCGACGGTTTTTGCCGACGCGGTTCCGGATACGGAGAAATTTGACTCTGTCATTCATGATATAGAGAGATCCGTATTAAAGGTGATGAAGTATCTGATGAATCAGGGGCATAAAAAGATCGCGTTTATCGGAGGATACGAGACGGATTCGGATGGCGCTGAGGTGGTGGACAACCGGACTTATGCTTATCAGCGCTTCATGAAGCAGGAGGGCCTGTTCCATGAGGAATACGTTAAGATTGGAGGGTATACTCCAAAGTATGGCTATCAGATGATGAAGGAGCTGCTGGAGCTGCCGGACCGGCCGACAGCCGTATTCGTGGCAAACGATTCTCTTGCGATCGGCTGTTACAAGGCTGTCAATGAAAAAGGGCTTGCCATACCCGAGGATATCAGTGTGGTGGGATATAACGATATACCGGCCGCCAAGTATTTAGTGCCGCCGCTTACCACGGTCCATCTCTATATGGATTTTATGGGAGAGCAGGCGGTGTCAATGCTGGCAGAGCGGATTTTAACAGGCAGAGAGATCGCGATTCAGACGCTGATCCCGGCGAAGCTGGTGATCAGGGAAAGTGTAAGAAAACTAAACGGTTAAGGGCACATTTGCTTTTGGTTTAAAAGAAAGGACTTGATAAATATGACAGACGAAAGGTTTTTAGAGGAGCTCCTGGAAGCGGTAACCGTGTCCGGGTTTGAGGAAGAGGGCCAGGCGGTTGTCCGAAAGTACATGGAGCCGCTGGCCGATGAACTGCGAACGGATGAAATCGGGGACACGGTATGCGTCCTGAACCCGGAGAGCCGTCTTAAAATTCTGATGACAGCCCATCTGGATGAGATCGGGCTCATGGTAACCGCAGTGAATGAACAGGGAAGGCTGCTGGTTATCGACCGCGGAGGCATCATTCCGGCTACCTATCCGGGCCACCGGGTAAAGGTTATGACAGAGCAGGGGCCTGTTTTCGGCGTTGTGGAATCGTACCGTGATTTATTCAAAAAAGAAGGCGGGTTAAAAACTTCGGACTTTCTTGTCGATATTGGCGTTGATTCGAAGGAAGAGGCGTGCAGGCTGGTGAATCCCGGTGCTCCGGTTATCCTGGACACGGGAATGCAGAAGATTGCAGGAGGCCGTTTTGTAAGCCGGGCGCTGGATGACAGGCTTGGGGTATATATTATCATGGAGGCGTTCAAAAAGGCAGGAAAGCGAGGCTGTACAAGCGGCGTCTATAGCGCTGCTACAGTGGGTGAGGAGACGACGAAAAACGGCGCCTGCTGGACGGCAGCCAGAGTGAAGCCTGATCTGGCTGTCGTGGTGGACGTGACGTATACCAGCGACTGTTTGGGTATGAATGCGGCGGACTCCGGTGAGGTGAGGCTGGGGGGAGGCCCGGTACTCTGCAACAGTCCCATTGTCTCCAAACGATTAAACCGCATGATGCGGGAATGTGCTTCCGGGATTGGTATTGAGGTACAGACGGAGGCAGCCAGCAGACTGAGTTATACGGATGCGGATAAGATTCATTTTGCCGGAGAGGGAATCCCGGTGGTGCTGGTGTCGATTCCGCTGCGCTATATGCATCATCCGGCAGAGATGGCGGATGAGAAGGATGTGGAAGGCTGTATCGATCTGATTGCGGAATTTCTGGTGAAATATGAGGAGATGTGTGCAGCGTGGAGAGTCTGACAAAGAACCGGCAGAGCAGGGAGACTGTTCAAAAGATAGCAGAAAAGTTTTTCCCGGATGACCGGATGGCGGAATATGAGGAGCTGACGGAAGGGTATTTCAATGTAGCCTATGAGATTACGCTGCTGAGCGGCAGGAGCGTGATTCTGAAGGTGGCTCCTTCCGATGAAGTTCCGGTAATGTCTTATGAGAAAAATATTATGTTTGCTGAGACGGAGTCCATGAAAATGGCGGCGGCGAACCCGGATATTCCGGTCCCGCTGGTTTATGGGTATGATGACAGCCGGTCAATCTGCCCTTCCCCGTATTTCCTTATGGAAAAACTGAGGGGGAACAGCCTGTATTCTATCCGTGAGAACCTGCCGGAAGAAAATATAAATGCCATTAAAAAAGAGACAGGGGAAGTAAACCGGCGGATCAATGAGATCATCTGTCCGCGTTTTGGCCTTCCTGGTCAGCAGGAGTGTCAGGGAGAGGAGTGGTTCCCGGTATTCCGGCGGATGATGGAAATGGGGATCGAGGATGCAGAGGCACGGGCGGTGGATCTGAAGGTATCTGCCGGAGAAATTCTGGAATGCCTTGAAAAAGACCGAAGATTCTTTGAAGAGGTGAAAACCCCTTGTCTGGTACACTGGGATATCTGGGCAGGCAATATCTTTACGGATGGCATATGTGTGACGGGAATCATCGACTGGGAACGGAGCCTGTGGGGCGATCCGCTGCTGGAGGTTGGCTTCCGGACCTTTGATGTGGATATCTGCTTCCGAAAAGGATACGGCAAAGAGCGTCTGACAGAGTCTGAGGAGCGCAGGGCACTGTGGTACGACGTTTATATGGCTGTATTACAGGCTCTGGAGTGTGAATACAGGCATTATGATACAATGGAGATGTACGAGCGCGGAGTCAGACTTCTGGGGGAGCAGATGAAACGGATGAGGCTGTTGCAGGGGCAGCAGGATCGATAAGCAGTGGATTATCCAGCCCGTCTGAAGGGCTGGCGTTCACCTGAGAGCCTGCAGGTACGATTGTTATATCGATATCGTATCCGATGGTATTAAGAATCTCCTTGGCTTTCATTAATCTTAAGCTGTCCTTTTCGGAGGCTATTAATCTGCTGAAGTTAGCAGGAGAAACTCCAAGTTTGCCCGCTATATATTTTTGTTTCATTTCTTACCATGATTAAATTAAGCCTCGAAAACGAGATAAGGCCGCAGATTAAGTTGATTCTCGAAAATTTTGTTCCTGCGGCGAATCGGTTTGAGGCCGCAGGTGATAGTATACGGGAGATGAAAGCTGACATAGACTTATTAAAAATGGTGGTTGCCGATCATAGTATCAAACTCCAGGGTATTTCATGAGTCTGCCAGAAGTTGTTTTCGGAATAAAAAGTGCTGCTGCACCCGAATGTCCCGTTCTGGATGCGGCAGCACTTTTGAATTAGAATTACAGATTACACTTCAAAACCAAAGTACTTCACGGTATTGTAATAGGAAATCCCTTCAATAATCTCTTTCAGCGCCTTCTGATCATCCGGATACTCTCCGTTATCTACCCAGCCGCCTACAAGCTCACAGAGAATTCTTCTGAAATACTCATGTCTCGTGTAAGATAAGAAGCTTCTGGAGTCGGTCAGCATACCGATGAAGTTGCCGAGGCAGCCTAAGTTTGCCAGGGAAGTCATCTGCTCAGTCATGCCTGTCTTGTGATCGTTGAACCACCAGGCGGAACCCTGCTGGATCTTACCCGGGTATTTGCTCTGGAAGCAGCCAATGATGGTACCGATGGAGGCGTTATCATTAGGATTCAGGGAATAGATGATCGTCTTCGGAATCTCGTCTGTGGCACTGAGCGCGTTTAAGAAATCAGCCATCTGTGCTGATGGTGCGTAGTTATTAATGCAGTCAAAGCCGGTATCCGGTCCCAGGTTGGCATACATCATTGCATTGTTGTCGCGCTTGCAGCCATAGTGCAGCTGCATCACCCAGCCCATACGGTTGTATTCTTTTGCCACGAAGAGCATGAATGCGGTTTTATACTTTAATTCATCCTCGCGGGAGACCGGTTCGCCGGCCAGACCCTTTGCGAAGATGGTATCCAGTTCGACCTCATCTGCCGGAACGTACATAACGTATTCAAGAGCGTGATCGGATACGCTGCATCCCTGGGAAGCGAAGAACTCCATGCGGTTCTTAAGCGCCAGCTTTAGGGAAGCAAAATCAGTAATCTCGATGCCGGCTGCTTTCGCCAGCTTTGCCATGTAAGCGGCAAAATCAGCTTTTTCAATGTTCATGGCCTTGTCCGGCCGCCATGCCGGGAGTACCTTTACTTCAAAGGAATCATCCGCAGCCAGCTTCTGATGCCATTCCAGTGTATCGGCAGGATCATCCGTGGTACAGATTAAGGTTACTTTAGACTGACGGATCAAATTACGGACGCTCATGGAATCCTGGCTGAGTTTTTCATTGCATAAGTTCCAGACTTCCTCTGCGGTGTCGCCGTTTAAATATCCTGTAAATCCAAAATATCTCTGAAGCTCTAAATGACTCCAGTGGTACAGCGGATTGCCGATCAGCTTCGGCAGAGTCTCCGCCCATTTCTGGAATTTCTCCCTGTCTGTAGCATCGCCGGTAATATATTTTTCGTCTACGCCGTTGGAACGCATCTGACGCCATTTATAATGGTCGCCGCCCAGCCATACCTGAGTGATGTTGTCGAATTTGCGGTCCTCGTAGATTTCCTGCGGATTGATGTGGCAGTGATAATCCACGATAGGCATCTTCTCCGCATAGTTGTGGAAGAGGTTTAAAGCCGCATCCGTAGACAGTAAAAAATCCTTGTCCATAAACTGTTTCATTTGAAAATCCTCCTTAAATATAGATATATAGATTAAAAATTAGTAGTACCGCGTTTGATAAGTTCTGCGGAGATCGTGGTTTTCACCGGAACGTTTCCGCCTTCTAAGACCTTCATGAGGGTAGTGACGGTAGTAGTACAGAGCGATTCCACCTTATTATCTACAGTCGTCAGCTCCGGATCGGTACAGCGTGCCAGGATAGAGTTATTATACCCGATGATATTCAGTTCTTCCGGAATTTTGATCCCGGCCCTGCATGCGTATTTGACTGCCCCCACTGCCATGACGTCTTCCGCAGCGAAGACGGCGTCGAATTTGATACCGGCTGCGGCGAGAGATTGTAAAAGCTCTTCCGTACCGTCCAAATCCTTGGGACATATACGTATCAGATCGTCGCGGATGATCAGACCGGCTGCTGCACAGGCATCGTGATAACCGGCCAGCTTCTGTAAATTGCTGTAGGAACTGCCTGCGTACAGATAAAGGACCGATGTATGGCCGGATTGAATCAGTCTGGTGACCGATTCATAAACCGCGGTCCGGTCGTCACACACAGTACTGTAAATCTGTTTCCCTTCCAGACAGCCGTTGACCAGCATAACAGGAAGCTCTTTTGAGGCCTCCAGGAGATACGCGTTATCCTTCTGCTTTGCCTCCACGTAATGGGAGCCGGCCAGGATAACAGCATCCACCCGCTTGGAGAGAAGCAGTTCTAAATATTTCTTTTTCGTCTCCGGTAAGTAACCGCTGCAGCAGAGGAGGGAATCGTATCCGTTTCGGCGCAGTTCCTGTTCCAGATAGTAGATGGCACCGGCCAGCCAGGGGTCGGAAGAATCTGCACACATGATGCCGATGGTGCGCATGGTACCCAGCCCCAGGCTTCTGGCAAATACATTGGGTGTGTAGCCCAGCTCCTCCATGACGGCCAGAACCCGGTTCCGCGTTTTCTCACTGACATTGGGATTTCCGTTGATGACGCGGGAAACGGTGGCGATGGAAACGTTCGCCCGTTCCGATACATCGTAGATATTCAAAACATCACCTCCCGAGAAAATGTAAGTATTTACATATTGCTTTTATTATACAATCAACTGATAAATAATACAATCCCCAGATTATAATTTTAACAAATTCTGTACAAGAACCGTGGTTGTTTGTAAATGCTTACAGGAGTTATACTAGTACAGAAGGATTATTTCCGCAGACAGCAGATGTTTGACTATGGGAAAGTACAGGGAGGAATACGGTAACATGGGATACGAGGGTGATAAATGTAAAATTCTGATCGTGGAAGACGAACTTCTGGTCAGAAAGGCGCTTCGCTATATTATCGAACAGGAGGGTGATGAGTTCGAGATTATTGGTGAAGTGACCAACGGGGAGGAGGCGCTGGATTTTCTGGAACAGAGCCTGCCTCATATGATGATCTGCGACATCATGATGCCGCGGATGAACGGGTTAGAGCTACTGCACACCGTGAATTTAAAGTATCCGGAGGTGTCCACGATCATACTGAGCGGATACCAGGATTTTGAATACGTCAAAAGTGCTTTTAAGTACGGAGTGTTCGATTATATCCTGAAACCGGAGCTGGAATCCGATTATCTGCTTAAGGCGCTCCGCCACATAGGCAGAAAGAAGGGGGTTATCCACGCCAAAGATCCCGGAAAAGTCGGTAAAGAGGAGGAGAGCCGGGAAACGAGTGACGCCTATGCCTCCTACTATCTGATTGCCATTCAGCCGGGAAAGATTCTGCAGGGAGCAACCAACAAACAGGAGCTTACGATCGGCCATATGGAAGAACTGATGAAAGAGGCATTTGGACGGTTTTATCTTGACAGCTTCATGCTGAAAAAAAGCCAGGTATATATCTATACAATTGGCTGCTTTTATCCGGAAATGTTTGAGGAAAAGCTGCATAAGATGATGGCCGACGGTATTGATTATCTGCGCAATATTGAGATGATTATCAGCCCGCCCTACGGAAAGGGAGACTCGCTGGAGGCGGAGGCGCAAAAACTATCGGAGCTGTTTTCCTACCGCTTTTTCGACAGCCGGAAAGACTATCTCGATCTGCGGGAAACCGGGCTGCCGCAGCTTCCGGCTCTGGATCAGAAAACCGTGTGCGATCTGGTACGTCAGCAGAAAGCAGGAACTGCAGGAGCGGTTCTGGTGAATTACTTAAACTCTCTGCGGGGCATGGCGGTCGGAGAGGTGTCCGTGAAGAAGCTGATGGAAAGCACGCTCTACAATACGATTTTCGAGCTGAATGAGAATGAATTCTGTCCTCCCCAGCTGGAGGAGAGAAAGCTGTCCTTTCTGACCTCCATTGGCACCACAGACAGCCTGGATGGACTCATTGATGCCATTACCGCGATTTATCAGGAGATAGAGCAGATCACAGAGGAGGCGAGGGGAAATGGTCTTTACTTAAGAATTACAGAGTATCTGTACCTCCATTACAGTGAACCGGTGACACTGAAGACGCTGGCTGCAGATTTCAATATGAATTACTCGTACCTTTCCTCTTATTTTTCTTCCCACATGGGGCAGGGGATCAATGAATTTCTCAACTCGATCCGGGTGGAAAAGGCGAAAGAGCTGGTAGCAGGTCTTACAGAAAAATATCCATTAATT
>ERZ1673746.53-NODE-53-length-163073-cov-35.100332_pt1 | contig 163073 bp, 165 predicted proteins | sample MGYA00580205_ERZ1673746 | MGnify/ENA primary metagenome ERZ1673746 (study PRJEB41218, sample SAMN15661771) | gut metagenome | host: Homo sapiens | place: Canada: London | collected 2015-08-20/2019-03-30 | study: EMG produced TPA metagenomics assembly of...
TTTTTGACGGTGAAGAAATTCAGGAACTTAGTTGGGACAACGAAACAACAGTTGAAGTCGTGTGTTGTCTACATCGGGTGAATTCGTAGAAGTGCTGAATTTCAGGCACTTTGCGAGGTATATGAGTTTCACATCAACAGGCAAACAGGGCAAGAAAAAGCAGATTATGAACGGAATCGAGGTATCGGTGGTTCTGCATCTGGTATGAGTGGACACATGAAAAAGAAAGTTTCATTTTTATTTGAATATCGTTAAAACAGTCAAAAGGACGCTTGTTTTTCAGAATTTCTGAGAGGTAAGAGTCCTTTTCTTTTATTCAGATTAAATGGAGGATAATTGAGATGACAAAGAAAAGAGTAATGTGTTCATCAAAGGATTACGAGCCGGGTGCAGGTATTGTTCTGGTAAAGGTTTCAGAACTTCATGATTTTAAAGACCATCCTTTTAAGGTGGAGCAAAATCAGGAATTGTTTGAATTACGCCAAAGCATGGAAAAGCAAGGGGTTCTGGTTCCGCTGTTAATCCGCCATAATACGGATGGTGACGGTTATGAAATTATCGCAGGACACAGAAGAAAGGCGGCAGCCATATGGGCAGGTATGGAAGAAGTGCCAGCCATTATCCGTGATTTGGACGATGATCAGTCAATCATTGTGATGGTAGACAGTAATCTCCAAAGAGAAAAAATTCTGCCGAGTGAAAAAGCATTTGCCTATAAGATGCGACTGGAAGCAATGAAACATCAAGGCAGAGTAGATGATATGACTTCGGACCCATTGGGACCGAAGTATATGGAAAACAATCGCAGCAATGAACAGCTTGCCCGGATGGTGGGGGAAAGTGTGACACAGATTAAAAGATATATTCGTCTGACAAAATTGATTCCAAAGATTTTGGATATGGTTGACCGGGAGCTGCTTGCAATTCGTTCAGCGGTGGAAATTTCCTTCCTGACGGAAGCAGAACAGTATGAACTTCATGCTGTGATGGAACTGGAACAGTGTGTCCCAAACATTTCGCAGGCGAACCGGTTAAAGCGGATGAGCCAACAAAAATGTCTTGATATGGATATGATTTACGAAATTTTGGAGGAAATCAAGCCGAACCAGAGGGAACAAATCAAAATCCCACTTGAGCGGATCGGAAAGTATTTCCCGGCAGATTATACGCCGGCTCAACAGGCAGACTTGATTGAAAAGTTACTCAAAGGGTGGGCACAGAAGAATAGGAAAAGTAATGTGCATTAGGTATTATAGAGAAAGACTTTTTCCCATTTTTGGGAGAAAGTTAACGTCAGACGATGGTGACGCAATATATGATTACGAAATGGAGTGTGAAGAAGCTATGAAACTGAATTATAGGAATGTAAACGGATATTTGCTTCCAGAACTGGAGTATAAATCCGGAGAACAGATGACACAACTTGGAAAATATGGATTTCTCCGCAGAGATTATTTGAAAAATCATAAACGGGCGAAATATCAGGTAATGCTTTTACAGGACACGATAGGAGAACATCTTCTGGAGATTGACCAGGCGGCAAGGAAACGGGAAGAGATTATCCTGAGAGAGCTGGAAAAAAGTGATCCATTGCCAGAGAAAGGGGTTGACCAGATGGCTTGGGTAAGGGCTGCTAACAAACACAGAGCAATCGCAGAGGAAATCATTTTAGAAGAACTGATTTACGTTTAATGAAATAATAAAAAACAGAATAAATGAAGGAAAAGGCGCAGGTCATGAAAATTGATTTGTGTCTTTTTTCATAAGGAGGTGAGGAGCTTGGCACAGATTTTTCGTGTGGAGAGAACTAAGAATTATACGGTAATGAGTAATCACCATTTCAAGAATAAGAATCTGACATTGAAAGCGAAAGGCCTATTGTCGCTGATGTTAAGTTTACCGGATGACTGGAATTATAACATGCAGGGGCTGGCAACATTGAGCAGAGATGGAATTGATTCTGTTCGTTCCGCAATTAAGGAATTAGAGCATCATGGGTATGTAGAACGTCATAGATTGCGCAATGAATATGGCTTTTATGGCGATACCGAATATATTATCCGGGAAGTTCCATTAGGAGAAGAAAATGATTGAATGGAGATGAGAAGGGCCTAAGGGCGGATAGTCCGATTTGGGACAGTCAGGTCATAGGAAATTCCTATCTCCGGACATCAGATAATAGGAAAACCAGATATGGAAAATCCCATATTGGGAAATCCGTCACTATTAATAATCCATATTATCAAATATGAATTATTAAAGAACCAGTAAATAATATATCCATCTTATCAATTCACGTAAGTATTAATAGGATTGGATAAGAAAAGAAAGAACGAGGTATGATTATGAGAATGATGAAAAATAACAAAAATGAAACAATTATGGTGATTGGAATTGATCACGGTTATGGAAACATGAAAACCGCAACCAGGTGCTTTACGTCGGGTGTAGTCAGATATGAGAAGGAGCCTATCTTTCAGAATAACCTTCTTGTTTATAATGGCATGTATTACCAGATTGGTGAGGAACAGAAAGAGTTCTGTGCAGAGAAAACACAGGATCTGGACTATTATGTGCTGACGTTGGCTGCGGTTGCCAGAGAATTAGAGGGAAAGGGAATGAATCAGGCGAAGGTGCATCTTGCGGCAGGACTTCCACTGACCTGGGTGGCTTCACAGAAAGAAGACTTCCAGAAGTATCTTCTCCAGAATGATAGCGTGGACTTCACATTCCGCAATAAAGAGTATCATGTGGAGTTTGTCGGAGCTGATATTTATCCACAGGGATTTGCAGCAGCTTTTTACCGATTACAGGACTTTAAAGGGATCAATATGCTGGCTGATATCGGAAATGGAACTATGAATATTATGTATATCAACAATTCTCGCCCGGTAGAGAAGAAATGCTTTACAGAGAAATATGGAACACATCAGTGTGTGCTTGCTGTCAGGGAATCATTGCTGAAGGAGCTGGGAACGGTGGTGGATGATCTGGTGATTGAGCAGGTGATCCGTACAGGAACTGCCGATATTGGAGAAAAATATCTCTCTGTGATTCGTAAAGCTGCCGGAGAGTATACAAAAGAGATTTTCCATAAGCTGAGAGAACGGGAATACAACCTGGAACTGATGCGTCTGTATGTGGTCGGTGGAGGCGGCTGCATGATTCAAAACTTCGGTGACTATGATAAAGACCGAGTGACCATCGTGCGTGATATTTGTGCTACAGCCAAAGGCTATGAAGCTATGACAGTGAGAAAAATCCAGAAAAACGGAGGGATGCTTGTATGAGAAAAGAACGGAAAATCATTAATACAAATATTCGCTTGAATCTTTGTGACGAACAGGACAGACAGGCATGGGAATATTTGCAGACAATGGACAGGAAGAAGTACAAGTCCTATACCAAAGCTGTTGTGGTGGCTTTGAATGATTACTTCTCCAGAATATATCGAAAGGAAGCTGATCCGTATCTGGAAACCAGAGAAAAGGAAGATGCGTTTCTGGAAAGAGTGGAAACAGCTATCCGGGATGGTGTGAAGGAGTCCGTCCCGATGGCTATGGCGAAGAATCTTTTGGAAATGCTTACACCGTTTTTGAAGGAGTCAGTTGAAGAAAACAATTTGCCGAATATGGCAATGACGATGGAGAAACCAGATAATGAGGCTACAGATAATACGCTGGACTGGGAACAGGAGGCAGATATGGATGCGGCATTGGATTTTGCAGACAGTTTTTAGCTAATTACAAAATGGCAGTAACAGGAGAACAGACTGACAGTACAAAATTGTTTTGCGAAAACAAAATAGAAGAAAAAGACAATGGCAGTGATAGCATTTCTGTTGGTGAGAATCGGGGAGATGTTTATGACTGTTATTTTTATGTCTTTCATCAGAAAAAGAGAATGGTTTAGAAGAAAAGAAGCAGAAATAGTGAGAAATTATGACAGAAAAGCGTTGGCAGCCGGGAAACGCTGCATAAGCATGGGAGAAAAAGATAAAAGTGCCGGATACGGCACATAATTGTCCGATACTTCGCATCGGAGTGGTGCATAATCAGCCCGCTTCGGGAAGAGAAAATCTGTGGAAAAGGGAGCTTTTCTATTTCTTCCACAGTCTGTTCCTGCACCACAAAACCACTGTCATCTCGATTGGAATTTGACAATGTGGTGGGGAAACTTCTGCTTGGCTGGAGTTGTCTCGGTGGCGGAAAGATGACAGGCAAGTTTCGCAAAGTGGCAAGCCACTATGCACCGGAGCCAGCCTTTGGGCTGTTCCTAAACTTGCCAGAGGAATCCGCCCCTTGGAACCCCGGCACGTCAATAACGTAAGTATTACAGAGAAATGTCCACTGGACATTCCACAGGAACACTTACTGATTGACTAGGACTTGTCTCCGTTGCCACTCCGGTCGGCGCAAAGCAGACGTCCACTGGACGTCATGCGCCCTGCACCTGCCAAATGGGCATTTGTCTCCGCTCCGCTTCGGTCGGTGCTAAACGGACATCCACAGGATGTCTAGCACCCTTATGGAATCCCCTTACAGCCAGAAGTGCATCGGCTGAATTATATATATATGACAGCACAGAAATAAAAGGAGTGAATTGATTATGAGAAAAAGAAACCATACCGTTACGATACGGATGAATGAGAAAGAATATGCCTTGCTCCGGCAGAAGATGAAAGAAGGCGGACAGACACAGCAGGCAGTGGTACTTGCTGCGATTGAAAATGTGGAGATAGTATCATCAGAGGTTAAGGAAGAATTGAAAGTATTAAATCAGAGACTGGAAGAAACAAACCGGCAGCTTCGAGGTGCTACAACCAATCTCAACCAGATTGCACATCATATGAATGCAGGAGGTTTTTATCCCAGAGCAGATGTTTTTAACAGTCTCAACGAAAATATATCAGGATATCGGAAGGAGTGTGAAAACATATGGCGATCAATAAGACAATTAATAAGCGGACAAATTCCCATGGGGCAATGAGAAACTGTATTGAATATGTCCTCCGGGAAGGAAAAACAGATCAGCATCTAATCCATATGATCGGTCCTTATCCTTACGAAGAAGTGAATTATGATCTGGTGTACCAGTCATTTCTGGAAGAAAAACGATTGTGGGGAAAGGATTCGGGAAGGATGTATGCCCATAATGTGATTTCCTGGCATAAGGATGAAAAGATTACACCGGAACAGGCATTGGAATTTGGCATTGCATTTGCGGAGAAATGGTTTTCTGGTTTCCAGACGGTGGTCAGTGTCCATAAGGATAAAGACCATATCCACTGTCACTTGGTTACAAATTCTGTGAGCTATGAAAACGGGAAAAAATTGCATAATTCGAGAAAAGATCTGGAACGGATGAAGCAGCTGACGAACCAGATGTGCCGAGAACGGGGTCTTACTGTTGCTGGAAAAGGAAAACATTTTGATGGCAGCCAGATTGAGACGGGGGAAGTCATTGCATGGAGTAAAGATAAATACAATCTGTTCCGTCAACAAGTAAAGGATAGCTTTGTTGCAGACTGTGCAATGGAGATTTTAACTGTTATGGAGTATTGCACCAGCCAGGAGCAATTTATCAGAGAAATGAAAAGTGCAGGATGGATTGTGAATTGGACAGAGAAAAGAAAGCATATCACATTTCAAAATCAGGAAGGAAAGAAGGTACGTGACAGTAACCTTTCTAAGACCTTCCATTTGAAAATCAGTAAGGGGGAATTAGAGGATGAATTTATCAGAAATGAACAAAAAGAAAGATGTTGTATCGATAGGGATGACTCAGCAGATGCCGATCTCGCACGATACTATCGACAAGTGGAAGAAGCTGTCGCAGGAACAGGCGGAGACATTGGCGAAAGTGACTGCAGAGAGGGACGGGTTGCTGAAAGCTCAGTACAGGGATCGGGAAAACATCCAGAAATGTTTGGTACGGATGCGGGAACTCCGGGAAAATCTTCAGAAGACATCATCCGAAAATCGGAAGCTTCAAGACGAACTTCAGAAGCAAATCGAGGAAAATCAGAAAATGCAAACCGAATTGTCCAGAACGCAGAATATCAATCAGTCATTGCAGAGAAGCAACGACGATCTGCGGAACAGGAACGGATTAATGAGCAGGAAAGAGCAAGAATGGCTCGAAGAAAAAATAAGAGACGTTCAGGACCGGAACTCTAAACTTGAGAGGATGGTTGTACAGTCTTCTGTAGAGGATGTTGAAGCAGCACGGAAAAAACAACAGGAAGCAGAAAAAGGAATGCGTTCATTGGAATTATTACTAAAAATGGAAAAGAAAGATGCTGCCTGCCAACTTGAAAAAACAAAAAGACAAATGAAAAAGAAAATTATGGAGATAGAAAAACAGCGAGATTTCGGGAGATTGGGTTTATTAATTTGTTGTTTACTATTTATTATATTTATTTTCATTTGGTAATGAGTTTATGGAGAAAGCCAGTGCTTTAGTCTGGTGCGGTTCCTGCGGATGCAAATGTGAAAGGGACATTGGTTCTTTATTTCTGGAATAGTGATATTATTTTCAAGATTGATGCATGAATAAACTGCATTGGGATTTTGCAAAGATATTGAGTTCAGGGATCATAAACTCAAATTTCCAATTCATTTATAGATAATTTCTAAAGTTCATTGAAATTTTTGGATCCCTGAACTCACTGTGGCTCACTGTGGTATAATTCAGGCACAGGGCTTCGATCCAGTGCGGTTCTATGAGGCAAGACAGGCAATTCGACCTGGTAAGGAGCAGGAAGCGGAGAACCGGGCACAGCAGGCACAAAAGGGGCAGCAGACTTTTCAACAGAAAAAGAGTGAACAGGAACGGTAGGCTACCGTTCCTGTTCACTAATTACTCTTGCGACTCCCGAGAGTTATCCTTTTTCTTCATGGACTTTGAAAACGCACAATATTCGATAGCGTGAGTGGGACAAATATTCTTGCATTTTCCACATCGAATACACTCTAAACTGTTGGCATTCTTTACCGGATCGCACCCCATCTTGCAGGCTTTTGCACAAGCACCACAGTTGACACATTTTTCTGAATCCACGCGATAGCGCAGAATAGAAACTGGGTTGAACAAGGAATAAATTGCGCCTAAAGGGCAGATGTACTTACAAAATGGCCGGTAAATCAGTATGGACACCAAAATGGTTACGATTAAAATGACATTTTTCCAAGCATACAGCCATCCTACTGTGGCTCGCATTGCATCATTCAGCAGCACCAAGGGAATTCCGCCCTCCAAGGTTCCGACCGGACAAATCAGCTTGCAGAACCAAGGGTAACCCTGGCCAATCATATCAGTGATATACAGTGGAAGAAGAATAACGAATACCAAAAGAATCCCATATTTCAGCCAGCGCAACTGACGGTCACCCTTAAATGTACGGATTTTCATCTTGGAAGGAAGCGGGATTTTGTTTAGCAGATCCTGAATCAAACCAAATGGACACAGCCAACCACATACGAAGCGGCCCATGAACGTACCGACCAAAATCATAAAACCGGCAACATAAAAGGCAAACTTATACTCGTAGCTTCCAATAGTAGCCTGCAAAGCACCAATGGGACAGGCCGCTACAGCGCCAGGGCAAGAATAACAGTTCATGCCCGGTACACAGATATTCTTTATCTTTCCTTGATATATTTTTCCTCGGACAAAGCCGATGAGATAACTATTGGTGATAACCGCCCATAAGACTTGAAAAAAATGGCGGAATCGTTCTGATTTCTTTGCTTGCTTATCCAATTCCAATACACTCCAAACAAATATTGATGGCCTTGCTCATGACGATAGCATACTCCTCCCGCCAGATTCCAAGACTCAGAAATATAACACCGATGACTAGCAACAATACCGTGATCCAGTTGGAATGAAAGATATTTTTTTGCTTCATTGGGTTTCCTCCTTAATGTCACTCATTCCCTCAACGCTTTTGCAGGGTCTGTTCGCAATAATTTTGCGTTGGCTATGGCAGTAATAAACCATACCAGAAGGACGGTTCCGCAAATGCTCCCAGCAAACTGAAGCGGGGCAATATGAACCGGAAGAATCCCTGACAGGGTGGTGAGAAGGAGTGCAAACAATGTGGTTGTCAAGGCAGAAAGAGACGACAACAGCAGGCTTTCCCAAAGAAGCATCTTCTGGATCTGTCCACGATGATATCCGAGCGCCATCAGAAGTCCTATTTCACCCGAGCGCATACGAGCCAGCTTCATCAGTAGCATCCCACTGATGGTAAGTGCAATCACAACAATGAAGACTGATACAAGAATAAACATCGTTTGCAACTGCACAAAGGTCTCTTTCAAACTTTCCACCTGTTTTGCAGCTGTAATAGGAACGATTCCCTGCTCTGTAAGCTGAGCAACTACTTCCAGAACTTCGTCAAAGCCGTTGACCTGATAAGCCACCGATACAGGGGACTCATCCCCTTGCAAAGTGCCATAGAGCTCCTGTTCCGTTTTTGCATCCAGGTAGTAGTCATCAAAACTGCCACTGTAAATGCCGCTGATTTGCAGTTTCCTTGAAAAATTACCACAGGAGAAGACGATTTCTTTTCCAATCAGCGTACGGATATCCTGTGCAAACTGTTTGGCAAGGGATGGCGTGATAGCAATCTCCCCATCTCCGGGCATGACACCGATGTTCATGGACTCGTTGGAAATACTACCAAATTGTTTTGGCGGAACAGAAAGGCTGTGTCCTCCAAATTCTATTTTGCACTCTGGGACTGGATACTGTATATAGTACTGTTGGATATCCGGAGATCGTTCAAGCAGTGAAAGTACATCTTCTACCGTGTCATTTTCCTTCAGTAAAATCTGTCCCCAGGAGAACGCGGTATTTTTTTGCTCAAAGTGATTGATTTTTTCTTCTATTATGTTTTGTGAAGAGAATGACATAAGTATCGCACATACTCCAATCGTTACTGCAAGAGAAATTCCCAAAAATCGTTTGAAATGCGTCTTGAAGTTGTGCACTGCTCTCTTAGACATAGAAACGGGCACATCAGGAAGTGCTTCCTTTTGCGTTAAAACTGTAACTGCCTGTTTTTTCGTCTCTTTCCATACTTTGCATTTACCATCTTCTATGGTGACAACCTCATCTGCATAATCACAGATTTTACGGTCGTGAGTAATAATCAAGACCGGGCTTTGTTTTGCAATCTCCGAAAGAATTGCCATAATCTCATCCGCAGTTTTGCGATCAAGGGCTCCGGTCGGTTCGTCGGCCAGAATCACCTGGGGATTTCCAGCCAACGCCCGCGCAATAGCTACACGTTGTTTTTGCCCACCGGAAAGGTTTTCTATTTTCTCGTTTGCCTTTTCTTCAATATTAAGACGACGCAACAGAGAGAGAGCCCATTCTCTATTTTGGGCGTTATCCTGACAGGTCAGTTCAGCGGCTAACAGGATATTTTCTAGCACTGTATAGCCTGTGAGCAGATGATATTCCTGAAACACAAAACCAATGGTATGCTTGCGGTACTCGCAAAGATCTTCATCCGACAGTTCCGAAAGTGCTTGCCCATCCACCAGAATTTTTCCGCTGTATTCTCGATCAAATCCCGCGAGAAGGTTAAGTAGCGTGCTTTTTCCCGATCCGGATGCACCTAACAGGCAGGTAATACCGTTCTCTCCAAATGTACAGGAAAATCCATCCAGCACGATTTGATCCCCATATTTTTTTGAAATATTGTTCAGTTCAATCATCCGCATCCTCCTGTTTTCAAGGCAGTTAGGGGATTAACCGAGGTGGAAATAAGGCAAGTCTCTGCAAAGCAGAAGGCAGACACGCCAAAACTAAGCGCACATCCCAGCCAGAGAGGGACACTCAGCAATAGCGCCACAATCATGCTAAAAAGTCCGGTAAACAAGAACATTCCCGTGTATTCCACCAGCGTCAGCAAAACGATACTGTTTTTTGTATAGCCACAGAGGCGATAGACAGCATACTCCTTCCTGCGCATAAAGCCGCAAACCAAGCATACGGAAAGCGCAGCCAATACGGAAAGTATGACAATCAAAGCGGAAGAAAGGCCAGTCTGCACCAGAGCAGTTCCCTTTAGTCCCATAATGTCCCGAATCAACTCAGCCTGTCCCAGCGGCACAATGCCCTTTGCCATCAATTCATCGTAAAGTTCCAAAAAATGCTCGGGAGAATCTGCGCGGATAGTGAAACTAAAACTGGGATTTTCTTTCTCTGCCTGAGCATAAATATCTTTCATAATTGCCAATGACGGAAACAGAGAATCCTCATGCTCGAACTGCTCAACTTTTCCATCAAATTCAATGCCATAAGAGGTATCTGCAATACCAGAAACCTTAGCGGTAAAGGAAATAGGCATTGCCACCGGCTTACCACTGTCCCAGTTATAGACCGAACCGACAAAGGAAAGTTCTTTTCCGAGAATCTCTTCATTGGTATAGCCCATTTTTTTCACTAAGATTTTAGGCAAAACGATTTCGTTTTTACTATTATCGGCGATGCGACCGGCGATTATCTGATTGAAGTTTGGGGACTGTCCGCTTTCTTCAATAATGAAGTCCTTGCCATCTACAGTAACAACCATATCTTCCATTGGTGCATCCATGATGATAGCCTCAATACGGTTGTCATTTTGGTATTCCTCCAGCAGTCCGCTGATGTCTTGCTCTACACCTTGTGGAACACCAGGATTTTCCTTGCCTACCTCGCCACCACTTGTAAACGAAGGAACAAGCAGAAGATTTAGAACCGAGTTTCCCTGCTTTTCTAAAAGCTCCTGAAACGCTTCACTGCTACTTCCATTTAGCATACCGCTGAAGTTCACAGCAAGACAGGAAGCAGCAATCGCCATTGCAAGGACGATAGAGAGAAGTTTTCCCATCTGGCGCTTGCCGGTCACTCCGGCCATCCGCAGAGCAGAGCGCATGGTCAGGCGGAGATTCTCCGTGGAGCGGCTATGTGCTTTCGTGGTGCTGTCACCTTTGTCCGATCTAATCAGTACGCCTTTATCTAACTCAAAAACGGAGCATTTACCTTGAATGAGAGAGATGTCGTGGGTCACAACGATGACCGTCCGCTCTTTGGCAATTGACGTCAGTAGTGCCCCAATCTCATGGGCGGTTTTGGCATCCAATGCAGCAGTAGGCTCATCGGCAATCAGCACCTGAGGATCTTTCATCAGTTCTCTGGCAATGGCTACGCGCTGCTTCTGTCCGCCTGACAGTGTGCGAACCTTCTGATCAGCCAGTTTTTCAATCCCCAACTTTTTTAAGAGCATACTCAGACACTTTTCGCTATCATTTCGACTCAGATAGGTCGGAACCAAAATGTTCTCCCGAACAGTTAGTTCGTCAATCAAGTGGAAACCCTGGGCAATAAAGCCAAGTTCCGTTGCATAGAACTGTGAGCGATCCTGATCAGAAAGTTCTTTAAGATTTCTGCCACAATAAAATGCTTCGCCTTCATACTGTCTATCCATGGAAGAAAGAATGCGGAGCAATGTTGTTTTTCCGCTGCCGGATGCGCCGATGATGTAGTTCATCCCCCCGGTAATGGAGAGTGACACATTTTTCAGCGCTACTTCGTCCCCAAATGTTTTGGTGATATTTTTTAATTCAAACATGGGTTATTCCTCGTTCCCTTTCTGTGCAATCTTCTCAATTTCATTCTTCATTGTGACACGCCAGTGGTTCTTGGGCATTGCGCCAACATAAGGCTCACTGACCACATTTCCTTCGCTGTCAACAAAGAAACTTTCCGGAAATGCCTGAATGCCCTTCAAACGACCTTCCAGAAGCACGCTGTCCGGGATCAGGGTAGGATACTCTACTCCTGCGGTTTTAATGATTTCCTTTGCTTTTTTCAGGCTGTCCTCATTGATCTCATTGGTATTTCCAACATCCATACAAACACTGATAATGTTGAAGCGAACACCGTCATCCTGAAATTCCTTCCTCAGTTCATTCAAGATGGGCATTTCCTCAATGCAATAGCTGCAAGTGGTTGTCCAAAGATTAACCATGGTCAAATCGTAATCTGCAAAAATATCTTTGGAAACAGCATTGCCATCAAAATCCTGTGCGGAAAAATCGCCCAAAGAAACAGGCTTAGACTCGTTCTGTTCTGATGTGGAGGACCACTGCTGCGCCTCAGCGACGGTGGTTGAAGCTCCTTCGTTTGTGTCGGCGTTTCTGTCGGACTTTCCACAAGAAGCCAAACTAAGTGCCATCACCAGCAGCAAAAATACTGAAATCATTTTTTTCATCTTAAATACAATCCTTTCTTTGTTGTAGTGTAGTTACATTACATAAGGAGTATAGCGCGGCTGGTATAAAATCCATATAAAGAAGACGCCGGAAGAAATTCTTCCGGCGTCCTCTCTCATTAGATATTTCCTTCGTAGTGCAATTCTGTCCTTTTCTTTATATATTACCATTAAAGCCTACGATAAATATACTGCCTTGAGGCTGATTGTTTTTCACATAAATGTATCCATTATGCTTTTCTATAATACTTTTTACAATGGCTAGCCCAAGACCACTGCCACCCAGTTCTCGACTGCGAGACTTGTCCACACAGAAAAATGTGTCAAAAATATGAGACTTAGCCTCATCAGGAATACCGATACCGGTATCTACAATAGTTACCTGAGCATCTGTTATTTCGATGAAAATGGAGCCGCAATCTACATTGTAGCGGATTGCATTGGAGATCAGATTAAAAAACGCTCGCTGCAACAAACTGTCATCGCCTAACACTGTTCCTTGGCCAGAAATCGTAATTTCAATTTGTTTAGTAGCAGCATATTCTTCAAGTTCAAAGACCATTTCTTCAAGCAAAGGTCTCAACTCTACTGGTTCCTTTTTTTCTATCCCTTGTTCGTTGGTAAATGTGAGCAGATCTTTTACCAGATTGGAAAGACGCTCTGTGCTTTCTCCAATACTTTGTAGTAAATTTGTGTATTCCTCAGGATTTCGATCTGGCTTCATTTGAAATACATCCAACTGGGTTTGAATCGCAGCGAGAGGGGTACGTAATTCATGGGCAGCATTAGCAGAAAAATTTTTTTGTGCCTGATAGGACAGATTGAGTCTCTCGGCCATATTTTGAAACGCCTGAGCCAACTTTGCAACTTCATCTTTTGTTTGTGGAATTGAGACACCCTCATCCAGATTGTGAATGTCAATATGTTGAACTCTCTCTGTAAGGTCTTCCAATGGCTTAAGTGTTCTGGAAGCAAACAGATAGGTTAAAGCAGAACCTATCGCAATAAGGCAGAACATAACCAATACGGTTGTTCCCCTAAATTGCCAGAGAGCTTCCGTGACTGCAACAGCGGGCTCCGATGTTATTGCCGGCATACTTTCATCAACAGAGATCGCTGGCGTAATAATGGTGGCCTGAACCAGCCCATTGGTTGAGTAAATAGTAGAGATTGCAAACGCCACACACATAACAGTTAAAATACATACTGAAATAGTAGTTAGTTTTAGCTTTAACGGGATACTTCTTTTCATATGCTTCCTCCCTCACGAATCACATACCCTTCGCCGATAATGTTACAGATAGGATCATATCCCAACTGTGCTTTTAACTTCCGACGCAGGGAGGACATATGAACTCGAACTGAATTAGAAAAGGTGTCAGCATTACTGTCCCATACGTGTTCGATCAGTTCTTCTAACTTGATTACTCGTCCTTTATGCAGCAGCAGATACTCCAATAGGGCATTTTCTTTCGTAGTCAGAGAAACTGGATGCCCCGCTGCGGTTACGATTCTGGATGCGGTGTCAAAACAAAGAGACCCACTGGACAAAACAGTGTTTTCGATCACTGTTTTCCTACGTAGCAGTGAGCGCACACGAGCCTCTAACTCCGCAAAATGAAAAGGTTTAGTCAGGTAGTCGTTGGCTCCAAAATCCAGCCCTTTTACCTTGTCTTCAATTCCATCACGGGCAGACAGAATCAACACAGGAACATCCAAATTTTCCTTACGAAAATTTTCGAGCACAGAAAACCCATCTAGCTTGGGTAGATTCAGGTCCAGAATGATGAGATCATATCTTTCATAAAAGGCCTTTTCATCTGCACTCTCTCCATCTCCCGCTACATCAATAGCATATCCTTTCAAACGTAACCCTTCTGCAAGGGAGTTACGCAGCTTTTCTTCATCTTCTACAATCAAAATTTTCATCGAACCACCTCGTTTCTACATTGAGTGTATATGATGATCTATAAAATTGGTGTAAAGTTGAAATCATCTTTACTGTCTGGGCGAATCGATACTCACCTTTCAATTAAGTTTCTTCTTATTTATGATAGCATATATCTCTTTGCAAGAACAATCTAATTAGTATGAAATTTCCATATCCAATTTCGTATGAATAAATGGGATGAACTCTCCAAAGGAAGCAATTAGTTGTTCCAAAGGCATAAACTGCTCAAACGTCGGCTGCGGGATTTCACCGCATCAGCGTTTCCGCTCGCAGGCTGTCACTGCCGGTCAGGGATTTCACCTTGCCCCGAAGATTTCATTACGGTTCTTTTTAGAACTCGTAAGGAGGATTGCCGGAGAAGTCGGCAATCACGCCGTGAGGCTCTTCCAGATAGAACACCTCAAAGATAGGATTGTCGGCGGTCTGGTACTGGCCCTTGACAATCGGATTGTTCATGCAGCCTTCCTTAACTGCCATGTTGTTCTCAAACACCGCTTTGCCATGCAGCCGAATCCAGGCGTAGCTGGGGCTGGAGACGGACACCTCCACATAGGAATTGGCCTGCATATCCTGATAGACATCCTTGGTGTTGTTGGTGCAGAACCAGAGCTTGCCGTCCTGCTCGAAGCAGAACATGAAGGGACGGCACTTTGCCTTTCCGTCACGACCAACGGTGGCGAGATACTGAACGGGATTGGCTTGTAAGAATTCAACGACTTTTTTCATAGTGAGTACCTCCTGAGTATTTTCTTTAGAAAGGTTGTTTTTTCCTTTCGTTGATATTATAATAGCTCTGTAGGGCAACTTAGTAAAGTAAGCACAATATTGTGCCGTAGTTACCAAAAGGAAACTATTGGAGGATATAATGGAAGAACAGAAAACGACAGTTTCTCAGGAGAAAGAACTGCCTGCTTGTCCAGTGGAAACAACCTTAACACTGATAGGTGATAAATGGAAGGTTTTAATCTTGCGTGATTTGATGCCAGGTACCAAGCGATTTGGAGAATTAAAAAAATCTATAGGTCATGTATCTCAAAAAGTTCTGACTGCACAGCTTAGAGATATGGAAGCAAGCGGACTGGTAAGCCGTAAGGTTTATGCGGAAGTACCACCACGTGTGGAATATTCCTTGACAGAATTGGGATGTAGTTTAAAACCTATCTTGGATGCCATGTGGATGTGGGGAGAAAACTGCAAAGAAAAGAAAGGCTACAAGTAATTAAGATGTAGTTAAGCAAGTCCATCAGCCGCTTTGCCAGAAACACGGTGGATGTTCTGACTATTGTCCGGGAACTGAAGAAGATGAATGTCCCGGTCTATTTTGAGAACGAGCAGCTGTATTCCTTTGACAGGGAAGCGGAACTTGTAATCAGCCTCCATGGGGTCATTGCTCAGGGCGAGTCTGAGAACAAGAGTGAGAATATCAAGTGGAGCCTGGATAAGGCAGCCCAGAACCCGGATGCACAAATCTACAACCGGAAATGTTATGGTTACAATAATGCCGAAGATGGCAGCCTGGTGATCAACGAGCCGGAGGCAGAGGTAATATGCCATATATTTCAACTGTACCTGGATGGATATAGCGTGGGCGGCATCAAGAAGTATCTGGAAGGAAACGGCATTTTGACTTCCAGGGGAAAAACTACCTGGTCGAAACGATCCATTGAAACCATATTGACCAATGAGAAATATGTCGGTGATGTCATTCTCTATAAAACCTTCTCCCCAAACTTCCTGGAGAAGAAGCGAATCCAGAATAATGGAGAGCATAAGAAATACATCCAGGAGGATCATCATCCGGCAATCATTTCACGAGAGACGTTCCGGGCAGTCTAGGAAATGCGTGAGAGCAGAAGTAACATTGAGCGCCATGCAGATGGGACGATAACCAGAAAGGCGAAGAGGTACACTGGGAAGAAAGAGTGAATGGTTTATTATGGAGTTTAGCAACTCGTCATTTGTGTATTTGGTAAATCCCGATAAATTATTTTATAGGGGACAGAAACTTTGAATTTGCGGAGGTGACATTATGCAAAACACACAGATTGAAAAAGCGATACCATGGAATCCGTGGCATGGCTGTAAAAAGGTAAGCCCCGGATGCAAAAATTGCTTTGTTTATAAAATGGACAAAAGATACGGTCGTGATACTACGATTATTACCAAGGGAAAGACTACCTATGAGCTGAAGGATAAGGACTGTCCGCCGGGATCTCTTGTTAAACTGTGTTTTTCTTCTGATTTCTTTATCGAAGAAGCAGATGAATGGAGAGACGGCTGCTGGGATTTCATCAGACGAAGAAAGGATTGTATTTTTGTTACAACAACAAAAAGGCCTGAGAGAATTAAAGAGTGCGTTCCTGCGGATTGGGGTGAAGGCTGGGAGCATTTCCATTTGAGTATATCCATCGAAAATCAAGAAATGGCAGATAGACGATTGCCTTATTTTCTTGATGCTCCCCTAAAACACCGTGAAGTCTTTTGCTCACCGTTAATTGCTCCTATATCTCTTGGAAAGTATCTGGATACAGGTTTAATCAAGTGTGTTAATGTCGGCGGTGAAATGGCGCCCAAAGCAGACGTCAGGCCAATAATGTATGAGTGGGTAAGAGATTTGTATTTAGAAGCCAAAGAGCGAAACATTGAATTTTATTTCCATCAATGCGGTTCTATGTTTCTTAGAGATGGAGAAAATATTGGAAAATGGAACTTAAATGAACAGATTAAACGTGCTGAAGAAATACAGCATGAACTTGAAAAATTACACCGATAAATTTCATTTTTACAGAGAGGCTGAAAATCAACAGAAGATTTGAATTTTCAGGATTATTAGAGGTGGTAGAAGTATCATCTCTTTTTTATGCGAAAAATTGTAAAATGTGTAAAACGTAAACAAAACAGAAACATTTCCATGATAAAATAAAAATATATATGGTATTTGGAGGTAGTGCGATGTTTAAGATATTGGTGGTAGAAGATGACAAAGACTTAAATAAAACTGTGTGTTCTTTCTTGAATCACAGTGGTTATGAAGCAATAGGGTGTCTTAATGCAAATGATGCATATGATGCGTTGACGGATAATATTATTGACCTTATTGTATCGGATATTATGATGCCGGGGATTGATGGTTTTGAGTTTGCAGAAAATGTTCGTGAATTGAATGAAGATATTCCGATTTTGTTTATGACTGCAAAGGATGATATTGCGTCTAAGAAGAGAGGTTTTCGAATCGGTGTAGATGATTATATGGTAAAACCGGTTGACTTTGATGAATTATTCCTCCGTATCGGAGCACTTCTCCGCAGAGCAAAGATTGCATCCAACAGAAAGCTTGAAATCGGCAGATTTATGATGGATGCAGACGAACACACCGCATACTTAGGTGATGAGGAAATTTCTCTCACCAACCGTGAGTTCAGCATTCTTTATAAATTACTCAGTTATCCCAAAAAGACATTTACCAGAATGCAGCTTATGGATGAATTTTGGGATGCCGACACCGAAACCGCACCAAGAGCAGTAGATGTTTATATGACAAAGTTACGTACAAAGTTATCAGATTGTGATGATTTTGAGATAGTAACTGTGCATGGATTGGGATATAAGGCGGTGCTGAAATGAGAAAAGAAGAGTTAAGGTATAAGTTATTACGCGGAATATACAATTACTTCATGTTTTTTCTATTGGTAGCATTTCTTGTATCGTGTTCTATGCTGTTATTTTTAAATGTGATGGCGGACTCGCTGAAACTGACACTTACAAGCGAGAATATAGGTCTTGCTGCAAAATTGACCTTTGGAAATGTTGTTTTTCTAAGCATACTATTTACCGTGATCGATGCAGTTCGAAGGAAGCTTACTACAGAGAAAATCACAAAGCATATTGCGGAAGCTGCTAAGAAGCTGGTACAGGGGGATTTTAGTGTACGGATTGCTCCGGTAAGCTCCTTAAGTGTAGATGAGCATTTCAATGAAATAATTGATTGCTTTAATACAATGGCAGGAGAATTGTCGGGAGTGGAAACATTGCGTACTGATTTCATTGCCAATGTATCCCACGAGATGAAAACACCTCTTTCGGTAATGCAAAATTACGGAACTCTTTTGCAGATGCCGGATTTGGAAGAATCGAAAAGAATGGAATACGCAAAGGGCGTAGCCGAAGGATCCCGCCGTCTGGCAGATATGATGACAAATATTTTGAAACTGAATAAGCTGGAAAAACAGCAGATTTATCCTAAAACGAAAGAATACGATTTGGGAGAGCAGTTATGTGAATGCCTGCTTAAATTTGAAAATGTGTGGGAAGAGAAGAACATAGAAATCGAGACTGAGATTGCAGAGGATGTTAAAGTAAGCACAGATGGAGAGTTGTTGTCGCTTGTGTGGAATAATCTGTTTTCTAATGCATTCAAATTTACACCGGAAGGTGGAAAGGTAACACTTGTGCTGGAGTCTACCGAACATCATGCCATTGTAAAGGTAAGAGATACAGGCTGCGGAATGTCGCCGGAGGTTGGTGTCCACATTTTTGAAAAATTCTATCAAGGAGATACTTCCCATGCCATGCAGGGCAATGGACTGGGACTTGCTCTGGTAAAAAGAGTGATAGATATTTTAAATGGAGAAATCAGTGTAGAAAGTGAGATAGGAAAAGGCAGTACTTTTGTGGTAAGATTCCGGAGGATTTAATATGCAAGACTGGAGAAAGGTAGGGAAAAAACTTTTATTCCCACCAGTATGGATCATTGTATTGCTGACTGTGATTTGTACGGTTGCCCTTGTAGCGATATTCATCAACGGTTGGGAAATGAGCCCTTTAGCATATATAAGTTATGTTTTGGCGTTTTATACACTAACCGCAATTTGCATCGTTTGTTGGAAGGTGTTACCCGGCTATTATAAAAGTGTGAAAAGTAAAATGCACGAGAATCAATATATTGACAGGTATATGACGGATGCTGTGTTTAAGTCAAATGTAGGACTTTATCGGTCACTGGCAATCAATCTGATTTATGTTGTGGTAAATGCGGTTTCGGGATATATTTATCAGACATACTGGTTTGTAATATTTGCGGTGTACTATGCAATCATAGCAATGATGAGATTTTTATTGGTGCGATATGTAATAAAGAATCCGATTGGTAATAACCACTTGGGAGAACTGAAAAGAGCAAGACAATGTGCCTGCATTTTGATGACAGTGAATCTGGCATTATCTGCAGCAGTTTTGATGATGGTATTTTGGAACAGGGGATTTCAGTATCAGGGCTTTCTAATATATGTAATTGCAATGTATACATTTTATAATACAGTGATAGCGGTCATAGATATGATTAAGCATCGTAAGTACAAAAGTCCGATTCTATCAATTACAAAAGTGATAAAAATGGCAAGTGCATTGTTTTCCATGCTGTTTTTGGAGACAGCCATGTTTGCACAATTTGGGGCAGATACATCTACGGAAGTAAAAAGACTTATGATAATACTCACAGGAGCAGGAATCAGTGTGGCGGTTGTCACAATGGCAATTTATATGATTGTACAGACGACCAGAGAAATTAAGCAATATAAACATAACAAGGAGTGAGGCTAAAATGGAAGGCAAGAATACGGAAAGCAGTTTTAAATATACATATTCTGCAAAGGAACAGGACGAGATTAAGAGAATCCGTCAAAAGTATCAGAGTCAGGAAGAAGATTCCATGACTCGGTTGCGAAAATTGGATGCATCGGCTACAAGTAAGGCTACAGTAATTGCCTTGGTGCTTGGAATTGTCGGTGCGTTGATTCTTGGTATGGGAATGAGTCTTATTATGACAGATTTTGCGGCGCTGTTAGGAATGACAGGGATGACAAATATGATTGTTGGGATAATTACAGGTGTTTCAGGCATTATTTTGGCAGCATTGGCATATCCGGTATATAGTAAGGTTCTTAAGCGTGAGCGTGAAAGGATTGCGCCTGAGATTTTAAGATTGACGGATGAACTAATGAAATAAATAACGGTTGGAGAAGATGGTATAAAATGCCATCTTTTTTCTTTGTAAATTAATATTTCAGAAACAATTTGCAAGCAATTTATAAACAAATAAGGGATATTATCAACTTATCAAATGCAAGGAGGTAACGAAAATGGATATTACAGGAACAATTAACGCAGAAATGTCAAAAATGGCAAGAAGCATGAGAAATGGTATTGATAATTGTAAGACGGATGGGAAAATTGCTGAAAAGCAGAAACTGATTAAATCATTAACCAGAGAGATTGGAAACTTGGCTTTAGTCAGACTAGAAGCAGGAGATGAAATGAGTCCTGAAATCATGGAGCGCTATGAAGCTATTAAAGCAGCGAAAGAAGAGATTTCGGTTCTGGAAAGTGAAAAAAAAGAAGTCAACTATAATCTGTCAGGAATGCGGTTCTAAAACTTCTGTTGATATGAAGTATTGTGGTAAATGTGGAACTTGTCTGCAAGAGGCATAACAGAAAGGAAAGAGTGGTAACAAAAATCGCTCTTTCAAACAAAAATAAATTTTCAAGGAGATTAAAGATATGTCAAAAATAGTAGAAACAAATGAAAAAATCGCAGAGGTAGTAGTAGATGGATATAAGAAAATTGAGACTGGTGTAGTGGAAGGCTACAAGAAAATTGAAGATGGCGTTGTTGAAGGTTATAAGAAAATCGAATCCGGTGCCGTTGAGGGATTTAAGAAGGTGGATAGTGGTAGAATTGATAAGATGGCAGACGCAGTAACAGGAGCATACCAGAAGGTGGAAGATGCTGTTGTCGGAGCTTATAAGAAAATGGAGGACGGCTTTGTAGAAAAGCATCTAGTAAGAGAAGGAGAAACATTAGAAGAGGCTAAGGCTCGTATTAAGAAGGAGCAGGAAGAAAGAGATGCACAGGCAAAAGCTCGTGCTCATGTAGAGGTAAATATTCCGGATTCCAGTGAAATCGTAAAGAAAAATCTTGAAGCAGCAAAGAATGCAGGCAAAAGATAGAAATAAAGCGTTATCGCAAGAGGATGGTAATATGACAGATTGTGTTGTAAATAAAGAAGATGCTTTTGTGTATACATATTCTGCACAAAAAAGTAAAGAGATTGAGAAAATTCGCAGTAAATATCTTCCGAAGGAAGAAACTAAATTGGAAAAGCTAATCCGATTGGATAAGCAGACAGAAAAGAAGGGGCAGGCAGTTTCCATTGTACTTGGAGTGATTGGTTCACTATTGTTAGGAGTAGGAATGTGTTGCACAATGGTTTGGAATGTAGGAATTGTTATGATGGTTATAGGAATCATAATTGGAATATGTGGTATGGGAATCATGGGATTGGCATATCCAACATATAAAAAGCTGACAGCAAAAGAACGTGCAAAAATTGCAGAACAGATGATTGCATTAAGCAATGAATTGTTATAAGGCGACTTTTTAACAAAACAGAAACAATTTTAAAACAAAACATAAATGAAACAGATATACCATCAGTATATCAAATAACGAGTAAACTCAAAGGAGAGATTAGAGTCATGGAAAAGAAAAATTTTATTACGTTGGTATTAGGTATTGTTAGTGGATTAGTATTTGCACTGGGGATGTGCATGTGTCTTCTTCCTGAATGGAACATGTTTAATATTGGTGTAGGATGTACAGCTGTAGGATTTGTTGCTATTATTGCGACTGTCATTGTATACAGAAAGATGTCCGGTGCGGTACCGATTAAGGTAAATATGAAAGTAGTAGGAAAGGTTGCATATGGAGTTGTTTCTTCTTTGGTATTTGGATTAGGTATGGCTATGGTTATGGTATTCGAAGGAATGATGATTCTTGGCATGGTAGTTGGTATTGTAGGAATTGTAATGCTTCTTTTCTTAATCCCTATGTGTGTTGGATTAAAGGATAATAAATAATGTTTGTACCGATGATGTAGCGGAACAGTGATCTTAAGGCACTTGAAACTTTCAGTCTTTTGGTGAGTCTGAAAACACACATTAATTTGAATTTGACAAACTACTGAACACCTCACAGTTCTTGTGGGGTGATTTTTTTGTTCTGCTCTATTGACAATAGTATGATTTCATACTATAATGCCTTGGTACGAAATCATACCATAAAAGGAGTGCCACTATGTTCGATACGCTTCACGATAGAATATTCCGAATAAACTGCCTGACTGAGGATATAGACTCTCTCTACCATCAAGCGGCGTTGAAACTGGGCGTGTCAGACAGCGTCCTGTTTATTCTTTATATGATATTTATTCGTGGAGAAAGATGCTTCCTTTATGATATTTACAAATTGTCCGGGATAAGTAAGCAGACAATCAACTCAGCAATTCGCAAATTAGAAATCGAAGAGATCGTATATCTTGAAAAGCACAACGGGAAATCGAAAATCGTGTGTCTTACCGAAAAAGGAAAATCATACGCAACCCGGACAGCGGCAAAACTATATGAGGCTGAGTGTAGCGCCTTTCGTGACTGGAGCGAGGAGGAAATAGATTTCTATCTTCATCTGATTGAAAAGCACAATTCTTCCTTACGGAATCAAATCGAGAAATTATAATCAGGAGCAAAAAATGAAGCATAAAATTCAACTTTCAGACCATTTCGAATATAGACGATTGATTCGTTTTACGATGCCATCCATACTTATGATGATTTTCACATCGATTTATGGTGTCGTTGACGGTTTTTTCGTATCAAATTTTGTTGGCAAAACGCCGTTTGCCGCTGTGAATTTCATCATGCCGTATTTAATGGTGGTGGGCGCTATGGGCTTTATGTTCGGCGCCGGCGGCAGCGCTCTGATTGCTAAAACAATGGGTGAAGGAAATCAGGAGAAAGCACAAAAAATCTTTTCTCTCCTTATATATGCCACCATCGTCTGCGGCTTTGTGATTGCCATTATCAGTATTGTTTTTCTAAGACCGATTGCCATATTCCTCGGCGCAGAGGGCGCCATGCTTGAAGACTGCGTAGTGTATGGCAGAATTATTCTTGTGGCCTTGCCGTTTTTGATGCTGCAATACGCCTTTTCAAGCCTTGTTGTTACGGCGGAAAAACCGAAGCTCGGACTCATTCTAACGATCATTGCCGGCCTGATCAATATGATTGGTGATGCGCTTTTTATGGCGGTGTTTCAATGGGGGATTGTCGGTGCGGCATTGGCATCGGCATTCGGTCAGATTGTGGGAGGTGTTGTACCACTCATCTATTTTGCCCGAAAAAATGCAAGCCGCTTAATACTTTGCAAACCTGAATGGGATGGCAAAGCACTTGTCAGAGTCTGCACAAACGGATCATCGGAGCTTATGAGCAATATTTCCATGTCCGCCATCGGTATGCTCTATAATGCACAGTTAATGAAATACGCAGGTGAAGACGGTGTTGCGGCATACGGTACAATTATGTATGTAAACTTTATCTTCCTTGCGATATTTGTCGGCTACGCAACCGGGATAGCACCTGTCATCAGTTATCACTACGGTGCCAGAAACAAGAAAGAGCTTAACAGTTTACTGAAAAAAAGTGCGGTAATTATATTGGTTTCGTCAGCGGCGATGTTTGGTTTTTCCGAATGTATGGCGAACCCGCTGGCAAGTGCTTTTGTGGGATATGATGAGACACTTTTGGAAATGACCGTACACGCTTTTACGATTTATGCTTTTTCGTTTATCTTTGCCGGAGTTTCCATATACGGCTCAGCCTTCTTCACCGCTCTTAATGACGGTCTAACCTCGGCACTCATATCATTTCTCAGAACACTTTTGTTCGAAAGTGCCTCTGTTATGATTTTGCCATTGATTTGGGGTCTCGATGGAATATGGTATTCTATCGTTGTTGCTGAATTTATGGCAGTAGTGGTCACATTGCTTTTCCTTGTGTTCAAACACAAAAAGTTCGGATATTGGTAAAATCAATCTCTGAAAAGATTTGAGTACGCTAAGACAGACAAGGGCATTCAAACAAGGGGTTCACATCCTGAAAATCGAAGAATCAGACAGATTCTAGTTTTTCGATTTGAATGCTTGACAAGTGAATTATAATAAGAGGAAAGAGATATTGCATCCCCAGCGCTGTAATATCTCTTTTTTCATGAAAGAAAAGACTACTCAGCATCTTTCCAAAAAATGAAGAGTAGCCTGAACCAATGCCCGGATAGAGGGGGATGCATCTCCTTGTATTTAGGAGGTGCAAAAGGGGGTGCAACCGTTTCATTGTATCAAAATGGTGGTTACGATGAATCCCTGTCCGTGTGGTTATTTTCCGTTGTTTCTCCATTGTTTTTTAGGTTCATGTTTCCCACATCCATCACAGGTCTGAGGCCAGTTGATTTTCCATTCAAAGTATTCATTTCTGGTAATCTCGCCAGATTTCAGTTCTTCTTTTCTGAGAACCCATTCTTTCATAAAATCATTGACAAGTCCATAATTAATCCATAATCCCACAGGCGGATGTGCAGGCCAGCTATCGTTATCGTGATAGCGGACAGAGGTATCTTCGCTAGAATTGCATTTTTCTCCGGGATAAGTTTCCATCTGGAACAAGTTTATAGCGGATGGGTTGAATTCATCGATCCAGAACAGGAGTTCCATGAATTCGGTAGCATCCATTGTCGTTGTATCATATAGTGTCCAAGGATTTACGTCCAGTATTTTTGCCATTTCTGTTACCAGTTCTTTTTTGGGAACCCGGTAGTTTGTTTCATACTGTGCAAGACGATTTGCTCCTTTTTCACCCCATCCAAGGGCTGCACCAAGTTCTGCCTGCGTCATTTTCCGGAATGTCCGGATTTTTTTTATTTTATCTCCAATCGTCATATCAGATACCTGCTTTCCTTATTACTGGCAATGTTTTCATGCCATACTGGTACACCCGAAGGGTGCTTCCTTATTGATATTTCTATTTTACCCCTAAAATGCTGCTTTGTAAACAGAAATATTCGCTAAAAAGCGAATTAAAATATTGACATTCGCAGAAAAGCGAACTATAATGACAGTGCGTTGAGAATTCGCAAAAAAGCGAATTATGAACATTGAAAACAAAATGAGCTGTATCATATGTCAACACAGATGCCATGACCCTGTGATATTTCATTTTCAGGTGAGCGTCAAAGATACTCCGGCAACGGCTGGTATGTTTGCAAAGAAGCTGCCAGTTTTCAGAGATATTCTGATAGAGGTCAGTTGTAACACTGACAGCAGATGATACGAATGGAAGCCAAACCAAGTGCAAAATTTTGACTGAAAGGAGTGATGCCGAAAAATAACAGGGAAAGGGGGAGTGAAGCAATGAGGAAAGAGTTGGAATACGCAAAGAAAATAGCTGTGATTACAAAGTTATTTCATTCAGAACTTCTGTCAGAACAAGAATTTGAAAAAATCAGACGGAAACTGATGGATAGTTATCTGATTGTCGGGGAACGTAGTGATGATCCGATGAAAGCAATTGCATAGAATAAAGAAAGTTGAGGAAAAAACAATGGAAGATAAGGTAATACAACATTCGTTCATATTTAAGATTTCAGATAAAATGACAGCACAAATAAAGAAACCAGTTACACATAAGGAAAGAAAAGTGTGGCAGGTAAAAGAAATGGAGGAAAATTATGAGCATGAAACAGGTTCAGGTTTTAGAGGCAACAAAGGCAGCACCGAACAGTAATGGCAGACGTACTGCGGGCATACAGATTGAACGTATCCGCGTTGCAGCATACTGTAGGGTATCGACGGATGGAGATGAACAGCTTGGCAGCTTTGAATCCCAGAAAGCATATTATGAGCAGAAAATAAAGCAGAATAAGGAATGGGTATCTGCAGGAATCTTTGCAGATGAAGCCATTACCGGAACAAAGGTCGATAAAAGAGAAGGGTTCCAGGAGATGATACGAAAATGTCAGAATGGGGAGATTGATATGATTCTTACAAAATCTATTTCCCGATTTTCCAGAAATACACAGGATATTATCAAATATGTACGCATGCTCCGTGACCGGAATATTGCGATTGTGTTTGAAAAAGAAAATATCAACACACTGGATATGAATGGAGAAATGCTTCTGACAATCTTAAGTTCTCTTTCGCAGGGAGAGGTGGAATCTCTTTCTGAAAATGTAAAGATGGGTTTAAAAATGAAAATGAAGCGTGGCGAGCTTGTAGGATTCAATGGCTGTCTGGGATATGATTATCATCCGGATACGAAAAGTATCACCGTAAATGAGCAGGAGGCTGAAACAGTGAGGTTTATTTATAATATGTACCTGCAAGGCTATGGAAGCTCTACCATTGCAAAGAGATTGACTGAAATGGGTGTAAAAAACAAACTGGGAAAAGTAGAATGGCATGATCATGGTGTTATGGGGATTATCAAAAATGAGAAATATAAAGGAGATATCCTGCTTGGAAAAACATTCACAGTTGACCCAATATCCAAAAGGCGGCTTGCTAATATGGGAGAAGAAGACAGGTATTACATCCGGGATCATCATGAACCGATTGTTTCAAGAGAGGTCTGGGATAAAGCAGACGAAATCCGATTGAAACGTGTAAAACCAAGGCTCATGGAGAACACCGGGAACAGGGAACGTTATACAAGACAGTTTACATTCAGCAGCATGCTTGAGTGTGGATACTGTGGCCATAAACTTTCCCGGAGGACAAGGCACCAGACAACAACAACGAAAAAACCAGTATGGCAGTGTATGAATGCAATCAAGAATGGAATCAGCAGTTGTCCGAATTGCAAAGCCATAGATGAAGTGATTATTGAAAATGCATTTGTGGATGCGTTCCAGCTTCTGGCAGACAACTTTGATGATGTCCTTGATTCAGTGTTGAACACCATTGAAGATGTATTGAAAGACGATACTGAATTAAAAAGAGTGAAACAGCTGGAAAAGGATATTAGTAGTATCGAAACGAAAAAAAGCAGGTTAACAGATCTGCTGATTGATGGTAAAATAGAGCAGGAAGATTATGATGAAAAGAAGCTGAGTTTTCAGAGAAAACTTCATCAGATGACAGAAGAAAAGGCTTATCTGGAAGAAAATATCGGGCAGCAGAAAAATATAAGCAAGCGTATGGATCAGCTCCGTAAGACACTGGAAAATGAAGACATTCTGGATGAATTTGATCGTATTGTGTTTGAAAGCATTGTGGAAAAGGTAATTGTCGGTGGATACGATGAAAACGGGAATCCTTCCCCATATAAACTGACTTTTGTTTTGAAATGTAATCAGGACTTGAAAGTAAACGATGCAAAAGCAGAATATCGAAGTAAACAGAAAGGAAAAAAGGTGTCATGATGGAGCAGGATAGAAAAGAGTATTTGGATAAAGATGAATCGGAAAAAATGTGTTCATCAAAGATTGGCGAGGCTGGGGAAATGTGTTCTCCAGCCGATACCGACACATGTGGAAAGTATTGTGTTGATACAAAGGAAAGACTCGTAGAAATCCTTTATTTTAGGCACTTTCATAAACATATTGTGTTTACAGATGAAGGTGAGAAAATGAGGAATAGGGAGATTAATGATTATATTAATGTATCGGTAGTGGTTGATATAGAGTGGGGAGATACAAGAAAATAAAGTCCTTGTCCATATTCAATTAAAATAATCGTTATATTTAGAGGAGTGTTGTTTATGGGAATTAAAATGGACAAAGTAAGATGTGATGGAAAGGAACTTAAAATTACTGAATATGACACAAACAAAACATATGGTTGTTTGAAATGTTACTATTGTAATGCAGATGTAAGTTTTGTTAATTCTTATGAAAAGAACTTAGGTGAAAGAAAAATTATAGTACAAAGATATTTTCGGCTAAAGAGCGGACAGGAACACGAAAAGGGATGTAGGTATACTGTTGATGGTGCAGTATCAAATATATATGCAGCTTGTGCCGATAATGAGTTGATGTCAAAGCAAGACAATAAGTATGTGGTAAGATTGATGCTATCGTCAGAGGAAACTGATAGTCAAAAAAGTTCTACTTTTTTTGAAAAATCTGGACATGGGAAAAGACAGCATAATTATATCCCATCAGGTAAGAAAATAGCATATTTGTCGACTATGAATCAAATTATGAAACTGAGAGCGATAGTTGAGGATAATTCTGATTTAGAGGATAAAATAAACTTACAGTATCGTGATTGGAAAGATATGCCATATGTTGTTCCGTGGAAAAATTTCTATTTTGATTCAGAAAAGGACGGAGAGTATAATCGATTGTTGAAATATCTTACTAATGAAAAAGTATATCATCCAATTTGTATAGTAGGTTTTGTTAAATCGGTAAGTGAGTATCAGGAACAGAAATTTTGTTTGAAATATGAAAGTGTCTCGGAAGAAAAGAACAAACGTATTGTAGTAGAAATTTATTTTACAAATAAGAATATTTATGACAATCTTTTAGAAAAACAGCATTGTAAAGTTGTTGTATATACAAAGTTCAAATTTCATCGTAAAAATGAGTGGACTGCACCCGATGGAAAAAAATTCACTTATTACAATATAACTGGTAATGTTTATGATATAAGACAGGTTTTATTTTTATGATAGAGTTCTTTCGATACTACGCTGCGACAAGCAATCAGAATTTTAGTTGCTCTGGATATATTGGAAATTCAAAGGGGAAAAGGAACGTATGTAAAAGAGAATGCGTTTAAGAAGCAACAGGATATAGAACAGTTGTCAAAAATAAAGGTCAATGCGAAAGACTTATATGAAATGCGGTTGATATTTGAACCGGAGGCTGTCTATTATGCCGCTTTAAGGGCAACAGATTCCGAGATAAAGAGAATCATAGAATTATAACCAGCCAATAGCAGTATTGGTATCCGTAAAAGAATATAAAGAAACTCAAAATAAACTTGCTAAATTAGAGAGGTTATTGGAAATGGTGGAGAATTTCAGGTTGTTAAAACTGGCCGAAAGTGTACCTTTTGATTATAGCTCTAATGCAAAACACGAGGGCTCCTTTTTTATCTTTTAGTTCCTTTTATCGCTATGGTGCTTATATTTAGGAAGTGAAAAGAGAAAAAGGGAAAAAAGGAGGTTTATATCAATGAAATCACACAAGTACAGGTCTGATTTTTGGCGTATAGTTGCCAGTGCGGCACTTTGTATTGCGTTGCTTGGCACAGGAATCGGAAACAGCTCTATTACTGCGATGGCGGCGGAAGGAGAGCCCACAGCGACAAGGTAGCGGATATTGACACCAGCGACGGCTACACCAACCTCATGGCAAATGAAGAATATCCCAACGCCACAACAAGTCGGTATGCCGGGCGTATTTGGGCGGATAAGTCGGTATTTGCGGATGAGACCATAGAGATGGATGGCAAAAAATTTACAAATGATTCCGATTTTCTCGTTTCCGCATCTTTTCTGGGTAGTACGCGGTCGGTCATAGGCAGCGAACCTTTGCCAGTCGATCTCATGGTCATTTTGGATCGCTCTTCGTCTATGGCTAATGATTATGATGCTAATGACAACACAACTCCTAATAATCGTATGAAAAACGCTGTGACGGCTCTTAATGGGTTGTTTCAGCAGGTAAAGGAGCATAGTAAGGATTCCCGTATTGCGCTTGTGGCGTATTCCAGAGAGGTAGTGACGGCTCTTCCGCTTGGCACGTATACCTGGGAAGGGGATTTGTTGAGTACTTCACTGGTTGAGCCAAGCAATGATGTGGCTTATTGGGATGTAACGATCAATTGTACGGATCAAGACGGCAAAAAGGCCGGAAAGAACTTTTCTACCCAAAGCGGAACATTTACGCAGGGCGGTCTGTATGAAGGCATGAAGCAAATGTCGCAGGTATCAGATACGAAATTCAGGGACAGCCAGGGTAATTACGTTACGCGTCAACCTGTGGTGATTCTTGTCACAGATGGACAGCCTCAGCAGTTTCAGGCGGATAACTGGTGGGAGCCTGATGGTTATCAGAGGGGAAACGTTAAGGGAAGGCCGGCCTCGGCTCTGAGCACAGTTCTGACAGGCGCTTATTGGAAAAAACAGATTCAGAAGAACTTTCAGATCGCTCCGAAAATATACACGATCGGAGCTGATATAGGTGACCCTGAGGGACTCTATTATCAGGCTGTTTTAAATCCGGGTACAGGATTTAAGAAAAATGACGCGATTAACGGAATTACTATTCCGGACAGTCCAACCTATAATGATGCGGCTGGATATGCATATAATGCGTGGGAGATCTATAAAGAAGGACTGAATGTTTCGCTTCCCGATCAAGGCGGAAACATGCGGATGTTCAATCATCCTGCTACAGATGACGTGACAGAAGCAGACCTGAATTATGTGGATAATTACTATCACACTACCACTGAAAACTTAAATGATATTTTTACTGAGATCATGGGAGAAGTTCAAAGTGACGCCTTTTATGCTACAGAGGAGAGTACCGGCGGAAAGCAGAGCGCCGTAGTTTATCGTGATCCGATAGGTGAGTACATGGAGGTCAAGGACATCAAAGGCGTGCTGTGGGGCGGAACACTGTATGATGCCACCAAAAATAATGAAGATGGAACTTATTCTTTGACCTTGGCCGCAGGTGAAACAACACCGAAGCATCCCATCACCGGCGCAGATATTGATATCAGTCAGATGACGGTAAAGGTCGAACAAGAGATAAAGAACGGGAAAACAACAGAGACCCTTGTGGTGGAAATCCCAAATTCGTGCCTGCCGCTGCGCCATGATGAGATTACGGTAGAAAATGGCCAAATGACGGACTATATCTCTTCAAGATTTGAAACAATGCCTTTACGTGTACTCTATACCGTGGGTATCCAGAATGGGGTCAAGATTGATGAGAAAGAGGACGGAGCCCTTGATCTGTCCAAAATTGATGCTACTTACAAGGCTAAGAATATCACCGCAGACGGAAACATCCGGTTTTACAGCAACCGATATGAGCGGCAGTTGAATCCGACCGGTGATGACCGGTTTGATGATGGCGCTATTGGCGATACCACTGTCCAGTTCACCCCTAACTCGAATAACCGGTACTACTTCTTCCAAAAGAACCGGCAGATCTATTCGAATGAAGAGTGTACAGTGCCGGTAACTGCAGATCAGGTAACGGACAACAGCCTTCCGGAAGGCAATTACTATTTAAAGATCGACTATTATGTAGATGATGATAAAGACCATGGCTATACCGGCGATCACACCGGCTATACGGAGACGGTTGTTGAGAGAACGGCTGACCAGCTGACAGGAGCTGTGGAAGCCATTGACGGAAATGTTTATACGAAAATTGGCGCTGCCCGTATTGGACGTTTGGATTATTTCAGCCGGAATAAAGAGCAAAATGCGACTGAAACGGCAACCTATTCTTTTGTTCCATGGATGGAGAATAATCAGATGACCGCGTTCTTAGGAAACAACGGCCGTCTGGACATGCCAAACCCCTACAACTTCACCATTTCCAAAGAGGTAGCGGGGAATAATGCAGAACAGATCGATCTGGACAAAGAATTCCAGTTCACAGTAAAGATCACTGATGAGGACGACACGCCGCTGACAGGCGGTTATGCCTATATCGGCGGCAGTACTATGGATGGAGTGATCGGGCCGGAAAATGATGTGCTGACCCTGAACGACAATGGCGAAGGAACCATTACGCTGAAGCACGGCCAGCAAGTTACCATTACGGGTCTGCCCTTGGGCGCAAAATATACGGTGACCGAGGAGGATTATTCTAACGACGGTTACACCACTACCGCAAACGGTACGGAAGGACGGGAGGCAACCGGCACCACCAATCAGGATACGATCCCTGTGGCTGCCTTTGTAAACACCAAGAATACCACCGCGCCGGATACCGGGAATCTGACTGTCTCTAAGGTCGTGGCAGGCAACGCCGGTGAAACGGATAAGGACTTCCACTTCACCGTGACCCTGAGCGACACGAGCATCAGCGACACCTTCGGCGATATGATCTTTATCGATGGTGTGGCGGACTTCACGCTGAAGCACGGCGAGAGCAAAGAGGCGACCGGGCTCCCGTCAGATATCACTTATGAGGTGACCGAGGAGGATTATTCAGGTGATGGCTACGTGACGACCAAGACTGGCGATATCGGAACGGTCGGGAAAGATGCTACATCGACAGCAGCGTTTACCAACACCAAAGATGTAACGCCGATCGAACCGGATCCCGATGATTCCAGCCTCACGGCGAAAAAAGAGTGGATACTGGATGATGGGGGCAAGGCGACGGATTCTGTAACGGTTGTCCTGTTGAGAGATGGCAAAGAATATGAGAAAGTCGAACTAAGCGACCGAAATAACTGGACATTCACTTGGACTGGACTCAGCGACGGGTATACTTGGACAGTGGCCGAAGTGAATGTGCCGGACGGTTTTATAGCGAAGGTGGATCAGAGCGGTATGACCTTTACTATCATAAACGATGATAAGCCCACTGATTCAGACAAACCAACCGATCCAGATAAACCTAGTGACCCGGGTAAGCCGATTGACAATGTTCCAAAGACAGGGGATGAAACAAATTTAATTCTGTGGTCGGCACTTTTAGGAATTTCCGGCATGGGTATGATTGCTGCATTGCTGGTCAATAAACGCAAATATAGAGAAAAACACTGTAAGAGATAATGAGACTAGCGGCGAGGCCGGTGTATGAATGACACCTGTCCCGCCGCTTTTCTCATGAAAGAAGAGCAGGAAATGAATCCCCACTTCAAAAGGAAGGCGGGCATATATTGAAAATGCCCACATACCGATTATTGACAGCCGAAATTGCTCTTTTAAATCTATGTAATTTCTATTATAATCAAATAGTAGACTATCTGGAAATTATTTTTTTAATATAGAATCTTTGAGAAAGGATGAAAATGATGGTTCAAGAGAAAGAACATAGACGTCGGGTGAGGTATTCAGGTACCCATCCGAGAAAATATAGTGAAAAATATAAGGAGCTTCAGCCGGAAAAATATGCGGATACGATATCTAAAGTTATTCAAAAAGGAAGCACACCAGCGGGAATGCATATTTCCATTTGTGTAAAAGAGATTTTGGATTTCTTACAGATTCAGCCGGGACAAAAAGGATTGGATGCAACGCTGGGCTATGGCGGACATACCCTGGAGATGTTAAAATGTCTCAAATCTCAGGGCCATATTTATGCACTGGATGTGGATCCGATTGAATCAGCAAAGACAACGGAACGGTTAAAACGGCTGGGCTATGGTGAGGATATCTTGACGGTGCTGTTACAAAATTTTGCCAATATTGATCAGGTGGCCGAACAGGCCGGAAAGTTTGATTTTGTATTGGCGGATCTGGGTGTCTCATCTATGCAGATTGACAATCCGGAGCGTGGATTTTCTTATAAAAATGAAGGACCGCTGGATCTTCGAATGAATCCGCAGAAAGGAACAAGTGCGGCTGAGAGACTGAAGGAAGTTTCCCAAGAAGAACTTCGGGGAATGCTGGTTGAAAACTCGGATGAACCTTATGCGGATGAGATTGCAAGATCGGTAGTCTCCCGATTGAAACGAGGACAGAAGATTGAGACGACAACCCAGTTAAAAAACGTTATTGAAGAAACGCTTGCTTTTCTTCCGGCGAGTGAACGTAAAGAAGCGGTTAAGAAATCCTGTCAGAGAACTTTTCAGGCATTGCGTATTGACGTGAACAGTGAATTTGAAGTGTTATATGATTTTCTGGAGAAACTTCCGGATGTTCTGGTTCCGGGGGGCCGGGTTGCTATTCTCACCTTCCATTCCGGTGAGGACCGATTGGTCAAAAAATCGTTTAAACGTCTGAAAAAGGAAGGAATTTATCAGGAAATTTCAGAAGAGGTTATACGTCCTTCTGCCGAAGAATGTGCGAGAAACAGCCGGGCACGGTCGACGAAAATGCGGTGGGCCATTAAGGCATAGAAATTCATATTTAACAAGGTTGGAGTCAAATGCCGGAAACAAACAGGAAAAATATTTATATTGATTTAGGAGATATTACAAATCTATAGAGCGGTACAGGAAAACCGGGATATTCCCAATGTCTTATGTACCGCCTTTTCTATTTCAAAGATGCGTTTTTCCATAAACTCAGGATAATCTCGAAACCATTTCATATTGAGTGGCGAAGGGTGAGGGAGGACAAAGGTTTTTTTCCCATTAAGCGTCAGATCCTGAAAAACAAGGTCAGTAAGCTTTTGTTTTGGAAAAAAGTATGAAGCTGCTGAACTGCCAATGAGAATGTATATTTCATTCTGTACAAGTCTAAGTTCTTGGGACAGCCATTTGTCTGCACAGCATTTTGGTGGGCGGTTGTCTCCACCCTTTGGATTTTTACCGGGATAACAGTGGGCGATGGATACAATGTAAAAGTTGTCCGGATTATAAAAAATTTCATCGGAGATTCGGTACCATTCGGAGCGGAGCCTTCGGCCGCTGGCATCATTGAAAGGCTTTCCTGTATTATGGACCGTCCGGGAAGGCGCCTGGCTGATCTGCATAATTTTAGCGCCGGGATTGCCGAAGACAATAGGATGGGGTTCAAAACCAAAATCGGATTGGCATTGGCGGCAGGATAAAATCTGTTCTCGAAGATTCATGAATGTATGATTTATATCGGGCATGTTTAAACTCCTTTTTTAAAAATTTAAGGTTGTTGATTACTAGCATACCACAAAAGACGGAGAATATGTTAAGATCAGATGGTAAGATTATTGACACAGACTTTTGCATTTGATACAATAGAAACAGACCGTTGGTCTGTAAAAAGGAGAGAAATTGGATGGCAAGAAATAAACATCCGGAAGAGACCGTTAAGCTGATTTTGGATGCCGCCAGTAAATTATTTGTTGAAAAAGGGTATGATGGAACATCTCTGCAGGATATTATTAATGAAACAAAATTGTCCAAGGGGGCTATCTATCATCATTTTTCGTCAAAAGAAGAGATTTTTGAACGTATCTGCGGACAGATTGGTGAGGCAAATTCTGCAAGACTGGCAGTCATACGAGATGACAAACACTTGAATGGACGGGAAAAGCTTAAAGAAATTTTCAGGTCTTCCCTGCTTCATCCGAATCAGGAGACGGTACTTCGTATTATCCCTTATCTTCTGGATAATCCACGGTTTTTGGCGATTGAAATTCGTGACATACTGAATTTAGTCGCACCGGAATTTATTCAGCCGATTTTAGATGAGGGTGTGGCAGATGGTTCGATACAGGTGGAAAATACCCGGGCCACAGCGGAGGTACTACTGTTGATGATTGATATATGGGTGAATCCGATGATTCAGCCGTCCACACCGGAAGAGGTGCGAGAAAGATGTCGGGTCTTTATGACGATGACGCATGCTATTGGACTGGATATATTAGACGAAGAAATGATAGAAGTTTTTGTAAATTACAGTCGAATGCGGCATAGCTTGCCGGAATAAAACATAAGAAATGTGGTAGAGTGAACTGCTCAGTGATGGGCAGTTTCATTTAACACATATACAAACCGACGGTCGGTTTGAAAAGGAGGAGAAGACAATGGAAAAGACAAAATTATTTCAACGAGATTTTACAATGGTTGTTATCGGACAGATTATTTCCCTGTTTGGCAATGGAATCCTTCGGTTTGCATTGCCATTGTATCTTTTGAGGGAAACAGAATCGTCAGCACTCTTTGGCATGGTTACGGCATGTTCATTTATACCAATGGTCATATTTTCTTTTTTTGGGGGTGTTATTGCTGACCGGGTAAATAAAAGAAATATTATGGTGACTCTCGATTTTTCAACAGCAGGTCTCATATGTATATTTTATGTGGTGTTCCAGAGATTGCCTCTGGTTCCGCTGATGATCGTTGTGCTAATGGTTCTGTATGGAATTTCAGGAGCTTACCAGCCAGCCGTACAGGCGAGTATACCTTTATTGGCCGAATCGGAGAATTTGATGCAGGCGAATGCGGTTATTAATATGGTGGGTACCCTCTCAGGCCTTTTTGGACCGGTGATCGGAGGCATACTGTTCGGCTCTTTTGGAATAAAACCCATACTTGCGCTGAGTATTATTTGCTTCCTGGCATCTGCGGTAATGGAAATTTTTATACATATCCCTTATAAAAAGACCAGTTATACAAAGGGGGCTGCTGCAATTGTTAAAGAGGATTTAAAAGAAAGCTGGTGTTTTGTAAAAGATGAAAAACCTGCTTTTATATCTGTTGTCTGTATACTGGCTCTTTTTAATCTGGTATTATCAGCAGCGTTGATCGTTGGGATTCCCATTATGATTATTCAGATTCTCGGCATGTCGGATATGCAGCTTGGCGTGGCTCAGGGAGCTATGGGGGTCGGCGGCCTGATCGGAGGTATGCTGGCCGGTGTGGTACATGAAAAAATCCAGATAAAGGACAGTTGGATGCTGCTTACAGCCTGTGCCGTTGCCGCCTTGTTTATGGGAATGACATTGATACCAGGAATGCCAAAACTGTTTGGTTTCCGGGTGATTACGGTGATGAGCTTTGTGATTATGGCTGCGTCGACAATTTTTACTGTTCAGATACTGACCCTCTTACAGCAACAGACGCCGCCGCATCTTTTGGGAAAAATCATGGCAGCTATTATGGCGATAGCAAATTGTGCCCAGCCGGGTGGACAGGCACTTTACGGTGTTCTATTTGATATTTTTTCAGAAATTCCATGGGTGGTTATGTCGGGGGGAGCTGTTGGCGCTTTTTTGATTTCATTGTATTCAAAAAGAGCATTTCAGAAATTAAATAATGATTAAAGAAATGAAAAGGATGCGCCGGCCTGTGACCGGACGCATCCAGGATGAAAACATATTTATTGATTTTTCTGATTTTCGTAATCTTTCAGAGACTCAATCGCCTGACGGGATAATGGTATAAGTGCGATCATGTTAAAAATAGTCATCAGACCGATGCCGATATCACCCAAATCCCAGACGAAGGTGTAGGCGGCCAGACCACCGATAAAAAGCATGATCAATGCCAGAATTTTGTATAAATTCTGGGAAAGCCAGTTATCTCCGAAAAGATAAGCGATATTTGGACGGGCATAAAATAAAATGCCGATAAATGTGGAGAAGCTGAATAGCCACAAAATGACAGCAATAAATATAACGCCAAAGGTCCCAAGATGATAGTTCATGGCAGCCTGTAGTAAATCCATTCCGGCAAGTCCCTGGGTCAGTTCAGACGGAGTCAGAAGCATGATCATGGCAGAACAGCTGCAAATGATAATCGTATCAATAAATACCCCAAAAGCCTGCAACAGCCCTTCCTTGGCCGGATGGCTGATATCGGCGGCAGCGGCGGCACATGGAGCCGAACCGGAACCGGCTTCATTGGAAAAGAGACCACGTTTGGCACCGTTCATGAGAACGGTACCGAAACCACCAGCGACCACCTGGCGCAGCCCGAAAGCCTCGGTAAAAATCTGTTGGAAAATAGCCGGAAGCTGTGTGATATTTGTAAAAATGATAAATAATGTCATCAAAAAGTAAAAACCGGCCATGATCGGAACAATCACATCCAATACTTTTACAGTGGCATTTTTACGAAGTACGATGATGGCAGCGACGAATACAAGAAGTACGGTCGTGTAGATCGGTGGAACCTGAAAAGCATTTGTAAAGGCGGATGAAACTGAATTGCCGATGACCTGACTGATACCGCACCAGCAGATTAAACCGGAGACGGCAAAGAGACAGGCGATAACAGAGTGTTTACGCTTGCTGTCTTTCTTTACAAAAAAGTGATGTATATAGTAGGCCGGACCACCGCGGTAACCTCCATAAAGGGGGTCTTTTTCTTTATAGATCTGTGCCAGTGTAGCTTCAATAAAAGCTGTGGAAGAACCGAGCAGGGCAGTGACCCACATCCAGAATACAGCGCCGGCGCCTCCAGCGGAAATCGCAGCGACTACACCGACCAGATTACCCATACCGACCCGGGTAGCGGTGGAAATGATCAATGCCTGAACACCGGAAATAGAGTTTTTTTCCGAAGTTGTCTTTTTTTCTGTGGTAATTTTCAGCATTTCCGTAAAGAGACGGAAGGGAAGAAATTTAGTTCGAAGGGTAAAATAAATTCCCGTTGGAATGAGAATGAGAACAAGCAGGGAAAGCCCTACAGAACTTCCGCCGGGAAGAGGTAACGTGATAAGATCTCCCCATAAAAACTGATAGACAGATGTAAAAATAAGTTTCAATATATTCATTATCATTGTACCTTCTTTATCGATAGTATTTGTATTTTCATGGTATCTAGTATATAGTAGAAATAAATATCTGTAAAATTAATTATAACGATGATAAGGATTGAAAAAATAGATGGAGTGAGCAACTTGGATATTAAAAATTTAAATACGTTTATTCTTGTGTCCGAATTGAACAGTTTTACAAAAGCGGCGAAAAAATCAGGTTATTCTCAGTCAACGATCTCTTTTCAGATCAAGCAGCTGGAACGGGAATTAAATTCCCAGCTATTTGAGCGAATTAATCATACGGTGGCTTTGACAGAAAAAGGGAGAGAAGTTTTGAAATATGCACACCAGATTCACAAGCTGACCCAGGAGTTGGAAACGAATATGCGGGAGGTAAAAAATGTCAAAGGCCATGTGCGTTTGGCTATGGCGGATTCTCTCTGTGATTCTCTTTTATACGAAGGATTTTCAGACTTCAGGACCCAGTATCCGGGAATCACGTTAAAAATTATTGCGGCAGGAACGGAGGAAATGTTTCGACTGCTCAATCATAACGAAGCCGACGCCATTCTGACACTGGACAATCATGTCTATAACACGGAATATGTCATTGTCAGGGAAGAGCGGGTCAAAATAAATTTTGTTGCGGCGGCGGATAGTCCCCTGGCCCTGCGACAAAATATTTCAGTGCAGGAATTGGTTCATCAGCCTTTTATTTTGACGGAAAAGGGAATGAGTTACCGGCGATTGATGGATGAAAAGCTGGCGGAAATGTCTTTGGAAATTCAGCCGGTTCTGGAGATTGGCAGTGCAGATTTAATCTGTTCTCTTGTAGAGCAGGGAGCGGGGATATCCTTTTTGCCCGATTATGTGACAGCCGGAATCGTGAAGGATGGACGGTTGGTCCATTTGAAGGTGGATGATTTTGATGTAGAGGTCTGGAAGCAGCTCTTGTATCACCGGGATAAATGGGTATCGCCCCAGATGGATTCGGTCATGAGGTATTGTGTGGACAGAGAATTTACCGGGTAGATCGTTGATTTTCTGCTGGTAAATTTTGACGAAGTGTGTTAGTATAAGTCTGTAATATATGACAAAGGGGAGCTTGCGCAGGCAGGCTGAGAGTAGACGATACGGTCTTGACCCTGAACCTGATTTGGATAATGCCAACGTAGGGACATAGCGATGTGATGAGAGGGATATGCCATGCGAGGTATATCCGTTTTTGTGTTGCCCCGGCCATTTTGTCTTATTCGATCAGATAAATGGAGGTATAAAAATGCTAAATTACACAACACAGATGGATGCGGCACGTAAAGGAATTGTGACTCCCGAAATGGAAGTCGTGGCTAAAAAGGAGCATATGCCGGTGGATTGGCTGATGAAGCTGGTGGCTGAAGGAAAGGTGGCGATTTGTGCCAATAAAAATCACAAATCCCTGAATCCGGAAGGGGTAGGCAGTATGCTTCGCACAAAGATTAATGTCAATCTGGGAGTATCCAGAGACTGTAAGGATTATGATATGGAAATGCAGAAGGTGATGAGTGCGGTCAATTTGGGAGCGGAAGCCATCATGGATTTATCGAGCCATGGGGATACTCAGCCTTTCCGGCGGAAACTGACCAGCGATTGTCCGGCTATGATCGGAACAGTTCCTATCTATGACAGTGTGATTCATTACCAGAGAGATCTGGCAACATTGACGGCTAAGGATTTTATTGATGTGGTTCGGCTGCATGCAGAGGACGGTGTGGATTTTGTGACACTGCACTGCGGAATTACACGTAAAACAATTGAGCAGATAAAGAAACACAAGAGAAAGATGAACATTGTCAGCAGAGGCGGCAGCCTGGTATTTGCATGGATGAGTATGACGGGAGAAGAGAATCCTTTCTATGAATATTTTGATAAGATTCTGGATATATGTGAAGAATACGATGTAACGATATCTCTCGGTGATGCCTGTAGACCGGGATGTCTGGCCGATGCCACGGATGTATGTCAGATTGAAGAACTGGTTCGTCTGGGTGAATTGACAAAGCGGGCCTGGGACCATAATGTCCAGGTTATGGTAGAAGGACCGGGACATGTGCCGCTGGATCAGGTGGCTGCCAATATGAAAGTTCAGCAGACTCTTTGCATGGGCGCGCCTTTCTATGTATTGGGACCGATAGTGACAGATATTGCCCCGGGTTATGACCATATAACAAGCGCTATCGGCGGTGCGGTGGCTGCCATGAACGGCGCTGCATTTTTATGTTATGTGACGCCGACGGAACACCTGGCTCTGCCAAATGTGGATGATGTGAAACAGGGAATCATTGCTTCTAAAATAGCGGCCCATGCTGCCGATATTGCAAAAGGTATTCCGGGGGCAAGGGATATGGATGACCGTATGGCGGATGCGCGCCGGAATCTGGACTGGGATGCCCAGTTTGCCTGTGCGTTGGACCCGGAAACAGCCAAAGCCATTCGGGATGACCGTCTTCCGGAAGATGATCACAACGATACATGCAGTATGTGCGGTAAGTTCTGCGCTGTCCGGAGCATGAACAAAGCCCTTGCCGGGGAATACATTGATATTTTATAAAAATCTGATTTACCACTTGACAAATATAAAGTATAGGTATAAAATTCTGAGAAAAGCGATGACGGAGAGAAGTACTGTGGATTATCGTTTCCAGAGAGCGGGTGATGGTGAGATGCCCGTAAAGTGAATTTGCAGGAATAACACTCTATCAGCTGCAAACTGAAAATCCTTTGGATTAGTAGGAGCGCCGTGAGCTGGACGTTAAAACAGCAGGTCATGAAGGTGACTGTTAATATGACAGTAAGTCAGGTGGTACCGCGGATATACACTGTTCGTCCTGAAAGGAATTTCAGGATGAGCAGTTTTTTGTTGTATAGGAAACTTTGTTACCTGTGCAACAAAACGCTCCGCGAGATGCGCACGATGTGCAGAAGAAGGCCTCTTTAGCAGCCGCACATCGGCGCGCAAAGCGGAGCAAGTCCCTCAAGGATTAAGGGAGATAGGCATTTCGAGGCGGACTTGTCCGCTTTGGTCTTTGTGAGAATCGGCTCCACACAGTCCTTTTTTGAACACATTCCAACAACGAACAGAGCAGAAAGGAAGAAGGAAAATGTCAAACGTATATCGCAGCAAAACAATGGATCAGGTAAGTGAAAGTGACATCGGTACAGAAGTGAAATTGGCCGGGTGGGTTGAAAATATCCGTGATCATGGCGGCGTATCTTTTGTAGATTTAAGGGATATGTATGGAGTTGTTCAGGTGGTTTTCAGAAATACGGATTTATTTAAAGGTATCCGTAAAGAGCAGTGCCTTTCCGTAGAAGGCGTGATCACAGAGCGGGATGAGGAAACCTATAATCCAAAGATCGCAACGGGAACAATCGAACTGGAAGTTCACAAGGTGGATATTCTGGGTAAGGTTTACCGGGATTTACCCTTTGAAATTACGACATCGAAGGATATTCGGGAAGATGTCCGCTTGAAATATCGTTATCTTGATTTAAGAAATCAGAAAGTGAAGGAGAATATTTTATTCCGCTCCAAAGTTATCCGTTTCCTTAGAAACAAGATGGAGGATATGGGCTTTACAGAAATTCAGACGCCGATTCTCTGTGCATCTTCTCCGGAAGGTGCCAGAGACTATATTGTTCCGTCCCGTGTCCATAAAGGGAAATTTTACGCTCTGCCTCAGGCACCGCAGCAGTATAAACAGCTTTTGATGACGGCCGGATTTGATAAATATTATCAGATTGCGCCCTGTTTTCGCGATGAGGATGCCCGGGCTGACCGTTCTCCGGGAGAATTTTATCAGTTAGATTTTGAGATGAGTTTTGCTACGCAGGAGGATGTATTTAAGGTTGGTGAAGAAGTTCTTGCTGAGACTTTCAAAACCTTTGCACCGGAAGGGTGTGCGGTGACAGAAGCGCCGTTTCCGGTCATCAGTTATAAGCAGGCCATGCTGGAATTTGGTACGGATAAACCGGACCTTCGCAATCCGCTGCGGATTATCGATGTAACAGAATTTTTCCAGAGATGTACTTTCAAGCCGTTTCATAAAAAAACAGTTCGGGCTATTCGGGTTCATGGGGATTTGTCGAAAGGCTTCCATGAAAAGCTTTTGAAGTTTGCTCAGGAAATGGGTATGAGCGGTCTCGGATATTTGGAAGTTCTTGAAGATTTGAGTTATAAAGGACCGATTGATAAGTTTATTCCGGAGGAAATGAAAAAAAAACTGGCTGAAATTGCCGGTCTGTCTGCCGGTGATACGATTTTCTTTATTGCGGCAGCGGAAAAGCTGGCCTGCAAATATGCAGGACAGATTCGGGATGAGCTTGGCAGGCGGATGAATCTGTTGGAGGAAAATGCCTATCGTTTCTGTTACATTAATGATTTTCCAATGTATGAAGTCAATGAGGAGACGAAGGAAATCGGTTTTACGCATAATCCATTTTCTATGCCTCAGGGAGGGCTGGAAGCTTTGAAGACAAAAGATCCTCTGGATATTCTGGCTTACCAATATGATATTGTCTGCAATGGCGTGGAATTGTCCTCTGGCGCTGTGCGGAATCACGACATTGAAATTATGGTAAAAGCTTTTGAAATTGCGGGTTATGATGAAGAAACCCTGAAAGAAAAATTTGGTGCTCTTTACAATGCCTTCCAGTTCGGTGCTCCGCCGCATGCAGGAATGGCTCCGGGGGTTGACCGAATGATCATGCTGCTCCGTAATGAAGAAAATATTCGCGAGGTCATTGCCTTCCCGATGAACAGCAATGCCCAGGATTTAATGTGCAGTGCACCGAATGAGGTGACGGAAAAACAGCTTCGGGAAGCCCATATTAAAGTAAGAGATTAAAAAGAAATAAAAAGCAGAATGAGAACCGGAATGTCACTGAGAACCGGTTCTCATTTTTTAAAATAAGCGGATGACAGGTTGAATTAAAAGTGCTATCATAGAAACTGTAGCCTTTAATCGGGCATTAAATGAAAGTAGGAAGATGATCTATTGTGGAAGAAAAACAGGAAAAAAGATTTGAGATGGATATGTGCAGCGGTCCGATCATGAAAAAGATGCTGATGTTTGCCATACCGCTGGTCTGTTCCAGTGTTCTTCAGCTGTTATTTAATGCGGCAGATATAGTTGTCGTAGGCCGTTTTGCAGGAGATAATTCACTGGCAGCGGTAGGTTCGAATACGGCTTTGATCAATTTGCTGACAAATTTATTTATCGGTTTATCGGTTGGCGTCAATGTTTTGACCGGCCTCTGTTATGGAGCAAAACAGGAAAAGGATCTGACAGAAACGGTACATACGGCCATGCTTTTGAGCTTGTTCAGTGGTCTGTTTCTGATGGTGGGCGGAATTGTCAGTGCTCATGTACTTTTAAATTGGATGCAGGCACCTCAGGAGGTCATCGGTCTGGCAACGCTCTATCTTCGGATTTATTTTGTCGGAATGCCGGCAGTTATGGTCTATAACTTTGGCAGTGCGATTTTGAGAGCAGTGGGAGACACGCGTCGGCCGTTGTTTTATCTGACCGGAGCAGGAATTATTAATGTAATTCTAAATCTGTTTTTTGTTATCGTCTGTCGTCTGGATGTGGCGGGAGTTGCCCTGGCTACGGTAATCTCTGAGACAGTGTCCGGAGGTCTTGTGTTTCGATGTCTTATGAAGGAAAAGGGTGGTATTCATCTCGTTCCTTCAAAACTTCATATTTATAAAGATAAGCTGCAGAAAATTTTAAGAATCGGTTTGCCGGCCGGGTTTCAGGGGGTTGTGTTTGCGTTGTCCAATGTATTGATTCAATCTTCTGTCAATATTTTTGGTGCAACGATCGTTGCCGGGAATTCGGCAGCAGCGAATATTGAAGGTTTTGTTTATGTGTCCATGAATGCTTTTCATCAGGCAACGATTTCGTTTACGAGCCAGAACATGGGTGCAGGCAGGTACGAACGAGTCAATCGTATTCTTTTTTGCGGACAGATCTGTGCCATTGTGGCAGGGCTTGTTTTAGGCAATGCCTGTGTTATTTTTGGAAATCCATTACTTGGTGTATATTCATCCAGTCCGGAAGTCATTCAGGCCGGCCTTGTCCGGCTGAGAGTTATTGCTGCAACCTATGCACTTTGTGGGATGATGGATGTCATGGTTGGAAGTCTGCGGGGAATTGGCTATTCCATTATGCCGATGATCGTGTCGACGATCGGAGCCTGCGGTCTTCGTATTCTTTGGTTGGCAACCATTTTTCAAATGCCGGAGTTTCATAATATACAGATGGTGTATTATTCTTATCCGGTCACGTGGATCGTCACATTTGTTGCCCATGTCATATGCTTTATATGGGCCAGAAGGCGGATTGGAAAACGAGTTCAGCCGGCAGCAGTATAATTAGGAGGGATGGGGAATGAAAACAGCGGTTGTGACAGACAGCAACAGCGGTATCACGGCAGGAATGGGTAAAAAAATTGGCGCATTTGTTGTGCCTATGCCAGTGATGATTGATGGAAAAACATATTATGAAGGTGTGAATCTGACCCAGGAAGCATTTTTTCAAAGTCAGATGAGCGGCGGTGATATTACCACATCTCAGCCGTCACCGGGAGATGTGATGGATCTGTGGGGGCAGGTCCTGGCAGATGGATATGATGAGCTTGTCTATATTCCGATGTCGAGTGGTCTGAGTAATTCCTGTGCCAGTGCCATGATATTAGCTGAGGATTATGATGGTAAGGTTCAGGTCGTTGATAATCATCGCATTTCTGTCACTCAGTATGCGTCTGTGTTAGATGCCATAAAGCTGGCCAATGAGGGGAAAAATGCGCTTGAGATAAAAAAAGCTTTAGAGGAAGCGGCTTATGATGCAAGTATTTATATAGCAGTGGATACACTGGAATTTTTAAGAAAGGGCGGACGAATCACTCCGGCGGCGGCGGCCATCGGCAGTGTCCTCAATATAAAACCGATTCTTTCGATTCAGGGTGATCGATTGGATGCTTACGCAAAGGCTCGCGGGATAAAACGCTGTCGGGCTAAGCTGATCGAAGCTCTGAAAAATGATTTTAAAGAACGTCTGGATGGAGCCGATATGTCGAAGGTTCGGGTGGGAACTGCCGGGTCCTTCCGGAGAGCAGAGGATGCAGAAGCCTGGCGTCAGGAAGTGGCTGATGCTTTTCCGGGATTTGACGTGGTGTATGGTAATCTGGGATGTAGTATTGCTTCTCATACCGGACCGGAGGCCAGAGGTATCGGATTCTATAAAGTATTGTGATATTTCCGAAAATGTTGGTTAAACGAGGGACGAGATATGAAAAGATATGTGGATATGGCGGATATTTCCGATGGAAGATATTACAGTTCCGGGGATATGATAAAAGCCGGGTGCATCGGTTGCGGAAGCTGTTGCCGGGGAATGGGCAGGAGTATTCTCCTTGACCCTCTGGATATAGTTCGGCTGGTGACCCGGCTTGGCTCTACCTTTGAAGAACTGTTGAAGGATAAGATTGAACTGAATGTGGCGGATGGTATTATTCTGCCGAATCTGAAAATGACGGAAACATCCGATTGCTGCGCGTTTTTGGACGAACAAAATCGCTGTGAGATTCATGATATCCGGCCGGGAATCTGTCGGCTGTTTCCATTGGGACGATACTATGAACAGGATAGCTTTACATATTTCCTTCAGGTTCATGAATGTAAAAATCCTCATCCAACGAAAGTGAAGATCAAAAAATGGCTGGAGGAACCGGAACTCAAACGGCAGGAAGCTTATATCAGCCGTTGGCATTATTTCCTGAAAGATATTCAGCAACGGCTGGATGCAAAAAATGATGATAGCTTGCGCCGTCAGGTAAGTCTCTATATCTTACAGAATTTTTATATGAAAGCCTTTCCGGCGAACGGGGATTTTTATGAATTGTTCGAAGCACGTGTAGAGGAAGCGGAACGGGTGCTTCATGGTATTATGACGGGATAATTAAAGGTCTTAAAAGAATGAGATGTTCTTTTAAGACCTTTTGGCTTTTAAATGATTTATAAAAGCATTGTCCTTTTTATAGGACATTGATATAATTGTCTGGAATGGAGAGGTTAGAGACGATATGGCAAAGTTACAGAATCAGAAGATAAAAATTTTATATCTGATGCGGGTTTTTCTTGAGCGCAGTGATGAAAAACATCCGTTGACCATGGCAGATTTGATGGCAGAATTGGGGCGTAATGGTATTCAGGCGGAAAGAAAAAGTATCTATGCCGATATTGAGACGCTGAGAACTTTCGGGATGGATATTATTCTCCGGAAGGATGCTCCGGCCGGATACTATCTGGGAAAAAGGGATTTTGAACTGCCGGAACTAAAGTTATTGGTCGATACGGTGCAGGCATCAAAATTTATTACGGCAAAGAAATCCGGTGAGCTGATTCAAAAACTTGAAGGGCTGGCAAGCCACTATGAAGCCCGTCAACTCCAGCGTCAGGTCTATGTGGCAAATCGGATTAAGACGATGAATGAAAGTATCTATTATAATGTAGATAAAATCCATAATGCCATTTCGGAGAATGTAAAGATTCGGTTTCAATATTATGAGTGGACCGTGCCGAAGGGGATGAAGTTGCGGAGGGACGGGGCTTTTTATTGTATTAGTCCCTGGGTACTGACCTGGGATGATGAAAATTATTACCTGTTGGGTTTTGACGAGGAAGCAGGAATGGTCAAACATTACCGGGTAGATAAGATGTTGGGTATCGAGATGACAAAGGAGTCCAGACTTGGCCGGGAGCATTTTGATGATTTTGATACGGCCGTATTTTCCAAAAAAATTTTCGGGATGTTTGGCGGCGAAGAGCAGGATGTAAAGATACGGTTTGAGAATCGATTGATTGGAGTAGTCATCGACCGTTTCGGAAAGGATGTTACTATTCGTCCGGTTGGAGAAAGTCATTTTGATATTCGAGTCCGGATTGTTGTAAGCCATCCCTTTTTTGGCTGGCTTTCCGGACTTGGTGCCGGGGCGAAAATTTTATCACCGGAAAATGTGGCTGAAGAGTATCAGGAATTTTTATGTGAGATACTGAATCAGTACGGGAGAGAAACATGAATGGGAGGATATGCAATGAAGAAAATTGGAATCTGCGGCACGGGTCTGATGGGGGCCACCATGGCTCAGATATTTGCAGAAAAAGGGTATGAAACACGAATTTACGGGCGGACAGAAGCATCTCTGGAACGGGGGAAAAAGATAATCACTTTGGACGAGGGAGTGCCGCTGTATTATACGACCCGGTTGGAAGATTTGGGAAAATGTGATATCATTATCGAATCTATTGTGGAAAATCTGGCGGTGAAGCAGGAATTTTTTGAGCGCTTATCGAAAATTGTCGGGGCGGAAACGATTCTGGCAACGAATACGTCTGGTCTGTCTATAAATCGAATCGGTGAGCGGGTTCATGGGAAGGAGCGGTTTCTCGGAATGCACTGGTTTAACCCATCGAACCTGATCCCTTTGATAGAGATTATCTGTAACGATAAAACAGAGCAGAAATATGTGGATGAGGTTTATGCACTGGCCAAAGCCATCGATAAGAAGCCGGTTATTTGCCGTCAGGATGTTCCCGGATTCATTGCCAACCGGGTTCAGTTTGCTGTTTTAAGAGAATGTATGGATATTGTCGAAAAGGGAATAGCGACGGCGGAGGATGTGGATGCAGTGATGAAATACGGTCTTGGTTTTCGATATGCAGCTTATGGGCCTTTTGAGGTGGCAGATTTTGGCGGTCTGGATACCTTTTATCATATATCCGAATATTTAAATGCGGATTTGTGTGATGTTAAAGAGCCCCAAGGGATCATTCGCAATCTATATGAGCAGGGCTTTTATGGCGTAAAAAATGGACGGGGTTTCTATGATTATAGTAATGGAAAGGGCGAAAAAGCTGTAAAAATCCGAAACAGGAAATTTAAAGATATGAAAGATTGTCTTGATAAATGGGAAGAATATTAAAAGAAATGCAGGAGGAGCAGGGATGTTATGGATTAAAAACGGGCGTTTGGTAGATCCAAAAAGCCAGACAGATAAAATATGTGATATTTGTATCGAAAGGGACCGGATCGCGGGAATTATACCGCCGGGCAGTGCCGAGCAGAAGCATCGGGAAGCGGATGAAATCATCGATGCGGCGGGATTGATCGTAGCTCCGGGGTTGATTGATGTGCATGTACATTTCAGAGAACCGGGATTTACCTATAAAGAGGATGTGGCAACGGGAGCGGCGGCTGCGGCTGCCGGCGGCTATACGACGGTCATCTGTATGGCCAACACAAAACCAGTGGTGGACAATGAAGAAACCCTGACTTATCTTCGGGAGCGGGCGGCCGGAATGCCAATCCATGTATTAAATACGGCGGCCATCACAAAAGGCTTTGGCGGTACGGAGCTGACCGATATGATCAGTTTAAAAGCGTTGGGGGCTGTTGGATTTACTGATGATGGGGTACCGATCAAAGATACGTCGATCGTTATGGAGGCAATGAAGATGGCGAAGGCGCTGGATGTACCTCTGAGTTTTCATGAGGAGGACCCGGCGCTCATCGGAAGCTTTGGCGTCAATCAGGGACCGGTATCGACAGCAGTCGGCGTGGAAGGTGCGCCGGCAGTCGCTGAGGATGTACTCGTGGCCAGAGATTGTGCATTGGCTTTAAGTACGGGTGCTTCTATTGATATTCAACATATCAGCAGCGGTACGTCTGTGGCTATTGTCCGTGCCATGAAAGCTCTTGGAAAAAATATTCATGCCGAAGCGACGCCTCAACATTTTTCGTTGACGGAAGAGGCAGTTTTGGCTAAGGGGACCCTTGCCAAAGTCAATCCTCCGATTCGTACCGAGGAAGACCGTCAGGAGATTATTCATGGATTGATGGACGATACCATTGATTTTATTGCGACGGATCATGCGCCTCACAGTGGGGAGGAGAAGGCACGGGATATGAAGACTGCGCCAAGTGGAATGATCGGTCTGGAAACAGCGCTGGCGCTCGGCATTACCCATCTGGTGAAACCGGGGTATTTAAGTCTTTCCCATTTTCTTGAGAAGCTGACCACAAACCCGGCCAATCTCTATCATCTGGATGCGGGTTATGTGGCTGTGGGCGGCAAAGCCGATCTGGTCATTTTTGATGAAAATGAAACCTGGACCGTCGGTGAGCATTTTGCATCAAAAGCGTCCAATTCACCATTTATCGGGGAAAGGCTTCAGGGTAAGGTTAAATTTACGATTTGTGACGGGAAAATTGTTTATGAATATTGAAACAGGAATACCTTTGATCACAGTATTTATACAGGGCTTACTCAGCTTTTTTTCACCGTGCATCTTACCGTTGGTGCCGTTATATATCAGTTATCTGGCCGGCGGCATGTACCGGACCGATGAGCATGGGAAAGTTTATTATCCAAGAAAAAAGGTGCTGATTCATACCTTGTTTTTCATTTTGGGTATCGGTTTTGCTTTTATCCTGTTGGGGCTTGGCTTCACAGCTATCGGAAGATTTTTCAGCGGCAATAAGGTCTGGTTCACTCGAATCGGCGGACTGATCATGATTGGTTTTGGTTTGTATCAGTTGGGGGTTTTTGGAAAGTCCAGGTCGATGGAACAGACCCGTCGTCTGCCTTTTACTATGGAAGGAAAGACTTTTGGACCGCTTATGGCGCTGCTTCTCGGTTTTACCTTCAGTTTCGCATGGACGCCTTGTGTCGGTCCGGTGCTGGCCAGTGTGCTGCTCATGGCTTCTTCCGCGGGAACAGCGATGTCCGGATTTGCATTGATTGGCGTCTATATGGCAGGCTTCGTTCTGCCTTTTCTTGCTGTGGGCATCTTTGCGGGAGCGGCTCTGGATTTCTTTAACCGGAAACGTCAGGCGATTCAATATACGGTTAAAATCGGCGGCATTCTTCTCATCCTTATGGGGGTGATGACGATGACCGGGTGGATGAATGGTCTCACGGGATATTTGTCCGGCTTTGGAACGGACCGTCCGAAGAGAACAGCGGCTGCGGAAACGGGCGAAGCGGCAGAGGAGACAGAGGCACCGGCGGAAACTGTCAGTGAAACGAAAGCTGTCGGAAAAGAGACGGTGGCGGCGCCGGATTTTACACTGACGGACCAGTTTGGAAATGCCCATACCCTGTCCGAATATAAAGGGAAGACCATATTCCTGAATTTCTGGACCACATGGTGCGGACCATGTCGGATGGAAATGCCATATATCCAGAAAGTTTATGAAGATTACGGAGGCAACAGCGGGGATGTAATCATCCTTGGCGTAGCCAATCCGAAAACAGAGGCCCATCCGAACAACAGCGATGGGACTCAGGAAGAAATAGAAAGCTTTCTGACCGAGAACGGCTATACCTATCCGGTGGCCATGGATTTGGACGGAAGCGTTTTTGTTGCCTATGGCATTCAGGCTTTTCCAACCACATTTATGATTGATAAAAATGGAAATGTTTATGGATATGCGCCGGGCAGTCTCAGCGAAGATATGGTGCGGAGCATTATTCAGCAGACCATTGACAGCGTAGAAAATAATTGATATTTGTAGTGGTTTTTTTAACTTTACACAGAGTTAAAATATGGTATAATGGTTGCGGATAGTATTCCTCAGGAAACTATACCGTGACACGCGGAGCCTGACGGAGCGTGCCTCATGCGAAGCATATGACATGAGGGGGGCCCTTTGGGTATAACGTGATTGAAAACTTGTTTGCAAATCCTGGATTTAAGTCTTTGAATCCGTAATGGAACTTATATCGTGAGCGAATGGGATTCCGTGGGAGCATCACCTTGGAAAGAAGGTGGTCAGGATGAGAATAGGATTTGTTGGTGCAGGAAAAGTTGGCTTTACTCTGGGAAAATACATGTCGGAACGCAACGTGTGTGTATCCGGATACTATAGCAGAAGTGAAGAGTCAGCCAGACAGGCATCTGTTTTTACACATACAAAGTATTACGAGACACTTGAAGATTTGATTGGGTCGAGTGATGCTCTCTTTTTGACGGTTCCTGACGGGGCCATTGAAGATGTATGGAATTCTATAAAACGATATTCTTTGACAGGCAAGTTTATTTGTCACTGTAGCGGCGTGATGACGAGCGCCGTATTTTCTGAGATTAACCAGATGGGAGCATTTGGTTATTCTATCCATCCTTTGTTTGCGATTCACAGCAGATCGCAATCGTATCAGGAAATTTCTCAAGCTTATTTTACAATTGAAGGACCGGAAGCACATATCGATTTCTGGAAAGATTTTTTTGAAAATCTGGGGAATCCTGTGCGCATCATTCAGGCAGAGCAGAAGGCACTTTATCACGGAGCCGCTGTCTTTGCGAGTAATCTGGTCACAGGTCTGTTTGAAACAGGGGTCAATTTATTGATGGACTGTGGATTTGACAGAGAGAGCGGGGAAGCGGCGCTCAAGCCGTTATTTCTCCACAATTGTCAGTCGGTAGCCCGGGTAGGGACGGCGGCCGCTCTGACAGGACCGGTGGAGCGGGCGGATGAAAAGACCATCCGAAAGCATTTAAATGTACTGCCTCCGGAAGAAAAAGAAATTTATATACGATTGTCGGAAGTGTTGACAGATATCGCAAAACGGAAACATCCGGAACGGGATTACAGCAGTTTATCCCAAATATTTGAAAGGAATGGAGAAGTAAGATGAAAAACACAGTTGCAACTTTTAGAAAGGCAAAGGAAGATGGAAAGAAGCTGTCCATGCTGACAGCCTATGATTATTCAACGGCAAGTCTGTTGGATGCGGCCGGAATTAACGGCATTCTTGTTGGCGACTCATTGGGAAATGTGATTCTTGGTTACGAGGATACGATTTCTGTGACTATGGAGGATATGATTCATCATGGCGCGGCAGTCGCCAGAGGCGCAAAGAATGCCCTCGTTGTTGTGGATATGCCTTTTATGTCTTATCAGGGCTCCGTCTACGATGCGTTGAAAAATGCAGGACGTCTGATGAAAGAGGGGCGTGCCAATGCAGTGAAACTGGAAGGCGGCGTTGAGGTCGTGCCTCAGATTGAAGCCATCGTTCAGGCGGGAATTCCGGTGATGGGCCATCTGGGACTGACACCTCAGTCAATCAATGCCTTTGGCGGATATAAAGTTCAGGGAAAAGATGAAGCGGCGGCTCAGAAACTTTTGGATGATGCAAAAGCGATTGCCGAAGCCGGTGTATTTGCCATTGTTCTGGAATGTGTACCGTCTGCCCTGGCGAAAAAAGTGACAGAAGCTGTTCCGGTACCGACCATTGGTATCGGTGCGGGGGCAGACTGCGACGGACAGATTCTCGTATATCAGGATATGCTTGGTATGTTCTCTGATTTTACACCGAAATTTGTTAAACGTTATGCCAATATCGGCGAAGCTATGAAAGCCGCCTTTAAAGGCTATATCGATGAAGTCGGCGAAGGCGCTTTCCCAACGGCGGAACATGGATATGGCATTTCAAATGAAGTCATTCAGAAGTTATACTAGGAGGCAGCTGTGATGCAGATAGAAAAAACAGTGGCCGGCGTGAAAGCGCAGGTCAGAGCATGGAAAAAAGAAGGCTTGAGCGTCGGCCTGGTACCGACGATGGGATATCTTCACGAAGGTCATAAAAGTCTGATCGAACGTGCGGTAAAGGAAAATGATAAGGTGGTTGTCAGTGTTTTTGTTAATCCAACCCAGTTTGGACCGACAGAGGATCTGGAGAGCTATCCGAGAGACTTAAATGCCGATCGTATTCTCTGTGAAGAGGCGGGGGCAGCGCTTATTTTTGCACCGGAAGCTTCGGAAATGTATGCGGAGAATTTTACGACCTATGTGAACACAAGCGGTGTGACGACGGAGCTTTGTGGAAAAAGCCGTCCGGTTCATTTTCGAGGCGTGTGTACGGTCGTTAATAAACTTTTTAATATTGCCACACCGGACAGAGCCTATTTTGGCGAGAAGGATGCACAGCAGTTGGCGGTCATCCGACGGATGGTCCGGGATTTAAATATGAATGTGGAGATTGTCGGATGTCCGATCATACGTGAGACCGACGGACTGGCAAAGAGTTCCAGAAATACTTATCTGTCTCCGGAAGAGCGGCAGGCAGCCTTGGTTCTGAGTCGGGCCATCAAAGCAGGAAAAGCCATGGTTCAATCCGGTGAAAAAGACGGTGAGAAGGTGCTTGATGAAATGAAACGCATCATTTCCCAGGAGCCGTTGGCCCGGATTGATTATGTGGAAATGGTCAAATGGGATACCATCGAAATTCATCACAGGGTAGACGGCCCGATACTGGTAGCCATTGCCGTATTTATTGGAAAGACACGGTTGATCGATAATTTTATACAGGAGTAGACAGATATGATAATGACAATGTTAAAAGGAAAGATTCACCGGGCAACGGTGGTTCAGGCAGAACTGGATTATGTGGGAAGTATTACGATCGATGAATCGCTGATGGAAGCTTCGGGCATTTGTGAGTATGAACAGGTACAGATTGTTGATATTAATAACGGACAGCGGTTTGAGACCTATGTCATTGCCGGAGAGCGGAACAGCGGAATGATTTGTCTGAATGGTGCGGCCGCCCGTATGGTTCAGGTAGGCGATAAGATTATTATTATGTGCTATGCGGGCATGTCATCGGAAGAGATGAACGGATATGCACCGAAAGTTGTGTTTGTAGACGATGAGAATAAGGTAAAACGAATTACCTGTTATGAAAAGCACGGACTTTTGTCCGAAATGGATGAGGTGAAATAAATGCTGGAGGGAAAGACAGTCGTACTCGGTGTGACCGGAAGTATTGCAGCCTATAAGATTGCGGGACTGGCCAGCCGTCTTGTAAAGCAGCATGCGGATGTACATGTGATCATGAGCAAAAATGCGACAAATTTTATCCATCCGACCACATTTGAGTCTTTAACAGGCAACAAATGTATGGTGGATACTTTTGATCGGAATTTTCAGTTTAATATTGCCCATGTGTCTCTGGCAAGCCGGGCAGATGTCATGCTCGTGGCTCCGGCTTCTGCCAATATTATCGCAAAGATGGCTTTCGGTATTGCCGATGATATGCTGAGTACGACAGCATTGGCCATGACCTGTCCGGTAATCGTTTCGCCGGCTATGAATGTCAATATGTTCCACAATCCGGTCGTTCAGGATAATCTGATCCGTCTGTCTCGTTATGGAAAAATCATCATCCCGCCGGAAAATGGGTATTTGGCCTGTGGTACGACAGGAGACGGGAAAATGCCTTCGGAAGATGTACTTTTTGACTATATTGTCCGCCAGATTGCCTGTGAAAAGGATTTGGCAGGACGAAAGATTCTGGTCACTGCGGGACCGACCCGGGAACCGTTGGACCCGGTGCGTTTCCTTACCAATCATTCTACAGGAAAGATGGGATATGCCATTGCCCGACAGGCCATGCTGCGGGGCGCCGAGGTGACGTTGATCAGCGGTCCGACAGAGCTTACACCGCCACCTTTTGTCAGGGTGGTCCCGGTCATTCGCGCGGCAGATATGTTTGAGGCCGTAAAGGAACGGTGGGAGAGCCAGGATATAATTATCAAGGCGGCAGCGGTGGCAGATTATACGCCGGTGCAGACGGCGGAGGATAAGATTAAGAAAAAAGACAGTGATATGACGCTGGCCTTGGAAAGAACCCGGGATATTCTTGCATGGCTTGGACAACATAAAAAAGAACATCAGGTGCTTTGCGGCTTTTCAATGGAGACCCGGGATGTGCTGGAGAATTCCGCTGCAAAACTGGAAAAGAAAAATGCAGATATGATCGCGGCAAACTGTTTGAAAGAAAACGGCGCCGGATTTGGAACAGATACAAATCATCTCAGTCTTATCAGTAGAAATGGGCTTGAGGATCTGCCGATGTTGTCGAAAGAGGCAGCGGCGGACAGGCTTCTGGATGCATTGAAAATTTTGCTGGAAGATAGAAAGACCGGGAAAGGAGGAGACGACCAGTGATCGCAGCAGTAGATATCGGGAATTCCAATATTGTGATCGGCTTGATGGATGATGAGCGAGAAGTTTGCTTTTCTGGAAGGATACGAAGCGACCGCCAGAAAACCAAAGAGGAATTCATGATTGAGTTAAAGACCCTTCTGGAAATCTATCATGTGACCCTGGAGGGGGTTCAGGGGATTATCATATCTTCGGTTGTTCCCGGACTGACCGACGTGGTTCGAGAGGGGCTGAGTCTCATGACCGGATTAACGCCATTGGTTGTCGGACACGGTATACGCACCGGCATTCGGATCGCGACGGACCATCCGGCTAGTCTGGGATCCGATCTGGTAGTGGACGCGGTAGCGGCCACTGAGGAGTATCCGGGGACCATCGTCATATTTGATATGGGAACGGCGACGACCTGTTCTGTGGTGGATGGCCGGCGGTCTTATCTGGGAACCCTCATTATACCAGGAGTCAAAGTCTCTCAGGATGCCCTGACAGAGCGGACGTCCCAATTGCCTTATATCCGTTTTGAAAAACCAAAGCATATGATCGGAAAGAATACGATAGAAAGTATGCAGAGCGGATTGATTTATGGAAATGCAGCGATGGTAGATGGTTTGATTGAGCGGATTGAGGATGAGCTTGGCTGCGAGATCACGGTGCTGGCAACCGGCGGCATTGCCGGAGTGATCGTGCCTCATTGCCGGAAGAAGATTATTTATGATCCGAATTTGCTTTTAAAGGGCCTGTGGTACATCTATCATAAAAATAGCAAAGTAAATTCATAAACGCCAAATTGACACCCTATGTATTAAATGATACAATTTAATCGTATATCTGAGAGGGGGACATTTGGAATGTCGGATTTTTTAACAAATCTCAATCAGCATTTCGATTCTTTTACGCATTCCCAAAAATTGACGGCTAATTATTTAACGGATCATATGACAGAGTTTGCTTTCAGCACGCTGGAAGGGCTTTCGGAAAAAATAGATGTCAGTACGACGACGATTATCCGTTTCTCCAGAGTGTTGGGATATAAAGGCTTTTCAGAAATGCAGAGAGATATTCAGGCGGAATTAAAACAAAAAGAATCCCTGCCGGGACGGCTGGCCGATATGCCGCCGATTTCAGATAATCATTTATTGAGTGAATCCTTTGAAAATGATATGAAAAACATCCGTAAGACATTGGAAGTCCAGAATGATGCCGATTTAAAGAAAGCAATCGAGATTATTTCCAGTGCAAATAATATTTATGTTCTCGGCATGCGCAGTTCCTTTGCAGTGGCCCATTATATGGCGTCTCAGCTTGGAGAGATTAAAAAGCATGTCAATCTGATTCAGTCTATAGGAATGATCTATCCGGAGGAGATTGTCGGGGCCGGAGAAGGTGATGTGTGTATTGCCTATTTATTTCCAAGGTATTCTAAGGTTGCGGCAACGATGATTTCGTGGCTTCGGGAACATGGGGCCAGGGTTGTACTCATTACCAGTATGAATTATGGCGCGGTGAGCAGCTATGGTGATGTGATCCTGCCCTGTGCCATTTCCAGTGTGACTTATAAGAATTCCTTCGCAGCACCACTGTGTCTGACCAATTATCTGATCGCAGCGCTGGCAAAACAAAATTATGATGAAGCCAAAGAGGTACTGTCGCGTACCGAATCCATACTGGCTCAGGGATATTATTTAGGCATATAATATTTAAAAACTGAAAATCTGGAGCCGTGGTTAAAAAAATCATGGCTCCTGTGATTATAAAGAGGAGGCAATGGTTATGAAACATTTTGTAATTACGATCAGCAGGGAATATGGTTCAGGAGGACGTTTGATTGGTCAGGCACTGGCAGAACGTCTGGGGATTGATTTTTACGATAAGGAAATTATTAATATGTTAATGGAAGAGAGTGGATTTACCCGGGAAACGGTGGAGGAATGGCAGGAGAAGAAAACATCCAGTTTTCTCTACAATCTCTATATGTCCACACAGGAGCGGCCTCTTTCCGACCAGATTTATCTGGCAAAGACCAAGGTGGTTAACCAATTGGCGGATAAAAGTTCCTGTGTCATTGTGGGTAACTGCGGTGATTACATTTTGAGGGACAGGGATGATGTGCTGAGCTTTTTTATATATGCACCACTTGAAGAACGTATGGAACGGGTGCGTACAGTTTACGGGGAGAATCCGGATAATATGCCGAATTACGTGAAGAAGCGGGATAAACAGAGGAGTGACTACTACAATCACTTTACGATGAATCGTTTTGGTGATTACCATAACTTTGACGCCTGTATGAATACAAGTGTCGGTCTGGACTTAACAACAGATATTTTAGAGAACACGATCAGAGGAGTTTTTGGAGGAGCGGAAGATGCAGCAAGGAGAGGAAACGATACAGGAAAATAAAATGGGGACCATGCCGGTCAACCGATTGTTGATCACCATGTCGATACCAATGATCATATCTATGCTCGTGCAGGCATTATACAATGTGGTGGACAGCGTATTTGTATCTCAGATTAATGAAAATGCTTTAACGGCCGTTTCAATGGCCTTTCCTATCCAAAATTTAATGATAGCCGTGGCAGTCGGTACGGGAGTCGGTACGAACGCACTCCTGTCCCGGAGTCTCGGTGAGAAAAATCAGGACATGGCCAATAAGGCCGCCAATAACAGTGTGTTTCTGGCCTGTGCCAGTTATGTTATTTTCCTCATTTTGGGTTTGACCAGTTCGGAACTTTTTTACAGGCTTCAGACGGACATTCCGGAGATCATCAACTATGGAAGAGAGTATGTATTCTTTGTCTGTGTTTTGTCTTTTGGTCTGTTTTTGCAGGTGGCCTTTGATCGGCTGCTTCAGGCGACAGGACGGACATTTTATACCATGTTTACCCAGGGGTCCGGGGCGATCATCAATATTATTCTGGATCCGATTCTGATTTTTGGCTGGTTTGGCTTTCCGAGGATGGAAGTGACCGGTGCGGCTCTGGCAACGGTCATCGGCCAGATTATTGCCATGATAATCAGTGCGGTCATGAATGTGACTAAGAATGCGGATATTCAGTTGAAATTTAAAACGATGCGGCCGGATAAAGAGGTTATCGGACGAATTTATTCTGTGGGTCTGCCATCGATTGTCATGAGCAGTATTGCTTCGGTCATGACTTTCTGTATGAATAAGATACTCATGTCCTTTTCGTCGACAGCGACAGCCGTATTTGGTGTTTACTTTAAATTACAGAGTTTTGTATTTATGCCTGTATTTGGATTAAATAACGGAATGGTGCCAATTATTGCATTTAATTATGGTGCAAAGCAGAAGCAGCGTATTATGAAAACGATGAAGCTGGCTATGATGTATGCTTTTGGGATGATGCTGATCGGCCTGGTTATATTCCAGCTTTGTTCATCCATGCTTCTGGAGATGTTTAATGCTTCAGATGCTATGCTTTCTATCGGGGTCCCGGCACTGCGGATCATCAGTATCAGCTTTCTTTTTGCTGCGTTCAGTATTATTAGTATTTCTATGCTCCAGGCTTTGGGCCATGGTATTTATAGTATGCTTATTTCGGTTGGCCGTCAGCTGATCGTTTTGATTCCGGTGGCTTATCTGCTTTCAAAAACGGGCAATTTAAATCTGGTATGGCTGGCATTTCCGCTGGCAGAAATTATGGCGATTTCACTAAGCAGCGTTTTTTTGCGCAAAGTTTTGAAATCCTTAGACTTTTAAAAATATCCCTGAAAATTGGGGAAAAGAGGATGGCGGAAGGCAAATGAATTGGAAAAAATGGTATCGGGAATGTGCATTGTGTCCCAGAGAGTGTGGTGTGAATCGTCTGGAAGGCCGGAGGGGCTTTTGCGGACAGACGGCGGGACTGAAAGTTGCCAGAGCAGCTCTTCATATGTGGGAAGAGCCTTGCATTTCCGGAACGAGAGGTTCGGGAACTGTCTTTTTTACGGGCTGTCATCTGGGCTGTGTTTTTTGCCAGAATGGACAGATTTCCAGAGGCGGTGCCGGAAAAGAAATATCGATCATACGACTGGCCTATATTTTTATGGAATTGCAGGAAAAAGGTGCTCACAATATTAATCTGGTGACACCCACTCATTTTGTACCGCAGATTATCGAAGCGCTTCGCATCAGTAAAAAAATGGGGCTTGTGCTTCCTGTCGTCTACAATACAGGTGGTTTTGAAAAAGTGGATACACTGGAATTGCTGGACGGATGGGTGGACGTTTATCTGACAGATTTTAAATTTATGGATGTGCACTTGTCAAAGAGATATGCCCATGAGGAGGGGTATTCCTTTTATGCTGCAAAGGCCCTGGAAGAAATGTATCGACAGACCGGACCGCCGGCTTTTGACGAGAATGGAATGATGACGAAGGGAATCATTGTCCGGCATATGGTACTTCCAGGACAGTCGATGGATTCCAGGCAGATCATTGATTATCTTTATGAAAATTACGGGGATGAAATTTATCTCAGTCTGATGAATCAGTACACGCCGTCGGGATCTCTTGAAAAGTATCCTGAACTGAAAAAACGAGTAAAACGTCAGGTTTATGAACGGCTGATTCAATATACGATCCGAAAAGGCGTAGAAAACGCTTTCATACAGGAAGGCGGTACGGCGAAGGAGAGTTTTATCCCGGACTTTGATGGTGAAGGTGTTTAGAAAAAGGAGGCTGTATGGCAGAATATATTACGCAAATCGATTATTTGATTTTAATGTTTATACAGGAACATCTGCGGTTTGACTGGCTGACCGGGCCGACAGTGTTTATCAGTCATCTTGGAAATTCCGGGTTGTTCTGGATTTTGCTGTGTCTGATTCTTCTCGTTTTTAAACAGACCCGGAAGATGGGAATTTGCGGTCTTCTGGCCCTGCTGATCGGAGCGCTGATCACCAATGTGGCATTGAAAAATATGATTGCCAGGATACGTCCCTATGAGCAGTTTCCTGACATTATTCTGTTATTAGAGCGGCAGAAAGATTTTTCCTTTCCTTCAGGGCATGCCTGCAGTTCTTTTGCGGCGGCCTGTGCTCTTTACTGGACATCGGAACAAAAAAAACGGCTGGTCGGGGTATTGTCCCTAATATTGGCCGTGTTGATTGCCTGGTCAAGACTCTATGTGGGGGTACATTTTCCAACGGATGTTCTGTGTGGGGTGATGATCGGTATATTCAGCGGCTGGACAGCCTGGCAGATTATCAAAAAGATATCGGACAGACATCCTGCAGGAATTGAGAATAGCAGCGTGAAAGAAGATGGTGAAAATGGCTGAAAAAAACACAGAAGAAAAAAAGGAGAATGTTGAAAAGCTGTCAATTCGGGGCATGATTCGACAGGTGACAGTTTATCTGTTTGTTCTTGCTGTAAGTATTATTTTTATATTTATTCTTTTTAAATGGTCGGAAATCCATAAGGCTTTCGGGGGATTGATAAAGATTTTAGCACCGGTCATTGCCGGATTGGTCATCGCCTATATTCTTCTTCCGGTCGTTGATTTTGTGGAACGGCGGCTGTTAAAAATCGAATGTATCATGCATGGGAAAACTCCGAATCGGATGAAAAAAATAGTTCGGGGAATTTCTGTGGCCTGTGCCATGGCTTTTGCTCTTGGGATCATCTTTATCTTAGGTTACATGGTCCTGCCCCAATTAGCAGCCAGTATTGCACAGATTATCATGCGTTTTCCGTCTTATACGCGGCAGGTGACGGATTGGTTTGAAAGTTTGCAGTATGACGGCCAGTTTTCTCAAGACCTTCAGGATATAATCAATCAGACAATGAATTATTTGCAGACATGGATGAAAGATGATTTCTATCCTCAGCTTCGGGCGGGAATCAATACATTCACCCTGAGCATTATGAATGTTCTCCAGTTTTTATATAACATTGTTATTGGTGCGATCATATCGATTTACGTGATGATGAGTACGAATACCTTTACCGGTCAGGCCAAAAAGATTGCCTATGCCGTATTAAAGCCGGATATAGCCAATTCATTGATTGAAGTGGTTCGGCACTGTAATCAGATTTTCGGCGGTTTTATAACGGGTAAGCTGATTGATTCAGCCATTATCGGTGTGGTATGTTTCATTGTGTTGAATCTGATTCATATGCCGTATGCCATGCTGGTCAGTGTGATCGTCGGCGTGACCAATGTCATTCCATTTTTCGGACCTTATATCGGCGCAATACCGAGTGTGATTCTGATCGGTCTGACCAATTTCAGGCAGGGAATCATTTTTCTTGTGTTTATTATTATTCTCCAACAGATTGATGGTAATATTCTCGGACCGAAGATTTTGGGGAATTCTACAGGACTTTCACCTTTCTGGGTTGTTTTCGCCATTCTGGTCGGCGGCGGCGTCTTTGGTTTTCCAGGCATGCTTCTCGGGGTGCCGGTATTTGCTGTCATTTATTATCTGATCAAAACCTTTGTTGAGTATGCACTGTATAAAAAGCGAATGCCGCTGGAAACTCAGAAATATATCCGGGCTGACGGCTACGACATAGAAACGGAAGAGCTGATCTATAGTGATAATGCAGCCGAGACACGGAAAGAGCGTCGTGAACGGTACGGCAGCTATAAAAATGTCAGCATTGAACGGGATAAAAAAAGGGAAAAACAAAAAGCAAATGCGGCGGCGGAAAAGGATGGACAGGATGAGTAACACGAGTGACGAAAAGATAAAGGCTTTGAAAGCAGCTTTTCCGGGAACAATTCCGGTCATGACCGGATATATTTTTCTGGGAATGGCTTTCGGAATTTTATTGAATGCGAAGGGCTATGGTATCTTCTGGGCGTTGCTCATGAGCCTTTTTATATATGCCGGCTCCATGCAGTACGTGGTCATATCGCTTCTGGCCTCGGCCTTTAACCCCATCGCGGCTTTTATGATAACATTAATGGTCAATGCAAGACATTTATTTTATGGTTTATCCATGCTGGATAAATTTAAAAACACCGGGAAATTAAAGCCTTATTTGATTTTTGGACTGACAGACGAGACCTTTTCCATTCTCTGCGGGACCGAACCGGCGGCAGATGTATCCAGACCCTGGTATATGTTCTGGGTAACCCTGTTAGACCAGTTTTACTGGGTGGCAGGGAGCGCTGTTGGTTCCCTGCTTGGCTCGGTGTTATCTTTTAATACAAAGGGGTTGGATTTTGTGCTGACAGCCCTTTTTGTCGTTATTTTTGTCGGACAATGGCAGGAAACGGACAATCATATACCGGCTGCCATTGGTGTGGTCGTAACATTGCTTTGCCGGATATTTTTTGGCACCGGTTCTTTTTTAATTCCGGCGATGATCGGTATTTTGATCTGCCTTTCACTGGCAGAGAAACAGAGGAGGGAAGTAGGGTGACAGCTTTGCAGGCGTTGATGACGATCGGGCTTTGCGTGTTTGGAACGATGCTGACCCGGTTTCTCCCATTTATTCTATTTCCTGAGAATAGAGAGACACCCAAATATATCCGGGAGCTTGGCAGAGTACTGCCCTATGCGGTCATTGGGCTTTTGATCGTCTATTGTTTGAAAGATGTAAATTTCCTTGGCGGCAGTCATGGAATACCCGAGCTGATTGCAGTGGTCTTTATCGTCATTGTACACACATGGAAGAAAAATGTACTTTTGAGTATTGCCGGAGGTACTTTACTCTACATGGTGCTTGTGCAATACATTTTTATCGGATAATTATTCAATTTTACTTTGACAGAGTAAAAAAGTATGCTAATATAAGTAAATGTCAGGAGTGAGAATCATGAGAGAGATCATCATTGAAGAGCAGGATGATAAAGAAGGCCTGGAGAGCCTTTATGTGCGTCGGGCCAATTACTATGAAACGGATAAGATGGGCATTATCCATCATTCCAACTATATTCGATGGTTTGAAGAAGCCAGACTTCACTATATGGAAGAGATGGGGTGGCCATTTACAAAGGTTGAGGCGATGGGAATCATCATTCCGGTACTCTCCGTGGACTGCCAGTATAAATCCATGGTTCGCTATGATGACATTGTGGATATTTACACAAAGATTACCAGATTCAGTGGTGTCAGGATGACGATTGGATATCGGGTGCTGGATTCAGAGACTGGAGAGCTTCGATGCACCGGAGAAACGACCCATTGTTTTTTGAATGGTGATTATAAACCGGTTCGTATGAAACGGGAATATCCGGAATTATATGAGGTATTTATGAGCCATGTGGCTGTAGAATAGGAGGACAAAGCGTATGAAATTATACGAAAACGGCGCATATCTCTTAAACGGTGTGGATATCGTGGAGGATGCCGGAGATGTGAAACAGATCCTTTTGGCAAAGACCGGGAAAGATGTTTCCAAAAAAGAAGCGGCAAAGAATACGATTGCTTATGAGATTCTGGAAGCCCACAATACTTCCGGAAATATGGAAAAACTGAAAATTAAATTTGACAAACTGACATCCCATGATATTACCTTTGTTGGTATTATTCAGACAGCCAGAGCGTCAGGCCTTGAGAAGTTTCCGGTGCCTTATGTACTTACCAATTGCCATAACAGTCTGTGTGCGGTGGGCGGTACCATAAATGAAGATGATCATATGTTTGGTCTGTCCTGTGCGAAAAAATACGGCGGAGTCTATGTACCGCCGCATCAGGCTGTGATTCACCAGTTTGCCAGAGAAATGCTGGCCGGCGGCGGTCGTATGATTCTCGGTTCGGACAGCCATACCCGTTATGGCGCTCTTGGTACGATGGCCATGGGCGAAGGCGGACCGGAACTCGTAAAACAGCTTTTGAATCAGACTTATGATATCAACATGCCGGGAGTTATCGGCGTATACTTAAAGGGTAAACCGATTCCGGGCGTTGGTCCGCAGGACGTGGCTCTGGCCATTATCGGTGCTGTATTTGACAATGGCTATGTAAAAAATAAGGTGATGGAATTTGTCGGACCTGGCGTATCCAACTTAAGCGCCGACTTCCGTATCGGTGTGGACGTTATGACGACAGAGACAACCTGTCTGTCTTCCATCTGGCGGACCGACAATGAAATCAAGGATTTCTATGAGATTCACAAACGTCCGGAAGATTATAAAGAATTAAATCCGGGAGCAGTGGCTTATTATGACGGTATGATCGAAATTGATTTAAGTGAAATCCGACCGATGATCGCTATGCCGTTCCATCCAAGCAATACCTATACGATTGACGAGTTAAACGCCAATCTGATGGATATTCTTGATGATTGTGAAAAGCGTGCCCTTGTGAGTCTTGACGGACAAGTGAACTTTACGTTGAAAGATAAAGTCCGTAACGGACGTCTCTATGTGGAACAGGGAATTATCGCTGGCTGTGCCGGCGGCGGCTTTGAAAATATCTGTGATGCGGCTGATATTCTGAAAGGAGCCAGTATCGGGCCAGACGAATTTACATTGAGCGTTTATCCGGCCAGTACGCCGATCTACATGGAACTGGTGAAGAATGGAGCGGTTGCAGCGTTGATGGCTACCGGCGCTATTGTTAAGACGGCTTTCTGCGGACCTTGTTTTGGAGCTGGCGATACACCGGCGAACAATGCATTAAGTATCCGTCACTCTACAAGAAACTTCCCGAATCGTGAAGGTTCTAAGATTCAGAATGGACAGATTTCTTCCGTTGCTCTGATGGATGCCCGTTCCATCGCCGCTACTGCAGCAAATAAGGGTTATCTGACGGCAGCTACGGATATTGATGCCAATTATACAAAACCAAAATATTTCTTTGATGAAACAATTTATAAGAACCGTGTATTCGACAGTCATGGTGTGGCAGACCCGGATGTGGAGATTAAACTGGGACCGAACATTAAGGACTGGCCGGCCATGTCGGCTCTTCCTCAGAATATGCTGTTAAAGGTTGTATCTGAGATACATGATCCGGTGACAACAACGGATGAGTTGATCCCATCCGGTGAGACTTCTTCCTTCCGTTCCAATCCACTGGGACTGGCAGAATTTACCCTGTCCAGAAAAGACCCGGCTTATGTAGGACGTGCGAAAGAGGTTCAGAAAGCTCAGAAGGCTATCGAAGCCAATACCTGCCCATTGGAAGTTCTGCCGGAGATGAAACCGGTCATGGAAAAAGTCCATACCAGATTCCCGGAAGCCGGCGAAGGCAATCTGGGTGTCGGAAGCACGATTTTTGCGGTAAAACCGGGTGACGGTTCGGCCCGTGAGCAGGCGGCTTCCTGCCAGAAGGTTCTCGGCGGATGGGCCAATATCGCCAACGAATATGCGACAAAACGGTATCGATCCAATCTGATCAACTGGGGCATGCTGCCGTTCATTATTCCGGAAGGCGAACTGCCATTTACGAATGGTGATTATCTTTTCCTGCCGGATATCCGCAAGGCCGTAGAGGAAAAAGCAGATGAAATCACAGCTTACAAAGTTGGAGATGAGCTGACACCATTTATCATGACTTTGGGCGAGCTGACCGATGAAGAGAGGGAAATCATTCTTAAAGGCTGTCTCATCAACTATAATCGGGTTTCCTGATGTTGACAAAAAAGGGATTGACGCCTATCTGATTTTTGATTATAATCAACTTAATACGACGGAGTATTCTCAAGAAATTGGGAATACTCCATTTTTTTATGCGTAAAGGCTTTTGATACTGAAATCCTTAAAGCCAAAAACTCAGGAGGAAAAGGTTATGATTGAACAAATTACAAAAATCAACAGTGCGATCAATGGCGTCGTATGGGGAATCCCGATGCTTGTCCTTATTATCTCAACAGGCATTATTATGACGGTAGGAATGAAATTTTTCCAGTTAGTTCATTTTAAGGAGTGGATGGATACCACTTTCCTTGCCATTTTCAAGAAGAAAGATGTCCGTGCTCACACGGCCAAGCATGAGAAGTCCATTTCCCAGTTTCAGGCCTTATCGACAGCTTTGGCGGCTACCATTGGTGTGGGTAATATTGCCGGGGTCAGCAGTGCTATTGTAGTCGGCGGCGCCGGTGCGGTATTCTGGATGTGGGTTTCTGCCTTTTTTGGTATGATGACCAATTATTCGGAGAATGTTCTTGGTATCTATTACCGTAGAAAAAACAGCAAGGGTGAATGGTCCGGCGGAGCCATGTATTATCTGTTGGACGGTCTTGGCTCTAAAAAGGGCTGTAAGGGCCTTGGCAAGTTTCTTGCTGTACTTTTTTCACTGTTTTGTATGTTTGCCAGTTTTGGTATCGGCAATATGACCCAGGTACATGAGATTACCAGTTCCATCGTGGATGCCTTCCGTCTGCCTGAGACGGTCATCGGAAGCATTACACCTCAGATTATTATCGGTGTTTTGTTAGCTCTTTTAGCGGCCCTGGTTATTCTGGGTGGTATCAAAGCCATCGGTAGTGTGACAGAAAAAATCGTACCTTTTATGGCTCTCATTTATATTATCGGTACGGTGGCAACACTGATTATGAATATCGGTTCGGTTCCGGCGGTTTTCGGTGCCATTTTCAGGGGCGCTTTCGGACTTCAGGCTGTGGCCGGAGCTGCTGTGGGAACTTTGATTAAGAATGCGATAACCATGGGATTTAAGCGGGGTGTGTTCTCCAATGAGGCCGGTCTTGGTTCGTCTGTTATGGTTCATTCCGCATCCAACGTTAAAGAACCGGTCGTTCAGGGAATGTGGGGAATCTTTGAAGTATTCTTTGATACAATCATCGTATGTACACTGACTGCATTTACCGTGTTAAATTCAGGTCTTATTGATCTTCAGACCGGTGAAGTTTTAAGTGAATCAACAGGCGCTTCCCTTGTCAGTGAAGCGATGGCCTTAAGATTTGGTTCAGCCGCAGGAATTTTTGTGGCGGTTGCCGTAGCCTTATTTGCGTTTTCCACAGTTCTTGGCTGGTCATTTTATGGAACAAAGGCCTGTGAATTCCTTTTTGGGACGAAGGCTACGATTGCTTATAAAGTGATTTTTGTCATCTGTATCGTTTTTGGAGCAACGATGAGTTTTGATCTGGCCTGGGATATTGCCGATACATTAAATGGTCTGATGGCTATTCCGAACTTAATCGGCGTACTGACCCTTTCCGGTACGGTATTTGCCATTACGAAGAATTATATTGGGCGGAAGATCTCAAAAACGGATCCAAATCTGACACCAATGCTTTCCGGTTTGCCGGAGGTTCAGAAAGAACAGGCAAGAAAAATGGCAGAAGACGGCGAGTAGGATTTCGCTGGCAAAAGGTTTTGGAGGGGCTGCTAAAAACTTAGGAAAATATTAAAGATTTTTGAAACAGTTTCCTGTATAATGGTCTTGAGACGAGGGGGATAGACCATGAGTGAAAAAATTTTAATTGTGGATGACGAACAGGAGATAGCGGATTTGGTTGCCCTGTATCTGGAAAATGAGAATTTTCAGGTATTTAAATTTTATTCGGCAAAGGATGCGCTCCGTTGTATCGATAATGAAACACTGGATATGGCCATTTTAGATGTTATGCTTCCGGATATGAACGGTTTTGAGATTTGTCGGAAAATACGGGAAAAATATAATTATCCGGTAATTATGCTTACAGCCAAGGGCGAGGAAGTGGATAAGGTTACCGGCCTGACACTTGGGGCAGATGACTATATTACCAAACCCTTTCTGCCTCTGGAACTGGTAGCCCGGGTCAAGGCCCAGCTGCGGCGGTATAAACGGTATAATACAGGCAAAGAGGAACCGTCGGATGTTTTGATACATTCCGGTCTGGTCATCAATGTAAAAAATCATGAATGTACATTGAATGAAAAGCCCTTGTCTTTGACGCCGACAGAGTTTTCAATTCTTCGGATTCTGGTGGAAAAAAAGGGAAATGTGGTCAGTTCGGAGGAGCTGTTTCACGAAATCTGGGGAGATGAATATTTCAGCAAAAAAAATAATACGATCACCGTCCATATCCGTCATTTAAGGGAAAAGATGGGGGATTCCTTCGAGAATCCGAAGTATATTAAAACGGTCTGGGGGTGTGGTTATAAAATTGAAAGATAGAATTTTCTCAGTTATAAAACTTATTTTGCTCATTATGGCAGCATATCTCGGCTGTCAGTTGCTGTATATGCTTTTTGATGTGGCGCTTAATGGCTTTTTTATGAATTGGTTTGAAGGACATTTCCTGACAACGTCATTGATGATTGACCCCTATACAAAGGAAAGCGTTTATGTCCGGGACCTGGATATCGGAGGGCTTAAGATATTTTTGTTTTGGGTCATGGTGTTTGTGGCATGCATATGGCTCGTCATGCTCTATTTGGCATCGCGTTATAAAGCCGGTAAACAGTTGAAGGCGGCGATGACGGAAATAGGTAATGGAGTTCAGAAGTATATGTCAAAGGATATAGATGTTTCTGATGTTTTTCCGGAGAAATATTCGGAAGTCTCGGTTCAGATAGCGGCAATCAAGAACCGGATGCAGCGAAATGAGCAGGCCCTTAAAGATGAAGCCCAAAGGAAGAATGATCTGATCACCTATCTGGCCCATGACTTAAAGACGCCGCTCACGTCGGTCATCGGATATCTGAGTCTTTTAGACGAAGCGCCGGATATGCCAGCGGAACAGAAAGCAAAATATGTTCATATTACGCTGGAAAAAGCGCTGCGTCTGGAAAAGCTGATTAACGAATTTTTTGAGATTACCCGGTATAATTTACAGCAGATGGTTCTCGAAAAAGAGACAATTGACCTGTCTTATATGCTTGTCCAGATGACGGACGAGTTTTATCCGCTGTTGGCTGCCAATGATAACCGTATAGAGCTTCATGTGGATGAACAGTTATCTGTTTATGGGGATTCGGAAAAGCTGGCCCGGGTATTTAATAATATTCTCAAAAATGCGATCGCTTACAGTTATCCGGGGACAGAAATTGATGTAACGGCCCAGGAGGTCCATGAACAGGTGGTTATTGCTGTCAGAAATCATGGAAAAACCATTCCGGCCCATAAGCTGGAAACCATTTTTGAAAAATTCTTCCGTCTTGACGAGGCTCGGCGGTCAAATACGGGCGGCGCCGGGCTTGGACTTGCCATAGCAAAGGAGATTGTGGATCTTCATGGCGGGATGATTACGGCGGAGAGCGACCGCGAAGTGACCACATTTCGTGTAACCCTTCCGGTTTAAAATTTTCCCGAAAATTGAATAGTGAAGTAAAAAACAGAAGGTCTCTGTTCGGTAGAAAACTACGGAACGGAGATTTTTTTGTTCTATAAATAAATATTTTGGGAAAAATGAAAAATAAGAGCAATAGGAGGAATAAAGGATGCATATAAAACGAAAGTTGGTTATGATGGCAGGAATCTTCGCCGTATTTTCGATATGTATGATATCAGGGCAGTGGATTCGGACAGCTTCGATGAAGCTGCCGGATCATAATGTTCAGGTAGTCAACGGCCGTTCGGGTCAGATTTACAGTCCCTATGCAGTGCTGATCAATGCGGACACCGGGGAAATATTGATGGATACAGACGGCGGAGAGCAGATATATCCGGCCTCATTGACAAAAATAATGACAGCAATCGTAGCTGTGGAGCATACGAAAGATCTGGATGAACAGGTTGTATTGGATAAAAATATATTTGAGGATTTATATGGAATGGATGCGTCCATGGCCGGATTTCAGCCGGGAGAGAAAGTAAGTCTTAAGGATTTGTTATATGGCATTTTGCTGCCTTCGGGAGCGGAGTGTTGTCTGGCCTATGCCCGATATGTGTCAGGAACGGAATCAGATTTTGTACATTTGATGAATCGAAAAGCGGAAGAGCTTGGTATGGAACATACCCATTTTTCAAATGTTACCGGACTTCATTCGGAAAATCATTATACAACGGCGGAAGACATGGCAATTTTGTTAAAATATGCTTTGTCGAATCGGATTTTCAGAGAGGCCTTTACAAGTTGGACTTATGAGGTGGAACCAACAAACATTCATCCGGAGGGATTCTTTTTTCAGAGTACATTGTCGAAGGGATTGGAACAAATTGCTCTGAAAGACAGAACGTTTGGAGAGGAGATTATTCTTGGGGGCAAGACAGGCTATACGGATGAAGCCGGGCTGTGCCTTGCAAGCCTGGCCTATATTCATGGGCAGGAATACATTCTGGTAACAGCCGGAGCCGGCGGTTCTCACCAGACAGAACAGTATAATATCCTCGATGCGGTGGAGGTTTATGAGCGGTTAATTTTTTAAAGGCATCTGTTGGTATTTCCTCGTAAGTTTATAGAATACCTTTAACTTTGGCTTGACGGTTTTGAATAGATTTAAAAATCGGTACGAGGAAGGAGGCAACGACACCTCCGGCAAAACCGTTGTTATACAGATTCATGCCACCGTAGACGATACCGATATTGGTAGCAACGGCTGCATGGATAAATCCGGCGAGAATCCCGGCAAAAAAGCCAAATTGACCGGCAATTGGTGCAACTGTTGTGCCGAAGAGAAGGGCCAGGACTGCTGATGGATCGGTAATAGACCAGGAACTTGGCAGACTGCACAGTGTAATGCCAAGCATGACCGGCGTGATGTTCCGGAGGGTCTTACCGGTGGCAGAGAAGCCGACGATCGTAAAAATGCCGCCGATACTGGCACCGTTTAAATCTGCGCCGATGACAAGCAGATAAAGGGTTGTAAAAATACCGTTGACGCCCATATTCACCAGTGTCGGTCCGAAGCCTTCGCTGAAAGTGAAATCCGTTCCGCCGATACCGGGATATTTTTGGATATTCATATATTTTCGAAAAGTATTTCGACTGGACAATGCGCCTGCTATGATGAGTATAACAAAGAAAGATATTAAAACTTCTGCGAAAAGAGTATTATAACCAGTGGCCCAAAGCTTACGGCTTTCCAATTCAACACCGAAGGACTTGAATACAGAAATGATGATCGTAGCAATGATACCTGCGGCAAATCCACCGTTGTAAAGAGAAAAACCTTTATGGGTATTGTAAAGATGGGCACACAGCGGCGGCATGGCAAAACCAATCAGAGTGCCTACAAGAAGACTGAGCAGGAGACGGATTGGCAGAGGAAAATTTCCCAGTTGGGCTGTCTGGGTAATGATCGGAGATAAGCTTGTTCCATAAAATCCAATGTAAAGATAATTGGATAAATGGGTTTTATGATATTTGGCGTAAATAAAAACACCAAAAATAATACTCCAGACATTGACGATGTTTTTTCCGAACAAAGCAAAGCCCATCATCAGTGAAAGGGCGGCAATGGATGTCCCGTCAATGTTCATCTTGAGAATATACATGAGACCAAGGCACATGAGTGTGGTCAGGCTGGCATTGACGAGAGCAGCCCCCACGCCGCCGACCACAACATAGTCCGTGATCAAAAAGTCTGGTTCGAGAACGATAGAGATCAGACCCTGAATGACTTCCGGAATAGGCTGGAGGATAAGGCCTAAAAACAAAAAATAGGCAGGGGCCAGTGCGACCAGAAGATATTGGGTGTTTCGAGGTAATGGCTTGGGGTCTTTATGTATTTCTTTTGTAAATGGGATGTTAGTTGTAAAACGCATATGATTTCCTTTCGATACTGTAACAACAAAAAATGCTCTACCTTGTATTGTAAGGCAGAGCGTTTTTTGTTGTCAAGATTTTATCAAAAGATTAGTTGTTTTTTTCGTTTTCAGCCAGCATCATGGCACGAACTTTTAATGGAAGTCCGAAGAGGGTGATAAAGCCGGAAGCGTCATGGTGGTCGTATAATTCACCGGTGGTGAAGGAAGCCAAAGATTCACTGTACAGAGAATATGGGGAAGTGGTTCCTGCTTTGATGATATTACCTTTGTAAAGTTTGAATTTTACTTCACCGGTCACATATTTCTGTGTAGATTCCACAAAGGCCTGAACAGCTTCACGCAGGGGAGTGAACCATTTTCCTTCATAAACGATCTGAGCCATTTTATTGCCCATATCCTTTTTTACTTCCATAGTAGCCCGGTCGAGAACCAGTTCTTCCAGCTGATCATGAGCTTCCATAAGGATGGTTCCGCCTGGTGTTTCGTATACACCTCTGGATTTCATACCTACAACACGGTTTTCTACGATGTCAACAATACCAATACCGTGTTTGCCACCGAGTTTATTTAATTCGGTAATGATTTCAGAAACCTTCATAGCCTTTCCGTTTAATGTTTTAGGAACGCCGGCCTCAAAAGTCATTGTTACATATTCGGCCTCATCCGGAGCTTTTTCAGGTGTTACGCCGAGAACTAAAAGATCGTCATAGTTTGGTTCGTTGGCCGGGTCTTCCAGTTCCAGACCTTCATGGCTGATATGCCATAAGTTACGATCGCGGCTGTAGCTGTGACTTGCATCAAAAGGAAGATCGATACCGTGCTGCTTGCAGTATTCAATTTCGTCTTCACGGGACTGCATGGTCCATACGTCGGTCATACGCCATGGAGCGATAATCTTCAGATCAGGAGCCAGAGCTTTGATACCCAGTTCGAAACGAATCTGGTCGTTGCCCTTTCCTGTAGCACCGTGACAGATAGCAGAAGCGTTTTCCTTTCGCGCAATTTCTACAAGTCGTTTTGCAATGACCGGGCGGGCCATCGATGTACCGAGAAGATATTTGTTCTCGTAAACAGCGCCGGCCTGTACGCATGGAACGATATATTCGTCGCAGAATTCATCAATAATGTTTTCAATATATAATTTGGAAGCGCCGGACAGTTTGGCACGTTCTTCAAGACCATCCAATTCCTCGCCCTGACCGCAGTCGATGCAGCAGCAGATGACTTCGTAATCAAAATTCTCTTTCAGCCATGGAATGATCGCTGTGGTATCTAAACCACCGGAATAGGCCAAAATGACTTTTTCTTTCATAATAACAACCTCCTGAAATTCTATTTTATCTTCATGTTTTTTGTAGTCCTCACATAATATACAACACTTCTTTATAAAAATCAATATCTTTTTTCAAAATTTTGCATTTTTATAAGTTTATAAGCAGAAATATGCACTAATAATGTATATTTTTGATAAAACATAAATATTTATTAAGATTATGTCTTTACAGCTTTCCCAAATTGTATTATTATAGGAAAAGACATTTCAGAAAGAAGGGGAAATACCTATGATTAAAGCGGGGATTATTGGTTCGACAGGATACGCCGGACAGGAACTTGTGCGATTGCTTCATGGCCATAAGGATGTGGAAATTGTCTGGTATGGTTCCAGAAGTTATATAGATAAGAAATACTATGATGTATTCCGAAATATGTTTCAGATTGTGGAAGACGTTTGTAAGGACGATCATCTGGATGAACTGGCGGAGGCTGTTGATGTGATCTTTACGGCAACACCCCAGGGACTCTGTGCATCTCTTGTCAGTGAAGAAATTCTTAATAAAGTAAAGATTATTGATCTGAGTGCAGATTTTCGAATTAAGGATGTGACTGTTTATGAAAAATGGTATGGCATTAAACATGCGTCGCCGGAATTTATCCCGGAGGCTGTTTATGGACTTTGTGAGATCAACCGGGAAGATATCAAGGGCGCGCGGCTGATCGCCAATCCGGGATGTTATACGACGTGTTCGATTTTGACAGCCTATCCTTTAGTGAAAGAAGGGCTGATCGACGCCCGGTCGATCATCATTGATGCAAAATCCGGAACTTCCGGTGCGGGTCGTGGCGCAAAAGTGGATAATCTCTTCTGTGAAGTGAATGAGAACATCAAGGCCTATGGTGTGACAACACACCGCCATACACCGGAGATTGAAGAACAGCTCGGTTATGCAGCCGGTGAGCCGCTGCTTCTGAACTTTACGCCCCATTTGGTGCCGATGAACCGGGGGATTCTTGTAACGGCCTATGCAAATTTAAAAGAAGGGGTAACGGAGGCGGACATCCGTGCTGCTTATGATAAATACTATAAAGATGAAAAATTTGTTCGTGTACTGGAACCGGGAATATGTCCGGAGACTCGTTGGGTAGAAGGCAGTAACTATACGGATATTAACTTTAAGGTGGATCCGAGAACCCATCGTGTGATCATGATGGGAGCTCTGGATAATCTGGTAAAAGGTGCAGCCGGACAGGCGGTTCAGAACATGAATCTTATTTTCGGACTGGATGAAGCCGAGGGCCTGAATCTGGTGCCGATGTTCCCATAAGGAGGTTAAATATGAAAACAATCGAGGGCGGTGTAACCGCAGCAAAGGGATTTGAAGCGTCTGCGACAGCAGCGGAAATTAAATATAAAGGCCGGACAGATATGGCTCTTGTTTACAGTCAAAAACCATGTATGGCAGCAGGAACGTTTACAACCAATGTGGTCAAAGCAGCTCCTGTGAAATGGGACCAGGAGATTGTAAAGAATTCTCCTTATGCTCAGGCAGTAGTTATCAACTCGGGTATTGCAAACGCCTGCACCGGTGCGGAAGGTTACGGTTATTGTAAAGAGACAGCCAGCGGTGCTGCAGCGGTTTTAAATCTTCCGGAGACAAGCGTTTTAGTGGCATCTACCGGCGTCATCGGCATGCAGCTGCCAATTGACCGGATTAAAGCTGGTTCTGCAAAACTGGCAGAAATTAAAAAAGACACGATTGAAGCAGGGCATGAGGCTGCCAGAGCCATCATGACGACAGATACAGTGCCTAAGGAAATCGCCGTGGAATTTACATTGGGCGGAAAGACGGTTACTATGGGTGGTATGTGTAAAGGCTCAGGTATGATTCATCCGAATATGTGTACCATGCTCGGTTTTATCACGACCGATGCAGCCATTTCCAAAGAGTTGCTTCAGGAAGCCTTAAGTGAAGATATTAAAGATACATACAATATGGTTTCTGTGGATGGCGATACATCCACTAATGATACAGTACTTTTACTGGCTAATGGTATGGCGGAAAATCCGAAAATTACAGAAAAGGGTGAAGACTTTGAAACCTTTAAAAAGGCTTTGAATACGGTCAATACCTATCTCTGTCGAAAGATTGCAGGAGACGGCGAAGGGGCAACAGCGCTTTTTGAGGTGAAGATCATCGGGGCTAAAACAAAGGCAGATGCGGTGACTTTGAGTAAATCCGTGGTAACTTCCAGTCTGACAAAGGCGGCTATTTATGGCCATGATGCCAACTGGGGACGGATTTTATGTGCCATGGGTTATTCAGGTGTTCAGTTTGACCCGGAAGTGGTGGATCTGTACTTTGAAAGTGCTGCCGGTAAGATTAAGATTATGGAAAACGGTGTATCTACGGGATACAGTGAAGAAGAGGCAACTAAAATTCTCTCAGAGCCGGAAGTGACAGCCATTGCCGATGTGAAGATGGGCAATGCAGCGGCAACGGCCTGGGGATGTGATTTGACCTATGATTATGTAAAAATTAATGCGGATTACCGCAGTTAAAGAAATGGATGTCTTTGAGCACAGTAAGGAGTGAAAAAATGGGTACGGATATGGATAAATATCTTGAAAAAGCGGAGGTGCTGATTGAAGCCCTTCCATACATACAGCGGTTTAACCGGCGAATTATTGTTGTCAAATACGGCGGTAGTGCTATGGTAGATGAAACGTTGAAAAAACGGGTCATTCAGGACGTGACCCTGTTAAAGCTGGTTGGTTTTAAACCGATCATTGTCCATGGCGGAGGTAAGGAGATCAGCCGTTGGGTCGGAAAAGTCGGCATGGAGCCTCACTTTATCAATGGCCTGCGTGTAACAGATGAAGATACAATGGAAATTGCCGAAATGGTTTTGAATAAGGTGAATAAGAGTCTTGTTCAGATGGTTCAGGAACTGGGGGTCAAAGCCGTTGGTATCAGTGGTAAAGATGGCGGACTCTTAACAGTAGAGAAAAAATATTCGGATGGTCAGGATATCGGCTTCGTTGGTGAAATCACAGATGTAAATCCAAAAGTTCTTTATGACTTATTGGAAAAAGATTTCCTTCCTATTGTCTGCCCGATTGGTCTGGATAAAGAGTTTAATACTTATAATATTAATGCGGATGATGCGGCCTGTGCTATTGCCAAAGCGGTCAATGCGGAGAAACTGGCTTTCCTGACCGATATCGAAGGTGTTTATAAAGACCCGGAAGATAAATCCACACTTATTTCCGAATTGACCATCGATGATGCCCATGCCTTGATCGATGAAGGTTTCATTGGTGGCGGTATGCTTCCGAAGTTAAATAACTGTATTGATGCTATTGATAATGGCGTTTCCCGCGTCCATATTATGGATGGCCGGATTCCGCATTGTCTGCTGTTGGAAATCTTTACGAATCGCGGTATCGGTACGGCAATTCTGAGTGAAGGGGAAGGACGGTATTACGATGATAACGAATGAATTTAAAGAATATGCGGAAAGTGCGATCATCCATACATATAATCGGTTCCCGGTGGTATTTGACCATGGCGATGGCGTGTATCTTTATGATACCAACGGTAAAAAGTATCTGGATTTTGCCGCGGGTATTGCGGTCAATGCCTTTGGTTATAATGTGGAAGAATATAAAGAAACTTTAAAAAATCAGATAGATAAGTTAATGCATATTTCCAATCTTTATTATACGGAGCCAATGGCGGATGCGGCGCATAAGCTGGCAAAAGCCAGCGGCCTTAAACGGGTTTTTTTTACCAACAGTGGTACGGAAGCCATTGAAGGGGCTATCAAGGTGGCTCGTAAGTATGCCTTTAAAAAGGATGGAACCACAGATCACGAGATTATTGCCATGGAACATTCTTTTCATGGACGAAGCATGGGCGCCCTTTCGGTGACGGGAAACGCCCATTATCGTGAAGCCTTCCAGCCAGGTATCGGTAATGTGGTCTTTGCTGATTTTAATGACCTGGAGGACGTTAAATCAAAGATCACGGATAAGACCTGTGCCATTATTTTTGAGGCTGTTCAGGGCGAGGGCGGTATTTATCCGGCGGAAAAAGAATTTATTCAGGGAATTCGCAAAATCTGCGATGAAAAAGATATTCTTCTCATTTTAGATGAGGTTCAGTGCGGGATGGGACGGACAGGTAAAATGTTTGCCTATCAGCATTACGGCATTCTGCCGGATGTTATCACTTCGGCCAAAGCTCTGGGCTGCGGCGTGCCGGTAGGAGCCTTTGTCGTTGGTGAAAAAGCGGAAAATGCTCTGGAACCGGGTGATCATGGCTCTACCTACGGCGGCAATCCATTTGTGACAGCGGCTGTGAGCAAGGTATTTGACATGTTTGAAAGCCGGAATATATTGGACAATGTGAATAACGTTGGGGCTTATCTGGATGGAAAACTCCGGGAACTGGTGGGAAAATACGACGTTTTAAAAGAAACCCGGGGACTTGGTTTGATGCGCGGTCTGGAATTTAATGTTCCGGTGGGACCATATATCAACAAAGCGTTGGAAAGGGGCCTGCTCATCATTTCAGCCGGAACCCATATTATCCGGTTTGTACCGCCTCTGGTTATTACAAAAGAAAATGTAGATGAAATGATTCAGATTCTGGAGGCGTCTCTTCAGGAAGTTGAATAAACAGACAGCGGCTCTGAATCAAAAGCAAAAAGGCTTTTGATTCAGAGCTGTTTTTTATTTACTTTGTACAGAGTATCGAATATAATAAAATTATTCAAAAGATAAATCGGATAAATAACCAAAGAGATACTCCCAATATACAAATGATGGAAAATACGAACGTATAAAAAGGAGAGAAATACATGGGTACAAAAACATGGGAGGAACTGGAAATCACAGATGATTTTCTCTTTGGAAAGGTAATGAGAAATCCTGAACTGTGCAAGCGGACGATAGAGGTCATTTTAGGCATTGAAATAGATCGTATCGACTATCTGGAAGAGCAAAAGACAATCGATATGTCTCTGGATGCAAAAAGCATTCGATTGGATGTGTATGTAAAGGATGGGGCTAATACGGTCTACAATATTGAAATGCAGCCGGTGAAAAGAGATAATCTTCCGAAACGAAGCCGATATTATCAGGGGATGATTGATCTGGCGCTTATTGAGAAGGGAGAGCACTATTCAAAACTAAATCGAAGCTATGTTATCTTTATATGCAGTTTTGATTTGTTCGGAAAGAACAGGTGTGTGTATACTTTTGAAAATCGTTGTATTGAAGACAGCGAGATATCTCTGGGTGATGAAACAGTGAAGGTGTTTTTGAATTCCCGGGGAGACAGTACACATCTGAATTCAAATCTTAAAGCCTTTTTAGAGTATGTGAATCATAAAAAAGAATCAGAAAATGACTTCATTACGATGCTGGACAGGGAAGTAAAGAAAGCAAAGGCAAATTTGGAATGGAGGCGGGAATATATGACGCTGTATATTAAATTCCAGGAAATGCTGGAGGAAGGTCGAGAGGAAGGACTCGCAGAAGGTCGTGTAGAAGGACTCGCAGAAGGTCGTGCAGAAGGTCGTGCAGAAGGAGATATGCGAAGGCTGATTTCTCAAGTAAGAAAAAAATCAGAGAAAGGGATATCTTCGGAAGTGGCGGCGGATATGCTGGAGGAAAGCCCTGAGATGATTGAACGTATTATGAATCTGATTCAAAATTATCCGACAATGGATGATAAACAGATTTATGATGAATTGAACAGCTAAAGCGTAAAAGCAGTACTTTTTTGAAATCGTGTTGAACCGATATTCAAAAAAGAGCTGCTTTTTTCTTATCAAGTTATATTCAGGTATAAAACAGGGTTTCTTGTATATACTAATTAAAAAAAGAATGGGAGAGATGGATTAATGTGGGGATGGATGATTGCTCTGATTTCAGGTGCATTAATGAGTGTACAAGGAGTATTTAATACGGGTTTGACGAAGCAGACAAGTCTTTGGGTGGCCAACAGTTGGGTACAGGGAACAGCACTGGTGGTCTGTCTGGGTGCATGGCTTATTAAGGAGCGCCAGTCCTTTGGCACATTGTTTCAGGTGGATTCAAAATACATGCTTCTTGGCGGTGTGATAGGGGCGTTTATTACGTTGACGGTGATTCTGAGTATGGACCAGCTTGGACCGGCGAAGGCTGCGCTGATCATTGTTGTTTCCCAGTTGGCAGTGGCTTATCTGATTGAACTTTTTGGGCTTTTCGGTATGGAAAAGGTGGATTTTCAGTGGTCGAAACTTTTAGGAATGATCGTTGCAGTCGTTGGAATCTTTATTTTTAAGTGGCAATCCTGATTGTCGTAAAAGCAGGAAAATTGTCGCTTAAAAAGATCGTAAATATTTCAAAAAGATATTGTAATACTTTTAGGTTTTCGATAAAATGAATATGTACGGTTTTTATTGGCGTCCTGTTCGAAAAGGAGAATGGGAATGTCAATGAGTAAAATATTAATGACTGGAATTCTATGGTTGTTTTTAGGATTGATGAGCGGCTGCAATAAGTCAGAAGTGATGTTTGAGACGGGGGAAGGCCCCGGAACGGTCAGGATAGACACTTCCTGCGAGACAGTTGAAACAACCGGGAGTATAGAAATTCAGACGGTTGAAGAGAAATTAGAGGATTTAATCTACGTATATGTCTGTGGCCATGTAAGGGCGCCGGGAGTGTATCTGTTGTCGGAGGGAAGCCGGCTTTATCAGGCGGTGGATATGGCCGGGGGAATTCTTCCGGAGGGAGACATGACCAGAATTAATCTGGCTGCGCCCTTGGAAGATGGTCAAAAGATTTATATTCCATCCCAGGAAGAGGCAGAGACGATGCTGGAAATGGAAAAAACTCCGGATACATCAGAGGATACGGCCTATGGTATTTCTGATGGGCGAGTAAATATCAACCAGGCTTCAAAAGAGGCTTTGATGACGCTTCCGGGAATCGGAGAGGCAAAAGCTGATGCGATTCTGGCCTACAGGCAGACTGTGGGCGCCTTTAAGAATACGGAAGATCTGATGCAGGTCCCGGGTATCAAAGAAGGCGTTTTTTCAAAGATTAAAGACCGGATTTCGATAGATTGAGGTGAGGAAGATGGCTAAAAAGGTACTTGTGGTTGATGATGAAAAGTTGATTGTTAAGGGAATCCGCTATAGTCTGGAGCAGGATGGCATGACTGTTGAAGTGGCCTATGATGGGCGTCAGGCACTGGAGATGGCACAGAATAATGCCTATGATGTGATTCTTCTGGATGTGATGCTTCCGGAGCTGAATGGATTTGAAGTATGTCAGATGATTCGGGATTTTTCAGATGTTCCGATTATTATGTTGACAGCCAAGGGCGATGATATGGATAAGATTCTCGGACTGGAATATGGTGCTGACGATTATATTACCAAGCCGTTTAATATTTTAGAGGTAAAGGCGCGGATTAAGGCAATTATGCGCCGGACCCGTGTTAAGGAGCCGGAAGTAGTGAATCCGCGGATGATCACATCCGGAGATATGCGGATTGATCTGGATAGCCGGCGGGTATTTATCTCGGATAAGGAAGTGAATCTGACAGCAAAAGAGTTTGATCTGCTTGAATTGTTGATCACAAACCCGAATAAGGTTTATAATCGGGAGAATCTGCTGAATCTCGTTTGGGGTTATGATTATCCGGGGGATGTGCGGACAGTAGATGTCCATGTGCGTCGTCTCAGAGAAAAAGTGGAAGCAAATCCGAGTGAGCCACGGTATATACATACAAAATGGGGTGTTGGTTATTTCTTCCAGAATTAAAAAGACTAAAAAAAAGAAAAACAGTTTTTTATACAGCATGCGTTTATGGTTGGTAGTTGCCCTGATAGCGGTAACTATCAGCCCTTTATTTATTATGCGGCTGGTTGCTCTGAATAATATCGAAGTTCAGCTCCGTACTCGGCGGGGGAATGAACTTTCCAACTATGCATTGATCCTTTCAAATCAGATTGTTCGGAGCAATTATTTGAAAGGCGAAAATAAGGAGATCGTCCATGCGGATATGAATCAAAGCGCCTCCATGTATAATGGCCGTATATTGATTATCGACAATCAATACAATATTGTAAAAGATACCTATTCTACACTGGACGGTCTGACATCAATTTCCCAGGAAACGGTACAGGCTATGAATGGTGAGAGTATCAAAAAATATAACAAAGAGGACGGAATGTTGGAACTGGCCGTGCCGATCACAACGGAAGATAAAAAGGAAGTTCTCGGAGTGATCCTCTTTTATTCATCGGTTTTGGATATCCAAAAAACCTGTGATTCCATCGGACGCTCCTTTAATGGTATTACGACGGCTCTGGTCGGACTCTGCATTTTACTTTCTCTGATTATTGCCAATTTATTTACAAAACCGTTGAAACGGGTGGCGAATTCCATCGACCGGATGGCTGAAGGACATTTTGATGAAGAGATTCATCTGAGAGGATTTTCAGAGATAAGGCTGATTTCCGATTCCTTTAATACAATGCTCGGAAAAATGCAGAAGGTGGAGAATTCCCGACAGGAGTTCGTTTCCAATGTATCCCATGAGCTGAAGACACCGATCACATCCATTAAGGTATTGGCAGATTCTCTGAATATGCAGGAAAATGTTCCGAATGAAGTCTATAAGGAGTTTATGCAGGATATTGTTGTGGAGATCGATCGAGAAAATCAGATTATCAATGATTTGCTTGCACTTGTTAAAATGGATAAATCGGTGGCTGAACTGAATATATCTGCGGTTAATGTCAATGATATGCTGGAAATGATTTTAAAACGGCTGCGTCCGATCGCGGCGAAACGGAATATAGAGCTTGTTTTCGAGAGCTTTCGACAGGTGACGGCAGAGTGTGATGAAGTAAAATTAAATCTGGCATTTACGAATCTGGTGGAAAACGGTATTAAATATAACGTGGCTGGAGGATGGGTGAAGGTATCGCTGGATGCAGATCATAAATATTTTTATGTGAAAGTTACGGATTCGGGCATTGGTATTCCGAAGGAATATCAGGATCAGATTTTTGAACGTTTTTACCGGGTGGACAAGGCGCGTTCCAGGGAAACCGGTGGTACGGGACTGGGACTGGCGATTACGAAAAATATTATATTGATGCACAATGGAGCCATTAAGGTGTTAAGTAAGGAAGATGAAGGTTCTACTTTTGTTGTTCGTATTCCTTTGAGGCATATTCAGGAAGGATTGAATGGAGGGGTGAAAAATGAGAAAAAATAAATTTTTTGCCGTTCTGTTTCTGAGCTTATGTCTGATGTTGTCAACGGCCGGATGCAGTTCAGTCAGAAATATTTGGAATAAATTGGGACATAAAGAAAATGCAGAGGTGACAACGACGGAGGCATCCCATGGGATTTATCAGATGAATCTGGGCGAAACCCGGCTGATCAAAACTGCTTATGGGATAACAACAGATTCGACGGAGGAATTGATTAAGGCGTGTATCGAGGGTATGAAGCAGACGCCGTCAGATAATGCTTATAAATGCCTCATTTATGGAGATGTTCAGGTGACGGATTATACCTATGACAGTAATAGCCGGCTGGTCACATTGTATTTTGATTCGGCATATAGTAAGCTGACGGCATCCAGAGAGATACTGACCCGGGCCGGAATTGTAAAAACGCTCACCCAGTTCAGCGATGAGATCCAGTATGTTTCCTTTGTTATTGGTAATCAGCCGATGACGACGGCTGATGGTTCCGTAATGATGATGCGGGGAAAAGATTTTGTTGATAATATCAGCGGTAATATGGAATATGTCCGGGAGGACTATGTCACCATGTATTTTGTCAGTGAGGACGGAACCAAACTTCAGGCCGAAGATGTTGTGCTGAAATATTTGAGCAAAATTAATCTGGAGACAGCGCTGGTAAACAGTCTGGTATCCGGGCCGATCACGAAAGGGCTGAAACCTTCATTATCCCCGGATACGGTAGTTAATAAAGTCAATATTCGGGAAGGAATATGCTATGTAGATGTGGATAAAACCTTTCTTGAACGGGTGAACGGGCAGAGCTTCGAGTTAAATATTTATTCTGTGGTAAATACATTGACACAGATGACAGGTGTGAGCCGTGTTCAGTTTTTGATTGATGGAGTGATTTTCAATGGTTCAGTAGAAGGCATACATATTGATGGGATGTTTGAAAAGAATATGTCCCTTGTCTATCGTCCGGAAAAGGAAGGGCAAAATGCGGATCCGACGCCAAAGCCGCCGGAAGACGGAGATGCTCTCAAAAGAGACATTGAACAGCAGTTGAAAGATAATACGGTGACTTCTGAAAACACAAATTCGGTTGAAACAGTGGCTGACGAAGCAGAATCAAGTGAAATGCCGGTGGAAGCTGAAGCTCCGACAGAGCCGATACCGGAAGCAAACGGAGAAAATACAGGAGAATAATACATGAAACGTCCACTGATGGGTGCAGGTATCGCCTTGGTGGCAGGAACAGCAGCAGCCTTATTTGGCGTTCCCGGTTTATGGGTGGCTATAATAGCGGCTGTGGGTGTCGTGTGTTTGATGAAATGGACAGAGTGTTCTTTAATTTATATTTTAGGACTCTCTGTCTTTTTGTTTGTCGGATTTTGTCGAGGTATGTCAAGCACGACGGAGGTGTACGAAAATTTCCACATGGAAGAACATATCAGAGGAGAAATATGGCGGGTGCAGCAAAAAACTAAAAGCACATACATTTATGTTAAGACAGATGAAAAATTTTCTGTATTAGTCACAGTTGCCTGTCGGGAAAATGAAGAAAAAAGACAGCAGGAATATTACAAGGGTCAGGTGATTCAGGTCGTGGGCAGAGCGGAGGCTTTGGATACTCCGTCAAATCCGGGCCAGTTTGATGCAATGCAGTATTACGGATCTCAGGGAATCATGTATCGTCTAAGAGCAGATGAGATTTCCATAATTTGTGAAGGCTCATGGATATGGCGCAAGCTTCGGTTTCTGGAGAAACTGAAAGGTGCTCTCTTTAATTTTTATAGTTTGACGATGAGTGAGGATGGTGCCGGGGTAGTACAGGCAGCCGTACTTGGTGACCGGTCCGGATTTCAGGAGGATTTACGTCGGTATTATCAGCAAAATGGCTGGATGCATCTGGTCACGACGTCAGGGCTTCATTTGTCCTTTATTGCCATGGGCCTTTATCGGAGACTGAGAAAGTCAACGGTGCCTGTCCTGCCGTCAACAGTGACGGCGTTGTTACTGATGATGGCCTATGGATATATGACGGACTTTGGAGATTCGATGTTAAGAGCTATGGGAATGATGGTGTTTCTGCTTGTAGGCCGACTGCTGGGAAGGAAAATGGATGTTCCGACCGCTCTTGTGCTGACGGCCGATGTTTTACTGCTTCTCCGGCCAGAGCGTCTCTTTTTGGCTGGTTTCCAATTGTCCTTTGGCGCTGTGGCCGGAATGGAAGTGGGAAAATATATTATAAAATACTGGCGGAATGGGGAGAAGAAACAAAAGAACGAAAATGCAGATATTTTTAGGGAGTACTATTTAAAAAAGATTTCGGAGATTCTTTGGGTACAGATAGGGATATTCCTTGTTACCCTGCCTGTACTGCTGTGGCATATGTATGAAGTCCCGCTGATGGGATTCTTTTATAACTTTTTTATGATTCCTCTGGTTTCTGTGATTGTCCCGGCTGTCTTTGCGGCTGGATTGATCGGAATCAGTCATATACCAATACTGGCTGGAGCGGCTATGAAGGTGATGTGGGGAATTGATTGGCTTTTAAAGTGGATTCACAAGCTTCCTTCCTGTGTTTTGATCTGCGGAAAGCCTCAATGGCGGCAGATATTCCTGTTCTGCATCTTTATGTTCATCGCCCTATGGATTTTAAGTCGAAAACAAATAGGATGTAAAAAGTTTGTCAAATGCTTGCTTTTTGCCGGGATACTGGTTGTGGGCTGCTTTATTTTAATGTTTGTCCGTGAAAAATCGGATCAGATTTTATGTATGGATGTGGGGCAGGGAGATGGCATTTGTATCCTTGGGGAAGATGGAGAGGCCATATTAGTGGACGGAGGAAGTTCGGATGTGAAAAAAGTTTATCAGTACCGGATTGAACCCCTGCTTAAATATTACGGAGTAAGAAAAATAGACGCCTGGTTTTTGACCCATGGTGATTCTGATCATGTGTCCGGTATTGAAGAAGCATTAAGCAATTGTGAGATTCCTGTCAGACAGGTGATTTTACCGGATATTGCTGAAGACGAGACATTGGATGAAATCCGAAGGTCTGCCATTGAAAAAAATATTCCGGTTCGGATTATCCGTCCGGAAGATCAACTAACGGCCGGAAATTTCAGGCTGACGTGTCTTTATCCAAAAGTTGAATGGGGGCTGATGGATAAAAATAATAATTCTCTCGTTTTGGTGTTGTCACGAAAAATGGGTGAAAAGGATTTCAGGATGCTGTTTATGGGAGATCTGGAGAGTGAGGGAGAAGCTTTACTCCTTGAAAAGAAAGGGCTACCGGACTGTGATGTACTTAAGGTTGGGCATCATGGTTCATCCAGGGCGACTTCCATGCATTTTCTGAAAGCGGTCATGCCAGAATGGGCTTTTATATCTTGTGGGACAGATAATCGTTATGGTCATCCCCATGCCCAAACTTTGGAACGGCTGGACAAAGCAGGGTGCCAATATCTGACAACAGCCAGGCAAGGGGCTTTGATTCTTCGCATTTTTTCCGGAGATTACCAGGTGATGGCCTGGAAGAAAAAAAGAAAATATTAGCATGAGACTTTAAGGTATGGTATACTGCCTATAGGATGATTGAATCTATAGAAATCCATGACGGGAAAGAAGGGGAATATTTATGAAAGCTACGATTATTTATGGGAGTCCAAGAAAAAGAGGAAATACGGCAGCATTGTTAGCACCTTTTATGGATGAATTACAAAAAAATGGTGTAATACTTGATTACTTTGATGTCTATGAAAAGAAAATTGCCGGATGCAGAGCCTGTCTTGGGTGTCAAAAAGATTCTGAAAAAGTTTGTTGTGTGATTCAGGATGATATGCAGCCGGTCTTAAATTCTATGGCCGAGTCGGATTTGATCATTATCGCGGCGCCTGTTTATGCCTGGTCTGCTCCGGCACCTGTAAAAGCGGTGATTGACCGAGCTATTTATGCATCCTGTAAGTATTATGGGGACGATCCGTATGGTCCGGCTTTGTTTAAGGGGAAACGTTTTGCATTGCTCACGACCTGTGGCTATCCGGTGGAGAAGGGCGCTGACCTTTATGAAGAAATGATGAAACGTTACTGTAAGCACTGCGGTCTTACATACACCGGAATGCTGGCGGAAAGACAGAGAAATTTAAAAGAGTCATTTATGAATGAAGAAAAAGAAAAGCATGCAAGAGAATTTGCAAGATCCTTTCTGTAAAGTGGTGAAAAGGAGAGCAGGATGTGAAAATACTTAGTCAGCATATAAAATCAGGAAAATTTAAGCCGGTATATCTGATTTACGGGACCGAGGATTATCTGCGAAAACAATACCGGGATAAAATGAGGCAGGCCATTGTCGGCGATAATACAATGAATTACAGCTATTTTGAGGGGAAGGGAATCTCTGTTAAAGAACTGATCGATCTGGGGGAAACCCTGCCTTTTTTCAGCGAACGGCGCCTGATTCTGGTGGAAAACAGCGGATTTTTTTCATCAGCCCAGGATGAACTGGCGGCTTATCTAAAGGAATTGCCGGAGACAACCTGTTTTATTTTTGTTGAGAAGGATGTGGATAAACGAAATAAACTGTTTAAAACGGTTTCTTCCCTTGGATATGCGGCCAATATGACGCCGCCCGATGAGCGGACACTGATGCGGTGGATCGCCGGACTTTTAAAGGGCGAACACCGTCAGATGTCGGAGAGTACCCTGCGTTATTTTCTGGAACGGATTGACACGGATATGGAAAACATACGCCAGGAGTTGGATAAGCTGGTCGTCTATACGGACGGCAGGGAAGAGATTGTCCGGGAGGATATTGACGCGGTCTGCACGGTCTACACAGAGAGCCAGGTGTTTGATATGGTAAAAGCAGTAGCAGAAAAGCAGCAGGCAAAGGCCTTACAGCTTTATTATGAGCTGATTGGACAAAAGGAGGCGCCGATGCGGATTCTCTACTGGATCACACGTCAGTTTAATCAGCTCTATCAGATGAAAGATCTGCAGAGCAAAGGATATCCGGAACATGTGATAGCTGAACGTATGGGGGTCCGAGATTTTGTCGTGCGAAAAAATAACGCCCTGTGCCAGCACTTTTCCCTGGCAGAGCTTCGTCAGGCGGTGGAAGTCTGTGTGGAACGGGAAGAAGATGTGAAAACAGGACGTTTGAACGACCGGATGGCCGTGGAATTACTGATCATACGTTTTTCGGTGTAGAGCCGGAAAGGGCCTGAAATTCAAAGCAGGCCGTCCATATATTGGCAGAAAATGTTTGAAAGTTCGCTGTCATTTTCTGTCATACCCCTTGAATACCACCGAATCAGGAGACGGAAGAGGGCGCCGGAAAACAGATAGGCCGGATAGGTCCGGCGGCGGTCCAGAGACGGAAAATGGGGGCAGGAGAGGATGAACTGGTCAAGATTTTCCTGAATCTGATCGTCCATACCTGCCTGATGGAGAAGATTGAAAATGGCCGCATTTTCCCTGGCAACATGGAAGAAAGCGGTCATGACACGGCGTGTCGGTGTATGGCCGGGGAGAACACTGATTTTTTCAGAAAAACAATCCATCAAATCTCTTAAACTTCCGGTCAGGATGTCTTCTTTACTGTCAAAATTCCGGTAGTAGGAAACACGGGAAACTCCGGCACGGGTTGTAATCTCAGAGACTGTGATAGACTCAAAATTTTTTTCCTGCATCAAATCAATAAGTGCGCCGACAATACTGTTTTTGACATGAAGATTTGCTTCCTTTCGCTTATCCATTTCTATTTCTCCTTTGTAAAATCTTGAACTATATGATACAAGTGTAGCATTTAAAAAGCGGGGCGTCAAGATGACAGCGATGTCCGTACGTATAAAGTTTTCTGAAGGGAATGATTGAATGTCATACAAAATCCTGGTTGTGGAAGATGAACCGGATATTAACGGGTTATTGGTTAAAATATTAAAAGAAGCTGATTATCACACGATACAGGCTTTCTCAGGCACAGAAGCGAAACTTTTGATGGAAAGAGAGATTCCGGATGCGATTTTACTCGACTTGATGCTTCCGGGAATGTCGGGGGAAGAATTACTCCATGATATTCGTGGAAATCAGCATAACAATGTTCCCGTTTTGGTTATTTCGGCAAAAGACGCACTGAGCGACAAGGTATCGCTTTTAAAAGAGGGCGCTGATGACTATGTGACAAAGCCCTTTGAACCGGAGGAGGTTCTGGCAAGGATTCAGGCTGCTTTAAGACGTGTCGGAAAGGATGCGTCGGCCCGGAAGAATCTTGTTTACAAAAATATAAAACTCTGTACGGATTCCCGGAAGGTGACGGTGGCTGGAAGTGAGATTGGGCTCACGGCCCATGAATATGATATTCTTTATCTGCTCATGCAGAACCCGGAGAAGGTATATTCCAGAGAAGCTCTGTATGAACTGGTCTGGCATGGGGGTTATTACGGGGAAAATAATACGGTGAATGTGCATGTCAGTAATCTGAGAAAAAAACTGAAAGAGAAAGATTCGGGAGAGGAGTATATTCAGACTGTCTATGGTATTGGATTTAAGTTACAGTAAAAATCTTTATAACTTCTTTAAAAGTTCTTTATGACTTATTAAAGACTGAAATGCTAGAATACGTTTGTCAATGGGGAAAACCAGAGATTGACAGACGTATTTTTAAAATGGAGGTAGATGGATGAACGAATATGTCATAGAGACAAAACAAATCGTAAAAGCCTATGGTTCTTTTCTTGCGTTGAATCATGTGAATCTTCATGTGAAGCGGGGAGAAATTTATGGGCTGATCGGTGATAACGGCGCAGGAAAGAGTACGCTCTTAAAATTGCTGGCCGGCCACAGTTATGTGACGGAGGGTGAAATACGGCTTTTTGGGACATATGGTGCGAAAGAGTTGGAGAATTCCAGAAAGAAAATCGGTTTTATGGTTGAACAGCCTGGATTTTTTCCGAATATGACGGTGGAACAGACGTTAACTTATTATTGTATCCAAAAGGGAATTCCAGATTCAAGAAAAGTGGATGAGATGCTGCAACTGACCGGCATTGATGAAAAGAGGAGGAGCAGATGCAAGACGCTTTCGTTGGGCCAGAAGCAGAGGCTTGGTCTTGCCATTGCCATGATCGGGGAACCCCAGGTTCTGGTGCTGGATGAGCCAATTAACGGCCTGGATCCAAGCGGCATTCTGGAGTTCCGCCATTTACTTCAGTGTTTAAATGAGGAAAAGAATATTACCATTTTGCTTTCGAGCCACATATTGAACGAATTGCAGCAGGTTGCGACAATGTATGGATTTTTAAATAAGGGCATCCTGATTGAGGAAGTTTCTGCCCGTGCCTTGCAGGAAAAATGTTCAGATTGTATTGAGATCATACTTTCTGATGTGGAAAAATATGCGGTCCTGATGGAAAAGAATTTTCCGGCAGAAACTTATAAGATATTTCCGGAAAATAATATCCGCATTTATAAACCTCAGCGTCCGGCAGAGGTTTATAGTAAACTTGCTTCTGAAAATGATATTTATATTACAGGAATGAAAACCATACAGACATCTTTAGAGGATTATTATATGGAATTAAAGAAAAGAGGTGGCGTACAATGATGAACTATATAAAAAGTGAATTTTACCGGATTTTTCACGGCAGAGAAATTTATCGTTTTATAATCACTTTAGCTCTTTTGGCATTTTCATTTAATGCTGTATTGGCATGGTTTCGGAGAATGGATGATTTTCCCTATGGCATTACCTCTCATTCTTATTCGAATTTAGTCGCCAGTCCATTGATCTTTGGTCTGATGGGCGCTATTGTCGGAATGATTCTTTATGAAGGAAACCGAAGAAACGGAAATCTCAAAAATACGGTAGCTTTCGGCATTTCAAGAACAAAAATTTTTATTTCCGAATGTATTGTGACGACCATCATATCCTTGATTTCGATGGTTATTATCCTGGCGGTCTACGTCGGGAGTGCGGTGATGCTTTTGGAGCAGGCCGGTCCGGTGGAGTTAAATGATTTGCTGACAGAAGTTCCGGCCGTGTTTTTAATTGCGGTGGCCTGCCTGATTTCGGGGATTGTCTGCATCGAGGCTTTCGGAAAAAGTTCGACGGGAATTATCATTTGGACGGTTATCTGGTTTATTTTTCCAAAGATATTCTTTTACCTGGGACTTCGTGTCGATGTGCTTTATGATATCGCGATGTGGATGCCGTCGAATTTCTTTGGAATGAGCGGGATGACCGTCAATATGAGCCAGTGTATCACGGCATGGGAAACTGTTGGCGGAATGATAAAATGCCTCATTTCCGGAGCGGTGGGAACCATCGTTTCTTTGGCCGCGGGCATTTTATTATTAAGAAAGAGAGAATTGTAATTAGAAATCGGGTTTTGGAGGAGGTGCGAGATGATATATTTTATTTTGATTGTTATGGCAATCCTGGGCATATATTTTGCATTTCGCTATATATCACTTTTATATGCTTTTCGTAAAATGAAACAGGAAATGTGTGACATACAAAAAGACCTCACTCAAAACCAGATGCTTCATATGCCAGTGCCAGATCGGCATTTGGCAGAAGTTGTGCGCGCGTTTAATATAACTTTAGAAGGTATACAAAAAGAACGGCAAAAATATGAAAAAAGAGAGAAAGAATTTCAGAAACAGATAGAGAATATCAGCCATGATCTGCGGACGCCTTTAACGGTGATTCTCGGATATTTAAAATTTATCAAGAACAAACCACATATGACACAGGATAAGGAATTAAAAGAGATAATAGAGATCATTGAGTATAAAGCAGAGACGATGAAGAACCTTGTCGCTCAGTTTTATGAGTTTTCACGATTAAATGCGGGGGATTATAAATTGAAGCTGGACAGGGTGGATATTTCCAGAATCTTAAGAGAGTCCCTTGCGGGAAATTATCAGGTCCTTCAGCAGTCAGATTTAAATGTGAGCGCAGATATACCGGAACATCCGGTGTGGATTTTGGGTGAAACAGCGGCTTTGGAGCGTGTGTTTCTTAACCTGATGCAAAATGCCGGACGCTATGCCGACACCTGTTTAAATATCCGTGTTCAGGAAGATGCTGAAAATGTATCCGTTTTCTTTGTGAATGATACAAAGTCATTGTTCGAAGAAGACATTTCTCATTTGTTTGACCGATTTTATATGGGGGATCATTCACGAAATCAGGGAGGCACAGGCCTGGGATTGACGGTGGCAAAATCTCTGGCGGAAGAGATGGGCGGAGCGTTGAGCGTCCACATGGACAGGTCTGGACTATCGGAACAGGAAGATAGCAGGATGATGCTTTGCTTTGAATTGAGATATAAGGTTTTCAGTTTTTTTGAGCCCCCTTGTTAAATAAAGGGGGCTTACAGGGAAACATATCTTTTCATATTTATAAACTGGTATTCACCTGCTTCAAATCAAAGAGGGAATTTTCATAGTCTTTTACATAATACCGTATATTTTTACGACCTTTTTGAATAATCGTGTGTCCCTCTGCTTCTAATTTCTCTTTCTGTGCTTCAATACCATTTGGATATTTAGCATTTAGTTCTCCGTTTGCTTTCAATGTTCTCCAATAAGGCGTTTCGTCTTCGGAACGCTGGTAACTCGCCCATGCCGCAATAGAAACAAAAATTCCTGCTGTAAAAGGATAATGTATTTGTCATTCCTATGCAATGAGGCTGTTTGAAAATATGCGGATATTTTCGATTTCTTATCTGTTTTTGAAATAAAAAAAGAACTGAGATGTGAGGGTGTATATCTCAGTTCTTTCGTTTTCGTTTTTATAATCTTTGTTTGAATATTCGCATTGCGCCCACTCAAAAAGCTGTGCTTTTTTCACTGACGGCATTCGCCTTATAAAAACTGAATCTGCCAAAATTGTCTGTAAACAGCCATTTTGTCAGCTTCTGTTTTTGCAATGCTCATTGCTTACGCCATTTTGTTGACAGCAAGGTTCAAACGGCTGATTTTTCTGGAAGCAGTATTCTTATGGTATACGCCTTTGGAAGCTGCTTTATCTATAGCGCTGGTAGCTTTTAATAATTCAGCTTTAGCCAGCTCTTTATCATTCGCTGCGATAGCTGCATCTACTTTTTTGACAGCAGTCTTAACAGCGGATTTTGTCATCTTATTTCTTAAAGCCTTTGTCTGAGTTACAAGGATTCTTTTTTTTGCAGATTTGATGTTAGCCAATCTGGACACCTCCCTTTACTGAATATTTTTCATGTGTATATTCATTAAAGCCGGACACGGACGTTCTAATGTAAACATACCCTTATATAATAAGAGAATCTTTTGCAATTGTCAATACATAATCCGAAATCTTTTGGAAAAAATTCATAGTAAAAAGCAGAGAAAAGGGGCAGATTTATGAATAGTTCAGTGCGTACGGATCTGGCGATTGAGAATGCGGAAATGTTCCAGGAAACGGAGGAACTTCAGGGGATTCGGATTGAGGAAGAAACAGGGCAGGTATCAGGAATCCGGGTGACCTGGGTTACAGTGGAAAATGAGCAGGGGGCAAAAAAACTTGGAAAGGCCATTGGAGATTATGTTACTCTGGAAGTTCCGATGCTGGATGCAACAGACGTTAGCTATCACCGGGAGATTACCAATGAAGTAGCAGAACAAATACGCAGGTTACTTCCGGATATAAAACATAAAAGGGTCCTGGTGGCTGGTGTGGGGAACCGGGAGATGGCTCCGGATGCCCTCGGGCCTATGGTGGTGGACCATCTGTTTATCACGAGGCATCTGATTCAGGAATATGGGAAGCATTCGGAGATTACAAAGGGAATGGGGTGTGTCAGTGCTCTGGCGCCGGGGGTAATGGCTCAGACAGGGATAGAAACCAGGGAGATTTTGCTGGGGACGATTCGGGAGACAAAGCCGGAGGTACTCATTGTAATTGATGCTCTGGCGGCCCGAAGCGTAAAACGCTTAAATAAAACGATTCAGATTACAAATACGGGAATTGCGCCGGGAGCCGGTGTGGGGAACCGGCGTTTTGGTATCGATGCAGAGAGTATGGGCATTCCGGTCATTGCCATTGGCATTCCGACGGTGATTGACGCAGCCACTATTGTCAATGATACAGTGGGAAATTTGCTGGCCATTATGGATGAGACAAGGAATCGTCTTTCAGAACGTATATGGGAGGGAGTGGCCCCCTTTGACGAACAGGAGCGGTACCAGCTTATGCGGGAATTGATGGCTCCGGAAATGATGAATATGTTTGTGACACCAAAGAATATTGACGAAATTGTTCAGCAGATGAGTTATACTATCTCGGAATCTTTGAACAGCCTTTGCCATTCTATGGCATAGGTTTTTTACAGCCACATATAATAGTGATGGTACCTGAAGGACAAAACGAAAGTTGAGGCGGGTAATGCGGTTGGGAAGAAAATTTTTCTATTTATTTGAAATGATATGCGGATTCCTTTTTCTTTGGCTCACCGGGCTTTTATCCGGGGAGAATGTGTGGCTGAATAGTATGAGTCCGGTACTTTATGGACGAGATGTATATATTTCTGTTTCAAAGCTGACAGAGAGCTTTTCAGACGGATTGATTGGAAGTTGGGTGCCATTGTGGCTGACCCAGAAAGAACGTGCTGCATTTTCTGGAAATAGTATAAATGAGTTGTATCCGTCAGATAGTGTCCTGGCGGCTGTATATGCAGAAAATCATCCGGATTCGGAAAGCGGGGACACGGGAGCAGCTGGCGTTCCTGTAAATTCTGAGGGAGGTCAAACATCAGGCGATGAAGCGGCTCAGGCAGTCAATGCACCGGTAAGCAGTGGAGAGGGCATGATCTATACTGTCGATATGTTGAAGGATTATAATTATTTTGTTAATTCATTTTATGCTATTGACAGTACAACCTACGCTCCTGATGGTCTTTTGGATGCGGAAAATTTTATGAATATGGATCTGAGTATCGATTTACAGGGAGAAGGGCCAAAAGTTCTCATTTATCATACACATTCCCAGGAAGCTTTTGCAGACAGCCGTCCGGGAGAATGGCAGGATACGGTGGTTGGCCTGGGAGAAAACTTAAAAGATAATTTAGAAACACGTTACGGAATTTCAGTTCTGCATTTGACAGATACCTTTGACGTGATTGACGGGGTGACGGACCGCAGTGCGGCGTACACCTATGCGGAGCAGAGGGTACGGGAGGTATTGGAAGAATATCCGTCCATTAAAGTTGTGATCGATCTGCATCGGGACGGTGTTGCCGAGAGTACACGACTGGTAACGGAAATTGACGGAAAGGAGACGGCGCAGCTCATGTTTCTCAATGGGCTGTGTCGGACCGCAGCCAATGGGCCGATTGAATATCTGCAGAATCCTTACCTGACAGAAAATCTTGCTTTTAGTTTTAAGCTTCAGGTAAAGGCCGCTCAGTATTACCCGGATTTGATGCGGCGGATTTATCTGAGGTCTTATCAGTATAATTTACATATTCTTCCGAGGAGCCTTCTTGTGGAATGCGGTGCCCAGACAAATACGGTGGAAGAGGTTCAGAATGCAATGCCTCTTCTGGCGGACTTATTGTATCTTGTTTTATCAGGAAATTGACGGTTATATGGTGGAATTTTTAAAGAGAATGAGATATACTGAAAAAGCAGATTCGGACGTAAAGGGACAATGTAAGAAAATTGAAAGAAAACCATAGATTTAGTCTTAAAAAATGCTTGATACAATAAATGAACAGGATAGATAAAAGGAGTTAGTAATGAAAAAACAAACAATACTTGTAGTGGATGACGACAGAGAAATTGTGCGGGCAATTTCAAAGCTTCTGGAATTGGAAGGCTATGAAACATTAAAGGCCTATGACGGCCTGGAAGCGCTGGATGTCTTAATGGACCATACAGTGCATTTGATTCTGATGGATGTGATGATGCCGAAACTGAATGGTCTGTCAGCGGTGATGAAGATTCGTGAGACGAAAAATATACCCATTATCATTTTATCGGCGAAGACGGAAGAGAGTGATAAGATCATTGGTTTGTCTATGGGGGCAGATGACTATGTGAGTAAGCCGTTCAGTACGGAAGAATTGGTGGCCCGGGTCAAGGCTCAGCTGCGCCGTTATATGACCCTGGGTTCGGCCTATGATTCGGAGCCGGGAAGTGAAGAAATCCATCTTGGAGAGTTGGTATTGAACAAAGACCAGAAACAGATGCATGTGAATGGCGAAGAGGTCCGGCTGACAGCGACGGAGTACAAAATTGTTGAGCTTTTGATGTCTTATCCGGGACGCGTATTTTCTTCGGAAGAGATTTACAGCCGGGTTTGGAATGAAGATGCTTACGCGGTGGAAAATACGGTGATGGTCCATATACGCCGGATTCGTGAAAAGATTGAAATTGACCCGAAGAATCCAAAATATTTAAAGGTGGTGTGGGGCATTGGCTATAAGATGGAAAAAGTATGAAATGTACGGCCCGAAAAAGCCGGGATGGATGACAAAATGTTTTTGGTACTGTAAAGAAAAATGTACGACAATGACCGGTCTTTATGTGATATCGGTGATTCTCCTGATGAGTTTTACAGATATATTTGTGCAGTGGGGATTTGATGCAGATTATTCATTGACTCTGCCGTTGTATTTGTTTGGAATTCTGAACCTTGTTCTTTGGTTCTGCATGATTAAACGAATTGATAAGGAAACATCCCGGCCGTTTTTTATGGAGTGGTTAAAACATTGGGATTGTGATTTGTTGATCTTGTTATATGGCGTGTTGCTTTTTTGCTTTTTTGGCATTATGATCGTCAGCTATTATCATTTTCAGATACCAATATATGATTGGTATGGTAATTATGCGGGAACCTATTTTTCAGAGGGCAGCTTTATGGTTGTGTTCTTGCCGATCGCTCTGGTGAACAATGCTTTCATTATGGTGATTATCCGTCACTTGAAGAATCCGGAACTGCGCAAGGCAACATTTTGTAAAAAAACATGGCAGCGATTCCGCACATGGACTTGGAAACGAAACCTGCAGTATCAGAGAAAATATCCATTTGAGCGGAAGATGCAGTTGGAGACAAATATTATTTCCATTGTTCTGATCGCCATGGCTATCGTTACTCTGATCGGTCTGGGCGGCTATGGATTTTCCAGACTTTTGACGGCAATGCTGACTTTGATTGGTGCCGGCGCTGTGTTTATATGGATTTATCAGCATAAGACATTTTTAACGGATGTGGGAACGCTTGTGGAGGAGATTCATGAGGTTTCTACAGGAAATACATTAAAATGCAGTGCGATCCAGGAAGATTCAATGATCTATGATGCGGGAGAAGATTTGACCCATGTGTTTGAAAATCTGAACAACAGCGTAGAGCGGCAGGTCAAAAGTGAAAAAATGAAAATCGATCTGATTACCAATGTATCCCATGATTTAAAAACGCCGTTGACGTCGATCATCGGTTATATTGATTTGTTAAAAAAGACGGATTTAAATGATGAGGCGAGGGATTATGTGGAAGTCCTTTCCAGAAAATCTGCCCATTTAAAACATATGATCCAGGAGGTTTTTGAGATCTCCAAGGCGACCAGCGGCAATATGGATCTGCATATTGAGACGGTGGATATTTGTACCTTGATGCTGCAGACTCTGGGAGATATGGAGGAGTCGATTGAGGCATCACACCGGATGATTCGGAAAACTCTGGCGGCCGAGCCGCTGTACGTTATCAGTGACGGTCAGAGATTGTATCGTATTTATCAAAATCTGATTGAAAATGCTTTGAAATATTCGCTGGAAGGAAGTCGGATTTTTATTGATGTTTTTGGTGATGAGAAAACGGTGACAACGATCATCAAAAATACGTCTTCTTATGAGATGAATTTTACGGAAGAAACCATTACCGAGCGATTCACCCGGGGAGATATCAATCGAACGACTGAGGGACATGGGCTTGGACTCGCTATCGTCAAGAGCTTTGCAGAAGCCTGTGGCGGGAAATTCCATATTGATATTGATGGTGATCTTTTTAAGGCTACAGTAAAATTCCCGCGGCATATTCCGGATCCGGATGAACTTATGTCTCTCGCTCCGGAAGAAATTCAGGAAGTTTCCTGAAAATGAAAAAATATATGACAAATGGGAAACCTCATGATATACTCTATATTGAAAAAATATGGTATGTAGAATGGAGGTAAGACCAGGATGGCAGCAGACCAGAGTAAAATCCGTAATTTTTGTATTGTGGCCCATATTGACCACGGAAAATCCACCCTGGCAGACCGTATTATTGAGATGACAGGAACACTGACGAGCCGGGAGATGCAGGCTCAGGTTCTGGATAATATGGATTTGGAACGAGAACGGGGAATTACAATTAAATCTCAGGCGGTACGGATCGTGTATAAAGCAAAGGATGGCAATGAATATATTTTTAACTTGATCGATACACCGGGACATGTGGATTTTAACTACGAAGTATCCCGAAGTCTGGCAGCCTGCGACGGCGCGATTCTTGTTGTGGATGCGGCGCAGGGGATCGAGGCTCAGACTCTGGCGAATGTTTATCTGGCCCTGGATCACAATCTGGACGTCATGCCGGTCATTAACAAGATCGATCTGCCGAGTGCGGAGCCGGAACGGGTCAAGAATGAAATCGAGGATGTCATTGGCATTGAGGCGGAGGACGCGCCGCTGATATCCGCAAAAAATGGAATTAATATCGAAGAGGTTCTGGAACAGGTGATCAAGAAGATCCCGGCACCGGAGGGTGACCCGGAAGCACCGTTAAAAGCATTAATTTTTGATTCGGTCTATGATTCCTACAAAGGTGTTATCGTATTCTTCCGAGTAAAAGAAGGAACGATTCGTAAGGGCACCCGTGCCCGGATGATGGCTACGGGAGCTGAATTTGAAACGGTGGAAGTCGGCTATTTTGGCGCCGGTCAGTTTATTCCTTGTGATGAATTATCTGCTGGAATGGTTGGCTATATGACAGCCAGCATTAAAAATTTAAAGGATACCCGGGTGGGTGATACGATTACCGATGCCGATGATCCGTGTGACGAAGCACTTCCGGGATATAAAAAAGTGAATCCGATGGTATATTGCGGTATGTATCCGGCTGATGGGGCAAAATATCCGGATTTGAGGGATGCTCTGGAAAAGCTGCAGCTCAATGATGCTTCGCTCCAGTTTGAGGCAGAAACGTCCGTTGCGCTGGGTTTTGGTTTTCGCTGCGGCTTCCTTGGACTGCTCCATCTGGAGATCATTCAGGAGCGCCTGGAGCGGGAATATAATCTGGATTTAGTAACCACGGCACCATCAGTTATTTATAAAGTGCATAAAACCAATGGAGATGTTATTGATTTGACGAATCCGACCAATCTCCCTGACCCGTCAGAAATTGAATATATGGAGGAACCAATCGTATCTGCTGAGATTATGGTGACGACAGATTTTATCGGACAGATCATGGAGCTTTGTCAGGAGCGGCGGGGTGTTTATCTGGGGATGGAATATATGGAAGAAACCCGTGCGCTATTAAAATATGATTTGCCTCTCAACGAGATAATTTATGATTTCTTTGATGCATTGAAATCCCGGTCCAGAGGTTATGCTTCCTTTGATTATGAGATGAAGGGGTATGTTCGTTCAGAACTTTGCAAATTGGACATTCTGATCAACCGTGAGGAAGTGGATGCCCTTTCATTTATCGTGCATAAGGATTCAGCCTATGAGCGGGGCCGCAAGATGTGTGAACGTTTGAAAGAAGAAATTCCGAGACATTTATTTGAGATTCCGATTCAGGCGGCCATCGGCAGCAAGATTATTGCCCGTGAGACGGTGAGGGCCATGCGCAAAGACGTTCTGGCAAAGTGTTACGGGGGTGATATTTCACGTAAACGTAAGCTTTTGGAAAAGCAAAAAGAAGGAAAAAAGCGGATGCGTCAGGTGGGCAATGTGGAAGTGCCTCAGAAGGCCTTTATGGCAGTGCTGAAGCTGGATGACAAATAGACGAATAGAATGGAAAAAACAGGCGTGTCATTTTTGACACGCCTATAAATTTTTATGAATCGTAATATTGAGTTTCTTCATTTTTTTATAAAGGAGACTGCGCTCCACCCCGAGATGTTTGGCGGCGGTGGTCACATTATGTTCATATTTTTTTAGTGTCTCCCGGATAATATCGGCTTCATACTGATAGAGCAGAGTTTTTAAGGTTTCCGGATGTTCTTCTTCTGGAATTTCATGACGGACTGCATCGGAAATTTTCGATGGCAGGTCGGACAGGTCGATCATCATCTGGTCACTGGAAATAAAGGCGCTGGAAATGACGTTGTCCAGCTCACGGACATTTCCCGGCCAGGAATACTTTAACAGACAACGGGTGGCATTTTTGGAAAAAAGCACATTGGTCTTAAATTTGTGGTTGAGCTGTTGAAGGCACATATTGGCATAGAGCATAATGTCCTCCGGATGTTCACGCAGAGGAATCGTGTCGATGGTGACAACGGCCAGCCGGTAATATAAATCGGCCCGGAAGGTGCCTTCTTCCATCATCTGCTGCAGATTTTTACGGGTGGCGGCGATAATGCGTACATCCACGGGGATTGGTTTCGTACCGCCGACTTTTTCAATCTCATGTTCCTGGAGAACCCGCAGTAATTTGACCTGGAGAGGCAGCGGAAGGTCACCGATCTCATCCAGAAAAAGGGTGCCATGGTTGGCCAGTTGGAATTTTCCAATCTTACCGCCTTTTCGTGCACTTGTGAAAGCGCCTTCTTCGTAGCCGAACATTTCCGATTCCATTAATTCCATGGGGATGGCGCCGCAGTTGACGCATACCATCGGTTCATTGGCCCGCTCGCTTTCAATATGAATGGACTTGGCGATCAGTTCTTTTCCTGTCCCTGTTTCGCCGGTGATCAACACGGAGAAATCTGTTTTGGCCACTTTCAGACCTATTGTGCGGAGAGCATTGATTTTCGGGTCATTTCCAAGATATTTATCAAAACCGCTGGTATTGAGCATCTGATTCTGATATTCGGACTTATAGTAGGCGTGTTCGGCTTTTAAAACCTCGTGGGCAATATCCAGAGAACGTTCTTTAAATTTCATTTGGGCCATAGCGCCGATGAGCTGTTCATTTTCATCAAATATACAGAAACGGTTGGCGATGGCATAGGTATGGCGGGAACCTTTGGTCTCGCTGGCGATATATGGATGCATATAGATACTTCCCTCGTCATCACCCCGCTGACGCCGGTCCATGACGTCGTACATGGATGTTGTGGAGATGATCTGTTCAATCGGGTGCCCGAGAATATTTTCTTTCCTTCGGCCCAGAAAGTCGCAGTATTTATCGTTAATATCTGTAATAACGCCGTGGGAATCGATAATGATAAATCCGTCCTCGGATTTATCCATCAGCTCCTCAAAAATAAGCTTATATCTGTGATCCTCTGACATAAGTCCTGCCTCCATCCGAACATGTTGTTTTTATCATATCACAGTTCGAAGAAAACCGCCAATTAATTTTAGAAAAAATAACACGGATGTGTAAAAAATGACACGAAATAAAGGCTTAAATTTTGAAATATTTTTTGAATAAAAAAATAATTTCTTTGTATTTAGGGATGTTTTCAGAAAAAAATAAAAAATTGGTATAGAAAATGCTGTTATATAATTAACAAAAAACGGAAAGGACGATGCGACTATGTCAAAAGTAAATTTGGAAGAATTATTAGTTGGAAAGAAAATGGAACCTCGTTATCTGGAATATAACTGGAGAGATGTGGCTCTTTATGCATTGGCTGTCGGCGCCCACAGGGAGGATCTGCAGTATACCTATGAAAAGTATCTGAAGGCGATTCCGACTTATGGCACGATTCCATATTGGGGTACCGTAAATGTAAAACCATATCAGTGGATGCCGTTGCCTGCTTCTATGCTGGCAGATGAAATTATCAAACCGACGGTAGCCTTCCTGAACATGGACCATGAGATTATCTGGCACCGGCCGATCGACCCGATCAAGGGGACGTTTCAGTGGCAGGATCAGATCACAGATGTTTATGACAGAGGTGAGGGTAAAGGCGCTGTTGTAAAAACAAAGGTAGATGTTCGTGACGAAGCCGGAAATCTTGTATGTACGAATTATTCTACAACTTTTTTTCATGAAGCTGGCGGTTTTGGCGGAAAACCAATGCCGAAAAATCCGATCGTTATTCCAGACAGAGCACCAGATGCTGTTGTGGAAGATTATATTTCCCCGGTTCAGAACCTGTTGTATCGTCTGACAGGCGATACCAACCTGATTCATGTGGATCCGGAATATGCCAAAGATCACAAATTTGATCAGCCGATTATTCAGGGATTATGTTCCTTTGGATTCTCCTGTCGTATGGCTATTGATGCTTTGATTCCCGGCGAGCCGGAACGTGTGACACGCATGGCAGCTCAGATGCGTAACGTGCTGCTTCCGGATACACCAGTAGCTTTACATATCTGGAAAGAAGAAGAGGGTAAAGCTCTGTTCCAGTTTGTGGATACAAAAAATGATCGTCCGGTTCTTGACCGCGGTGTGTTTGAGTGGAAATAATACCTTAAAATAGTTTACAGGGTACTTTTAGAAGGCTTTTTTTAAAATTGTGGAGCATCATCAGGAGGGAGACCTATGGAGCGACGGGAACTTGAGCTTTATATTCACATTCCCTTTTGCGTAAAAAAGTGTAATTATTGTGATTTTTTGTCCTTTGGGACAGAAGATGAGCGGCTGGCAGAAACTCCATGCCATCCGACAAGGAAGCTTCCTGTACCGGAGGTTTATGTGACCAGACTGTGCCGGGAGATCCAGTGGTATGGAGCCAAGGAGAAATTTAAACATCGTCCGGTGATTTCGGTTTTTTTTGGTGGCGGGACGCCAAGCCTGTTGTCGGAAGAGCAGATTTTCCGGGTGATGGCTGCGATTCGGGAGAATTTTTTGCTCTGCCGTGGTGCGGAGATTACTATGGAAGCCAATCCGGGTACATTGACGCCGGGAAAATTGAATCAAATGCGATTTTGCGGCATCAATCGTCTCAGCCTTGGACTACAGTCCGCTCTGGATTCGGAACTGAAAGTTTTGGGACGGATTCACAGTTACGGAGCATTTTTACAGAGCTTTAAATGGGCCAGAGATGCCGGATTTAAAAATATCAATGTGGATTTGATCACAGCTGTGCCGGAGCAGACCATGGCATCTTATCAGAAAAGTTTGGAACAGGTGACAGCTCTCGGACCGGAGCATATATCAGCTTACAGTCTGATCATCGAACCGGGAACGCCTTTTGAAACACTGGAGGCCCAGGGGAAATTGATATTGCCGGATGAAGACGAAGAGCGGGAGATGTACCGGCTGACCCGGCAATTCTTATCCGGCATGGGCTATGAACGCTACGAAATATCGAATTATGCCCGTCCGGGATTTGAATGTCGTCATAATACAGGTTACTGGCAGGGAAAAGATTATCTGGGGGTTGGCCTGGGAGCTTCCAGCCTTATTGATGGATGTCGTTTTTCAAATACGGCGGATATGAAAGATTATCTGGAACTGGAGACAGGAAGTGGTAATTGGTATTCCGAGTCAGAACGGTTGGAGCAGGAGGCTCAAATGGAAGAGTTTATGTTTTTGGGGCTTCGGATGGTCCGGGGCGTTTCCGAGAAAGAATTTTATCGGAAATTTGGTAAAAAGCTCATGGCGGTCTACGGCGGCGTTGTTCGAAAAAATGAGGCCCGCAGGCTCCTGGTTCGGAAGAATGGGCGCATTTTGTTGACAGAACGGGGATTGGATTTGGCAAATATTGTAGAAAGTGAGTTCCTTTTATAAAAAAGTATGCAATTTCCAACAAAAAAGCATTGACGGAATAAAGTACAAACAATATAATAATTTTAGACGATTATTTGGTAAATTTTCATAATTTAAACAGGTAAAGTATTAAAAACTTAAAACTTTAAGTTTTGATAAAAACAAAATTAGACAAATATTACCAAAAAAAATTAGTCAAAACCCACAAAAAGGAGAGAAATTTATGAAGAAAAGACTTTTCAGCCTGTTTCTTGTATCCGCTATGGTAATAGGAAGCCTGACAGCTTGTGGCGGCGGTAAAGAAGAAACAAAGGCTGCAGAAACCACAGCAACTGAGACAACTGCAGCTGCTGACACAGTGACAGGAGACAAGATTCTCCGTGTGGCTTCCGAAGATCCACAGGTACCGCTGGATATGCAGCTGAATACCTACAGTATCATTATGAAAATCACAGATAACATTACAGAATCTCTGCTCTACACAGATTCTACAGGTGAAGTTGTACCGCAGCTGTTAGCTGAGATGCCGACATTATCTGAAGACAAACTGACATATTCCTTCACTTTGAAAGAGGGCGTTAAATTCCATAATGGAGCACCTCTGACAAGTAACGATGTTAAATATTCTCTTGAAAGACTTGTTAAAAAGTTAAAGATGGGAAGCCTGCTCGAAAAAGTTGTAGGCTATCAGGATTTGTTTGATGGCAAATCAGATGAATTGAGCGGTGTCGTTGTTGTTGACGATTTACATTTCGAAATTCATATGTCCGAAGTTTATACACCACTTACATCTGTACTGTCCACACCTTATTGTGCAATCTATCCGGCTGAAGCTTGTGAAGCAGCAGGCGATAACTGGGGTATGACAGAGCTCTACGGAACCGGTCCTTTCAAATTAGTAAGTTACCAGACAGGCGTTGGTGTTGAACTTGCCAGAAATGATGACTACTATGGTGATGTAGCAAAACTTGACGGTATTAAATATACATTTATTGACGATACGAACACGGGCGTTATGGAATATGAAAAAGGTAATATCGATGTTGTTTACATGGATTCCGCAACATATCCAACATATGCTGAAAAACTGAAAGACGAGCTTTACGGATTTAATCCGGTTGGCGGATATTATCTTGCATTTAACGTTAATACTATTCCGGAACTGGAAGTACGTCAGGCTCTGACTTATGCGGTTGACCGTACAGCTCTTTGTGAGAGTGTATTATTCGGAACAGCTTCACCAAACTCCAATTTCCTTCAGGAAGGTCTGATTGGTGCAAGAGATGATATGGAACAGTTCGAATACAATCCTGAAAAGGCTAAAGAACTTCTTGCTGACGCAGGATACGCAGACGGTTATGATTTAAGAATCACTGTAAATACAAAATATCCTACAAGTGTTACGATCGGTACAGCTATCCAGGCTCAGATGAAAGAAGCTGGTATCAACGTTGAAGTTGAACAGGTTGATAGTGCTGCATGGACAGATATGAAGAAGAGCGGCGGTATTGACTGCTCTATTGGTAACTGGTATGTAGATTACAATGACCCTGACAGTATGTTATATCCTGTAAGTGATGGTCGTGTAGACCTGAACTCCATCTTCTGGCACAATGATGAATTCAAACAGTTAATGATCGACGGTGTACAGACAGATGATAATGCTGAAAGACAGAAAATCTATGCTCGTGCAGATGAAATTTTGACACATGAAGATTATGCAGTAGCAATGCTTTACAATGAAACAATTTACTATTTAAAGAAACCTTATGTAAAAGATTTTGAAGTAACATTCACATATCGTACAATGTTTGGAAATACAGATATTGAACAGTAATTTTTATTATTTGTGATAAGTAGTGGAGTATAGCTATAGCAGAGCCAATGGCGGTTAACTGCTATAGCTATACTTTGTAATGTGAGGACATTTAAGCTTTAGGGTGGAAAATGCCTATAGTGTTAGTAATGTCCGGCAACATATGCCGGCAATGACGGCGAAGATTAAAAAGGAGGGAAATCCTTGTTATCATACATTTTGAAACGTTTGGCGCAGACTGTTCTTGTTTTATTTGGAATCACGCTGATTACATTTATTCTCTTGAACGTCGTTCCGGGCGATCCGGTGGCGATGATGCTTGATAAGCGTGCCGATGAAGCAACGATTGAAAAAGTACGTCATGAGATGGGACTGGATGTGCCATTACCCGAACAGTATGTTAATTTTGTGAAGGGCGCTGTACGTCTGGATTTCGGTAAATCTTATTTTACGAAAGAAAATGTTATGGATGCACTCGTTCGCAGTTTTAAAGTCACTGTTAAACTGGCAGCAATGTCATTTATATTTGCCTGCGTCATTGGTCTGACGTGTGGCATGATCGCCGCGGTGTACAGGGGGAAATGGATCGACTCGCTCCTAATGACGCTATCCATGGTCGGCGTTTCCGCGCCTTCATTCTGGATAGCGATCATCCTACAGATTGTCATCGGTTTGAAATTAGATTTACTTCCGATTTCGGGATTTGACGGCCCGTTGAATTATATCCTGCCGAGTATTGCGCTCGGGACACGGTATGCCGGAAGTATTGCCCGTATTACTCGAACAAGTATGCTGGACGTCACCAAACAGGATTATATTCGTACAGCTCGTTCGAAGGGTGTTAAAGAATTTCTTGTTATTATGAAACATGCTCTGAAAAATGCGATGATTCCAATCGTTACATTGGTTGGTACAGAACTTGGTTATATGCTGACCGGTTCCATGCTGATTGAAAAAGTATTTGCGATTCCTGGCATCGGTAAATTGGCTGTTGATGGTATGATGAATCGAGATCTGCCATTGCTCCAGGGAACGGTTGTTTATATCGCTCTTGTATTTGTTATTGTGAATTTAGTTGTGGATATTTCATATGCGTTTATTGACCCAAGAATCCGCTACGGGAAAGGAGGAGAATGATTTATGTTTAATAAACAGAAAAAATTCGAAGAAGCTGTCCTTTCCGGAGAGTATTCCAATGACGATATTGAATACTCCAGTTATTATAAAGATAGTTTTAAGCGTTTGAAAAAGAATAAGATGGCGATGGTTTGTGCGATTGTCATTATTCTTCTTGTGATTATTGCTATTTTTGCACCAGTATTGGCGCCATATGATCCGGATGTGCAGGATTATGCCAATATTTTAAAGTCGCCTACCAAAGCCCATCTTTTGGGAACGGATGAGTATGGCCGTGATATCTTATCACGCATTATCTATGGAACAAGGGTATCCTTGAGTGTTGGTCTTTTGGCTCAGGCTCTTGCTACAGTGATTGGTGTAACACTGGGAGCTCTTGCTGCATATTACGGCGGTTGGGTGGATACGGTGATTTCTCGTATCACAGAGATTTTCGCTGCGTTCCCGGATTTGATTTTTGCCATGGGCATTATGTTTGTTATCGGTCCGGGTATTAAAAATATTTTTATTGCTCTTGGCCTTTTGACCTGGGTGCGTACAGCCCGTATGATCCGAGGGCAGATTTTACAGTTAAAAGAGAAAGAATATGTGGAGGCAGCGAAAGCCAGCGGCGCCACTGCTTTTCACACGATTACAAAGCATTTGATTCCGAACTGTATTTCTACAGTTATCGTTCTTGTAACACTGGGTATACCAAATGCAATTATGTATGAAGCTTCTTTAAGCTTCCTTGGACTGGGTATTCAGCCGCCGACAGCAAGTTGGGGTTCTATGATCAGTTCTGCTCAGCCATTTATCAGTTACCTGCCAACTTACAGCATCTTCCCGGGTATTGCCATTATGATCACGGTTATTGCTTTTAATATTTTTGGCGATGGTCTTCGTGATGCCTTAGACCCTAAGATGAAGAATTAAAGGGAGGTCAGGTTATGTCAGAAAATCTACTTGAAGTTAAAAATTTGAAAACCTACTTTTTCACCGACGGCGGCGTTGTAAAGTCTGTAGATGATGTTTCTTTTAATGTTAAACCAGGAAAAACACTGGGAGTTGTTGGAGAGTCCGGCTGTGGCAAAAGTATTACATCTCTGTCCATTATGCAGCTGGTGGAGACTCCTCCGGGAAAGATCGTTGACGGTGAGATTATCTATAATGGTGAGAATCTTCTCGGTAAGGATAAGGATGAGATGCGTAAGATTCGTGGCGGTGAGATCGCCATGATTTTCCAGGAACCGATGACATCTTTAAATCCGGTGTTTACTGTGGGACAGCAAATTATGGAAGCGCTGATGATTCATACGGATATGGATAAGACAAAAGCGAAAGAACGTGCGATCGAGATGCTGAAATTGGTAAGGATTCCGCTGGCTGAGAAGCGTTTTAATGAATATCCGCATCAGCTCTCCGGCGGTATGCGTCAGCGTGTTATGATTGCCATGGCGTTATCCTGTAATCCGAAGCTGCTCATCTGTGATGAGCCGACAACCGCTCTGGATGTAACTATTCAGGCCCAGATTCTGGACTTGATCAATGAACTGAAAGAAAAGCTCGGAACGTCAATTATGATGATCACTCATGATCTGGGTGTTATCGCAGAGGTAGCCGATGATGTTATGGTCATGTATGCCGGAAAGATTGTAGAATATGGTACGGCTGACCAGATTTTCGAAACACCGATGCATCCATATACTCATGGTCTGATGAATTGCATTCCGAAGCTGAATGATGATAATGAAACCCGTCTCCACGTTATTCCAGGTATGGTCCCAAGCCCTGACCGGATGCCGAAGGGCTGTGCTTTCTGTCCAAGATGCTCAGAAGCAAAGAAAATCTGTGAAGAAAAAATGCCGGAACTGATAGAAATCGATGGACAGAAAGTCCGTTGCTTTAAATATACGAGTGAATGGGAGGAAGCCAAATGACAGAAAAGAGTAAAACTCCATTGTTGGAAGTAAAGGATTTAAAAAAATGGTTTCCTGCTAAAAAGTCGCCTTTTTCCAGAGAAAAAGTATTTATCAAGGCTGTTGATGGTGTGAGCTTCACATTGAATGAGGGAGAAACACTGGGGGTTGTTGGCGAATCAGGCTGTGGAAAATCGACTATGGGCCGTTCGGTTCTCAGATTATTAGAGCCAACCGGAGGTCAGGTAATCTTTAACGGCGTTGATTATACGGCGCTGAAGGATAAGGAATTGAGAGATTCAAGGAAGGATCTTCAGATTATTTTCCAGGATCCGTATGCATCTCTGGACCCGCGTATGACCATTGGTGATATCATTGCGGAGCCGCTGGATATTCAGTTGAAGCTTCCGGCCAAAGAGCGGATGCAGAGAGTTCTTGAGACGATGGAGCGAGCCGGATTGAATACCCGTTTTGTGAATCGTTATCCGCATGAGTTTTCTGGTGGTCAGAGACAGCGTATCGGTATTGCCCGGGCAATTGTTTTAAATCCGAAGATCATGGTCTGTGATGAACCGGTTTCTGCTTTGGATGTATCCATTCAGGCTCAGGTTATCAACCTGTTGATGGATCTGCAGAAAGAAATGGGTATGGCCTATATCTTTATCTCTCATGATCTGAGTGTTATCAAACATATTTCTGACCGGGTTGCCGTTATGTATCTGGGCCATCTGGTAGAAATTGCAGATAAAAAGGATATTTATGCCCATCCGATGCATCCGTATACGGTTGCGTTGTTATCTGCGATTCCGGTACCGGACCGGAAGCACAAGAAAGAAAAAATTGTTCTGGAGGGCGATCTGCCGAGCCCGGCGAATCCGCCATCCGGATGCGTGTTCCATACACGGTGTTATAAAGCACAGGACATCTGTAAAACAGAGGTCCCGGAATTAAAAGATTGTGGAAATGGACATTGCTGTGCATGTCATTTCCCTGAATAAAATATTTTCACGGGGGAATTGAAAATGAAAATTACAGGAATTAAAGTAAAACAGGTTGAGGTACCGCTGATTGAACCATTTCGGATTTCACTCGGAGTCATTACCCATTCCCGGAGTGCTATTGTAGCCGTAGAGACGGATGAGGGACTTGTGGGATATGGTGAGGGCGCACCTGCCATATTGATCAGTGGAGAAAGTTTATCAGGAACAGCGGATGTCATTCATGCTTTTGAAAATGAATTGATCGGAGTAGATCCGACGGATCTTGAAAAAGTATACTGGATCATGGATCGTACGGCTGCTCATTCCGGCAGCGCAAAGACAGCCATTGATATTGCGTGTTATGATCTGCTTGGAAAGAAATCAGGACTTCCGGTATATAAACTTTTAGGCGGTCATCAAAATTATATCGATACGGATATGACTGTTGGAATTGACACACCGGAAATTATGGCGGCAAAGGCAAAAAAACATGTGGAAGCCGGTTTTGATACCATCAAGACCAAGGTGGGAACAACTTTTTCAGAAGATCTGGCCCGGGTAAAAGCCATCCGTGAGGCTGTTGGTGATGATGTGAAGATTCGTGTGGATGCCAATCAGGCATGGCATGCAAAAGAAGCTGTACGTTTGATTGAACGTTTGAATGAATATGATATTGAGCTGGTAGAACAGCCGGTACCATATCATGATATTGCCGGTCTTGAGTATGTTACAAAGCATTCCACTGTTCCGGTCATGTCGGATGAGAGTTGTTTTAATTCAAAAGATGCGCTTCGTCTCGTAGAGCGTCGTGCCGTCGATTATTTAAATATCAAACTCATGAAATGCGGCGGAATCCGGGAAGCACTAAAAATCAATGCGATATGTGAAGCGGCCGGAATCGAATGTATGCTTGGATGTATGGCAGAAGAAAGCAATCTGGGAATCACAGCTGCAGCCAGTCTTGGAGCCGCTATGAAAAATATTACTCGTGCGGATCTGGATGCAACCTTCACTTTGACAGATTTGCCTTTCAAGGGCGGTATGCGTGTTGAAAATACAAAGAGTCTTGTATTACCAGAAGAGCCAGGATTTGGTTTTATAGGATTTGAAAAATAATGGAGGAATAGACAAATGTATCAGGATTTATCATTTATGAGAATACCTCTGCCGGAGGATGTATTAAAGCTGAAAAGTTTTGGTGATTTTGAAGGTGCTCAGAAAATGATTCAGCATTTTTTGAGCAAGGATATTCCACAGTCGCTTCGTAAGCGTCTGGAGATTGAAGAAAATATTCTTCAGATGATGGGAAATGATGAGTACCCATATACTTATGAAGAGGCATTGGAAATTATGTCCAGTCACTTGAAAGATTTCAAAGAAGAAGAATTGCGCTATCTGAAAGAGGTCAGTGCGGCGGACTGGATTTATATTGATGGTACTGTGCATTTTCAACGTCGTTTCTATGAAAATCTTATTAAGACCCGACCGGATCTGGCAGCACGGGTGATGGTCCAGGATGTGGATGATGCTCAGGCAAATGAGCAGAAACAGAAACTTTTGAATGACAATGTAAAATATATGAAGGAACATGGCGGCCGCAGCGTACGTACACAGATTCGAGCGACAATGAAAGCTAAAAAGGAATTTGAAGAAGTCGGACGTAAAGTCCGCGTGCATCTGCCGGTTCCGAAAATCTGTCAGCAGGTTTCTAATATCAAAATTCTTGCATCCTCACCGGAGATTGCCTGTATTGCACCGGAAAATGCACCTCAGCGGACTGTATATTTTGAGACAGAACTTCAGCCGGATCAGGAATTCATGGTGGAATACGCTTATGATTATCATGTAGATTATGTGGAGCTGGACCCGGCTAAGGCGGCAGCTGAGCAGTCAGATTTTTGTCTGGAGGAACAGGCACCGCACATTGTGTTTACACCTTATTTGAGAGAACTTCGGGATGAGCTTGCCGGAGACGAGACAAATCCTGTCATCCTTGCGCGCCGATTCTATGATTTTGTGACAACGAAGGTTATGTATTCCTATATGCGTGAATATTTCACGATTGATTGTATTCCGGAATATTGTGCGGTAAACCAGAAAGGAGACTGCGGTGTACAGGCTTTGTTGTTTATTACGCTTTGCCGTATGTCTGGTATTCCTGCCCGTTGGCAGTCCGGTCTTTATGCAACGGAGTTTTACACAGGCTGTCACGACTGGGCTCAGTTCTATGTAGAGCCTTACGGATGGGTATTTGCCGATCCGTCTTTTGGAGGCAGCGCTTGGCGTTCGGGCAATACTGAACGCTGGAATTACTATTTCGGCAACCTGGATATCTTCCGTATGCCGGCCAACTCTGAAATTCAGATGGAATTTATGCCGGAGAAAAAATGGCTTCGCGGTGATCCGATTGATAATCAACGCGGTGAGTTCGAATATGAGGACCATGGTCTTCGCTATTCTCAGTTGGAAGTCAACCAGGAACTTATTTCCATGGAAGAGATTTAGAAAAAATATATTTTGGGAGCAGCTTCAGGGCTGCTCCTTTTGTATGTCAGGAGATGGCCGGAAGTTGATTTTGGAGAAATCGGTTGCAGCGGAGGACGGGAGCATAGTATAATAAAACTATATATGTGAATTTTTACTGGAAAGGAATATACAACATGGGGAAAAAGGTTCTTATTGGCTGTATTGCTGTCATTGGTGGGATTTTTCTTGTTTTTGGGATTATTGTTGCCTATTTTGTTGTTTCTGATTTTAAGCAGGAAGCCAGGTTGGATACAGAGTTAGAAGAGATTTATGAATTATCGTCGGATCCTGAAAACATGAATTTAAAAGAAATCAATTTGAGATTGAACCGGGTAGTGACGAAGGATGATTATGCGGTGGTCGAGAAGGCCATGAAAGCGTATATTTCGGATATGTTCGAAAATAATCTGAATATCATAACACTTCTGGATGATGAGGCGCTGGTCTGTGTCCTTACTTCGGAAAATTATGAGAATGACGGGCCGGATTTTACGCAGACGAAAAAATATATCAGCCGTATGCGAGGCGCATTTCAGGAATGTAAAAGGAATCATAAGGAGCTTTTGACAGAGGATAAAATGAGGTCATATATTGAGAATTACGCTTTGGACAGCTATTATCTGGATTTTTATGAAGAAAGAATGGATACCTTGCTGGAGTGGGATACGGATGGCAGTGTAGAAGAATCTCTTGATTTCATGATCGAACTTATGGATGTATATGAAGGGGTCATCTGTTTCCTTTCAGATAACAGGGAGTCATGGAAAGTTGAAGATGGATATATTACTTTTGAAAATGATGAGCTGGCGGCTAAATATGACAGTTTGCTTTATGAATTATATGAGGATGATGCATATACGGAGGAAGTGCCTCCGGAGGATGAGGGAATGGGATTGATTCAACTGAATTTGGTATTCCATCAGGAGAGAAAAGTGGGAGAGTAAAATATGTCAGGTAAAAACAGAATTTTAATTGTCGAGGATGAAGAAGCTATTGCTAAAATGATCGCAATGAATCTGGAAGTCTCCAATTATGATACGGAGATTTACTATAATGGCAGCGAGGCGGAAGCCGCATTAGTTCAGGATCATGACTATGATCTGGGACTTTTGGATGTGATGCTTCCGGGAAAGGATGGATTTGAATTACTGGGTGATATGAAAAAATACGATATACCGGTGATTTTCCTGACAGCGAAAGATGATCTGGAATCAAAAATCCAGGGCTTGAAGGGCGGAGCTGAGGATTATATCGTTAAGCCCTTTGAGATATTGGAATTACTTGTCCGCATGGAAAAGGTATTGGAACGGACGAATAAGCTGAGTCAGACAATTAAAATTCTCAATATGGAAATCAATTTTGAGGAACATTCTGTCAAGCAGAATGGACAGGAGGTCTTGTTAAAGCCGAAAGAATTTGAACTTTTATGTGTTCTGGCGAAAAATAAGAATATCGCTATATCCAGAGAAAACCTGCTCCGTATGGTTTGGGGGATTGAATATATGGGAGAGACCCGAACGGTAGATGTGCACATTGGCCAGCTTCGGAAAAAACTCGGGCTGTCGGAGCATATTAAGACCATCTCAAAAATGGGATACCGATTAGAAGAGTAAACTGCAGCAAGATGATTATTTGGAGGCGCGGAACGTGAAATTAAGGACAAAAATTCTGTGGATCAGCTGTATGGCTCTTTTAGCCGCTTCTTTACTGGGGGATGTGCTTATTTTAAGAATAACCGGAAAAAGCCTTAAGAACGAGGCGACGATACGGGCTTACCAGAATTTTTATGAAATGACCGGTGAACTGGAGCAGGGATTGTTCCAAAAGATGGACGCGGAGGCAAAGCCGCTCTATCTGGAACATTATTTTAAAAAGTTGAAGGATGATTATTCGATATGCTTTTTACGGTCGGGAAATACGGAAGAAGCTAACGGAATCCGGCAAATTTATAATCATACGGCCCTTTCTGCAGAAGAACTTTCGCAGCTGAGTTTTAAAAATTATGAGGACGGCGATATAACCTGTGCCGATTATTCCTGGGGCAATACGGATTATGTCGTTTTTCATAAGAATATTCAGAGCGAAATCGATGTCTACCGGGTTGCTTCTATGGACGAGGTTCAAAAAAATGTCCGGCGTCTGACCGGATATGTATTGGCGATCACATTTGGCGTGGCCGGTCTGACAACAGGAATTTTGTTCATCATATTAAGGCATATCCTTCAGCCTCTTCAGGAATTGAACGAGACGACAAAACGGCTGGCTGAGGGAAATTACGACCAGCGGGTGACCGTCCGTCGGAAGGATGAAATCGGTCAGCTGGAGGAAAGCTTTAATAAAATGGCTGAAGCTGTAGAAACGAGTACGCGCAGTCTGGAAGAATCCGAGAAACGAAAGACATTGTTTATGGGGAACCTGACTCACGAATTAAAGACGCCGATGACGGCCATTTCCGGCTATGCCCAGACCTTGCTTTCCACAAAGCTCAGCCGGGAAAATCAGGAGGCGGCTCTGCTTTATATTTATGAAGAATGTGGACGTTTGGAACGGCTCTCCAAAAAGATGATGAAGCTTTTAGAACTGGATCAGGAGGACTCTCTCGTTTTTACAGATACACCGGTGAGCCGTCTCTTTGAAGCGGCGGAAAAATCCTGTGATGTGATCCTGAAGGACAAGCAGATGACATTGGAATGTATTGAGCATGGTGAACACTTTTCCATGGATTTGGATCTGATGACAGATGTCCTGATCAATTTGATTGACAATGGCGTTAAAGCCAGTGACTGTGGCGGAAAGATTGTTCTCCGGGCCTATGATAATATTATTGAAGTGCAGGACTTCGGACAGGGAATCCCGGCGGAGGAACAGGAAAAAATTATGGAACCTTTTTATATGGTCGACAAATCCAGAAGCCGGAAGAGCGGCGGAGCCGGGCTCGGCCTGGCGCTCACAGTCCTGATCGCCAAACGGCATAATATATTGATTCAGATTGACAGCAAAGAAGGGAACGGTACCCGGATAATTTTACAATTTGTTTAAAAAATGATGAATACTTGATGTAAGAACTCGTGTTAGGATATTTTTAAGAAAATAAAAAGTCCTGATATGGGTTCTTTTTAATAATATCGAAAGGGAAGGGAGAAACAGATATGAAAAAAAGCTTATGGTATACACGGATGGGCGTTGGCATGATTATTGCATCGATGCTGCTTTCAGGGTGTCAGCAAAATCCGGATTCATCTATTGTTGTCAATAAAGATATGGATCATCTGATCGAGGAAGCAAAGAAGAGTGACGAAAGCTCAGTAGATATGGCACATATTGCCGATGCATATGAGACGTATCAGACAACACTTTCGGATGAATCTTTGGGAGTGACGGTGAATGTGGATGCGAAAGTGGATATTCCGGAGGTGGAGCAGATGTCGATTTTCCGGGTACGGCAGCAAAAAATCAGTCAGGAATTTTTGGATAAGATCATTGGCGAACTGGCTCAGGGTCAGACCCTTTATGATGCCGGCGTGACTTTAAACACGAGGACACGAAAAGTTGTTGAAGAGGAAATCAGCGGTCTGAAAGCAGAAATAGAGAATATTAAAGCAAATTACGGGGAGGAAGAAGTGGAAACGTATATGCCGGATTATCAGCAGGATATTGATGCGCTCCAGTCGGAATATGAAAACGCACCGGCAGAGATCGTCTGGAAAGGCAACGAATCAGACGGGCTTTTACACAGTGTTGCGGAGATGGTGGAGAAAGAAGGCGGCGAGGAATTTTATCAGTGGGAATATAGCCTGAATCCGAAGGGCGAGGTTTATTACGGCGCCAATGATGGAGAAAACGGCGATTATATGTCTGTTTTTGTGCAAAATAATGAGGAACGAGGGAACTGTCTGCGATACAGACGGGGAAAACGAGGATATGATTTTACAGCGACGGCAATCGTGCCGTCTACAGTATTTGATAATATCGCCACCGGCGTATGGCCGGCTGATGAAGACAGGGCAGCGGAATGTGCAAGTGCCATGTATGGAGGCCAAGTGGAGCTGGTGGAATTTACTGATGAGCCTACGACAATTTCCGAAAATGAGGCCCGGGAAACGGCGGATACGTTTTTAAAAAATGTCGGCCTGGACGATACGTATCGGTATTATGAAGGCGGATTGTATTCAGAAGTCAGAGATATACGAGTTGGAGACGATACAGAAACAAAGGGATACCGAAAGCTGTATATTTTCCGTTATATGCGTTATGCAGACGGTGTTTTTGTGACTTTTGATGCGAAAAGCAAACACGAAGAAGGGTGGAACGGCGATGATTATGTGAAAAAGGACTTGCCGGTGGAATGTGTGGAGATTCGCGTAAATGATTCGGGAATTGTAGGGTTTGATTATAATGCACCGTTGGAAGTAACAGAAACAGTTGTAGACAAGTCCAATCTGAAAAGTTTTGACGAAATCAAAGATACGTTTGAAAAAATGGTGACGATAGCCAATGCGAAGAGCGATTCAGAATCGGATTCGGGCGTGACGGTTCAGATCGATCGGGTAGTCCTCGGTTATGCGAGAATCAGTGAGGCAGACAGCTATGATACGGGACTTCTGGTGCCGGTCTGGGATTTTGAGGGAAAAGTTACCAATGAATATGGTCAGGAGAATGCCGGAAGCATCATGACAATCAATGCCATTGACAGTTCGATCATCGACAGAAGTCTGGGATATTGATTATGAATAGCTTTGAGACAGATATGGGACGGGCAATATTATCCCGTGGATTTGCCGCAGGGGTACTGCTGGAGATTTTGATTTTGTTTACCGCGGGTTTTGATTCAGATTTATTTCGTATGACAGTTCCCGTCTTATGTACGCTGCCCTATTCGACGGCCTGGCTGGCAGACTATCAGAGCGGATTTATCAAAGCCTATTTGCCTCGGAGCGGAGTTACGGCGTATATTCTCGGAAAGATTCTGGCCTGTGGCCTCAGCGGCGGCGGAGCGGAACTTTTGGGAAGCTGGATATATGTTTGTTTAAAGCATGATGAAAATATGCAATGGAACCCCCTGCTGATTTTTGTATCGGGGATGTTATGGGCTGTATTGGCGGCCGTACTGGCGGCCCTGTCAAACAGTCGTTATATAGCTTATGGCGGCGCCTTTGTTCTATATTATATTCTGGTCATTTTACATGAGCGTTATTTTCAGACTTTATATTGCCTGTATCCTTATGAATGGCTCGCGCCGGAACATATATGGATTTTTGGTGAATGGGGTGTTGTATTTCTCATTGCAGGACTGATGTTGGTGCTGATGTGTCTGTATGATATGATTCTCAGGAGGTGTATTGAAGGTGTATAAGATCCGACAGATTGGTCTGGTCGCTGCGGCAAATTTCAGACGGTGGCGGCGAAATCCCCAGATTGTCCTGGCTTTTGCCCTGGGTTTTGTCGTATGCTTCCTGCTTTCCGATAAAGTGCTTGTATTTGCCAGAGAGCATGATACTATTGTTCAGGTTCTGGAACCCTTTATATGGACCTTTGGCGATGCCAATTCCATATTGGTCATATCCTTGCTGCTTTTGCTTTTATTTGCAGATATGCCGAATCTGGGAAATGAAGTCCCGTTATTTTTAATACGAATTAACCGTAAAATCTGGCTTTTGGGTCAAATTTTATATCTGGTGCTGGCAACGATGGGATTTATGTGTTTTATCCTGTTTTCAACCTGTGTGCTGGCAGGAACGAAGGCATATACGGCAAATCTGTGGAGCGATACTGCGGCGATTCTCGGATATTCCAGTATCGGAGAAAAGATTGCAATTCCAGCCTTTGTCAAAGTGCTGGAGCTGTCCTTTCCATATTCCTGTACGCTTCACATTTTTGGGCTGATGGCAGGCTATTCCGTTTTGATGGCCAGCCTGATTCTCTATTTGAATTTGTGGAAAGGAAATGGCGGAATGATCGGCGGCGTTATATTCAGCGGATTTGGATTTTTGATGAACCCGGAGGTGATTGCCGGCATACTTCGGTTGTCTCAGGAACAGAAGAAAACAGCCAATATTATCTTTGGATGGATATCTCCGCTGAATCACGCGACCTATTACATGCACAATTTCGGGTATGACAATTTGCCGAAGCTGTGGGTGTCTTATATCTTTTTTGGCGCGGGGTGTCTGCTTCTGTTTGGTCTTTCCATTTGGAAGATTAAGAATTATTCCTTTGATTTTACAGGTACACAAAAGTAATACAAGAGGTGATGTTATGGAGAAGCAGACAGGAGTTATCGTGGAACATGTCTATAAGTCTTTTGGAAAAGAACATGTGCTAAAGGACGTAAATCTGACGATTCTTCCCGGGCAGATTTATGGTATTGTCGGCAATAACGGCAGCGGAAAAACGGTGTTGATGAAATGTATTTGCGGTTTTATGAAGCCGGACTCGGGAAATATTATGGTGAACGGAGAACAGATAGGGAAAGACTGCGATTTTCCGGACCGACTGGGTGTAATTATTGAAACACCGGGATTTCTTCCGAATTTGAGTGGCTTTCAGAACTTAAAGATACTGGCTTCCTTGAAAGCGCGTATTGGTAAAGAAGAAATTATGAAGACTCTGGAACGGGTAGGGCTGGATCCGGTGATGGGCAAGCCGGTTTCAAAATATTCTCTGGGAATGCGACAGCGCCTTGGAATAGCACAGGCCATAATGGAAGACCCGGGGGTGCTTATATTGGATGAACCTTTTAATGGATTGGATAAAGCCGGGGTCAGCCAGATGCGCGAATTGCTTAAAGATTTAAAAAAACAGGGCAAGGCGATACTTTTGGCCAGCCATAATGTCCAGGATATCGAGGAATTATGTGACGATGTCCATGAGATGGAGGAAAAATGGAAATGAAGATTTTGAAAAAAGTGGGTGTGCTGGCCTGTATGGTAGGAATGCTGGCAGAAAGTCCTGCGATGAATGTCTGGGCTGTATCTGAAACTATGGTGATGACTCGGGTCTTGTCGGAAAGTCCGGAAACGATGAATCAAATGGCAGTGGAGACGATTGAACTGAAAATAGATTCGGAGAATTGCTATACAGGCATGAATCAACCCTACTCTGAAGGCTATACACCCAAAGTAGAGAATAATACGGCCAGCCTGGTCGTACCTGTTGTATGTCAGGGCCGGTTAAGGAATGATACCCTTAAAGTATCATTAAATCTGGGTGATGGGACCGGGCTGCCGTTTATTTCTGAAAAATATGAAAAAGATATTGAACTCAGTCAGGAAAAAGTCAATGGCAGTCAGGAGACAATTTCCTGTTATCTGGTGACTTTTGATCTGAAGCTGAAGGATGAACGAAAAAACGGGGAATATCCGGTGATTTTGAGTATCCATGCTGAGGATATTGACGGCAAACCGTTACATAAAGAATTTTCAGTCAATGTGGTCATTACCGATGAAAAACCTGCATCCAGTGAACCGTCGACAGATGAGCCAGTTACGGATGAACCTTCTACCATGGAACCGTCAACAGATGCGCCGGTTACGGAACCATCGACAGGAGAACCTTCCACGGAACCATCGACGGGGACGCCGAAAGATGATCTAACAGGCGCTGTGGATGTAACCGGACCATCCGGCGGAGACAGTGGCGGCACTTCATCCGGTGTAAGTTCCGGCGGCGGCACTGCATCAGAAACACCGACCTTTGCACCGAAAATGATCGTTCAGTCATGTAAATCTTCAAAAGATGAGATTCAGGCCGGAGACGAAGTGACCCTGGATATTACTTTATTTAATACGAGTAGTACGGAAACGGTCAGAAATATGACGGTGACCGTTGGCGATGAGGGAGAGTATTTGAATCTGCTCAGTCCGACAGATACGATTTATGTGGAGAGTGTTTCGGCGGGACAGACCTGTGTCGTGTCCTATAAATATAAAATTCTGTCATCAGCTGTTCCGGGAGCCTATGGCCTGTCAGTGTCTATGGATTATGCGGATTCGAAAGGGGCATCCCAGTCTGCCAGCGGCAAAATAAGAATGATGGTATCCCAGCCTGTGAAACTGGAGTTCGATCCGTTAGTATTGGATTCGGAGGTTCAGGTTGGGGATGTGGTGAACGCTCAGATACAGGCGATGAATCTTGGACGGAGCAAGGTACATAATGTTCGGGCAGTGATTGAAGCCGATGGCCTGGCGCCGGAGGGAACACTTTTTATCGGGGATATCGAAGCCGGAAAAACAGCGACGGGAAGTGTAAAAATTTCTGTGACCAGTTTGTCAAAAGGTTCATCGTTGTACGGAGATACAAAGGGCACTGTGACTTATTACTATGAAGATGAAAACGGAAAAGAATATGAAAAAACTGGAGACTTTATAACGAATATTAAAACGCCTTTTTCAAATACGACAAAGGAGGAATCGGATGATACAGGACAATGGTGGATTATTATGGCAGTCGTTGTCGGAATTTTATTTTTCTTAATCATTGGTATGATCCTGCGTGGAATTCGGCGAAGAAACAGACAGAATGAAGTGGAGGAAAAAGCCGAATGAAATGGTGGATCAGGTTCTGGAAACGAAGAAAACAGGATGATCGGATAAAAATAATGTTTCTTTTCTTTTTGGGGATGATCGTTTTTTTGGCAGATACCGTCAATAGTGGGATGAAGGTCTATAATAGGATGCGAAGTCCTGTAGAATATGTTGTCAGGAACAGCAGTGCATCGGGGCTTACAAGTTATCAGGCATCAGCTATTGAGACTATGGAAGACGTTCAGGCTGTGAGCAGGCAGAGAGAATCTTCAGTAACGTTGTCGGGAACCTGGGGAGAAATGACGGTGACCTGCCTGGAATTGTACGATGACTATCTGGCTCTGGCCTACGGAATGTCTGAAACCAGTGCTATGAAAGTCATTTATCTGAATGAAATGGCATGGAATCAGCTTATACAAACCTCCGGTGAAACTGGAACGGAACAGGAGAGTTTGCGGTTAGATTATCAATTAGGTGAAGAGGACATGACAGGAACGGCTCAAATCGTGTACGCAAAGTCAGGTGTACCAAATGATATGGCCTGTGCCTTCTGTGGCGCAGATAGTGTACGGTTTTCAGACAGCGAAACCGGAGTACGAATTCAGATGAGGGGGCAGGACCTGGATGGGACAACTGTAAAACAACTCGGGCAGCTCGGACTTGAAATTGTAAATTCCGGTGATGTCCAACAGAACTCTTTGAAACAAGAAATGCAGTTTTTGAGGATGCGGTATGCGGTGATTGCTGCACTGCTGTGCCTGGCAGCCCTGGTCAGTCTAAGGAAATACGGTCGCTGTATCGATTATAAAAACCAGACATAGATTTAGATATGATCCGATGGCAGCTATATGTCATCGATGAAAAAAGCAGCGGAATCTGTTATGTCAGATTCCGCTTTATCTTTGAAATATTAATTATTTTCTTTAAGAACACCAACGGTATATAATATAGGAAGTATCAGACCGACCAATGCGGAAACAATATCTTCTCCGTCGGACAGATTGCTGACTACGCCGATGGCAGCTAAAACGATCAGGACAATACCTAAAGTTTTGCAGAGTTTTAAGTTTTCTGCTTTCAGTCCGGCAAACCCTGCGATCAGGCCCAGTACAACACTGATCAGGCTTAAGACCATAAAGAAAGAAGCCATAGCGATACCAGCGCCTATATTACCTGCTACACCGCCCAGAAGAGCGCCAATCCCCAGAGAACCAACAATAACAACGATTCCACTGATAATGCTAAAAATAATGTAGAGAATACTTGTGACTTTTAAAAGTGTGTTTGGTTTGTTCATAAAATTTCTCCCTCTTAATATGTATTTGAATGATGTTTCGAGTGCCTTTAAAACAGTATACCAATCCAGTAATTTACCGTCAACGTTTTGCAACGGCCATTAAGGAATTTTACATACGTCCACCCAGGCTTTATAGCCTGAATATTGCTCCAGTTCGGGGATGGTCAGTTTGATGGCACTATTGCTGCTTCCTGCAGCAGGATACATATAATCAAAACGTTTCATGGAATCGTCCAGATAAACTTCTACCCCTTCATTGATGCCAAAAGGGCAGACACCGCCAATGGCATGTCCGATGCGTTCCACGACTTCGTCCGGTGACAGCATTTTTGCTTTTGCGCCAAAAGCGGCTTTATATTTTTTATTATCAATTTTGGCGTCTCCTGCAACCAGGATCAGCAGTGTTCGGTCTTCGATTTTAAAAGAAAGAGATTTTGCAATGTGGGCTGGTTCACAGGAGAGAGCCTGAGCAGCCAGTTCGACGGTGGCACTGGAAACATCAAATTCCAGAATCCGGTCCTCCATGCCGAAAGTTTTAAAATAGGTTTTTGCTCGTTCAATAGACATCTTTGTTCACGCTCCTTAAAGTTTGATTTTATAGTATGGAAGAAATTATAGCACATAATGAATAATTTTAAAAATAATTTTTGAAACTATTGACAAATGGCAGGGATGGTGCTATCTTAATGTTTAGATATTAGCACTCTAGTTTATCGAGTGCTAATAAAACAGAAAGGAGTGGTCTGGTGGAACTGGATGAAAGAAAGATAAAAATCTTAAACAGTATTATTCAAACATATCTGATTACTGGTGAACCGGTAGGCTCACGGACCATTTCAAAATATACGGATTTGAACCTGAGTTCGGCGACGATTCGAAATGAGATGTCTGATTTGGAAGATTTGGGATATATCGTTCAGCCGCATACATCAGCGGGGCGTATCCCTTCAGATAAAGGTTACCGCTTTTATGTGGATAATCTGATGAAGGAAAAGATTGCTGAAGTCGATGAGATGAAAGATGTTCTTATTGAAAAGGCAGATAAGCTGGATCATCTGCTGAAGCATGTGGCAAAGCTTCTGGCGACGAATACAAATTATGCGACGATGATCTCAGCTCCTCAGTATAAACGGAATAAACTGAAATTCATCCAGCTGTCCAGAGTGGAAGATAATCAGTTGCTGGTGGTTGTCATGTTGGAAGGAAATGTGATTAAAAATCGGCTGATCGAAGTTGATGAGAGGGTAAGCGAGGATGAAGTTGCCAAGCTGAATATTTTGATCAACACCTTCCTTCAGGGTTTGAATCTCCAGGAAATCAACATGGAGTTGATTCAGAGAATGAAAGTCCAGGCCGAAGGTTATGGACAGATTATCGGTCATATCATTGATGCGATCGCTGTTGTAATTCAGGAAGAAGATGATTTGGAGATTTATACAAGCGGTACAACGAATCTTCTGAAATATCCGGAACTGGGAGACAGAGAAAAGGCAAGCGAGCTTCTCTATACGATGGAAGAGAAAAAAGCTCTGAGTGAGTTGATCGTCGACCAGGAGGATTCGGGTGAGGAAAACAAGAATCCGATACAGATATATATTGGTTCAGAATCTCCGGTGAGTACGATGAAGGATTGCAGTATTGTTACAGCAACCTACGAACTGGAGGAAGGGGTTCAGGGAACAATCGGTATTATCGGACCGAAACGAATGGACTACAAAAAAGTCGTTGGTAATCTTCAGACGATGATGAACCAGTTGGATGATATATTTAAGAAAAAGTAAGAGGTGATGTGAAGTGTCAGAACAGGAAAAAGCGATGAATGAAGACATTCAGACGGAAGATGATATAGAAACAACAGCGGAAGGAGCTATGGAGACAGAGGCTGCTGTGGATAATGAAACAGAAGACGCAGAATTCGAAAACGAAGCAGGCGAAACTGTTGAAGGCGAAACGTCTGAGCCAAAGGAAGAAAAGAAAAAAGGTTTCTTCCATAAAGACAAAAAAGATAAAAAGGATGAGAAGATCGCTGAATTAAATGACCGGCTGATCCGGCAAATGGCTGAATTTGATAATTTCCGTAAACGCACGGAAAAAGAAAAACAGCAGATGTACGGTATCGGTGCGGCAGATGTGATTGAAAAACTGCTTCCGGTTGTTGACAACTTTGAGCGGGGACTTGCAGCGATGACAGAAGAAGAAAAAAATACATCCTTTGCTCAGGGAATTGAGCTTGTGTATAAGCAATTAATGACAACGCTTGAAGGAATGGGGGTCACGGTAATTGAAGCCGTTGGCGTGGAATTCAATCCGGATTTCCACAACGCAGTGATGCAGGCGCCGAGTGAGGAATACGAATCCGGCATTATCACTCAGGAATTACAGCGGGGTTATTTATATAAAGATAAAGTAGTCCGTCACAGCATGGTGATGGTTGCTGAATAAAATAAAAAGTTGATTAGCAAAATTTAGATATTAGCAGATGATCAGGAGGAAATTATTATGAGTAAGATTATTGGTATTGATTTAGGAACAACAAATTCATGTGTAGCAGTTATGGAAGGTGGCAAACCGGTAGTTATCGCAAACACAGAAGGTGCAAGAACAACACCATCTGTTGTAGCTTTTACAAAAAACGGTGAACGTCTCGTCGGTGAACCGGCAAAACGTCAGGCCGTAACAAATGCAGATAAGACAATCGCTTCAATCAAGAGACATATGGGTTCTGACTACAGAGTAGCGATTGATGATAAGAAATATTCTCCACAGGAGATTTCTGCAATGATTCTTCAGAAACTGAAAGCGGATGCGGAAAGCTACCTTGGTGAAAAGGTCACGGAAGCAGTCATCACTGTACCGGCTTACTTCAATGATGCCCAGAGACAGGCGACAAAGGATGCCGGTAAGATCGCAGGTCTTGATGTAAAACGTATTATCAACGAGCCTACAGCAGCAGCTCTGGCTTACGGTCTGGATAATGAAAATGAACAGAAAATCATGGTTTACGACTTAGGCGGCGGTACATTCGATGTTTCTGTCATTGAAATCGGCGACGGTGTTATCGAAGTACTGGCAACTTCTGGTGATAACCATTTGGGCGGCGATGACTTTGATAATAAACTGACTCAGTATATGATCGATGAATTCAAACGTACCGAAGGTGTCGACCTTTCCGGTGATAAGATGGCTATGCAGCGTTTGAAAGAAGCAGCTGAAAAAGCAAAGAAAGAACTTTCCAGTGCAGCAAATACAAACATTAACCTGCCTTTCATCACAGCGACAGCAGAAGGTGCGAAACATTTCGAAATGAATCTGACCCGTGCTAAATTCGATGAATTAACAGCGGATCTTGTTGAAAGAACCATCATTCCGGTTCAGAATGCATTGAGAGATGCAGGCATTACAGCTTCTGAACTGAGCAAAGTGCTTCTTGTCGGTGGTTCCACACGTGTTCCGGCTGTCCAGGATAAAGTTAAACAGCTGACAGGCAAAGAGCCAAGCAAGAACCTGAACCCGGATGAATGTGTTGCTATCGGCGCTTCTATCCAGGGCGGTAAACTGGCCGGCGATGCGGGCGCAGGAGATATCCTTCTTCTGGATGTTACACCATTGACCCTGTCCATTGAGACCATGGGTGGAATCGCAACACATCTGATCGAAAGAAATACAACAATTCCTACAAAGAAGAGTCAGATTTTCTCTACAGCAGCAGATAATCAGACAGCTGTAGATATCAATGTTGTACAAGGTGAGCGTCAGTTTGCTAAAGATAATAAGAGCCTTGGACGTTTCCAGTTAGACGGAATTGCACCGGCTCCACGTGGAATCCCGCAGATTGAAGTTACTTTCGATATCGATGCCAACGGCATTGTTAATGTATCCGCAAAGGATTTAGGCACAGGCAAAGAACAGCACATTACTATTACAGCCGGTTCGAATATGTCGGATGCTGAAATTGATAAGGCTGTTAAAGAAGCCGCTGAATTCGAAGCTCAGGATAAAAAACGTAAAGAAGGTATCGAAGCAAGAAATGACGCAGATGCGATGGTATTCCAGACAGAAAAAGCGTTGAAAGAAGTCGGCGACAAAGTCAGCGCAGACGATAAAGCAAAAGTTCAGGCTGAGATAGACAGCATGAAAGCTCTTCTTGAGAGAACAAATATTGATAACATGTCTGATGCGGATGTGGATGAGATCAAGGCAGCAAAAGAAAGATTAATGGAATCTGCACAGGGCGTATTTACAAAGATGTATGAAGCAGCCGGCGCAGCTGCAGGGCAGAATGCAGGGCCAAATCCTTCTCAGGATGCAAACGGCAGCTATCAGGCCGATGATGTAGTTGACGCAGACTACAAAGAAGTGTAATATAAACAGAGTTGGGTATGACCTAAGATAGATAAAGAGGCTGTTTCGGCACCGACATTTACGCCGGTGTCGGGGCGTCCTCTTTCGCTACGTTATAAAAGAAGGTGATTGGATATGGCAGAGACGAAAAGAGATTACTATGAGGTTCTGGGTGTGTCGAAGTCGGCAACAGACGATGAGTTAAAGAAAGCCTATCGTAAGCTGGCCAAAAAGTACCATCCGGATACAAACCCTGGAGATAAAGAAGCAGAAGCAAAATTTAAAGAGGCATCGGAAGCTTACGCGGTATTGAGTGATGCGGAAAAGAGACGTCAGTATGACCAGTTCGGTCACGCGGCCTTTGAACAGGGCGGCGGTGCCGGCGGATTTGGCGGCTTTGACTTTAATGCGGCGGATATGGGCGATATTTTCGGTGATATTTTTGGCGATTTCTTCGGCGGCGGACGAAGCAGCCGGGGCGGCTCTTATAACGGACCGATGCAGGGAGCCAATGTACGGATCAATGTACGGATATCCTTTATGGAAGCTGTATTTGGTGTGGATAAGAAATTCGAGATGAATCTGAAAGATGAATGTCCGCATTGTCATGGAACCGGAGCAAAGCCTGGGACCCAGCCACAGACCTGCAGCAAGTGTGGTGGTAAAGGGCAGGTTGTCTATACACAGCAATCCCTGTTCGGCATGGTTCGTAATGTGCAGACCTGTCCGGACTGTCATGGAAGCGGCAAGATCATTAAAGACAAATGTACCGATTGTGGCGGCACTGGCTATATTCGGAATAAGAAGACGATTGAGGTGTCCATTCCGGCTGGTATCGACAGCGGCCAGAGCGTGCGTATTCGTGGAAAGGGAGAACCTGGAACCAATGGCGGCGCCCGCGGCGACCTGCTGGTCAATGTCACTGTGGACCGTCATCCGATCTTCCGTCGTCAGGAATATGATATTTATTCTACAATGCCGATTTCTTTTGTTCAGGCGGCATTGGGCGGTGAGATTACGATTAAGACGGTGGACGGCGATGTCACTCAGACAATTAAGCCGGGAACTCAGACGGATACACGAATTCGTCTGAAAGGCAAAGGTGTCCCGACGATCCGGAATAAAAATATCCGCGGCGATCACTATGTAACATTAGTCGTACAGGTCCCGGAGAAATTAAATAATGAGCAGAAAGAACTGCTCCGCAGGTTTGATGATTCTTTAAAAGGAATCCGCCCACAGGAAAGTAAATCAGAAAAAGCCGAGGAGCCAAAGGGCAAAGAAGGTAAAAAGAAAAAGAGCTTTATGGACAAAGTCAAAGAAGCCTTTGACGATCTGGATGAATAATGCGAGGATATAAATTAATATGAAATGGAATAAATATCGCCTGGCGACCACCACAGAAGCGGTGGATTTGATCAGTTACACATTGGCAGAGATGGGCATTGAAGGTATTGAGATTGAAGATAAAGTGCCTCTTTCTGAGGAAGATAAAAAACGGATGTTTATCGATCTGCTTCCGGATTTGGAAGAAGATGACGGCAAAGCCTATGTCTCCTTCTATATTGAGCCGGAAAAGGACCACGATTCCACTTTGGAAGAAGTGTTGGCTGCTGTCCGGGAACTGGCAGACTTTGTAGATATCGGAGATGCCACGATTGAAAAATCCCAGACAGAAGACATTGACTGGATGAATAACTGGAAAAAATACTGGAAACCTTTTAAAGTAGATGAACATATTATTATTAAACCAACCTGGGAAACGGTGGAAGAGGTTCCAGAAGATACATTGGTTGTGGAACTGGACCCGGGAACAGCTTTCGGCACGGGTACCCATCATACGACCCGGCTGTGTATTACCCAGTTGAAGAAATACATGCAGCCAGGACAGGAAGTTTTGGATGTGGGCTGTGGCAGCGGTATTTTGTCCATTATTGCTCTGCTTCTTGGAGCAAAAGAAGCATCCGCCACCGATGTGGATATTCATGCAGTGGAGGCTGCTGTTGAAAATGCCCGTGTGAATGGTATAGAAAATGATGTCTATACTGTACTTACCGGAGATGTTATTTCCGATGCAGATTTCCGTCATAAAGTGGGCGAACATAAATTTGACATGGTGCTGGCAAATATTTTTGCCGAAATTATTATTCCGTTAAGCGGAGTTGTAAAAGAAATGATGAAACCGGGTGCACTTTTTATAACCTCCGGTATCATTGATGAACGGGAAGAAGATGTAAGAAAGGCCCTGACAGAGAATGGATTTGAAATTATGGAAGTTACCCATTCCGGTGGATGGGTATCCTTTACAGCAAGAGCCTAGATCGGCGGCTAAGAAGTGGAGAAAATAAATGCCGAGATTTTTTATAGAACCGTCACAGGTACGGGAAAACCGTATCGTGATTCAGGGAAATGATGTGAATCATATAAAAAATGTCCTCCGGATGCGTCCGGGGGACGAACTGTCCTTAAGTGATGGCCGGGGGACGGATTACTTTTGTCGTATTTTATCGATGGAGCGGGATCAAATCTGCCTTTCCATTGAAAATTCCTGGAAATCCTATGTGGAGCTGCCAGTAAAACTTTATCTTTTTCAGGGACTGCCAAAGGCAGACAAGATGGAGTTCATTATTCAAAAAGCTGTCGAGCTTGGGGTATATGAGATTATTCCCGTGAGGACAAAACGGGTGATCGTAAAACTGGATGAGAAAAAAGAAACGAAAAAGATTGCCCGGTGGCAGCAGATTGCCGAAGGAGGAGCCAAACAGTCCGGTCGGGGAATAATTCCTGAGATAAAGCCGGTAATGGGCTTTTCGGAAGCTCTGGCATACGCCGGAAACCTGGAAGGCGTTCTGATTCCCTATGAAAAAGCAGAGGGGATAGAAAAGACCCGGGAGATGATCGCCGGACTGAAAGGAAAAAAATCCGTCGGGATTTTTATCGGTCCGGAGGGCGGTTTTGATGAAGCAGAGGTGGAAGCGGCCATGGCGGCCGGGGTTCTGCCTGTGACTCTTGGAAAACGTATCTTAAGAACGGAGACGGCTGGACTTGCCATGCTGTCTGTGCTGATGTTTGAATTTGAAGAGGAATAATATGGAGATCAATTTGGGCCACAGTGCCGTTACAAAAGAAATATATCTGGATAACGCTGCGACGACAAAAGTATATCCTTCGGTGTGTGAAAAGATGGTTGAAGTGATGTCAAAGGATTATGGAAACCCTTCTTCCCTCCATATGAAAGGGTTTACCGCTGAGCAGCATGTAAAAGAAGCAAGAAAAACCATTGCTTCCGTTTTGAAAGTAGATGAAAAAGAAATTGTATTTACTTCCGGTGGTACCGAGTCCAATAATATGGCGATCATCGGTGCGGCAATGGCAAATAAGCGGCGTGGAAAACATTTGATCACTACGACGATCGAGCATGCCTCTGTATATAATCCTTTTATCTGGCTGGAAGAGCAGGGATTTGAAGTGACCTACCTTCCGGTAGATCATCATGGCGTCGTTTCTCTGGAAGCTCTGGAGAAGGCACTCCGTGAGGACACAATTTTAGTATCTGTTATGGCTGTGAACAATGAAATTGGTACGGTTCAGCCTTTGGATGAAATCGGAGCCCTGATTAAGAAAAAAAGCCCGGAAATCCTTTTCCATGTGGATGCTATACAGGGCTTTGGAAAAATTGAAATTTATCCGGCAAAACTCGGGGTGGATTTAATGTCTGTCAGCGGACATAAACTGCACGGCCCGAAGGGTATCGGATTTCTGTATATTCGAAATAAAGTAAAGGTGCGGCCGTTGATCTTAGGCGGCGGACAACAGAAGGATATGCGTTCCGGGACAGAGAATGTTCCGGGGATTGCCGGACTTGGAGAGGCTGTTCGAAAGGTTTTTGAGAATTTCTCCGAAAAACAGGAACAGCTTTACTCTCTCAGGGAACAGTTTGTGACCCGCCTGGAACGAATGGATGGAGTTCAGGTGAATGGTTTTGCCCATCGGGTATCCGATGTCAATCTGCATCAGGGGGCAGCGCCCCATGTGGTGAGTGTCAGTTTTGAAAATATTCGTGCAGAGGTGCTTTTACATGCGCTGGAGGAGAGAGGCATATATGTCTCTTCCGGTTCGGCCTGTTCCTCCAATCATCCGGCGATCAGCGGCACTTTAAAAGCGATTGGCACGGAAAAAAAATATTTGGACGCGACAATTCGGTTCAGTCTGTGTTATGATACTACAGAGGAAGAGTTAAATACCTGCTGCGAAGTGCTGGAAGCTTTGCTTCCGATGCTGCGCAGATTCACACGGGGAGGAAGAAAGTAATGTTTAAAGCCTTTTTAATAAAATATGGTGAGATTGGTATTAAAGGAAAAAATCGTTATCTTTTTGAAGATGCCTTGATCAAACAGATTAAGTATGCTTTGAAGGACGCGGCGGCCTTTGATGTTACAAAACAGCAGGGACGAATCTATGTCCATATGCTTGGCAGCTATGATTACGATGAAGTGGTGGCGGCTTTGACACGGGTCTTTGGTATCGTGGCAATATGTCCAGTGGTGATTTGTGACGATCCGTCCTGGAATAATTTGACAAAAGTGGTGGGCGACTACATAGATGAAGCCTATGAAGACAAACATTTTACTTTTAAAGTGGATTCCCGGCGTGCTGATAAGCGTTATCCGAAAAAGTCCATGGAAATTAATGCGGATATTGGCGAATATCTTCTGGAACGTTTTCCTGAAATGTCAGTGGATGTCCATAAACCGGATGTGATGCTGAATATTGAGGTCCGTGAAAAGACCTATATCTATTCAAAGAGCATTAAGGGACCGGGTGGTATGCCAGTGGGAACCAATGGAAAGGCTATGCTGCTTTTATCTGGCGGCATTGACAGTCCTGTGGCCGGATATATGATCGCTAAACGGGGTGTGACGATTGATGCGACTTATTTTCATGCACCACCTTACACCAGCGAACGGGCAAAACAGAAGGTTGTGGATCTGGCCCGTATCGTAGCCCGGTATGCAGGACCGATTCGCCTGAATATTATTAATTTTACAGATATCCAGCTGGCAATTTATGAAAAATGTCCGCATGATGAGCTGACGATTATCATGCGCCGTTATATGATGCGGATTGCGGAGCAGATCGCCAGAGAAGACGGCGCTCTTGGCCTGATTACCGGCGAAAGTATCGGTCAGGTGGCCAGCCAGACCCTTCAAAGTCTGGCCGCAACGAATGCGGTATGCACAATGCCCGTATTCCGGCCGGTCATCGGCTTTGATAAGAATGATATTGTAGAAATATCGGAACAGATCGGAGCTTTTGAGACATCCATTCAGCCATATGAGGACTGCTGTACGATTTTTGTTGCAAAGCATCCGGTGACAAAACCGAATATTCGGGTAATTGAGCGTTCAGAACATCATCTGGCGGATATTATTGACGGCATGATGGAAGAGGCTGTTCGTGACCGTGAAGTTATTCTTTGTGAATCGGATATTTAGAGAAGAAAAAGGGCCTCACATTGCTGATATCTATCAGGTGCGAAGTCCTTTTGTTTTTTATCATCTATTGAACAAGGAACGGCTTTAGGCTTTCCATAATTTCGGCGTCATCATCATTATAAATGGTCAGATTAATCGGTTTGGATAAATCCAGACTGAATATTCCCATAATAGATTTAGCGTCAATCACAAACCGACCAGATACAAGATCAAACTCAGTATTAAATGTGTTAACGGAATGTACAAATGCCTTCACTTTATCAATGGAATTAAGATTAATTTGGACTGTGTGCATTGGAAAAACCCCCCTGTAATACAATGCTGGCTGTTATTTTTTATAGTTATATATTACAATTTTCATAGGGAAAAGTCAATACAATTGGATGATTTTACATGGAATTAACCAATACAAAACAAAAAAATAAAAAAATGACAAAAAAAGAAACATAATACGACAAATTATCTGAAAATAATGAACTTGGAGGAAATAGGATGAAAAGTGTTGCATTCTGTACGCTTGGATGTAAAGTAAACCAATATGAAACGGATGCCATGGAAGAAATTTTCCAGAAGGGTGGCTATGAAATCCGTGATTTTCACGAAAAAGCGGACATCTATGTCATTAATACATGTACGGTGACCAATATGGCTGACCGAAAGTCCCGTCAGATGCTGCATCGGGCCAGGAAGAAGAATCCGGAGGCAGTCATTGTAGCTGCCGGATGTTATGTCCAGACGGCCAGGGAAGCAGCAGAAGCGGATGCGTCGATTGACTTAATTATAGGGAATAATTGTAAAGGGCAGATTTTATCCATGGTAGAGACTTTTATGGAGGGTCGGACAGCGTCGGAAGAAAGCGATGAGAAACAGGTCAGCTGGCTGGATATGAATCAGAACTGTGATTATGAATCTCTATCAATCACAAAGGTGTCTGAACACACCCGGGCCTACATTAAGATTCAGGACGGTTGCAATCAGTTTTGCTCTTATTGTATCATTCCTTATGCGAGAGGACGAATACGGAGCCGGGAACCGGAAGAAATTCTCTCGGAAGTTTCGACTTTGGCTGCCTCCGGATACAGGGAAATTGTTTTGACCGGTATCCATATTTCTTCCTATGGAAAGGATTTTGGAAGGGAAGATGCTTTAATTTCATTGGTGGAAAAGCTGGCGTCTATTGAAGGGGTTGATCGGATTCGTTTCGGCTCCCTGGAGCCGGGAATTATCACGGAAGATTTCGTTCAGCGTCTGGCGGCCATAAAACAGATTTGTCCTCATTTTCATCTGTCTCTGCAGAGCGGCTGTGAAGCAACGCTGAAACGTATGAATCGTCATTATACGCCTGAGGATTATGCAGCCAGGTGTGGAATTTTGGAGAAATACTTTGACAGGCCGGCCTTTACGACCGATGTGATCGTAGGTTTTCCAGGTGAAACAGAAAATGAATTTGTACAGACAGAGAAATTTCTTGAGAAGATTCATTTTGCCGAAATGCATATATTCAAATATTCTCCGCGCAAAGGGACGCGGGCGGCCGTGATGCCGGACCAGATCAATGAACAGGAAAAGACGCTGCGAAGCAGCCGACTGCTCAAACTGGCTGAAAATATGTCGAAAGATTACCAGGAAAAATGCCGGGATAAGATATTGGAGGTCCTTCTGGAAGAAAGAATTTTTGCAGACGGCCGATGGGTATGGACAGGCCATAGTAAAGAATATATAAAATGTGGGATAAAATCCGACAAAATGCGGTCGAAAGATATCGTACGCTGTCGGATGACTACTTCAAAGAATGAAGATTTTGTGTTTTGTGAAATAATTGATTGAATTATTTTATGATTTATATTAATATAGTGAGTAAGTGTAAGGAAGTGATTTTGATGGAAAACATGGCAAATACACAGTATTTCAAGGTGAGTAATAATGCTGAGATTACTGTAAAGGATATTTTAGAGGCCGTATATATTGCCTTAACGGAAAAGGGATATAATCCGGTCAGTCAGATCGTGGGGTATATTATGTCCGGTGATCCGACTTATGTGACAAGCTATAAGAATGCCCGTTATCTGATCATGAAAGTTGAGCGGGATGAGCTTTTAGAGGAACTGTTGAAGAGCTATATTGATGTGAATCTTAAGTAAAGTTTATGCGGATTTTAGGATTGGATTACGGTTCAAAAACTGTGGGTGTTGCGGTCAGTGACGGACTGGGATGGACGGCCCAGGCATTAGAGACAATTACAAGAAAAGATACGAACAAACTGCGCAGGACACTGGCCAGAATTGAAGAACTCGTGGCAGAATACAATGTGGAAAGGATTGTTCTTGGATTTCCGAAACATATGAATAATGATGAAGGAGACCGCTGTGCTGCGACAGAGGCTTTTAAAGTGATGCTGGAACGGCGGACAGGCCTGCCTGTGATTTTGCAGGATGAACGGATGAGTACAGTGTCGGCAGAAAGGATTCTTATGGAAGGCGGAGTGCGCAGGGAAAACCGTAAGGCGTATGTGGACAAGATGGCGGCGGCTTTTATTCTGCAGACTTATATGGATCGGATAAACCGGGAACAGAAGTTGGGTGATCAGATTGACGGAAAAACCTGAAAAAATTGTTTTTTATACGGATACGGATGAAATAGAATTTTACGTCATTGAGCAGACGCGCATTAATGACGTTAATTATATATTAGTGGCGGATTCAATGGACGATGAGGCGGAAGCTTTAATTTTGAAAGAAACTGTGAATGAAGAAGATGCTGAGGATGTGATTTACAGCGAGATTGAGGATGACGGTGAGCTGGAATCAATATCCAGAGTATTTTCTGAGATTTTGGATGATATTGATATTGAGATGTGAACGGACAAATTCTAGTAAACGGGCGGATAACGATAGGCTTTATTAAGCGTATCGTATTTGTCGTGAATATCTGTCATCCTTTATGTAGGATATCGGAGGTTTGAATAATTGAAAACAAAAGTAGTAAAGAAAGAAAACGAAGGCGTGAAAGTCATTCCGTTGGGCGGATTGGAAAGTATAGGAATGAATATTACGGCTTTTGAGTATGGTGACAGTATTATTGTGGTGGACTGCGGTCTTTCATTCCCGGCAGATGATATGCTCGGAATCGATCTGGTCATCCCGGATGTTACCTATCTCGAAAATAATATTGACAAAGTAAAAGGCTTTGTGATCACCCATGGTCATGAGGACCATATCGGCGCACTGCCGTATGTATTGAAAAAGGTCAATGTACCGATTTATGCGACCAAGCTGACGATGGGAATTATTGAACACAAGTTAAAAGAGCATAATTTGTTGAAATCGACCCGGCGTAAGGTCATTAAACATGGACAGTCCATTAATCTGGGATGTTTCCGGATAGAATTTATAAAGACGAATCATAGTATTGCCGATGCGACAGCTCTGGCTATTTATACGCCGGAAGGCATTATCATCCATACCGGAGACTTTAAGATTGATTATACACCAGTATTTGGTGAGAGTATTGATCTACAACGGTTTGCTGAACTTGGGAAAAAAGGTGTCCTGGCAGTTATGATGGACAGTACAAACGCGGAACGCCCGGGTTTTACGAATTCGGAGCGGACGGTGGGTCAGTCCATTGACCATATTTTTGATGAACACCGGAGCGGACGTATCATCGTTGCTACTTTTGCGTCCAATGTGGACCGGGTACAGCAGATTATTAATTCGGCTTATAAATTTGGTCGGAAGGTGATCGTTGAAGGCCGAAGCATGGTAAATATTATTTCCATCGCATCGGAGCTCGGATATATTCAGATTCCAAATGAGACATTGATCGATATTGACCATATGCGCAATTATCCGGATGACCAGTTGGTGCTGATCACGACTGGAAGCCAGGGAGAAACAATGGCTGCTCTTTCGCGTATGGCGAATAACACCCACCGGCGGGTTTCCATTAAACCGGGAGATACGATTGTCTTTAGTTCCAGTCCGATTCCGGGAAATGAAAAGGCCGTATCAAATATTATTAATGAATTGTTCCGCAAAGGAGCGGAAGTAATCTTCCAGGATACCCATGTTTCTGGACATGCCTGTGCTGAGGAGATTAAACTCATTTATGCGTTGACCCATCCCAAATTTGCGATTCCGGTGCATGGCGAGTACCGTCATTTAAAGGCCCATGCCAAGCTGGCGGAAAAGATGGGTATACCGAAGGATCACATTTTGATTCTTTCTTCTGGCAATGTGCTGGAATTAAAGGATGAGAGAGCGAAGGTCATTGGACAGGTGCCTCATGGAGGTATCATGGTTGATGGACTGGGTGTCGGCGATGTGGGGAACATTGTATTGCGTGACCGTCAGATGTTGTCTCAGAATGGACTCCTTATCGTAGTGCTGACACTTTCCAGATATGATAACCGTCTTTTAGCCGGACCGGATATTGTATCCAGAGGTTTTGTTTATGTCCGCGAGTCTGAGATGCTTATGGAAGATGCACGTAAAGTAGTTGATGCGGCTGTGCAGAAATGTCTGGATGGACGGGTCAGTGACTGGAGCAAGATTAAGAGTGTGATCCGGGATACGCTGAGTGATTATGTATGGAAACAGACAAAAAGAAATCCAATGATTCTTCCGATTATTATGGAAGTCGATGTTTAGGCTTGATAAATTGAAGAGAATTCTTTATAATGGTAATGTTAGTGGTTAACATTACCATTATAAATATGCAGGAGAAAGGCCTGGTAGAGAATGAAGAATGTAGAATATCAGACCCGGCAGCTTATTCGGGAAATTAAACGGAGTAATGTTTATAATCAATATCGTCGCCTGCAGATGAAGATTGTCAGGGACGTGGAGGTGAACCGAAGAGTGGATGAGTTTCGAAAAGCATGTTTTATGATACAGAACGGGCCGCAGGCGCCGGAGGATATGGGACGGCTGGAGGCTTTGAATGAAGAATACAGGGATATTCTGCAGAATTCAGATGTAATAGAATTTCTGACAGCGGAACAGGGGCTGGCATTGATGATGAATCGGATGATCGATCAGATTTATAGCAGTCTGGATTTTGATGTTTCGTTTTTAGATAGCTAGAGGAGGACACAGATATGAAGAAAGTCATTTCTACCATTTTAGGACTCGGTGTGAATATTATCATCTATGTGGTAGCTATTTTCATTCTCTTTCGTGCCGGAGCATTTGCTTATGAGTTTTCATATGAAGTTTTCGGCGAACCGGTTGTTTCTGAATATGCCGATGAGGAGATTCGGATAGAAATAAAAGATGGAGACGGAAGCAAGACTGTAGCCAAAAAATTGAAGGATGCGGGCGCGATCAACAGCGAGTGGGCATTTATTTTGAAATCCAGACTGAGCAAAGCAAATCTCATGCCGGGAGTTTATGTGGTCAAAGCAAGTATGTCTGCCGATGATATGATCGAGCTGATGGGAGATGCGGAGAATTCCGTAGTAAAGCAGCCGACAGCAGAAGAACTGGAGACCGGATCTGCTGAATCCCAGGAAAGTGGCGAATCCACCAGCGATACGGGCGAAGGGGAGAACGGACAGTGATTGTAGATGAAAGAATGTTGGATTATATCCTTTCGTTAGACAGGGATGAAAGTCCATTGGTTCGGACAATTGAACAGGAGGCTGTCAGAGATTATGTGCCGATCATTCGTAAGGAAAGTCGGAATCTTCTGAAAGTGTTGTTGAAAATAAAGAAGCCTGGGGCGGTTCTGGAAGTCGGGACAGCCATAGGCTTTTCCGCTGTATTGATGGCTGAATGCCTGACGGGGGACAGTCATATAACGACGATAGAAAAATATGAAAAAAGAATTCCGATCGCCCGCAGGAATTTTCAGCGGGCGGGGATGGAAGAGAAGATCACCCTTCTGGAAGGCGACGCGGCGGAGGTGATGAAAGGTCTCGACGGCCCCTATGATTTTATTTTTATGGATGCGGCAAAGGGCCAGTATATCCGTTTTCTGCCGGAAGTCTTACGCCTTTTGGCGCCGGGAGGTCTGCTCGTATCAGATAATGTTCTGCAGGATGGGGATGTTGTAGAATCGCGGTATGCGGTGGTGCGCCGGAACCGGACGATACATAGCCGCATGCGGGAGTATCTCTGGACATTAAAACATATGGATGGACTGGAAACGATTGTTTTGCCGATCGGTGATGGAATGACAGTCAGTGTGAAGGAGTAACAGAATGAAAAAAACAGAATTATTAATTCCGGCCAGCAGCCTGGAAGTTTTAAAAACGGCAGTGGTTTTTGGCGCAGATGCCGTATATATTGGAGGAGAGGTATTCAGCCTCCGCGCAAAGTCGAAAAATTTTTCTATGGAAGATATGCGGGAAGGAATCGCCTTTGCCCATGCTCATGGAGCAAAAGTCTATGTGACGGCCAATATCCTGGCCCATAATGGAGATCTGGACGGTGTGGAAAAATATTTCCATGAATTAAAGGCTATTGGACCGGATGCTCTTATTATTTCAGATCCGGGGGTTTTTCAGATTGCTAAGGAAGTCTGTCCCGAGATTGAAATCCACATCAGTACCCAGGCGAATAATACCAATTATCGGACTTATCGTTTCTGGCACAGTCTGGGTGCAAAGCGGGTGGTTTCAGCCAGAGAATTATCCATGGATGAGCTTCGGGAGCTTCGGGCGAATATCCCGGAGAATTTGGAGATTGAAACCTTCATTCACGGAGCAATGTGTATATCCTATTCGGGCCGGTGTCTGCTGAGCAGCTATTTTACAGGGAGGGATGCCAATCAGGGGGCCTGTACCCATCCATGCCGCTGGAAATATGCGATCATGGAAGAGACCCGACCGGGCGAATATCTTCCGGTTTATGAAAATGAACGGGGAACCTATATTTTCAATTCCAAGGATTTATGTATGATTGAACATATTCCGGAATTGGTGGAGGCTGGCATTGACAGTTTTAAGATTGAAGGGCGGATGAAGACAGCTCTCTATGTGGCCGTGGTGACCCGAACCTACCGTCAGGCTATTGACGATTATCTGAAGGATGAAGTTCTTTACCGGAGCCGAATGGATTATTACAAAGAAGAAATCGCAAAATGCACGTATCGTCAGTTTACAACGGGATTTTTCTTTGGAAAGCCGGATCACGATACACAGATTTATGATAATAATACGTATATTAAAGCCTATACCTATCTCGGCTTGATCGGAGAAGACCGGGGAGACGGTTTCTATGGGTTGGAACAGAGAAACAAATTTTCCGTTGGAGATGCCATCGAGGTTATGAAGCCGGATGGCCGGGATCTGGAGGTCACTGTGCAGGCAATGACGGATGCCGAGGGGACGATGATCGAAAGTTGCCCTCATCCGAAACAGAAGATTTTTGTAAATCTCGGTGTGGAGCTTTCTCCGTTGGATTTGCTTCGAAGAAAAGACTGATTATATACAAAGGGCGTGAGAATCATGCAGGAATATTTTAAAATTAATCAAATGGCCGAAGGTATTTACCAGATTTACGAGCCCGGCGGCGTCGGAAGCAGTCTGATCGTCGGAAAGCGTCAGGCCATGCTCATTGATACAGGTTATGGCTTTGCGGATATAAGCAAAGCAGTTCGAACAGTGACGGATCTGCCGCTTCGGGTGGTCAATACTCATGGACATACAGATCATGCAGGCGGTAATCGGTATTTTAATAAAGTATGGATGAACCCGGCGGATAAGGCGACATATAAAGAGTACCAGAATCATCAGAAACCGCTGGTGGCTGCCCGGTTTGAGTCGGTGCGTAAGGCGGCTGGTAAAGGCCCGATATGGCCGGAAGATTTTGATCGGCTGGCCTGGTATGCAGCGGGAACGAAAGAGTTTTGCTGGCTGATCAATGGCCAGACCTTTGATCTGGATGCACCGGAGGAACGATGTAATCAGACCTTTGATTTTGATGAGGCTTCCGAGGAAAATCATCTTATTGAAGCTATTTTTATACCAGGACATACGGTGGGCAGCGTGATGTTTTTCGACTGGAAAAATCACATTTTGTTTCCGGGAGATGATCTTGACTACAGCCTTTGGATGCATTTTAAGACAAGTGCGCCTTTATATACTTATCAAAAGCGTTTACAGCAGTTGGAACAGTATCCGATTGAGGCAATTTTGCCGTCTCACAGAAAGCAGCTTTTATCCCCGTGGATCATTAAACGGATGCCGGAGGCTATTGAACATTTATCTGTGGAAAAAAGCCGCAGGTTTTTCCATCCGAGAACAGGAGAACCGGGATATCTGTATAAGGAGATTTTAAACGGAGAGAGTCCGGACGGTCTCGACATGATCTATATCACCTATCAGATAAATAATATGTAAAATGTCAGGGACAGACACAGCATCCCAAAGCGACGCATACATTAAAATAAAGGTCGCATAGGGGTGCTTTTTTCTTGCAGTCATTTCCAAAACCATTGAGCAGCGAAGAAGAAGCCTATTATCTTTCCAGATATCAGGATGGAGATATGGATGCAAAAAATATTCTGGTGGAGAAAAACCTGCGGCTGGTGGCCCATATTGTAAAAAAATATGCCAGTTCCGGGCGGGATACGGATGAACTGATCGCTATAGGCATTGTTGGTCTGGTGAAGGCTGTAAATACATTTAAGGCGGATAAAGGCAGTCGCCTGGGGACATATGCCGCCCGGTGTATTGATAACGAATTACTGATGATGCTGCGGACCGAACGAAAGTTGAACCGGGAAATATCCCTGTATGAACCAATCGGTACAGATAAAGAGGGAAATGAAATCAGTTTCATTGACGTGGTCGAAGATACTTCAGAGGATGTGGTGGACAGTATGATGCTTTCCGAGCGTATTCAAAAGATGTATTTGGCCATCGATGAGGTATTAACGGACAGGGAACGGGAAATCATATATAAGAGGTATGGGTTGAGAGGTTATAAAGAAGTAACTCAGAGAGAGATTGGAACGATGATGGGCATCTCCAGAAGTTATGTGAGCCGTATTGAAAAAAAGGCTCTGGAAAAACTCCGGCATCGTATGGCGGATTTTGGCATTATGTGGTAATATGACATTGATAGAGGAGGTTGGGTATGATACATATTTATTGCGGTGACGGCAAAGGGAAAACGACAGCAGGCATGGGATTGTGTCTGAGAGCGGCCGGCGCCGGAAAAAAAGTTTTGATCTATCAGTTTCTGAAGGATAATGCCTCCTCTGAACGAAAAATATTGGAACATATTCCGGAAGTTACACTGCTAAAGGGGCCGGAAACGATGAAATTTCTGCTTCATATGTCTTTGGAAGAAAAGGAAACTTTAAAACAGACTTATGTCGATGTGCTTAAAAGAATAGGGCGAAAGCTTGAAGCGAAAGAATTGTCTGCGGAGGTTATATTTCTGGACGAAATTTTATATGCGGTCAGCCGGGGGATAGTGGATGAGACGGCGGTATGTCATCTGCTGGAAGCCGGAAAAGACCGGGAGTGGATTCTCACAGGACGATATGAGGGCGGCAGGCTCTGGAAGGCGGCAGATTATATATCCGTGATCCGTAAGGAAAAACATCCCTTTGACGGCGGCGTGGCGGCCAGAAAGGGAATCGAATATTAACGGGAGGAACACATAACACATGCTTGATAAAATGGAATTTGTCAAACCGGGAGATATCGAAGCGCGGAGTATGGAGATCATCACCGGAGAACTGGGGGATACGGATTGGAAAGAACCGGAACTCTCCGTTGTTCGCCGGTGCATTCATACTTCTGCGGATTTTGATTACAATATAAACCTTAGGTTTTCGAAGAACGCCTGTAAAAAGGGAATTATGGCCCTTAGAAATGGGGCAGATATCGTCACAGATACCCGGATGGCCATGTCGGGAATCAATAAACGCCGTCTGGCAGAGCACGGCGGTCAGGTTCATTGCTTTATTGATGATGAGACAGTCCTGAGGGAGGCAAAAGAACGGGGCATGACCCGTTCCGCCATATGTATGGAGAGGGGAGCCGCCATAAAAAAGCCGGTGATTTTTGTCATTGGTAATGCACCGACCGCATTGATTCGTTTGTATGAACTTGTACAGAGCGGAGAGGTTAAGCCTGAACTGGTCATCGGTGTGCCGGTGGGTTTTGTTAATGTGGTGGAGTCAAAGGAATTATTTATGCAGGCGGACATACCATGGATTATTTCTGTGGGAAGAAAGGGAGGAAGCAATGTGGCGGCCGCCATATGTAATGCATTATTGTACTATAAAGATGAAGTGGAGTTTTAGAGATGGAACGAATTATTCTGATGGTCATCCGGCTTCTTTACAAGGTGCCGGGATGGTGGTTTAAAGTTTGCCGTTATGGAAAGGATGAAAATTTTGAAAAATATGATGAGGAGCAGCGCTATGCCCTTTTACAGGAAGTGACCACCCGGGCCAACCGGGCCGGAAGGGTTAAGGTAGAATGTTATGGTCTGGACAATCTTCCAAAGGAAAATGGTTATATTTTGTTTCCGAATCATCAGGGGCTTTTTGATACGCTGCTTTTTTTTGAGACCCATGGGCGCTTCACCTCTTTTGTTATGAAAAAAGAAGTGGCCAATGCGCTTTTGGTAAAACAGATTGCCCGTATGGTGCGTGCGAAGGCGATGGACAGGTCGGATGTGCGTCAGTCGATGACTGTCATACGTCAGGTATCCGAGGAAGTGAAAAAGGGCAGAAATTACATTATCTTTGCGGAAGGGACACGCAGCCGTGAGGGGAATAAGCTGTTGAATTTTAAGGGCGGCGCCTTCAAAAGTGCTGTTTATGCCAAATGTCCCATCGTCCCTGTGGCAATCATAGATTCATATAAAGCCTTTGATATTCATTCCGTGAGGAAAATGACAGCTCAGATTCATTATTTAAAACCATTGACCTATGAAGAGTATAAGGGAATGAAGACGGTAGAGATTGCAGCCATCGTCAAAAGCCGAATTGAAGATGCAATTGAGCAATATGTCCCGGAGAAGAGAGAATGCTTTTTAAATTGAATTGACTTTATCATTATGAGATGTTAATATATAAGTAATGATTTCAAATTTTACAGTGTTAAAGGGTGGGATTGACTATGAATAAAAAGATACGCACACCGGCAGTGGAGACGCTATTTGAGGCGATTATCCAGTTGAAAACGGTGGACGAGTGTTTTGATTTTTTTGAGGATTTGGCGACGATCAATGAGATTCTTTCTCTGTCCCAAAGATTTGAAGTGGCCAGAATGCTCCGTCAGCATAAAACCTATCTGGAAATTGCCGAGAAAACAGGTGCATCAACGGCGACGATCAGTCGTGTGAACCGCTCCCTGAATTATGGAAATGATGGGTACGATCTGGCGATTCAGCGGATTCAGGAAAAACAGGAATAAGCAGGAAGCACCTGTTTCTCTGTCAGGAGAAACAAGTGCTTCTTTTACTTTTTATTATTCTCAGTGTCATCAGGAAAGGCAAAAGAGTCAATCAACTTTTCAATCAGTTGTTTTTTGATGTAAACATCATAGGAGAGCAGAGCAATAACAGATAATAATTGAAGATATTCCTGCTCATCCTCCGGGCCGTCCTGAAAAATTTTCTGTGCTGATTCGGATAGTTGCCGGATGTCCTCGCCGATGCGTGTGGACTGCTCCGGTTCTGCATTCATAATACGGCTGTAGAGCCAGGTCATGTCATGACCTTCGGTATTTTTAAAGTAACGATTGTTTATTGGCGTGAGCAGTTTCTGTATATCGTTGATAGACAATATATTTTTAAAATAGTAGATAAATATGAGAAGCAACATATGGTCCTTGGAATACTTCTTTTTTTCAGGAGGAGGAAGAAGGTGGTTCTTCGCATAATTATTGATCATAGTTTTTGTGAGAATCTTGTCCTCCGGGTAGCGTTTGGAATGTTCCAGGTGATCGTCCATGAAGGAGGTGACCTGGTCCATATAAAGGTCAATATTCGGCAGATCGGCTGCTGAAACCGGAGGCTGCTCTGATATATGCTGAATAAATTCATCTAAAATTGTCTGAATGGAAGGAAAATTATCCATAAATACACACTCCTGTAAAAAATGAAAAAAACGTTTGATATGTCTTATTATATCGAATTTACGGAAAAAGTCAATGAAAGTACAATATATAGTTTTTAAAACTACATTGAAAAACGGAGGGAATTCATGGAAGAATATTATAAAGAAAATTATGAGAATCATCCGGGCCTGAGCGCCAGGGCCGGCAATCGGATTTTATGTGTGACAACAGTAGTTATGATAGGAATTCAGTTTTTACTGGTCTTTTTCGGCGTTTATGATACGCTGCCTCTGGTGCTCGGCACCCAGTTGTCTGTCCTGATCATTCCAGTTGCCGGGGCATTTATCTCAGGGGCAGACATAAAAGAGACGTTCAGAATACGGGCGGTGAGTATTAAGACCGTGGTGTTTTCGCTTATGATCATTCTTTGCTCGTATCCAATCGTGGCGCTGCTGAATGTGATATCTATGTTTTTTGTAGAAAATGCAGTTGCGGAGACGGCAGCAGGACTTTATCAACATGGTTTTCTGGCATCCATGCTGGTGATGGCGCTGTGTCCGGCCATCGGCGAAGAATTTTTGATGCGGGGGATTGTTTACCGGAGTTATCGAAAAAAATCGCCGGTTTTGGCCTGGATTTTATCAGCGGTCATCTTTGGACTGCTCCATATGAATTTTAATCAGATGCCCTATGCGATTTATCTGGGGTTGATCATGGTATTAATGATGGAAGCCAGTGATTCGATCGTGACACCGATGCTCATGCACTTTTTTATGAACGGAATTTCTACCTTGTCCGGCTTTTTTTCAGAAGCTATGGTGGAGGATATGTCCGGGACGGCCTATAATGCGGAGAGTGTACTCGGGTCTGGAACCGAGATGAGAATCACCCTGGTATCTATAGGAATTTTAGCGGTGATCATGATACCTCTGATCATATTGATCATTAAAGCAACTTTCCGTGTCAATGGACGGAAAGTTTCCGACGCTTTTAAGAAAGATGCACCTGCCTATCAGCGTTATGCTCTGCCGGAGATTGATGAGACGGAAAATATTCTGGACCCATGGCTGGTCATTGCCATATTAGTAATGGTGGTCATCACGGCCATGAATACATTTATGTAACAATAGAAACGATGTGAAGAAAGGAGAATTTCTTGAAAAGTCAGGTTATTTTACTCAAATGTGACACATACGACAGGAAAAAGATATATGAAGAACTTTGTTGGGGAATTGAGCAGCTTGGCGGTATCTGTCGATTTGTCCGTCCGGAGGAAAAAATCCTTTTAAAACCTAATCTTCTTCGGAAGGCAGAGGTAGATAGCGCTATAGTGACCCATCCGCTGGTTGTGTCTGAGGTGGGGCGGATTTTAAAGGAGGCGGGCTGCAGCCGCCTATTCTATGGAGATTCGGCGGGCGTTGGTTCTATGGAAAGAATTGCGGAGGCTTGTGGTCTGGCCGATGAGATGGAGGCACTTGAAATTCCAATGGCTGATTTTAATGAGAGTGTGCTCATATCTTATCCTGAGGGAAAGATGGCCAGGCAGTTTCATATAGCGAGGGGGATAAGGGAAACGGATGCTCTCATCAATATATGTAAGATGAAAACCCATCAGTTGGAGCGGATGACAGGAGCCGTGAAAAATATGTACGGCTGTATCCAGGGGCTTCATAAAGCGAAGGGACATACCAAATATTCCAATGCAGAGAGTTTTGCCCGGATGCTGGTGGATTTAAATCGATTTATTCAGCCAAGACTTTACGTTATGGATGGTATCACCGCTATGGAAGGCAATGGTCCGGCTTCAGGAACGCCGGTGCATATGGGTGTGATGCTTATATCGACAGACCCGGTCGCATTGGATAGTGTTTGCTGCGCACTGATGAATCTGGCACCGGAGCTGGTGCCGACCAATGTCCAGGGAGAGAAGATGGGACTTGGCGTCTGGCGGGAAGAGGATATCGAAGTCCTTACACGGGATGGCAGGCTGACGACTACCCAGGTGAGGGAATATTTCGGTAAGGTGGATTATGATGTGAACCGGGGAAAGGAAGTGCGTCGCCTGTGGCGTCAGATTCGCTGGTTATCCCGGCATTTCCAGAGAAAACCTTATATTGTGGAAAGCCGGTGTATTCGCTGCGGAATATGTGTGGAAGCCTGTCCGGTGGAAGGAAAGGCGATTCATCTGAATAAGCCGGCAGCGCCGGTCTATGATTATAAAAAGTGTATTGCATGTTTCTGCTGTCAGGAAATGTGCCCGAAAAAGGCCATTCAGGTGAAATAAGGGAACAGAGAGATCCGTTTCAGTGAAAACAGAGGAACCCATAGGACCTCCGTCGAATACTATAAAGTAGATTTGATGGGAGGTTAGTTATGCGAAAAAAGGGTATAGTTATCGGAACGGTTTTGTCTATGCTGCTCGTGGTATTGACCGGGTGCGGCAAGAGTACGGCCGGGCTTACGAAGGTAAGGCTTCAGGAAGTGGCTCATTCCATTTTTTATGCACCGATGTATGTGGCGCTGGAAGAAGGATATTTTGAGGAAGAGGGCCTGGATGTGGAACTGACCAACGGCAACGGCGCCGACAAGGTCATGACCGCCATGATCGCCGGTGAGGCGGATATCGGCTTCATGGGGCCGGAAGCGACGATTTATGTCTACAATGAAGGAAACTCAGATTACGCTGTCAACTTTGCCCAGTTGACCCAGAGAGCCGGAAACTTTCTTGTTGGCCGGTCAAATGACCAGAATTTTTCCTGGTCAGACTTAAAGGGGAAAACCGTCATTGGCGGTCGGGCAGGCGGTATGCCGCAGATGGTTTTTGAGTATATTCTGAAGATGAATGGTATAGACCCGACAACGGATCTGACCATTATCCAGAATATTGATTTTGGCGTGACAGCAGAGGCTTTCGTAGGAGGCACAGGAGATTATACAGTGGAATTTGAACCTCATGCGACAGGCATTGAAAAAGATGGTTCCGGTTATGTTATTGCATCTCTTGGTGTGGATTCGGGCTATGTGCCGTATACCTGTTTCTCCGCCCTTGGTTCTTATATGAATGAACATCCGGAGATTATCGAAAGCTTTACCCGGGGTATCCAAAAGGGATTGGACTATGTGAACAGCCACAGCAGCGAGGAAATTGCGAAAGTGATTCAGCCCCAGTTCGAAGAAACGGATTTTGATACGCTGAAAACAATCGTGGAACGATATCATAGCCAGGACACCTGGAAAACGGATACCATTTTTACAGAGGAGTCTTTTGAACTTCTGCAAAATATTCTGGAGGAAGCTGGAGTTCTTGAACAACGGGTGGATTATGATGCACTTGTAACGACTCAGTTCTCAAAATGATAAAAAATAGCCTTTTGATGATAAAGCATTGGCACCGGGCGCTTTTACACAGGGGAAAATTCCTCATGCGCCCGGGCGCGTTCAATAGACAGGGGGGATTGTATGCGATTAAGTCGACTTCGGATTCAAGATTTTAAATCGATTCGGGATATGGAGATTGAAGATATTGAAAATGTTCTGATTCTGGTTGGGAAAAATAATACGGGAAAGACGATCGTTCTGGATGCTCTGCGTATTTTGGATGATACATATCGGATTGAGGAAAATGATTTTAATGTGGATGGGGGAAACATTGAGATTGATGTGGACTTGCAGTTGGACGATGAGGATCTGCATATGTTTAACGAGGATAGTATCGTCAGCAATTATAAACGCTATGATCTGTGGCTCCGGGAATTTAAAAATCGGCTGCCTTCTTACGATGAGACGACAGGGCTGCTTCGTTTTCGGCTGACTGTCAATAGGAATGGAAAACGGCGATACAGTGATGGTATTCGGAAAAATAATGTTTATATTGCCCAGGTAGTTCCAAAATTCTATTATATTGACAGTATGCGTCACTTTCAGGATATTCAGGATGATATTTTCTTATGTCAGGAGGGAGAGTGGACCGGACGGCTTCGGGATGGCCGCTGTCTTTTTGATGGGGGAAAGGAATGCCGTCACTGTTTTCACTGCATCGGTAAGATTGAACAGAAGACGCCGGCTGATTTGAATGTATTGGAGACGGCCCGGTTGTTTGAATATAAACTCTATCAGGGAAATTTTAATCGTTTTGCCCGGAGTGTTAATGATTACTTTCACAAAAACGGAGGCCAGAGTGAAGATATCTATTATTATATGGCAGAAAATATGGCGGATATATGTAAGGTCAGTGGTTTTGTGCGGAATCGGGAGCGGGATGTGGAAATGCCTTTGTCACAGATGGGGACAGGCATGCGCTGCATCTATATTTTATCGCTGCTGGAGGCCTATATGTATGGAGGAAAACGGCTTTCATGCATTATTCTGATGGAAGATCCGGAAATATTCCTTCATCCGAGGCTTCAAAAAGTTGCCGGGGAAATTTTATACCGTCTGTCCAAAACGAATCAGGTTATTTTTACGACCCATTCGCCAAATATGCTGTTTAACTTTACCTCAAATCAGATTCGTCAGATTGTTTTGGATAAGGAGTGGTATTCAACGGCGAAAAAGCCGGAGGACGTAGATGAAATTCTTGACGATCTGGGCTATACGGCCAATGATCTGATGAACGTCAATTTTGTTTTTATTGTTGAAGGAAAGCAGGATAAAAGTCGGCTGCCGCTTTTACTGGATAAATACTATTCCGAAATATTGGATGAGGAAGGGAAACCTTATCGAATGGCGATCATCACAACGAATAGTTGTACGAATATAAAAACCTATGCGAATTTAAAATATATGAACAAGCTTTACCTGAAGGACCAGTTTCTTATGATCCGTGACGGAGACGGTAAAGATCCGGAGATGCTGGCAAATCAGCTCTGCCGATATTATGACAGATGCCGGGTAACGGATGTGGACAGGATGCCGAAGGTGACCCGGCGAAATGTTCTTATTTTAAAATACTATTCTTTTGAAAATTATTTTTTAAATCCGGATGTCATGGTAAAAATCGGAATTTTGGACAGCGTGGAAGAATTTTATGATATACTGTATGATAAGTGGAAAGAATATCTTTACCGTTTAAAGAGCGGCAGGCATTTTACTGAGGCGACCGGCCTCGATATCCAAAGTCCGAAGGATATCCGTGAGCATATGGAAGAATTCAAAATATATATGCGAGGACATAATCTTTACGATATTTTTTATGGCCGTTATAAGAAACGGGAAAATGTGATTTTAAAAGCCTACATTGATACGGCGCCAAGGGATACGTTTAAAGATATTCTGGATGCTATTGATCAATTTATTTATTTTGAAAATCGAGTAAAGGAAGGGACATTATGAAGATAGAGTTGGATACTCATACCCACACACTGGCCAGCGGTCATGCCTATAATACGATTACGGAAATGATCGATGCGGCAGTGGAAAAAGGTCTGAAACTTCTGGCAATCACGGAGCACGCGCCGGCTATGCCGGGAAGCTGTAAAGATTTTTATTTTTATAACTTAAAAATATTGCCGAGATTTCAGAAAGGCCTGGAGTTGATGTTTGGCGTGGAATTAAATATTATGGATTACACGGGCCGGGTAGACTTGCCGGAGCGGTATATGGATTGCACGGACCTTCGAATCGCAAGTCTCCATCCACCCTGCATAACACCGGGGTCCATAGAGGAGAATACGGCGGCCATGTTGGGCGTTATTCATAATCCCTATGTGGATATTCTGGGGCACCCGGACGATGGACGCTATCCACTGGATTATGAGAAAGTCATTGTTGAGGCGAAGAAATACGGGAAGATTGTGGAATTGAACAACAATTCCATGAGCCCTTTAAATTCCCGGACCAACGCCCGTGAAAATGACCGGGTCATTCTGGACTTGTGTAAGAAATATGAGGTACCTGTGGTCATGGCAACGGATGCGCATGCCAGTTTTATGGTGGGAGATTTGACCCAGGCTGTCCAGGTGGCTGAAGAAGCGGGTTTTCCGGAAGAATTGCTTTTGAATGATTCGGTGGAAAAGTTCAAACATTTTTTGAGCGAAGGAAGAAAACGCGGCAGATAATAAGGATATAATGTATACACAAAAGAAAAAAGGGCGGCTTCATCGGCTAAATGTTTTTAGCTGAGCAGCTGCCCTTTGTTGATTCTTTTATTTAATCCAGTTTGATACCGGCGAGTAAAGCACCAAGATTTGTAGCCGCATCGCCTTCAGATTTGAAATGTACGGATTCTCTTTCATATCTTGGTTCAGTAGTGTCATCTGTCAGCAGAGCTTTCATGCTGAGGCTGAGCTTGCCTTCTTTTTTCTGGATAACTTTTACTTTTACAGTATCGCCGACAGCCACAACATCGTTTGGCGTTTTGATGCGTTTGGTGCTCATCTGAGAGATGTGTACCAGACCACTCAAATTGTTTTCAAGCCGGATGAAAGCACCGTAGGAAGTGATTTTCTCAACGGTCCCTTCAAAGATATCACCAACAGAAATGGCTTCAATCTGCGCCGCTCTTTCAGCAGCGACCTTTTCCTGCTGAGCAGCACGACCGGATAAAACGAGACGTTTTTGTTCGGCATCTACGGTAATGATCTTGACGTCGATGGTTTTGTTCAGCCATTCGTTTAAATCTTCGACATAGCTTGTGGAAAGCTGGGAAGCCGGAATAAATCCGCGGACACCCTGAACATAAGCGATGACGCCGGCGTTGACAACGCCTTTGATCTGAACAGAAAGAATGGTGTTCTCATCCATCATCTGCTGTAATTCTTCCCATGAAATTTTTTCTTCTGTAGCACGTTTTGTTGATTCACTCATATTTTCACCTCATTATTCTTCACAGGTTTCGGCAGACATTTTAGAAGGATCCATTTTTACATATTCACGAGTGCTGGTGACATCTTCGGAATCCTCATCGTCAAACATATCGTCAAAATCCTCGTCTAAATCATCATCCCAAGTGTCATCGAAATTATCAGAAGCTTTTTTATCCATGATATCTTTAATGATATAGATGATACTTCCAACGGCAATGGCAGCGGTCAATGTTTTAATGACAAATTTAAAAAATTTACCGATCTTCATAAAATCACCTTCCTGTTTTTTAATCACATATAGTTAGTATTATATAGTATTTTTGTTAAAAAATAAAGATATTATTTACTTTGACCTAAAAAATTATTAAAATAGAAAGCGACGGGTTTTAATATAAGTACGTCCCGCATTGGCGCGTTCCCGGCAGAAGGTGTCCAGATCTTTAACGGTCGGACCGGGATGGCCGTTATCATTATGGCCGATGAGTTTTTTCTGACCGAGATACATTTCCACATGTCCTACCTGGAAGGGTCGGGAAGTATCGGTGCCTTTAAAGAAAAGCAGGTCTCCGGGTTTCAAACGGGCAGCGTCAGGCGTATCCGTATCACCAAAATCCACATCCAACCCTTTAAGTGACAGTATCTGTTCCGGGGTGTCCATTCCGATATCAATTTTTAATGTTGAAAGATAAACCCACCAGACAAAGGAGGAACAGTCGCTGTAACCTTTGTCGACCAGTAAACGGCGACTGGATTGGGTGTACTGGTTTTTCTCACGGAGGAGTAAAGCCTGACGCACAATTTGAACCTGTTTCGAAGATTTCATGGAGTCATTCCTTTCTAATACAATGGAGCTAAAAATGAAGAAGATATTAAAAACAGCAGGCGTTCTTCACCTGCTCTATTATGCCCTTATCATATCATATGCGGGAATGCGAACAACATTCTCAAAATTCTGGCTGCTGACAGGCGTTTTTTTCATGGCATTGGCGGCTCTGCCGGGAAAATTACTGTCCTGGCTTAAAGTTCCGATGGGTATCGGAGTTGTTTATTTTATTTTTCAGGAATTCGAGCTGATGCGTATGGCTCATGCAAGGCCTGAGACCGGAGCCGATTATGTGATCATTCTCGGAGCACAGGTCAAGGGAACACGGCCATCCCGTTCATTACTGCGGCGGATTCAAGCCGGGGCAGTATACTTAAAAGAGAATCCTGAAGCGAAGGTTATTGCCTCCGGTGGACGGGGACCTGGGGAAAATATAACAGAGGCGGCGTGTATCCGTGAAACGCTGATGCAGATGGGCATTGACAGAGAGCGGATATTGACAGAGAAAATATCGGTGAGTACGAGGGAGAATCTTTTGTACTCAATGGTCTTTGGGGGACGGGAAAGCAGTTATGTTATTGTGACCAACGGCTTTCATCTGTTCCGGGCAATGGAGACAGCCAGACGGCTTGGAATGGTGCATGTCTCGGGGCTGGCGGCATCCTCCGAACCTGTGTTGTTATGGAACTATTATGTGAGGGAATTTTTTGCGTTAATATTATATCGGTTGCAAGGGAAAGAGGGGCGAATAAAATGATCTATCTGACGTCGGATATTCACGGATGTTTCAAACAATTTAAACAAATGTTGGAGTATATACACTTTGGCCCCGAAGATTTTCTTTATATTATCGGCGATGCGGTCGATCGGGGAGAAGAGCCGGTTCCGCTGCTTCAGTTTATTATGGAACAGCCGAATATGGAACTTCTTATGGGAAATCATGAACAGGGATTCTTGTGGAATGTGGATGTAAATACAAGTTCCCTCTCCGATAGGGAAGTGCGGCGATTTTGGCTGGAACATGGTGGGCGGGAAACTTATATCCAGTATATGGAACTTTTAGAGAAGGAGCAGAAGGCTATAGTTGATTATCTTCGGGAACGGCCAATGTATAAGATTCTCGGAAAAAATATTCTGGTCCATGCCGGTGTTTTTACAGAGGGGATTCGATATCATTCTCTGGAAGAGTTGATGAAGCAGCAGCAGCCCTTTAAAATGTTATGGGAGCAAAAGGCCTTTTATGGGCGGCCGCTTCGATTGAAAGACCCGGAGGTTCGGGTATTTTTCGGGCATACTTTCTCTCTGATCATTCGGGATGACAGAGGCGAACCGCTGGATTCCACGGAAGTTTGGCGGGATGAGAATCGTATCGGTCTGGACTGCGGTTATGCTTTTGGCGGTAAGATGGCCTTTTATTGCCTGGATGATGATTCGGTTTATTACCTGACCAGTTCCGGGCAATTTTATCGGAAAGTATAAAAAAATACTTGCTTTTTCATACAATATCGTGTAACATGGTTCGAGTACACACAAATGTGTTTACTGGACGGACATCAGAGTAAAGGAGATTTTACAATGGAACAAAAATTGAGAGTGGGGATTCTTGGAGCAACTGGAATGGTCGGACAGAGATTTATTTCTCTTCTTGAAAATCATCCGTGGTATGAAGTTGTCGCTGTTGCAGCAAGCCCGCGTTCTGCAGGGAAAACTTATGAGGAAGCGGTGGGGGACCGCTGGAAAATGACCACACCGATGCCGGAAGGCGTTAAAAAATTAATGGTCATGAATGTCAATGAAGTAGAAAAAGTTGCGGCTGAAGTGGATTTTGTTTTCAGCGCTGTAGATATGACAAAAGAAGAAATTCGCACGATTGAAGATGCTTACGCAAAGACGGAGACACCGGTTGTTTCCAACAACAGCGCGCATCGCTGGACACCGGATGTACCGATGGTCGTACCGGAGATTAATCCGGAGCATTTTGAAGTGATCCAACATCAGAAAAAACGTCTCGGTACAACCAGAGGCTTTGTGGCCGTAAAACCGAACTGTTCTATTCAGAGTTATGCACCGGTACTCACTGCATGGAAAGAATTTGAGCCGACGGAAGTCGTGGCTACGACCTATCAGGCTATTTCCGGCGCCGGAAAGACATTTAAAGACTGGCCGGAAATGGTAGGAAATATTATACCCTATATCGGTGGTGAAGAAGAAAAGAGCGAGCAGGAACCGCTGCGTCTCTGGGGCAAAGTGAAAGACGGCGTCATTGTGAAGGCTGAAAGACCCGTTATCACGACCCAGTGTATCCGTGTGCCGATCTTAAACGGACATACGGCGGCTGTATTTGTTAAATTTGCAAAGAAACCGACCAAAGAAGAGCTTATTGCCAAATTAAAGAGCTTCAGTGGTCTGCCTCAGGAATTAAATCTGCCAAGCGCGCCAAGACAGTTCATTCAGTATCTGGAGGAAGACAACCGTCCTCAGGTCGGGCTGGATGTGGATTATGAAAACGGCATGGGTGTTTCCGTAGGACGTCTGCGTGAGGATACGGTCTATGATTATAAATTTGTTGGCCTGTCCCACAACACCATTCGTGGCGCTGCCGGCGGTGCGATTCTCTGCGCCGAGTTGCTGACTGCAAAAGGATATATTCAGGCAAAATAAGAATAGCAGCACGTAACTGCGTTTCACATGAAAACTGTCATACCTGAAACCGGATAGATATCCGGGGGGTAGGCAGTTTTTTTATTTGTTAAAGATTAAACGTTTACTTATTAAAATAACACGATAAAATTTAGAAAAGTTCGGATACATTATGTAATATATGCACAAAAAAATACATAAAATATTGCCGCTTTTGTAGAAAAACTTAAAAGCCGTTGACAGCATTGTTAGGCAGTTATATACTAAATGTAAATCAAACGTAAACCTTTACGCAAATATTAGAAAGAGGTGGCAGAATGGAAGGAAAAAAGGTATCGATTGTTGATGTGGCAAAGACGGCCGGGGTTTCCACTGCCACAGTGTCCAGAGTTGTCAATCAATTAGGCGGTTATTCAAAGGAAACAGAGAAAAAAGTTCTTCACACGATTAAGGAATGTGGATTTCGCCCAAATGTTAACGCCATCGGTCTTCGGACGCGGCGCAGCCACAGTGTGGGAGTCATTGTTCCGGATATAACAAATGAATTCTTTGCAAAGATCGTCCGGACTTTAGATATCTTTTTTATTAAATATAATTATTCGGTTCTGATCTGTGATTCCAATGAGGATCCTGAACTGGAGGAGCGCCATATTCAGGATATGTTTGACAAAAATGTGGATGGATTGATTTATGTTTCAGGTATGGAAGCTATCAGCTCACTGGTGAAAAAACCCAGGGTTCCGGTGGTATTCATTGACCGGGCTCCAAAGAATGCGGAATTTGTTGTCCAGTCAGACAATTATCAGGGTGGATATCTGGCTGGAAAAGAATTATGCGAGAAAGGTTGCACCAGGCCATTATTGATTCGGGATTATCGAATGGCCTCGACGATTCAGCAGCGCCGCAGGGGATTTCTGGATGCGTTGGCGGAATATGGAAAGACCTGTGAAGGGAATTTTGAAATTACAATCTTACCAGATTATAAATCAGCAAAAGAAAAAGTTGCCGAGTTTTTAGGCGAAAAGGGATGTTGCTTTGACGGTGTTTTTACAACAAATGATATGATGGCTCTGGGAACGATACATGCTCTGGCTGAGGCTGGGTATAATGTACCAGGACAGGTGATGATCGTCGGATTTGATAATGTCTCCCTGTCGGAGTTTTGCAATCCTCCGATGACAACCGTCGCTCAGGATACGGAGCAGATGGCACTTGTGGCCGGAGAAGCGCTGCTTAAGCTGATTCGTAAGGAGCCGATCAAACAGAAGGAATATGTGGTTCCCATTCATCTGGAAGTCAGGAGCACAACCTGAATAATGGACTTTATTTAAATTGGCATAAATTGGTAACTCGTAAATGAAGAAAAAGGAGGATTCTATGCAAACATTAGTCAAAATGGAAGGCATTACCAAAGAATTTCCGGGTGTCAAAGCCCTTGACAATATTTCTTTGGAGATTAATGCAGGTGAAGTGCATGTCCTGTTGGGGGAGAATGGTGCAGGGAAATCCACGCTAATGAAAATTCTCAGCGGCGTTTATACACCGACGTCAGGGAAAATTACTGTAAAAGGAAAAGAGTATACAAAGCTTACACCACAGGATTCCTACGATCTGGGAATCAGCATTATTTATCAGGAATTGAGTGTTATCAATGAGTTGTCAATTCTTGAAAATCTGTTTGTTGGTAAACTTCCGACAAAGAAAGCAGGTATCATTCCTGTAGTTGATTATGCAAAGATGCGGGAGATCGCAGCGGATGTCTTGGGCAAGGTCGGCGTTCACCGGGACCCGAATCTTTTTGTTGAAAAGATAAGTATTTCAGAGAAACAGCAGGTCGAGATTGCAAAAGCACTGGCTTCAAAGGCTGATGTCATCATCATGGATGAGCCGACCACATCTCTGACAACTTCGGAGACAGAGCACCTGTTTAAAATTATCCGTCAGTTAAAGGCTGAGGGAAAGGGTATTGTCTATATCAGTCATAAGATGAAAGAAATCAAAGAAATCGGCGATCGGGTGACCGTATTGAAAGATGGGACTTATGTCGGAACCCGGGATGTGGCCGACGTTGAGGTCGATGATCTGGTAGCCATGATGGTTGGACGTAAGATTCAGGGAACCTACCTGAATGAAGAATGTCAGGATTTTTCAGACAAACCCGTATTCTTTGAAGTGAAAAATATTTCCAGAAAAGACCAGAAGGTAAAGAACGTATCTTTCCAGCTTCATAAAGGTGAGATTCTTGGCTTTGCCGGCCTGGTTGGTTCAGGACGAAGTGAATTGATGAATGCGATTTTTGGTGCGGAGCCGAAGTCTGAGGGCCAGATTTTTATGGAAGGCAAAGAACTGAAGATCGATAATCCATATGAAGCCATCAAGAGCGGTCTTGGTATGGTTACAGAAAACCGCCGTGAGACCGGTTTCCTGGATAATTTTGATATTAAACAGAATATTTCTATTGTGCCGTATATTAAGGAATCAAAAGGAAATGGGGTCATTGGTCTGGTCAATGACAAAGAAGAATTGAATTATGCGAATCAGCAGTGCGAAGATATTCGTGTAAAGATGCGGGATATTAACCAGAATATCACGGAGCTGTCTGGTGGTAATCAGCAGAAGGTTATCCTTGGTAAATGGCTGGCAGCAGAAAGTAAACTGATTATTTTCGACGAGCCGACAAAGGGTATTGACGTGGGCAGTAAGAGCGAAATATACGTTCTTATGCGTAAACTTGCCAATGAGGGCAAGGGGGTACTGGTTGTATCGTCCGAACTTCCGGAATTGCTTTCCGTATGTGATACGATAGCCGTTTTCCGTGAAGGTGAAATCCGTGGAATTTTCAAAAACTCGGAAGCAACCGAAGAGAAGATTGTAAAAACATCCACAGGCGAATAGAAAAAGGAGATTGAAACGATGAGCGAAAATAATGCAAAGAAAAAAATGTCATTCGGCGAAGCGTGGCAGAAATTTGGTACTATTGGTATCTTTGTTTTGTTATTAGTTATTCTGGCTGTGATTAAGCCAAGCAGTGTATTTAGTGCGAGCAGCGTGCCGCAGATTTTGAAACAGAGTTCGGTTAATATCCTTTTGGCCCTTGGTGAGTTCTTTGCCATCCTGATAGCAGGTATTGATTTGTCCGTAGGTTCTGTGGCAGCATTGACCGGACTTTTTACCGCGAAGATGATGATTGTTGGTGTTCCGGTACCTTTGGCTATTTTTGCCGGTATTCTTATTGGTACAGGTTTTGGATTTATCAATGGTATGCTTGTTAATAAGACAGGACTTCATCCGTTTATCATTACATTGGGTACTCAGTCGATCTTCCGGGGCATAACCCTTGTATTATCCAATTCCCGTTCCGTATATGGATTCCCGGTATCCTTTACATCACTGATGAGTGGAAGCATTGTTGGTATTCCGATTCCGGTCATCATTGCCTTGATCGCGGCTGTTATTCTCTGGTTTGTTACGACAAAATGCAAAGTCGGACGTAATATTTACGCATTGGGTGGAAATATCGATGCGGCCTGGTATTCAGGTATCAATGTAAACCTTCACCGTTTGATCGTATTTATGATTTCCGGAACATGCGCCGGTCTGGCCGGTGTTGTACTCCTGGGTCGTGTAGGCGCTGCAGAACCGGCAGCCGGATCAGGTTTTGAAACCTATGCCATCGCCGCATCCATTATCGGCGGTACAAGCTTTATGGGTGGTAAAGGTAAGATTCCAGGCGTTGTAGTCGGCGGTCTGATCATTGGTCTGATCAATTATGCAATGACAGCTTTGACATTGCCATCCACATATCAGCAGATTGTAATGGGTGCGTTGATTATCATTGCCGTAACGATTGATACGGTTGTTGGTAGAAAATCCTGATAAAATGTGTCATATTACACAATTGTATTATGCAGACAGATATAGTAGAATGTAGACACCAAGAAGGAGGACTGTAGTTATGAAACCATTATTTAATCCCTCTTTGATGTGTATGGATTTATTGAACATCAAAGAGCAGATTGAAATTTTAAATGAAAGAGCGGATATGTACCATGTTGATATCATGGATGGACATTTTGTAAAAAATATTACATTGTCTCCGGACTTTGTAAAGGCAATCAGTAAGGTGGTTAAAATTCCGATGGACTGTCATCTGATGGTGACAGACCCGGATGATTATATTGAGAGTCTGGCAAAGGCCGGTGCCGGGTATATTTGTCCGCATGCCGAAACGATCAATTCCGATGCTTTCCGTATCATTAATAAAATCCGTGCCAATGGATGTAAAGTCGGCGTTGTCCTGAATCCGGCGACACCTCTGTCCTATATTCAGCATTATATCCATCTGGTAGATAAGATCACGATTATGAGTGTGGATCCCGGATTTGCCGGACAACCATTTATACGCGAGATGTTGAGTAAGATTGCTGAAGCAAAACGTCTGAAAGAGGAGAATGGTTATAAATACATTATTGAAGTCGACGGTTCCTGCAATTCGGGTACATTCAAAGAGTTGGCAGAAGCCGGCACAGAATGTTTTATTGTAGGGACATCCGGACTTTTTAATCTGGACGAAGATTTAACCGTTGCATGGGACAAAATGATTGAGAATTTTAATGCCTGTGTGAATGCTTAAGTGCAGAAAGGACGAGCTATGAAGTACGTTATAGGCATTGATATCGGCGGAACGAATCTGAGAATCGGAACGGTAGATGCGGAAGGAAGGCTGATGAATTTTGAAAGAAAGTCCAGTGCTTCCCTGGTATCTGAAGATGCTGTAAAAAATCTTGGAAGCGAAGTCCGGGCTTACATTGAACGCTGTGGACTCAAGGGTCAGGTGGCAGCGGTCTCGGTGGGCGTGCCGTCGATGGTGAGCAAGGATAAGAGTTTTATCTATTCGACACCGAATTTAAAAGGTCTTGAAAATATTGATTTGGGAAATTTGTTAAGGGCTTATGTCAATGTTCCGGTGTTTGTAGACCGGGATGTCAATTACCTTCTGGTAAATGATATTAAGAGCCATCATTTGGACCCGGAACGGGAACGGACGATTCTTGGATTTTATCTGGGAACGGGTTTTGGAAATGCCGTTTACATCAATGGACAGCTTCATGTGGGCAAGAACGGCGTGGCCGGAGAGCTTGGTCATATTCCAATGTACGGCATCGATGAGGCCTGTACCTGCGGAAATATTGGCTGTTCTGAAACACGCTGCTCCGGAAGATATCTGAGATATTTGTCGGATACCTGTTTCCCGGATACGGATATTTCCGAGGTGTTTGTAAAACACGGAGATGATCCGAGAATTCTGGAATATGTGGATACACTGGCCATACCCATGGCAGCGGAGATCAATATTCTGGATCCGGATTATGTGATCATGGCCGGTGGTGTCATGACAATGAAAGATTTTCCGATGGAGCGCCTGATCTGGGCGGTAAAGAAACGGGCAAGGAAGCCGTACCCATCTGAAAATCTGGAGTTTGTTTTCCCTGAACACACACAGGATAGCGGAGTAATTGGAGGGGCTTACGCTGCTTTCGATAAGTTGGGGAAGATGGAAAAGTAACATGATATAGTTCTGTGAAAAACAGTCTATATAGAAAGCAAAAAGGAGAGGATTAGAAATGAAAAAAAGAATTGTAGCTTTAGCGTGTGCAATGACTATGGCAACAGCTTTACTTGCAGGATGTGGAAATTCCAGCAAAGAAACAAAAGCTGAAACAGCTGCTGAAAGCACAGCAGAAACAACGGGAGAGAGCAAAGCAGAAAGTACAGGTGACAAAAAATATGCTGTTATCCTGAAAACACAGGCAACAGACTTCTGGACAAAGATGTGGAAGGGTGTTGAAGACAAAGCTGAAGAGATGGGCATCCAGGTTGATATCTACTCCGCACAGAGTGAAGAAGACTTCGAAGGTCAGGTTGCTATCCTTGAAAAATGTATCAATGATGGATACGATGGTATTGCTATCGCTCCGTTGTCTGCATCCAATCTTGTTTCCACCGCTGCGAAAGCTTATAAGGAAGGAATTACAGTTGTAAATATCGATGAAAAATTCGATATGGAAGAGATGGAAAAACAGGGCGGCGCTGTTGTTGGTTTTGTTACAACAGATAACGTAGCTGTTGGTAACAAAGGTGCCGGTTACATCGTTGAAAACGTTGAAAAAGGAAGCAAAGTAGCTATTATCGAAGGTAAAGCTGGTAATGCCTCCGGTGAAGACAGAGCAAAGGGCGCTAAAGAAGCTTTTGAAGCTGCTGGTCTTGAAGTTGTAGGAAGTGTTCCGGGTGACTGGGATCGTCAGAAAGCATTGGATGCTGCAACAAGCTTCATTCAGCAGAATCCGGATTTAAAGGGTATCTACTGCTGTAACGATACAATGGCTCTCGGTGCATTACAGGCGGTTATCAATGAAAACAAACTTGGAGAAATCTTTGTTGTTGGTACAGACGGTGACACAGAAGCTGTTGATTCTGTAAATGCAGGACAGTTATCCGCTACAGTTGCTCAGGATCCGGCAGGTATCGGTGCCAAAGGTCTTGAACTGTTAGTAGAAGCTGTAAAAGCTGGCAATATTGGTGAAGTTGGTGTTGTTCCGGATATGACACCAGTTGATTCCGTATTAGTTACAAAAGAATAATCAGGCAGATTTTAGGGTTGCGAATGTCTGATTAGGACATAATAGAAAGGGGCTGAGATATTCAGTCCCTTTTTTACCATCATTTAAGGCGGATATACGTATTTCGCTGCCTTCTTCTTGAAGGCTTTTTGCGAATATGATATACTATATCGCGCGAAGCTTGACGAAGCGCGCCCATGCGGAGCATTTGACATACGGTATGCCCGGATGGGTATACTATATCGCGAGAATATTAGAATTTATTGGAGGTATCAGACATGAAAGTGGGATTTGGCTGCGACCATGTGGCTATTGAATTAAAACAAACATTGATGGAGCATCTTAAAGAAAAAGGTTATGAGTGTGTGGATTATGGTGCTTATGACCCGAATGTTAAGGTGAATTATCCGGAGCCGGGTTTAAGAGTTGCAGAGGCCATTATGCGCGGGGAAGTTGAAAAAGGCGTATTGATCTGCGGAACGGGTATTGGGATTTCTCTGGCGGCAAACAAAGTGCCGGGAATTCGTGCGGCCGTATGCAGTGAGCCATATTCAGCAAAATTAACGGTGGAACATAATAATGCGAATATTATTGCCATGGGAGCTCGTGTTGTAGGTCCGGAATTGGCGAAGATGATCGTCGATGAATTTTTCGGTGCAGAGTTTCAGGGCGGCCGTCATGCCGTTCGTGTGGATATGATTTCTGATATTGAAAAGAAATACGGTGCACAATGGCATGAATAACCAGTATTATATCGGTGTAGAAATCGGCGGAACGAAACAGCAGCTTGCGGTTGGTCTTTCCGATGGGACTATTCTGGACAGCAGGCAGGTAAAGCTTGTTTATCGCAGGGGAGCAGAGGATATACTTGACTGGCTTTTAGAGAATATTCGGGAATATCTGGCAATGGCACCCTATGCGGGGCATATTGCGGGGATTGGCGTTGGCTTTGGCGGACCGCTGGAAACAGCCACAGGCCGGGTTTTATCCTCGCTTCAGGTGCCGGGATGGAAAGACTTTGAGTTGAAGCAGTGGTTCGAAAAGTCATTTGGCCTTCCGGTCATTGTGGTCAATGATACGGTAACCGGCGGTTTTGCCGAGTTGTACAAAGGAGCGGGAAGAAATTCGGAGAATTTTTTCTATACGAATATCGGTACCGGTATCGGCGGCGGACTCTATATTCATCGAAGATACTATGACGGGAGCGGTTTTGGAGCATCTTATCTTGGCAATATGCTGGTACCTGACTGGCGTTCACTTCTTCCAGGGGGATATACACGGACAGAGCTGCTCTGTTCCGGACGGAGCATTGAGAAGCGACTGCGCAGCGAAGGCTATATACCGAAGATTTCATCTCTTTCCAGATGTTATGGCGGTGATATGGGACGGATTACCTGCGCTGATCTGGCGGAAGCGGCAAGAGCCGGGGATATGTTTGCCTGTGTGGAACTGGATAAGATTGCCGAGAGCTTTTCTATCTCTCTTGTCAATATACTGGCAGCCCAGGGGGTGGATACCGTGGTCATTGGCGGCGGTGTTGCCAAGATGGGTGATATATTGTTTGACCGGATTCGGAAGTTTACGGATAATCTGGCCTTCATTGCCAATAAAGGCCGTTATCAGATCTTAAAGAGTGAGTTGCTGGATGATGCGGTATTGGTGGGCGCCCTGCTTGTTGCCTCGGGCGGTTATGTAGAAATTATATAGTGTTTTATTAAAATAGAAAAGCTGCACATGAAGCATATCCATGTGCAGCTTTTTTGTGAATCAGGCAGCCCCTGTTTTATAAAATTTCGCGGAGACGATGGGATTCGAACCCATGTGCCGGGTAAATCCGACAAACTGATTTCGAGTCAGTCCCGTTATGGCCTCTTCGGTACGTCTCCATTTGACGAAGGTTCTGCATACGAATCAGAACCTTTGTTATTATACTACATATTCGAAGGTTTTTCAAATACATTTTACACTAATTCGGAAATATTTATCTGCAGATCACTGTAAATGCCGACGGAAATCGTCTGATTAAATGGCACGATCATCGGAGCCGCATCCTCCTCGTAACGGTGATTTATACAACCATCATTAGATGGTGTTTCTCATGAAAATTCTTTGAATGTTAACCATCTGATTTTGAGTTTTCTCTCATTAAAAGAATAGCAAAAAAGAAGTGTGTAGATATATGTCGAAGCATGTCAGTTGTGTATTCTTTTTGGAGCATATGATGACAAAAAACGACCGCTGTGCTATCATTAAACAGTCAGCGCAGGAGGTGGGTCATGAGCCGTATAGATGATGTGTTAAAAGCATTAGGAATACGGCGAACATACAAGGGGTACTATTATGTGGCAGATGCGGTGCGTCTGGTAATGGAAGATGCATCTTTGTTATTATATATATCGAAATCTTTGTATCCAGAAATTGCAAGGATTCATAATACGACAATTAATTGTGTTGAGCGGGATATACGGACAGTGGTAAAGCGTTGTTGGGGAAGTGAGTACGCAGACATTCTGGAATCTATGGCGGGCATCCCGCTTTATGAAAAGCCGACATCCGGCGAATTTATAGATATACTGTCAAGTTATCTATTATCTCAAAATATCCAATAATAAAAGAAAGTATTTTCTTTGAGGGGAGAAAATACTTTCTTTTTGTTTGCGCGCCATGGGCGCGCTCTAACGGGTGCAAGTCCCGAACACG